>SL_4KL_010_BRINEDRAFT_10000085_pt1 | contig 38400 bp, 25 predicted proteins | sample SodLak_010_BRINE_2_FD_10664 | JGI IMG/M metagenome (IMG submission 10664) | reverse complement strand
GGGAAAATTCGGTTTTTGAATATTACTGAATACGTAAAGCTTGGGTATTCCAACTTTGTGCCGGCCGGGCCGGAGCTGGAGGAGAAACGTCCTCTTATTCGCGAAGCGATGGAGCGGCTCGTAAAATCATTCGGTATTGAATATGGAGTAATCCATCCCGAATGGTTCCTTACTGAAGATAATACGCTCAGTTTTGGCGAGGTAGCCTGCAGAATTCCTGGTGGACATATCTTTGAATTGATTGAAAAAGCGCACGGGTTTGACCCGATCCAGGGACTTGTTCTCTGCAGTGATCCTTCCGCCATGGATGAAGAGGTGGAGAACTTCTTCCCGAAGCAGGATATAAAAGAGGATCAAGAATATGCCGGAAGCGTGATGGTATATCCGAAGCCGGGCCATATTACGAAGCTCCAAATCCCGGATGAGTTGAAGGAGGACTCTTTCTTTGAAGATCATACACTCTATACTCCATCGGAGCACAAAGTATCTGATCAACGGGAAGGATTTGGTAATCACTACGGAACGGTATTTTTTAACGGTGATGATCCCGATAGAATGCGTGAACTGTTGCGCCACTACCAGGACGTAGATTTCTACGCGTAAAGTAAAGAAGCAGAAAGAGTCTCCCCGCTTGTTGGGGAGACATCTTTTTTCAACAAGTATTTACTACAACCGCACAATTTTTCATGTTAAGTATTGTTCGGGATTTACTAATTAATGGTTGGAAACGATCCTGAAATTTCTACATTAGAAATTACAACGACATTAAATCTAAGATCCAGAGTCACATTGAAAAAAAGCAGTAAACCGCTACCCAAAGGCGTTAAGCAGAAATTTTTTGAAACGCTTGAAAACTTTAAAGAATCCAAACCACTGCTGGCAGAAACTCACAAGAAAAAGCTGCTTAGCAGTCTGGATATACTGACGGATACCGATGAAGGAGTCCGTTTTTTGTATGAACAAATCAGCGACCTGACGGAGGCCGGTATTTTTGGAGATACCATGTGGGATGATCCGGCCCGCCTGGTTCCGGCACTGGTTGGAGGAACGCTGAAGTCGGGAGACCAGAATACCATTGTTGAAATTGCAAGCGAGCTGCGAATACTTGCAATTGCTGAAGGGGATATCACCCATAAAAATTTCTCTGCGGGGAAAGCACGAACATTTCTTGAAGAAACCTTGGTGAATAACCTGGATCTAATTTTTCCTGCAGGTGATGAAGAGAGCCGTTCGATGGATGAAGCTACCCGGAGAAAAATTAAGGTGCTTTTCGATTTTCTTACCACCAAAATATCTATCGAAAATATAAAAGGAAGACTGGCTACAGAAATTGAGCTGATTTGTGCTCAGCGACCGGTGGTAACAGATCGCGTTCTTGAAATTATCAAGACGGTAAAAAATGAGATCGATATCTCCGGTGATGAAGATGCCGATCGCCGATTAACGTTTTATGTGGAATCGGTTTATGCACCTTCGGAAAAAGCAGGCGAGCTTACTCCGGCCGATTACAGCAGCTACCTGGAGAACGCTAAACGGAAAGAGCTTCTGCATGAGTGTGAAGAACTTTCCGAAACGATGCACGATACCGGCCTATCGGTGGAGTATCATGCAATATTGATGCGCAGGGTTGCCGGTGAAACTGGACTCTTAAAAGAAGCTCTTGGACTGAATGATGTAGGCAAAGCGGAACTTGATAAGCACAAAAAATTTGTAACGGAGTTGATCCAATTGGTTATCCACCGCGACACGGCGCGCTCATGTTACGGATTGGCTAAACTTATGGAGCGATCGCTGCTCTCCCATCAACCCGTAAAAAGTGGGTTGCAGCGAATTTTAGGGATTCAGCTGCATGCTGATGTGGCAAAAAATATCGGTAAATCGAGGGAGCAGAGTGATCTTGATCCCAAATTTATTTTAGCCGCAGAGTGTCTGGGGATTTTAGGTCAGCCGCTTGGAGTTGGACAGGGCTGGAACCCGACATGTCAGTCGGCACGAGGGATCAGTCTATGGAGCAGCCATGCGCCCGGTAAACTGCTGCGCATGATTGAAAGCGCCGCCAAATCAAACAGCCTGTCGATGCGGTTCGAAGGGGATGTAATTAAATCGGATGAACAGGTTTTGGGATTGGTGAAAGAGCTGGATTACAATCTGGATGCCGTTTCGGTGGTACTGGTTCCCCACCTGGATAAGATTTATAACGAAATGATGCGCAGGGCAACGCACCGTGCGGATGATCCGCATAAATGGGTCAACCCTGCAATGTATGGGCACTGGATTCCTACAGGATTTATCTCCAACTATGATTCGCTGACCAACTCCATAAAGGAGTACGACAAGTTTATACGAACGTTTTATGTGACGCATCATCCCGAGTATAATGGCGGGAACGACTTGGCGTACCCGAATCCGGTCGGGATATTTCTGACCTCTTCCACGGGGAAATTGATCGGTTTTCATGCCGTATCAATCCTTCGCGTACGAAAAATAAAAGGGCAGGTGCGGGTTTATATTCTGAATCCAAATAACGAAGGCCGACAGCGCTGGCAGGATAAAATGCGGCCGACCGTGGCCGGAAACGGGGAGAGGGCCGGGGAGTCATCATTGCCGTTTCATCAGTTTGCATCGCGGCTCTATGCGTTCCATTTCAACACTTCTGACCTTGACGATCTCAGCAAGGTAGATGATGAAGAGGTGGCAAAAGTAACGGAGCTTGCCAAAACCAGCTGGGGAGAATCATACCAGTGGACAGAGCCGGTGGGGTATGCTCTATAAACTGAGTTATAGTTACATGTGCTGAATGTAGTTGACAAAAATCCCCTTCTTCCCAAGGAGGGGAGAAAGGGGTGGTTCAAATAAGTCATTATCATATTTCACACTGTTTTACAGGAGAAATTTTTGGTTCAACCACCCCTAGCCCCTCCTTTATAAGGAGGGGATTCTACCAATCTTGACTATTTTTTGTACGCGTAGCGTAATGCTATAATTCATATTTTACAATCATACTCAGTTTTATAAAAGACTGAATCTTAATCGCAGTTTAAAACCACACGCTAAAGCTATGGTTCGTCACTCATCCAAAATTGAATTGAGTCAGTCGGCACTGAAACAGAACATCAATTTTATAAGGAAAAAGATTGGTGATGATGCGATTTTGTCGTCGGTGGTAAAGGCAAATGCGTTTGGGCATGGCATTGAAACGTTTGTACCTATGGCTGAAAAAGCCGGAGTGAAGCACTTTTCGGTGGCATCGAGCTATGAGGCGTGGGAGGTAAGAGAGGCCTGTACCAAAGAGAGTACAATCATGATTATGGGTATTCTGTATGATGAAGACCTGGAGTGGGTGATTGAACACGAGGTTGAATTTTTTGTATTCGATTTGCCCCGCCTTGAAAAAGCGAAGGAAGTGGCTGAAAAACTGGGCAAAAAAGCGATCATTCACCTTGAAGTGGAAACGGGAGGTAACCGGACCGGGTTGGATGAATCGGAGCTGGATGAAGCGATTCGTTTTTTAAAAGAGAACCGGGAGTCCATTCGGTTTGAAGGATTTTGCACTCATTTTGCGGGAATTGAAAATCTGTCGAACCGATTTCGCACTAAAAGTCAGCTCGAGAAATTTGAAGAGTTGTACCGGCAGGTAGAAGCGAATGAAATTACGCCGAAATTGCGACACACTGCATGTTCGGCCGCGGCACTGGCCTATCCCGAAACAGTGATGGATATGGTTCGAATCGGAACGGCGCAGTTTGGAATGTGGCCGAGCCCCGATATCTATAATATGCATCTGCAGCAAGTAGGTAAAACGAGTGATAGCCCGATGAAGAGAGTATTGAGTTGGAAGACCAATGTGATGCACATCAAAGCTCTGAAAAAAGATGAATATGTAGGCTACGGAACCAGTTTTCAGGCTCCGCGAGATATGACCATTGCCGTGCTTCCACTCGGGTACAGCAACGGCTACCCCCGAACGCTGTCAAACCGTGGAGAGGTCATTATTCGCGGCAAAAAAGCACCCGTAGTTGGCCTGATTAATATGAATGTGTTTATGGTTGATGTGAGCCGTATCAACAATGTGGAGGTGGATGATGAGGTGATTTTGATCGGCCGTAAAAACAGTCACGTTATCAATATCAGCTCCTTTTCGGAGGTAACAAGAGCCATCAACAACGAACTGGTGAGCCGCCTGCCCGATGCGATTCCCCGGTTTGCGGTGAAGTAATTGCAAGGTGCAGGGCTCAGGCTGCAGGGCACAAGCTGCAGGAGAATTTCATAGATAATTATTCTGACTTGCCGGCATTTTTACCCCAAGCAAATTTGACTAATTTTTGCTACCTGCTACCTGCTACCTGCTACCTGCTACCTGCTACCTGCTACCAAACTCTCCAACACCTCCATCAGCCGTTCAATCTCCTCTTCAGTATTATAGTAATGCGGTGAAATTCGCAGAATGGCATCGGCTCCTTTGGCCCGCATATCGATCACGCCGGCGGTGCGGGATGCGGCACTTGTGTTGATCGTTTTTCTACGAAGTTTTTGAACCAGGTCATCGGGGTTCCGGCCGTCAACCGTTGCCGAGACGATAGCGCAGAGGTGATCACCACGGTCCCGGATGGTAACTCCCGGAAATTCGCGTAGTTTATTTCTTACCATATCTGCCAATTCAAAAGCTCGTTTCCCGGCTGATTTCAGATTGAGCTCATTCGCATACTTCGCGGCAGCTCCCATTCCCAGGAGAAGTGCGTAAGAGAACTCCCAGTTTTCGAATCGTCGGGCATCCGGTTCCAGTTCATATTCGTCAGGCTCGGTCCATGCTGCTCCGTGGGTGTCGGGAAACAGGGGGCGGTAATCTTTATCGAGGGCGTCATCAGACACGTACAGAAATCCGATTCCCCGCGGTCCGCGCAGAAATTTACGGGCAGTGGCGGCGAGAAAATCACAGGGAACCTCGTTCACATCCACCGGGAACTGGCCGATCGCCTGACAGGCGTCGAGAACAAACGGCACACCGTGAGTTTTACAAAGTTCGCCCACCGCTTTTGAATCCTGAATCAGCCCGGAATTGGTGGGGATCCAGCTCATGAGCACCAGTTTGGGGCGATGTTTTTCCAGAAGCCGGTCAACAGAATTTGGGTCAACGCCACCATTGGGGAGATCATCAGCCCGAACGATGTTTATTCCGAACCGTTCGGCGAGGCTGAGCAGCATAATTTGGTTGGATGAGTAATCGACGTTGGTGGTTACGATGACATCTCCCGGCTGAAATGAAAATGCGCTGAGCGCCTGCGATGTGGCGACCGTGGCATTTTCGACTACGGCGATGTTACGGGATTTTGCACCGATCAAGGTGGCAATGTGGGAGTAGCTCTCGGCAATCGACTCTTCGGCGGCATCGGCCGCTTCGTATCCGCCGATTTCGGCTTCAAGATTGATGTGGTTGTGAATGGCAGCGATCACAGGTTGGGGCATGAGCGCCGCTCCGGCATTGTTCAGGTGATTACGGTGGGAGCAGCCGGGCGTGTCGTGGCGCCACCGGTTTAAAAGTGAAGGTGAAATTTTGAGAGAAGAGTTTTGCATAACAGAGATCCGATTCATGAATAATGATGCTGAAACATAGAAGAATTATTTATCTGATTCATTACCGTTCCGGACTGTAATACCGGTTCCGTGAAACCAAATGTATAGAATAGAGCGATCGGCATTTTCTTAAGCGTTTTAGCAGTTTTATACTATATTTACACGTGCAAATGTTCGATTTTTTAAAATGATAATTTATCTGTTACCGAACGCTTCTGCGTTGCAAAAAGGCGGAATTTTAGTTGAATAGCCGGAAATTAGTTTTATGAAAAAAAGCGAAGATAAGAGTGAACAGGGAAAGATTGCTCAACGTATAGATACTTTTTTTGAGGAGGATTTGAAGCGGGAGTTGAGTGCACTCCGGCTGGAATTTCGGGCACCGGTGAAGCAGTGGTTCATCAAAACAAAAGATGAGATACAGCGCATTCGAAAAGAGGATGAAGAGCATTACAAGCAGACGATAGATATAATATCGTCCAATATGCCGGCGCTGGAGCGTACCATAGACGGGTTGAGGGATAGTGGATGGCACCTGCAGTATCGGAAGGCGATCATCAAGGCGTGTGAATCGTTACCGGAAAGGGTGGAAGAAATACAGGTAGAAGATCGATATCAGCCGTTGGAAGGGGATTCATTGAAGGTGAAGGGCGGTAAGTTTGTAAAGCGATTTGGGCGGCTGTTTACAAAAACCGGATTTCGTCGAAAGGTGGAGTTGCGGGAGCTCGTAACCCGGCTAATGTTGCAGGAGATCAGTTGGATTGAGAAGCTTGCAGCAAGGGAGTATGATGAGTATGCAATGTTGATTGACATGCTGTTGGAGAAAAATAGTGCAGAATCTGAACAGTCGGAGGAGGATAATAACGACGAGAAAGAGACGGCTACAGTTACTGATTTTGAGATCGATATTTTTCGGGAAGCGGAGGAGCATCTGCAAGTATCGGTCCAGCATTTAAAGCAGTTCGAAGAGAATAATGAAGAGCAGATTGAGCAATATTTAAACGAGATTAAAGGTGACGTATCCGAAAAAATAGCAAAGGCGGGCACGTTTGAGGAGTCAAAAAAGAAAGGAGCAGGACAGAGCGATGCGTTTGGCAAGAAGAAGGCCGAGCGGCTTTTGAAACAGCAGGAGAAATGGCTGCATTTCCTGCAGTCACAAATTTCGGACCTTCATATTCAAACCGAAATTGCGCGGTATGGGGCGGTGGCATCATCGGTAAAAGAGGAGCTTTTAAAGCAATCGCACGAGTTTTTCAGAGATACATTTTATCTGCCGATTGAAGAGGGCGTAAAGGTAACCGGTGAGGCTATTGATAAGCTGAGGGAGCTCGAAGAGAGCTCCGATAAACAAGTGAAGAAAAAGCTGGAGGAGATTAGGGATGATTTAACGGCCTCTTTGCAAGAGAAATTGATTGGGCCGATGCAGGATCGGACCCGGTTGATGAGACCGATTTATCAAATGCAGAATTTGATTAGCGATCTTCAGGTAGAGTCGAGGCGGTTTTCGGATGAAGCGCACCTTGCCGAAAAGCGTGAAAGTGCATATCCGCTGCCGGTGCTTAAAATGGATAAGATCCGGTGGCAATCGTTGGCGGCGCGGTTTTTAAAAGAGGAGGCATTGAAGAAACTGGACCCGGCCTTGCAGGAGTTCGACCTGTTTTTAAAAGAAATGGTTACAGAGGTTGAAGAGGCGGTGCAGGTATCTGATGTAAATCTTTTTGCGGCGATGGAATCGAAGGAGACAGATAGCGAGGAAGACGAACCGTTAAAAATTGCTCTTGAAGGGCTACAACGCGCCGTTAACACGCTTGAAAAAACGATTAAGCAGGTACGTGAAAAACAGAACGGCTACCAGGAAATTGTAGAGAGGCGGCTGCCAACGGCGTTGAATTCCCTTGCACAGACAATGTTGAAGCGCGATTTCGACCGGTTTGAGATGCAGGATAAAGCCCTGATGATGAAACAGCAGGCGGTGAACTGGAAGCAGAAGGTGTCGTCGAAGTGGGCCGGTGCGAGTGAGCGTGTAGAGATTGGCTGGCGGTTTTTTACCAAAAAGTTTCGGGGGGTACTACAGTTTGTGGGACCCTACCTGGGATTTAAAGAGGAAGACCTGATCTCTACCAAAGAGAAACGGAATCTGGCGGAGTACTTGGCAAAACCGGGAAAAGAGAATGAACTTCCGTTTATTTATAAACGGCTTTTCGATCGCGATTTTGACATTGATGAACGATTCTACATCAAACCGAAAAAAACACTGGATCTGATTAAAAATTCTTATGAGCAGTGGCAGAGCGGAATGAGTGCGAATGTGGCCGTGGTGGGCGAAAAGGGGAGTGGAAAATCTACGATGATCCGCTTTGCAGAGAAGGAGATATTTGGTGATGCAAAACCGCATAAAGTAGTCTTCGATGACACCATCACCAACGAACCTGAACTGCTAAAAAAATTGTGTGATGCGTTGGGTTTTAAGCAGACAGACAATCGTGAGGAGTTCTTGGAGAAGGTGGAGAGAAAGAAGTTACCAAGTATTCTGGTGGTGGAAAATCTACAGAACATATTTATTCGAAATATTCATGGGTATGAGGCTCTTGAGTCGTTTTGGGTGATTATGTCGGCCACCATGGAGAAGCTGTTTTGGGTAGTAAGTTCATCGCGTTATTCGTGGATTTTTTTCGAGAAAATGTCGAGCGCTGATCAATATTTTTCGCACGTGGTGTGGGCCGATAACTTGGATGAAGGGGAAATCCGCGAGGCGGTTTTGGCTCGGCACCGTTCTACGGGCTACGAACTCTATTTTGAACCGAGTGAGGCGATGAAAAACAGTCGCGCTTACAAAAAACTGCTTGGGGATGAGAAGCAATCCCAAGAGCTCATTCGGGATATGTACTTCTCAAAATTGGCAAAAATCAGTGAAGGAAATACATCCATCGCGATGATTTTTTGGCTGCAGTCAATCAAAGAGTTTGATAATCGAAGATTTGTATTTCGCCCGCTGGAAGTTACCGATGTGGATAAACTTGAAATCCCATCCAAAGAGGTGCTCTTTACATTGGCAGCGCTTGTTGTGCACGATACACTCACGAAAAATCAGATGGCCAAGGCACTTCACGAAGAGGAAGCGCAAAGTCACTTGATGCTGGCGCGCTTAAAAACTAAGGGTATTGTGTACAGAAGCAGTTCAGGCTATAACCTGAATCACCTCGTATATCGGCAAGTCGTCCGGCTGCTGAAAAGAAGAAACATCATACATTAAGGGAGATCCATATGCTTACAAAAATGTTAAAAATAGTTGGTTTCGCACTGTTGATTGGCTTTACGGTATCACTCACGGCTATTGCCCAGGATGCCGATACCCTTGTGATTATTGAACAGGAACAGAGTGAGGAGGTTGCAGATACCGTTGTGGTACAAGAGGAAGAGGCCGAGGCGGAAAATGATGAGGCAGCTAGTGACGAAGATGCAGAAGAAGAGTTCGAAAGCGAAATGGAGCAGGAACTGGTTCAGCTTCGGGAGTTGGTATCGTTTTCGAAAGTATTTAATGCCCTGTTGTTGCTCATCCTAACCTATTTTCTCAACAAGTATGTAACGCTCATATTAGATAATATGTCGGAGAAGGCGACAAATTATCGGCTGTTTATAAAACGGTTATCTCCCATTAGCAGAATCGTCATCTGGTCAGTGGCGCTGTACATTATCATTGCCGGAATTCTGGCCCCTCCATTCGAAACAATAATCACCATTGCAGCATCCATCGGTATTGCCGTGGGTTTTGCCTCGCAGGATATACTGCGAAATATTTTCGGTGGCATTATGATTATTCTCGACCGCCCATTCCAGGTGGGAGATAAAATCCAGGTGGGCGACCATTATGGCGAAGTGCTCAGTATTGGGCTCCGATCAAGCCGGGTTGTAACGCCGGATGACTCAATTGTGTCCCTTCCAAATGGCGAATTGATGAATCGGGCCGTTTCCAACACCAACAGCAGCGCGCTCGATTGCCAGGTTGTGGCCGAAATATTTCTGCCCGCTACAGTCGATGTCAGCACTGTAAAAGAGATCGCCTACAAATCGGTTTACTCATCTTCGTTCACCTATCTAAATAAACCGGTAGTTGTTATTGTTTTGAACGAAATTTACAACAATCGATACGTTATGAAACTGCGCGTAAAAGCGTATGTAGTAGACATTCGGTACGAATTTATGTTCAAAAGTGATATGACCGAGATGATTCTACAGGAGTGCAACCGGCAGGGACTTATCCCGGATGGGCCACTTCTAAAAGGGCAGGTAAAGGCTTCGGGTTGATGAACGCCCCAAAACACTTTTTACCCTCTACTGCTCTCGAAAATCAGCCCTGACGTGGGTATAGTAAAGATCGGTCTGTCCCTCAAAACCGGAACGTGTACCAAACATCAGCCATGCACGTCCATTTTCATCACTGGTTACGGTTGCATGGTTCACACTAGAACTCAGTTCTTTAATTTCATATTCAAATCCATCTTCGCACTCACGGCTGTTTGCGATATCTCCCAACTGTACTCTTTCATACCACTCGGCAGAATCATCCAGGTGCTGAATATTGAGACGGTACCAGTCCATATCATCTACAAATGGTTCCGGTTTAATATCTGAAGCATCTGCAATTACGCGAACGGCTTCACCCGGTGGCCCACCAATTCCGGCACAACCCGAGGGGACTTCCGTAGCAAAATGGATATCGAACCCAACATTGTATGTGGTATTCGGTTCAAGACCTTCAACCTCTTTTCTGTAAAGCATCTTTACATCATCACTTCGATTTATTGCACTGATAAAATGGGCATTTTCATCCGTATTGAGTGGTTCCGGAAGAGACTTGTATTCAGCGGTAAGCTCCATATCCTCACCCTGCTCAACATTGTAGTCGGTAAATAGTGGTTCCCATGAATGTTCTGATTCGTTAAAATTATATTCAGTTACAATATCCGGGTCTCCGTTTGAAGTACCTATGATATTATCACAGCCGTAAAACAGTGGTATGGCAGCGATGAGCAAAAGAGAAAGAAAAATTGAAGATTTATCGATTTTCTGCAAATTATCGGGTAATAGAGAAAACATAAGAGCAGATTTTTTGATGAATGTGTTAACTATTCTCTATAAAATTTACGAGATAATCGGCCAAATGTTATCCGGCTTTTAATTTTTTAATCAGGATTTGCATCACCAGCCAATTCTATAAGCCAATCCCTGTAGGCGGTTGAACTGTAATCTGCGATTCCCTCATTTTTATAGATAATTTGCCCCTCTGCGGAAATTACATAGGTGGTTGGCAGAACTCCACTCCGGAGCATTGATGGAACCCTAGATGCGGGAAAGTGATAAGGTAGCGTGAAGTTTCGTCCCTCCATAAAATTTACCGCAGATTCTCGATCTTCATCCATCGAGAGAAGAATGAACCGGATGTTATCATACTCTGAAAGCTCTGTATAAAGAGATTCAATCGTAGGCATTTCCGCAATACAGGGCGGGCACCAAGAGGCCCATACATTGATAAATATTATATCGCCTTTATACTCTTCGAAGAGCTGGCGTTCATCATCATTCGTAATCATTTCGAAACGGTAATCTGCTTCCGACAGCATCGGACCATCGGTGGTGGTTGCTACAGGCTTGGCATCAAACAGGCCTGTCCAGAGCATGGCGCGCTGCATGGTGCCGATCACTTCGGTGTGCAGTCCGGTTAGATAAAGTGTTAAAATTACCGCACCGATAGCACCCCACTCCAGCAGGGTCTTTTTTAATGTCGATTGTTTTTTGGGTTCTTTTTTATTCATGATATTCAACGTGTTGAGTAAAATTTTTTAGAATTGTGGAAGCTAAACCTCAGGTACAGCTTCCACATTGAATTTGAATTAGCGGTTTACAAGAGTTGTTAAAATCGGTTTCAAATCCGCTTTCCGTATCATCCCGGGAATGTAGTGCTCTACTTTTCCCTCTTTATTGATAATAAAACTCATAGGAATACCACGAATAGGCCCGTATAGATTGGCAACGGTGCCATTATCAACGACAATGGGATAGTTGATTTGGAATTCTTCCGTAAAGGGGCGGACGACTTCCCATCCTTCCTGATCTGTGGCTACACCCACAAACAGGACACCGTCATCTTTCATCTCCTCCTGTATTTCCATAAAATCGGGGATCTCCTCTCTGCACGGCGGACACCAGGTTGCCCAAATATTTATGACAATTACTTTCCCGTCGTGATCAGAAAGTGTAAAGAGATCGCCGCTGTAGCTTTCAAGAGTAAAATCAGGAGCATCCGGCAGTTCCTCTGCAGCTTCGGGGGGATCGGGAATGTAATTGGAACTGATTTCACCGGTTTTATCAGAGTTGTTGCACGCTGTAAAAATAAGAGAAATAAGCAGGAACAGACCTATTCCAACTGTTCTAAAGTGTGATTGTATCATTCGAATAAGATTTAAGTATTGCCGTTGAATTATTTGGATAAATACCACCTGCACAGAGTCTATCTGCTGTAGACTATGTTCTTAATCGGGTGGTTTTGGGGTGATGAACGTCTTATCCGAATTGAGGCGGGTCGGCAGTACGGTTTACAAATAGTTGAGAGGAGAGGAGGTGTATAAAATCTGAATAGGATACAGTATTCTCAGGCCTGTTTACCTCTTGATTAGCTACTGGTAATAACTGTAGACCGGAGTGGCAAATCTTTACAATATTTTGGCTGTTCTTCTGATCTTCCGGTGTGGAATCTATTGTTCTATCACCTGATGTACTAGAAGGCTTCGCATCATTGGGAACCAAAAAACCTGATAAACAGTCGAATGCCCTGTCACCGGATTGTTCATTCACCGGCGTAGTATAATTCAGATTGTATGCTGCCGTAACGGGTTCAGCTATAAAGGAGCCCGTAAAAAGAATAAGGAGCAGTAATCCGATATGTTTTGTGTAATTGATCAAATAGAGAAATCAGATAGATAATAAGCTATAAATATACAGATCTTTCCGTGATTTAACGAGGTGCGTGCAGTTCTATTTCATTGAAAAAGAAACCCCGGCAGTTCCGGTAAAAGTATTGAACACTAACTGCTTCTGTTCAAGTTTTTCTTACAAGAAGTTATAGGATTTATATAAGGCTTGTCTGCCTGACACTTCTGATATTATTGATAAGCTAATGTGAATAAAAAAAGAGGAAGGATGAATACAGGAAGAAAAGAGCTGGTTACCGGTGGAGTAATTCTCGCAACCCTTGCCGGAGCAGCTGTAGCAGGTGTGCAGTATCGGAACAGGTTTCGGAATTATAACAGGGAGTACGATATAAAAACGGTAGAGGAGTTTTCCGGGAAAGTGGAGCAGATCGTAGCTTCAAATGGGGAGAATGGACAAGTGAAAGGTGTAGAAATTATTGTGGATACAGGCGAAGAAATGCGACTTGTACACTTGGGGCCGGCATGGTTCATCGAACATCAGCAAGAGAAAATTAAATCTGGGCAAAAGGTAATCGTAAAGGGATCAAAAGTTATACATAATAATGTGCCGATTGTTGTTGCCAAATGGATAAAGCGTGGCGATGATATTCTAAAATTAAGATCTGAAAAAGGAGAACCTAACTGGAATGCCTGGACTAACAATTAACATCTTTAGAGTTAATTTATGAGCCCCTAAGTGATGTTAACTTCAAAAGGGCTTTCTGCCTATTTTCGACTTAAATCGTCGCCCTCCTCATTTAGTTTTCAGCCACCAAGATATACTCATCAAAGCAATTGTGTAGTTGAGTTTGGGAGTGCAGGCGCAGCGGAGCGATGTTGAAATAGAATATCTTCAAGTTTCGCCTAAAAGATGAATCAAATCTTTTTTAAAAAATAAATGAGCCTAATGATCTATGTGGTCGGGAACATGTAATGAGTTTTAAGGTTTTATATTGCACTTAAACATATAAAGTTGCAATATATAATAAGACACTTCGTACACACTGACCGTATATTTCATGGAGACTATAATTACCCATAACAAGAGTGCAGTATTTGATAATATCATGTTTGGAACAATGCTTACAAACATGAATGGGGAAATTATTTTCTGGGGTCAATCCAATGAAGAAATCTTCGGATACCGTTCGGACGAGATCGTGGGGAAATCAATTGATCTGCTTTTTGATGATAGCGAATCAATGTCGTTTAAAGAGTTGCTGAGAGAGTGTGCCGAGCATGGCGAGATTGAGGGGCATTGGTATGGAATACAGAAAAACAGAACGGGAATTTGGCTTGATGTATGGGTCAAACTGCTGCAGCGTGACTACTCCATCCCGGATATCTGTATCATATCACTACTAAATGTAAGCAAACTAAAAAAAACAGAGCGCCAGCTTAGGCGGAGTAAACTGTTAGCCCAAAATCTTTTTGATAATAGTGCTGATGCGATCATCATAATAAATGATCAGGGAAATATCTTTAGTTGCAATGTGGCAGTAAAAAAGATGTTTGGTTATCAAGAGAGGGAACTTGCAGGTAAATCTGTGAATGAAATATTGCCACATGTGCCGTACGAGGATGGTGGATTCATGAAAAAAAATGTACTCTCCAGCGAGAAAATTAATGGGGTTGATCTGGAGCTGCAGGGAGTAAAAAAAGACGGTACAGAATTTCCCGTTGAGATGACATTGAGTGAAATAAACTGGGATAATCGGAAAATATTTACCGGAGTGATAAGAGATCTAACCGAACGCCGGAATTTAGAGCGCCGTATTTTTGAAATAGGTAGTGAGGAGCGGCGGCGTATTGGGTGCGAGCTGCATGATGGTTTGGGCCAAATGTTGACGGGTGTTCGTCTGCTTTCAGAAAATCTTGCAAAAAAATTAGAGGTGCACGGATCACCGGGGGTAGAAGCTGTTAATGAAATTGCTGAAATGGTTAAGGACGCAGATGAGTATACCCGAACTCTTTCAAGGGGATTGGTGCATGTAGACATGGAGAAAAAAGGCTTGAGCGTGGGGCTCCAAAAACTATGTTCAAAGTTTACGAATGTAACCGGTATTTCATGTCAATACAAAGAGAGTGGGGATGTAGAGATTGAAAACTACAATATCTCGCTACATCTTTTTCGTATAGCACAAGAGGCTGTTAATAACGCGATAAAACATGCCAATGCGGACTATATTGTTGTGCACCTATCCAGAGATCCCAAAGAAGTATGTGTAACTGTAACCGATAATGGTGATGGTTTTGAGATTGAAGACGGCCATGGAAATGGATTGGGCATTCAAATAATGAGACATCGAGCAGGAATGTTGGGTGGATTCATGGAGATTGAAAGGACCGAGAACGAGGAGACACAAGTTCGTTGTGTTGTGCCAAACGAGCTTTAAAAAAACAGGCAATTGTAAAAACAGATAGCTGGAGACACGATGGAGAGTATACTAAAAAAGAAAGTTTTGATCGTTGATGACCATCCAATAATGCGTCGCGGGCTTACCGATACAATTGAATCGGACCCGAGTTTTGAAGTTATTTATCAGTTGGAACGCGCGGAACAGGTGTTAGATATATTAGGCGATAAATGGGTAGATTTAATGCTAATTGATGTTTCCCTGCCCGGAATGAGTGGTATTGAACTTGTTAAAAATATTCTCTTCCAAATTCCTGATCAGAAAGTACTGGTGATTTCACGTCATGAGGAATCGCTCTATGCAGAGAGAGCACTCAGGGCCGGAGCGAAAGGGTACATCATGAAGTTTGTATCGAGCGACAAACTTTTACAAGCTGTCCGGAAAGTTTTAAATGGTGGTTTTTATCTGAGCGATGAACTAAACGAACGGATACTTATGAATGCTTTGCATGGCAAACAAGATCAAACAGTGTCGTTGATTGATCAATTAAGTGACAGGGAGATGGAAATTTTTGAACTGATTGGCCGTGGGAAGTGCGGGAATGATATTGCTGAAAAATTGCACCTTGCCCCAAAAACCGTAGAGACCTATCGATCTCGAATAAAAGAGAAGATGAACTTTAAAAATTCTACCGAAATGATCTACTATGCCGTGAAGTGGATGGAAGATGCTAGCCGGGTAGAATAGAACCCGCCTATATAGAATGTTCAATTCATTGAGTTGAGATTTTGCTACAAATGTTGCTGAGTATTGTCTATCTGTTCATGTCTCGATTTTTTGTTTGTTACCTGATACAGAGTTCTGATTGAAATCAGAACGTAAAACTCAATAAAACAGGAGACAGAATATGGTAACATCAAATCGTAATTTTCAATGCGCTGCTTTTGCAGAAAGGTTCTATCAGTTGGTGCTTATTGCACTTCTCATTCCGCTGATTTTAGCAGGGTGTTCCGATAATCAAACCGGAAACACTGATATGGAGTTGGACTCCCCACTACTAATTCATGAAATGAGTCAAGATGAACGAGCCGAGTTTATGAAGAAGGCAGTTAACAGTAATAAAGATGTTCTCAAACAATTAAGGAAGGCAACGGCCCGCTTTCACTCCACAGTTCAGGCAGAACGATATGGGTACGAAGAGGCAAGCCCCTGTGTAGATTCCGGTGATCCGAATGTGGGAGCCATGGGTTACCACTGGGTAAATCAGGATTTGGTTGATCCGGTATTTGAGCTAACGAAGCCGGAGGCTATACTGTACGAGCGAGATAAAAATGGGAACCTTAAAATGATTGCAGCAGAGTACATCGTGATAGATGTTGGACAGGAGCACCCATATTTTGGTGATTATCCATTTGATATTGGTGGAACTCCTATACCGGTAGATCACTACAGTCTGCATGTATGGTTGTGGAAAGATAACCCTAATGGAATGTTTGCGCCCTACAACCCTAATGTGACTTGTTGGGAGTAGATTATTTTAAATAGTCATTGAAACGTTCTGATGTGGGTGAGACGAGCAAGGTGCGGTAGTTACTTGCAATCACCCACATCATTCGCTACCTATTTACTGTTGCGTATCTTACCGATGCGACATGTCTTTTTATTTTTACCTTCCTACCGTAAATATTCACCGGGGCTTCGGCCGTATCGTTTTTTGTAAAGACGCGAAAAGTATGATGGTGTTGAAAAACCTACATCATAGGCAACTTCCGCTATAGTGCCTTTCTGTTTTTGCTCTAAAATTGAGCGAGCTTTGTTCAACCGTATCTCTTTTACAAACTCCGCGGGAGTAAAGCCGGTAGCTGTTTTTAGTTTTCTGTAAAGTTGGCTTCGGCTTACAGATGCCTGCTCGCTGAGCTCTTCAACTGTGATTTCTGACTTTGAAATATGATCTTCCACAAAGTTTCGAAGCTGAGCCACAAAAGTCACCTCTTCACTGTAGTTCTCTTCTTGGCCGCCCGATTTATTGATCTGCTTATCACGTTCTTGCTTTAGATCTAACAAGTTTTTTACTCTTGCCTTTAGCTCATGCCGATCGAATGGTTTCACAAGGTAATCACTTATGCCGATGCTGTACCCTTTAATGCGATCTTCTACATCAGCCCGGGCCGAAAGCAAAATGATTGGAGTGAGCCTGAATTCAGGCACTGACCGTATGTATTCTGTAAATTCGTAACCATCCATTTCCGGCATCATTATATCGGAAATAATCAGGTCCGGTTTGATTACACTAAGCTGTTTTTTGCCTTCGAGTCCGTTATTGGCTATTTCGATCCGAACCGATTTGCTCTCGATCAAACCGGATACATATTCTTGCATATCTTCGTTGTCCTCAACCAGTAACACGGTATAAGGGCGATCTTCAATGACTCCGGGAATAGATTTTTCGGACGCTTCGACAACATTCGGTTCATCTGATTGATCTGTCCCTGCCGGATATGCATCCTCAGATTCCGAAAATTCGCCTTTGGGTATGGATACAGAAAATGTTGATCCGGAACCCGGTTCGCTGGTCACAGAAATTGAACCGTGATGAAGTTCGACGAACTCTTTTACGATCGATAGTCCAACTCCTAATCCTTTTCCACCTGTGCCAATTGTCTCCTCGGTTGATTGGAATCGATCAAAAATATGCGTTTGCCGCTCTTTATTAATTCCTTTGCCGGTATCTGTAACATGGATCTCAACCTGTTGTTCTTTTTCTTCAAGTCTGAGGGTTATGGAGCCTTTATTTGGTGTAAACTTCATTGCATTTGAAAGAAGGTTTACAATAATTTTTTCAAACTTATCGGGATCTATGCTTGCATAAACATCATGCTCAGGAATAGAGAATGATAGATTTAACTGTTTTCGCTCGGCCATGCTGTCAAACGATTCCAGGGTCCGTTTTAAAAAGTTGTTGAGTTCAACCTTTTTGGGATTCAATTGCATCTGTTTTGAATCGAGCCTTGTAAGGTCTAAAACCTGCTCAACAAGATTGCCAAGACGCTTTCCGTTCCTACGGGCTATTTCCAGCCGATGCTGCCATTCGGTACCGAGCTCTTTGGAGTGATCGTAAAGTTGTTCAATTGGTCCCATCACCAGCGTTAGTGGTGTACGGAGTTCATGAGAAATATTGGTGAGAAGATTTGTTTTTATCCTGTCAAGTTTAGCCAATTCTTCAGCTTGCTCAGCCCGTAAACGCATATTTATTTGTTTTGTTCGGTAGTTTGAATAGCGTGTAGCGATGGTTAACATCAACCCAAAACCCAATAAAATATAGAGGGCAATTGCGATGTTTGAGGCATACCAGGAGGGAATCACAGCAAATTGATATTCTGTAATTGCTGGGTGCACCTCGCGTGAGCTGTTGCGAGTTTGTACCTGGAATGAGTATGAACCGGGGGAGAGGCCCGCAAATTGAATATTCCGTTCGGTGCTCCAGTTCGACCATTCAGTGTCACTGTTTAACCTGTAGCGATATTCCTGCATGGAGCCACGTAAAAATTGTGGTGAACTAAAGCTGAATGTAAGCTCTCCAAAATTGTGGGGTATGGAGGCAGCTTCACCGGCCTGAATGGGAAGTCGCCCGTTAGACGTAGAGACACCGGTAATCTTTGGCGGTTGGTTAAAACTGTTCAGGTCCACCGATGCGGGATCAAATACAGCGAGGGAACTCGAAAGAAAAAATGGGGCGAAATATCCCGATTTGGTGGTTTTTAACCGAAACGGATTTTCTGATTCTGCGCCCGTCAACCCATGCGATGGTCCGTAATTGATGACTCGGTTTTCATTTCTGTCGTACATCGAAATACCCAATGCATGCATAGTCCAAAGGTTCCCATCTTGATCTAATTTGGCGTCCGTAACTAAATCGTTTGCCAGGCCGCTGGATTGGTTTAGCTGTTTGGTAATTTCACCATCAAGATTGAACCAGTACACTCCTTTTCCATAGGTGGTTAACATATAGCCGCCGTCAGGATCTTCAAGGAGATGGGTTGTGCTCATATTAAAATTGTCTGATAGCGGCTTGAATGCTCCGTCTTCTTCATCCAGAAGGAAAATATTGTCGTAAGCGGCAAGAATATTTCCATGCTGATCTTCAATAATGTTGTCGACGTCATATTCACCAAAGGCATGCTCATCTGGCACAGATCCGGGTTCGTTATATCGGGTTACTTCCCGGGTTTCCGGGTCGATTCGTTTCAGCCCAAAGCCATCTTCCCCAAAGAACCAAATGCTTCCATCAGATGTGATGGCTGAAGAAGTGCCGTAGGCGTAACGAGGGTCAAATGAATCGGCATCCGCATCGTACGATCTGAATTGCTCCTCTTCGTAGTCAAAAATGGCAAATCCTCCGCCAGAGCCGATCCAAAGCTCGCTGTTTTTTGGCTCAATCATTGTTACGGCACGAAACAAATCATACCCGTCTTTTCCACTATTGGACATCCAAATTTCTGTGTCGATAATTTGGAGCGATTCAGTGTTGTACCTGAACCGTTGCAGTCCACTCAACTCCGTAGCAGCCCAGAGGGTACCATCATCTTGGATATGGAGATCGAAAATTAAATTTCGGTCTGATCCCTGTTGATCTTCCGGCGGTTCAACCGTATGAAAAAGCGTTGTGTTTTCGCTTGCGGGGTTGTAAGTAAAAATCTGTCCGTTGACTGACCCGATCCAGATGAGGCCGTCCGGTGATTCCGCAATGGAGAAATAGTATTCATTTTGGCCGGCTTCAGGAATTCCCTCACCCGACATGATATCCGAAAATAGTTGATGTTCGGGGTGATGGTAATAGAGCCCGGTGTAATTGTCTCCTATCCAAATGGTGCCGTCAGCCGTTTCCCGTATCAAGGTAATATATCGATGCGGAGCTGTCCTGTCCTCATCGGGTAGGTTGCCATAGGTGGTTGTAAATTGATCTTGCTTCTTATCGTAACGGGTAATGCCATCACTAATATTAGCCGCAGGACTTAAGTGTTTGTTCACAAACCAGATATACTGTTCGCTTTCCGATTCAGGAAAGAGAATTGTATTGGGCATATGCGAAAACTCCTCGCGATCTGAAACCTCTTCAACATCACCATTTGGACGAATTCGCACCGTTCCCGCTCCACTGGTGATCCAGACGTGACCATTGCTGTCTTGGTAGGTTTTGTAGGTCATGGCGGTATAAATCTCTTCAGGGAGATTTTCGATCTGCTGAAATGAGTTGGTGCCTTCATCAAACCGAAATGGCCCACCGGATGAAACCCATACTTCTTCGTCTACCAGGTTGATGTTGGATGTGCCAAATGTTAGTGAGTCATCTAATGGGTAATCAAGGTAGGAGTGAATATTATCATCATTGTCGACGAAATGGACATTATCCCTGGCGCCCAACCAAACACCATTATCGGTGGGTAAAAAGGGGCTGATACCGACACCGGCATATTGAGTTCGGTAAAAATAGCCATCTTCAAACAGGGAATTGCCATCGTCATCAATGTAAATTTTGATGATTTCTCCGGTAGCTGTGTCGATAGTCATTACCCATGCCTCTTCCGGCTTTTCATTACGAATAAGCGCAACCCAGAGCCTGTTTTTATGGTCTATACCCATTAATCGGGTATGTAGTATTCCTCCGGGTACATCAACTTCTTGGTGTAAATCTCGGTAGATAAAATCACCGGCAATGGAGTCGTATTGTGCAATGTAGTGGTTCAGTTGATAACCTATCCAGAGCCCTCCATCATTGTCTTTTAGAATTTGATCAGGCAAATCTGAACTTATGATGCCGTCTGTTTCCGGCTTGGTAAAATTTGTGAACTCCACACCATCAAACCGTACAATTCCATTTTGAGTGGTGAACCATAAAAACCCATCGTCTGATTCTACCATCTCGTGGACGGTATTACTTGGCAGACCATCTTTGAGACCGTAATGTTCAAATATTAGTTCACGGTCTGCGGTGTCGGTTTGTGCAACTGTACATTCTGCTGTGGAAAAAATCAAAAAGTATGTGAGCAGTATTGAGAATAGAATTTTGAAGTTCATCAAGCCGGAGATGTCTTTTATTGAAATTATACCCGAAAGTAATTTTAAGGGTATATACAACTTCGTTAAACAATTTAAAAGACTATTTGAATTTTGGGTAGGCCGGTCTGATGGAATGTAATCAATCGATTAAAAATCTTTATGTATGAGTATAAATGATCCGTTTGCAGGCCATTGATGTGACTCTATTTGTTTCTGTGTATCAATGGTCTTGGAAATGTTGGTTTCTAAAGGGGTTACATCTGCAGATTGATCGTACTCTGCTGACTGCAAACTTAGCAAGAATGGCAGTGTTATCGCGGCAAATATAAAAATAAAAATGGCCTGCAGTACACAGAGAAATTTAAAATTCATCATGTCGTTGGGAGTGAATTAGTATTCATCCCAATGTACACTTATGCTCCCCTAACAGATGTTTCAAAAATGTGAAGAGATATCCCAAATACCGATACAGACGTCATGAAGCGGATTTTGAAGCGAGTAGTTGAAAACTACGCGAACTTTAAACTTCCTTAGTATAGAATCCGCGTTTTGATGGTATGCTTTACGTTACCTAACGCTTCAAATGCTTTGTCATCCGACTGCTTATCGATATCCAACACCACGTAGCCAATTTGCTCATTGGTTTTCAGNTATTGTCCCAAAATATTGATATCCATTCCGGACAGAATATTGTTGATTTCNGAAAGTACGCCCGGTTTGTTTTCGTGGATATGCAGAATGCGATTGGCACCATTTTGCTTGGGCAGATTAAGTGGTGGCAGTGAGTGNGATCCCATCGTCGTACCGTTATCAACCAGGTTGATTAACTTTGTGGATACATCGATACCAATATTGTATTGAGCTTCCAGGGTGGAGCCACCGATGTGGGGAGTTAATATAACGTTTGGTGTGTTTTGCAGTTCGGTATGAAATGGGTCCCCTTTCGATTCCGGCTCTTGCGGATATACATCAATTCCCGCACCGGAGAGATGGCCGGAATCCAACGCCTCTTTCAGTGCTTTGATATCCACAACAGATCCACGGGAGAGGTTTAGCAGAAAACTTCCCTTTTTCATTTTTGAGATTTTCTCCGCATCCATCAACATTTCTGTACCGGGTGTTGCCGGTACGTGAAGCGTGACGATATCAGAGCGTTCCAGCAGGTTGTTAAGTGAACCAACACGTGTGGCATTTCCCATCGGTAATTTCGGCTCAATATCGTAGTACAACACATTGAAGCCCATGTTTTCTGCCAATACCGAAACTTGTGAGCCGATATGCCCATACCCCACAATTCCTATGCTTTTGCCGCGAACTTCATGGCTGTCATCAGCATCTTTTAGCCAAACACCTTCATGAGCTTTCTTATTCCGCTGGGGGATTCTGCGCATCAGCATGATAGATTCGGCAATCACCAGCTCGGCAACGGAGCGTGTATTTGAGTAGGGAGAATTAAATACCGTTACCCCGTTCATGGTAGCAGCATCCAGATCAACCTGATTTGTGCCGATACAGAAACAGCCTATCGCTTTTAGTTTTGATGCTTTTTTAATCACCTTTTCGGTGATCTGTGTTTTGGATCGAACCCCAATAACGTGAACATTTTCAATCTTTTGCAGCAGTTGTTCTTCACTCCACGCCACATCGTGCGTTTCGATATGTGTAAACTGATGATCCTTAAAATTTTCTACAGCCGAGGGGTGAATTCCTTCGAGTAGCAATATTTTAATGTTCTCTTTAGGGTAGGAGAGGGTAGTGTTTGTTTCTGTCATAACTTGTTTTGGGGTAATTTAACTGTGCTGAACAAAGGTAAAGATGATTTTACTTAAAAAAAGGAGTGAGAAGTAATAAGCATCTAACTTTCTTAAGACGAGAAAAATTCATGAATGCGTGCTACTCGTTGAAGTCCATTTTTTGTATCCGAACTGCGTTTAAGATTGCCAGCAGAGCAACACCCACATCGGCAAAAACGGCTTCCCAAAGGGTTGCCATACCCAGTGCGCCAAGAGAGAGAAACAGAAGCTTTATTCCCATTGCCATGCCAATATTTTGCCATACAATGTTTCGGGTTGATCTGGCTATGCGAATGGCGGTGGCTATTTTTGATGGTTGATCCGTCTGGATGACCACGTCGGCGGTTTCAATGGCTACATCACTGCCCATAGCGCCCATCGCAATTCCAACATCACTAAGGGCAAGTACAGGTGCATCGTTAATTCCATCGCCGGCATATGCGGTAACACCCGGATAATCACCTTTTATGGTTTCGAGTTTGGCTGCTTTTTCATCAGGCAGTAGGTCGCCAAAAATTTGATCAATTTTCAGTGCTTTACCAATATCCTCAGCTATTTGTTGGCGGTCACCGCTCAACATAATTGTCTGCCGAACGCCAAGTTTTTGTAGTTGTTCAATTGCCGTAATGGCGTCTTCTTTCACCTGATCCGCAATCGTAACCGTACCCACATGTTTCCCTTTCAGAGCAATATAAATTGTGGCGCCATCTCCATTTTTTTTGGCTGAATTGATGAGAACCTGCTCGGTTTCCATCAGCTTTTGGCTGCCAACAAGCAGGGTCTTTCCATCTATTTTGGCACGAATTCCCAATCCCGGAATCTCCTCTTGATGCTGAACGGCCGGTGTAGATCCTACCCGATCTTCCAGATGCTTCGTAATCGCCCCGGCAATAGGGTGCGTGGAGCTTTTTTCCACGGCGAATAGTAGAGACAGAACTTCATCCGCATGGCCATTGGGAATATCAATATCACGCACGGTAAACGCTCCTTCGGTAAGCGTTCCGGTTTTATCAAAAACTACAGTAGTCACGGATCGGAGAGCGTCGAGGTAGTTCGACCCTTTTACAAGAATTCCATTTTGGGAGGCAGCACCAATTCCGCCAAAATATCCAAGAGGTATTGAAATTACGAGTGCACACGGGCACGAGATCACCAGGAATACCAGGCCGCGGTAGAGCCAATCTTCAAACACATAGGGAGACACAAAAAATGCGGGAAGAATCACCAAAAGCGAGGCAAGAAATACTACCGCCGGCGTGTACACTTTTGCAAAAGAACGGATAAACATTTCGGTTTTAGCCTTACGAGATGAGGCCTCCTGCACCATGGTTAAAATTCGGGAAATGGAGCTGTTTTCGTAACTGCTTGTAACCTTCAGCTTAACCACCTGTTGGCTATTTACCATCCCCGAAAGTACTTTATCCCCTTTTTTAAATTCACGAGGCTTACTTTCGCCGGTTAATGCAGAGGTGTCAAACGTACTTCGTTCGGTTATAAGTTCACCATCAAGCGGAATTCGTTCGCCCGGATTTACCTGCACTATTTCCCCGATTTCTACAGACTTGGGATGAACGGTAACCACTTCTCCATTTCGAATAACGTGTGCAGTTTCCGATCGTACATCAAGCAGAGCTTTAATATTATTGCGGGCCTGCTCCACCGCACCATGCTGAAAAAGTTCACCCACCGAATAAAAAAGCATCACCGCTACGCCCTCGGGGTATTCACCAATGTAAAAAGCCCCGATTGTGGCAATTCCCATCAGGAAAAATTCTGTAAACACCTCACCTTTTTTCAGGTTGATGAACGCCATTCGAAGTACCGGAATACCCACCGGAAGATAGGCGATAAAGTACCACCCGAGCCTTACAGAGCCTGTAAACCAAGGGGCTGAAATCAGGTAGTCGAGAATCAAACCTACCGCCAGCATAATAAAGCTGACCCATGGTTTCCAGTTTTTCAGTATGCTAAATGTTGCCGCTGTCGATTTATCTTCGGGTTGATGGTTACAGCCGCACTCTGTTTGCCCTGTGGTTGACATCTGGTATCTAAATTAACGGTTGAATTCTTGTTTGCACTCAAAAACTACGCATCAAACCCGTGCAACAATATTGCAAAGTTTAGGAGGAGCAAGATGAGCACTTTCCGGTAATTACAAAATTGCCGTGTGCTGTTGTAAATCCGCTGGGGAGATCAAACGCAGGGATTGATTGATCGGTAAAGCAGAATGTATTTTCACAGTTGGAACAGTAAAAATGGAGATGCATATCATCAGGATAAGAACAGCTGCAATCTTCGGCACAAAGTGCATACTTGGAGCTGCCACTTTGATCAAAAATTTGATGCACCAACCCTTTTTCTCTGAACGTTTGCAATGTTCGGTAGAGAGTTGTTCGGTCTGAACGCGAAAAACGAGATTCTAAATCCGAAAGGCTGACCGCTGCTTTCTGTTGAAGCATAAAGTTTAGAATCATAACTCTCATGGCCGTCGGCTGTATATCTCGGGACTGTAATCGCTCTTCGGCGGGTTGGCTTTTCATAAAAGCTAGAATAAGAATTTTAAAATCAATTATGTCTATACGGTAAGGTAAAAATTTCCTGGATCTATCGTACAGTGCGATAGCCTATAGTATAGAAACAGGGCGATTTTTGAATCCATTCATGGTATAAAAGGCTATTGGTTGAATCGGCAGAGAATAAATATTGGAACGATTTTAAGTTATAGCACCTTTGTGCGAACACTCATTATGTTTTTGAGTTTAAATAGTATGTGAACCCTTAAATTCTTATCATTTTTGTTCCATTTTTTACGGACATATTTATGAATGAAAATCTATCTCTTACGCTACCATTTTCCGATCCGGTGATGATCTTTGCCCTGGTGATGTTAATCATCCTGTTGGCGCCGATTATTTTCAATAAATTTAAAATCCCCGGTATTGTGGGATTGATCCTATCCGGTACGTTGGTGGGCCCAAGCCTGCTCGGCTTGCTGGAGCGAGACAGTACAATTGAGCTGCTGGGTACGGTAGGCCTACTTTATCTGATGTTTATGGCAGGCCTCTCTATTGATCTGAACCGGTTTGAAAAACTTCGAAATCGAAGTATAGGGTTTGGGTCAATCTCGTACGTATTACCGGCGGGAGGGGCGTATCTTTTAGGTGTACATTTCCTTGATTATTCTGTGGCTACCTCATTATTGCTTGGAGCCATTGTTGGTTCTCATACACTGCTTGCATATCCAATTGTAGAGCGGCTTGGCATTACAAAAAATACCGCCGTTACCATGTCGATGGGTGGTACGCTCGTAACCGATACACTTTCGCTGGGAATCCTGGCCATTATTGCCGGGACTGCGGGTGATGCCGGAGGGCCGGGATATTGGATAGGCTTTATTACATCCGTATCTATGTTTGTAATTGCGGCTGTGCTGATTTTACCGAGACTTGGCCGATGGTTTTTCAGAAACGTAAAATATCAGAACAACACTGATTTTGTGTTTATGGTGGCGGTGCTCTTTACTACCGCATTTTTGGCAGAATTGGCCGGTCTTGCTTCCATTATCGGGGCGTTTCTTGCCGGAATTTTACTAAATCGACTGGTACCGGAAAGTGGCACGCTGATGAGCCGTATTCAATTTGTGGGGAATGTATTTTTTATTCCGTTTTTCCTCATNTCCGTGGGTATGCTGGTGGATGTTGAAGTGCTTACCAGCTATGATGTTTGGGAAAAGGCGTTGGCATTTACGCTATTAGTGGTGATTGGNAAAGGATTAGCATCACTTATAATTTCGTACTTTTTTAAATACACCAAAGAGGAGGGGTTTGTTATTCACGGGCTTACCACTCCACAGTCTGCGGCTACACTTGCTGTTACCCTACTTGGATACGAGCTTGGGTTTTTCGATCAAACCGCAGTGAATGCTGTTGTAATTTTAATTCTCTTTTCATGCTTAATTGGCCCATGGCTGGTTGAGAAGTATGGACGGATTGTAGCACGGCAAGAGGAGGAGAAACCGTATAACTCCGCCGATGCCCCTCAACGAATTTTAGTGCCTTTGGCTAATCCGGAAACTTCTGATGCGCTCATGGATATCGCGTTTATGGTATGGGATACCAAATCCGGCCAGCCTATTTATCCACTCACCGTAGCTAGAGATGGTAACGACGTTGAAGCTAATGTGGCTCGTAGTGAGAAAATGCTAAGTCACGCTGTGATTCATGCAGCTTCGGCAGAAGTGCCGGTTAACCCGATTACGCGGATCGACCATAATATTTCCAAAGGGATATCTCGTGCCGTAGAGGAGAAGCGGATTACAAATATTATTGTCGGTTGGAACGGGGAGGTATCAACCCGACGTAAGATTTTTGGAAGTGTTCTCGATCAGCTTTTGGAAGAGGTGGATGAGATGGTAATGGTTTGTAAAATTGACAAACCGGTAAATACGTTTGAGCGGCTGATTGTAGCTGTGCCGCCATATGCGTCACTCGAAGTTGGATTTTCCGGCACTGTTCGCTCGTTAAAATTGATGGCCGAGCAGATGGGCGTTGATATGACTGTCGTTTCTACCGATGAGCGCGAGCCGTATGTGAAAAAGGGAATTACCAGTATTAAACCGGATATAGACGTGAAATTCGAAACGATTAACCTCTGGTCAGAAATGCCGAAGTGGCTGGAAGAGAACCGCAAAGATAATGATCTGTTTACACTTGTAAGTTCACGAGAAGGAACAATCTCATGGAGACCGGGACTTGACAGGTTGCCGAGAGTGATTTCGCAAAGATATCCTGACCTAAGTTTTATCACGATATACTCTTCGGAAGTTGAAGATGAGGCGGATCAGGGTATGGCGTACAATCAAAACTATGATATCATTAATCAGAGTAGAATTAAGCTCGGCATGAAGAGTGATGATATTGAGTCAGCCCTCGCAGAGATTATAAAAGGTGATGAGATTGTTGAAAATATTGAGCTGGAGCGGATAACCCGCCGATTGATGGAAAACAGTAAGGATTATTCGCCGGAGGTAATGCCGGGTGTGCTGTTTTATGAATCACATACGTCAAAAGTTGACAAGCAGGTACTCTTCATAGGCGTTTCCAAGGATGGAATTAATGTGCCACAAACGGCAAACCAAGCCTATATCATTCTTGTACTTTTAAGTCCTAAGGAGATGAAGGTTCAGGATCATATTCGCATGCTCAATAAAGTAACTAAACTTATTCGCCCCAATAAAGATGTAGAGAGTATGAAAAATGCCAAGGATCCGAAAGAGGTTATAAATGCGCTTATGGCGAGGTAGTAAGGGATTGGTTTGTGAGATCGGGATAAATATGTTTATATATTCTTATGAGAATAACGATCGACATATCAGATCATCTAATGAAAAAGGCAAAAGTAAAAGCCGCTAAAGAGGGAATTACGCTCAAAGAGCTATTTACAAAAATGCAGGAAAAAGAGCTCTCCGAAAAAGAGGCAAGCACTGCAGATGCTCCCTGGAAAACTCTGCAGAATATGGGTTCAGCTGATAGCCTTTCCCCCGAAGATTCCGGTTTCGAAGGGTATAAAGGCCCTGATTGGAACCACTCCGTCCAGGTAAATGAACCCGATCAGGAATGATTTTACTGGATACACACATGTGGTTCTGGTGGCTTTTAGGGGATGGGGCGTTAAGTAATGTGGAGAGAAATGAGCTCGATCGGCTTGCTAACCACCGTCAGCTATCGATTTCGTGGACGACCATTTGGGAAACGGAAATGCTGGAGAGGAAAGGAAGAATTACGCTTTTACCGAACTTTGAAACCTGGCTCGAAAAAGCTGTCAGTTAGGAGTTTATGACAGTACTGCCGGCTGATTCTCAATTGGTTATAGCTCAAAGGGAGTTACCCGATAGTTTCCATGGCGATCCTGCTGACAGATTGATTGCAGCCTCTCTATGCTATCAGGCTATCCGTTAGCTACGCACGACCGTAAAATCAGGGAGTCGGGTGTTTGTGAGTTTTGGGAATTTTAATTAATTACACAACCTGTCAGTACCCACAGGACTGTGTCCGCCAACCGGCTGATCTGACAGCGTTGGGTTTTAAGGTGATTTAGACTTCGAGAATAGTAAATACTTATTGACGCTGACAGAAACCCGGTAAGTCGCCGGGAATGCTGTCAGGTCTCAACTTATCAGATATTTACATCGCTAAAATCTGAGGGCAACTAATTTGAAAGTTTCTCTAAAATCTCTTCAAAGCTAAGCGACTTTTCTTCACTTTCTTTCATATTACGTAAAGTGAACTTCCCTTCTTCCAGCTCATTCCCACCCACAATCAGTGCATATTTTGCATTTTCGCGGTTGGCATCTTTCATTTGGGCTTTCATAGATCGCCCCTTATAATCCATCGTTGCAGATAGGCCGGCGTCGCGGAGTTGTGGTAATTTTGAAACGCCCCATTTTCGAGCTTCATCACCTAGCGTTACAATATATACGTCTACTTTTTTCTCGTCTCCCAACTGAATTCCAAGTTCCTCACAAGCGATTAGCAGACGCTCCATTCCGGCTGCAAAACCTACGGCAGGAGTGGGCTGTCCGCCAATTTCTTCAACCAGCAGATCATACCTTCCGCCCCCGGCAAGGGCATCTTGCGATCCCAAATCAGGACTTATCAATTCAAACGCCGTTTGCGTGTAATAATCCATTCCGCGCACTAGGTAAGGATCTTCTTCAAAAGGTATATCAAGATCCGCTAAATACTCTTTTACTTGTTTGTAGTGCCGCAGTGAATCTTCATTTAAAAAATCGGTGATTACCGGAGCATTTTTAATAAACGGCTGATCCTCTTCCTCTTTGGAATCCAGAATCCGGAGAGGATTATTTTCATACCGTTTTTGTGATACCTCACTCAGCTTATCAAAATTTGGTTTAAGATGATCTTTAAGTGCTTTCTTGTAAGCATTTCGACTATCAGGATCGCCGATGGAATTCAATTTTAGTGTGGTATTGGTGATGCCAATCTTTTTATAGATTTGAACCATAAACGCGATGATTTCTACATCGGCTACGGGATCATCACTTCCAAGAACTTCAGCTCCAAACTGGTGGAATTGACGCTGTCGCCCTTTTTGTGGCCGCTCGGCACGGAACATAGGGCCGATGTAAAACAGTTTTTGAGAACCGCCTCTCTGTGCCATATGGTGCTGAACGTAGGCGCGTACTACAGGCGCTGTTAACTCAGGCCGAAGTACGTAGTTATCATCGCCACGGCTGAAGGAAAAGATCTCTTTGGATACAATATCAGTTAGCTGGCCCAATCCCCTCACAATCAGCTCTGTCTGCTCCATGATGGGCGTTCGGATCTCCTCGAGGTTAAATTTTTCTGCCTCTTCTCTGATTAGGTTTTCGAGGTATTGCCATTTTCGCGCTTCATCAGGAAGGATATCAACCATTCCCAAGTGTGTGGAGTATTTTGCTTGAGCCATAAAGGGGATTATTCGTCAAATTTTTAAAAACGAAAGATACCGTTCGTACGCTTAAATATCAGCCGAATATACGGGGTATTTTAATAATGAGAATGGTAGCAGGCTGCTACTTAGTTACCGTTATTTTTTCGGTTAAATACCGTTTTAATGTAGTGCCAGCCTGAACGAAGACTGCGTTCGCGCCCTCGAATAATAAATACATTTCCATTGAAGTTTTCACCGAGATGTTCGGGAAATGTACCGAATAGGGCACGTTCAAGGGCTGATGAACGTGAAGCCCCAATACAGACCGTATTAAAGTTATTCGCTGTATCGAGCAGGGTTTTTTCGGGGTTATCTGAAAGGAGAACATCGGAATCGACAAGTGTATCGTCAATACCGGAATCGGTTATAACTTGACGTATCAGCTGTTGACCTTTGTCGATGAGTTGTTCCTCGTTAAGGTCTTGATCTCTGTGCTGAACATTTATGAGAGTAAGCTTAGTATTTGGCTCTTGGCTAATCAGTTCGAATGCCCTTTTAACAGCATTAATAGAGTTTGGCCCGGTGCCTACAAATGTTACAGTTTTCCCAATCTCCTGGCTCACCGGTTTTATTAGGGTAACCCGGCACGGTGAATTTTTCACAATGGGATCAATATTGGAGCCCAATATAAACTGTCTCTTCTTTTTACTTCCTTTCCAACCTAAAATAACTTCATTTGCATGTTCTTCCCTTATTGTTTCTAAAACAATATGGCTGACATTACGTCCAACTACCGCTTTGGTTTTGAGCCTGAAGTTCAGTTCTCTCGATGCTTTTCGAACTTCTGCAAAGAGCTCTTCTTGTTTTTTAACCCGCTCTTTATCGTATTCAACTTGTTGAGCAAGCGAGGTTTGATCGGGTACGACAATAACATTCACACAGATAATTTCTGCATTATCCCGGGTAGAGGCAATTGAAGAAGCAAGCCGTAACAAATTATGCTGATTTGCAGGATTTGCAATAGGCAGCACAATACGGTAGGGAACGTCTACTTCCGGTTCAGATTCAATGGTGGTCGTAATTGCTTCGCTAATTACACTCTCTCTGTCGGCTGCACGTTTTCTGCCGTAGTAGAGATACCAAAGAATACCGAATATAAATATTCCAACACCACCAATCAGTGGCAGAGTATCCATTTGGGTAAGTAGAAACAGACCCGAGAGTATACCAAATATTTGAATCCAGGGGTAAGCCGGCGATTTAAATTTTGGAGTGTACCATTCAGGTTTACGCACTCTGAATGCAATAAGAGCTACATTTACAAGAATGTATACCACTATTTGAAATGAACCGGCCGTTTTAGCAATCTCTTCTACAGGCAGCAGAAGGATTATGGCTAACATAGCGCCACCGGTTACTAAAATGGCAATAACAGGTGTATTTGTCTTGCTGCTAACGTACGCAAAGAGTTCGGGTATTAACTTATCCCGGCTTAAGGCAAAAGGGTATCGGGAGGCTGTAAGAATTCCTGCATTAGCGGTACTGATTAGGGCAAGCATTGCCGCAAGTACGATTAACACTACTCCAATTGTACCGAAAAATGGTTCAACAGCATCTACCATTGGTATGTTTGATCCGGCCAGTGCTTCACCTTCAATCAACCCAACAAGTACAAAAACAATGAGTGCGTAAAGGGCTGTTGTTACAATTAAGGAGAGCATCAACCCGAGGGGTAAATTCCTATCGGGATTATCTATTTCTTCTGCGACGGCCGCAACTTTTGTTACACCTCCATAAGAGATGAGCACCATTACGGTAGCTGCAATTAAACCTGAAGTGCCTTCATTATAAAAAGGGGTAAACTGAGAATATTCAATGTTGGCCAAGCTGACAGCTATAAAAATACCGAGGATCATAACCATTACGATGACCATTACGACCTGTAGCCCACCGGTCTGTTTTACACCGAAAATATTAACAAGAATTAGAATAGTTCCGATAACAAGTGCAACTGATTCAACCCCTGGAAGTGCAATGACTGCTTCCAGATAAAACATTCCACCCACAAGAGCGAGCGCACCTTTAAACATGAGCATTAACCATGTTCCCAAGCCTGCAATGGTTCCCGCAGCGGGCCCCAGACCTCGTTCAATAAAAATATAGTCTCCACCGGCCTCGGGCATTGCCGTACCAAGTTCAGCAATACTGATGGCAGCCGGAAATACCAGGATACCGGCTATTACAAAGGAGAGAATAACAGCGGGACCGGCTTCGGCCATGGCAAGTCCGGGCAGAATAAATATACCGCTGCCAATCATCGCTCCCATACTGATTGCAATGATGGATGTTAAGCCGAGATCACGTTCTAAGACATGTTTTTCTGCCATGTTGTAGTCTGTTAACTGTGATGATAGAGTTTAACAAAATCTCTTTTGAGACTATTCCACAAACATAGAGATGAACTACTTACTTTAATTAGAGTAATAACAAGCAGTTAATATACTATACGTTCATTTAATGAACGCCAAGGATAGTCATAACTGTAAAGAGTATCAAGAATATGAGTGAATGGATACCGTATTTTGATAGGAAGATTTTTAAAAAAAAATATAAATCGAAACTTAAAAGAAGTTTTCTATTTTCAGGAGGTATTGAAAAACGCGGAGATACTTCGACTTCATTTGTCGCTCCGTTCCTCATTGTGCTCAGTATGACGTTATACGTCACATTGAGCGCAACGAAACGAAGCCGGTGTTTTTCACTTCGTGGGAATCGCCTTCGGTTCGGTGCGCGGTCCCGATCCTTCGGGGTGGAGTGACGTCGAAATGTATCGCTTTAAGATTTTTCAAAGCCTCCTTTCAGTTTTGAATTTTCACAAACTAATAATTTATGATTAGGTACACTGCTCTAACTATTGTTCTGGTCTTGTCTGCTTTTAATATGTCAATAGCTCAAGGTACACTTGTGTATGAGTCGGGTGGGGAGCTTGATCCTGAAGAGGCGGTTTATAATGTGAATTATTATGATTTGGACCTGAAAATTAATCCCGCAGATAGTACCATTTTCGGAAAAGTGGGTATTCATTTTGATGTGGTTCATCCATCAAATGTAATAGCTTTGGCACTGGATCCGGTGTTGGAGATCGAAAGTATTACACGATTGGAAGATGATAAGGAGACAGATTTACGGTTCGAGCGGTCTGATTCGAGCAAAACGGTTAGAGTCTTTTTCCCTGAAACCATACAGCCGGGTGAACGTGGTGTTGTTGAAATTGAATATGGTGGTAAGCCTTTAGTGGCATCGAACCCACCTTGGGATGGCGGGCTCGTTTGGGATAAAACTCCAAATGGCGATCCCTGGGTAGGTGTGGCGGTGCAGACGATAGGGGCGTGGACCTGGTGGCCGAATAAAGACCACCCTTCGGATAAAGCCGATTCAGTGGGGATAAATATTACCATGCCGGATGACCTTGTGGTAGCATCGAACGGGCAGTCGCGGGGAACAACAGATCTTGAAAACGGATGGAAAACGTGGCACTGGTTCGTTTCTACACCGATTAATAATTATAACGTGACGTTTAATGCGGCTCCGTACGAAACCATTTCTGATACCTATGAAAGCTCGTCGGGTGACGAAATGGAGATTATTTTTTGGGTGCTGCCCGAGTTTATAAAGGAGGCTGAAAAGCTGTTTCCTCAATTCGCGGAACAGCTGGAGTTTATGGAAGATATTGCAGGTCCGTACCCATTTCGGGCCGATAAATATGGAGTTGTTCATGCTCCGTATCTCGGCATGGAGCACCAAACATTAATTGCCTATGGTGCCGGTTTTGAAGATGGCGCTCTTTTTGGTGAACCCTCACAGTTTGATGATTTGCATCAGCATGAACTGGCACACGAATGGTGGGGAAATCTTGTAACGGCATGGGATTGGCGAGATTTCTGGATACATGAAGGATTTGGAACCTATATGCAGGCTCTTTATGCCGAACATGTAAGCGGCGAAGAGGATTATCGCGCAATGATGGAGCTTTTTAAGAATAGAATTTCTTCTACTAGCGCCACAGCCCCAAGAGAATCGCAAACCACCGTGGAAATTACGGGNGGAGGNCGTGGTGGCGATGTNTACTACAAAGGAGCCGCATTTTTGCATACACTGCGATATTACATGGGTGATGAGGCCTTTTTCAAATCACTCAGACGTTTTGCCTATCCCACCGAGGAGATGGAATCTGTGACGGATGGATCTCATGTTCGATTTGCTACGACGGACGATTACCTGACGCTTACAGAGTCGATTTCCGGACAAGAGTTGGATTGGCTGTTTGAAGTATATTTGAGATCTGCTGAGCTGCCCAGGCTTGCGGTAACAAGGCAGGGTGGCATGGTTCGAATGGAGTGGCACACCGAGGGTGATATAAGATTCCCGATGCCTGTTGACCTGGAGATTGGCGGGGAGAGAGTGAATGTCTCTCCTGAAAATGGTGTGATTTCAATTGAAGTGGCAGAAGATGTTCCTGTCACGATCGATCCGGACGGGAAAATACTTATGGAGATATCGGAGTATTAACGGCTAATTTTCTTAGGGAGGAGAGTGAATTATTACAGCCATTGGGTGGCTTGTAAATGTATCCTGAAATAAAAAGAGCCCCGACAATATGCCGAGGCTCTGCACCAATGGAAATAGATATTAAAATCAGCTAAAGAGCGATTTCAAGAATTTTTGATGCTTCTCTTTGTTTTTAATGAGTAGAAGTGGAACTCCAAATCTGTAGTAAGCCATCTGGTCGGTAAAATCTTCACGCAGTATACTGGTAATCTTCTTATCCGCTTTTGAGGCTGCTACAATTAAGTCCACCTGATCATGAACAACTTGGTCGTAGATTTGATCCATTTTGGATCCTTCAATGTTGAGTGAAAAAACAAACTCAACATCATCCGGAATGGAGTGTTTTTTCACAAACTTGTCTTGTAAGTCGTTCAAGTAGTTATTCATTTTCTCCTCATCATCATCCTCCGGCAGGTAGGGGAAAAATCGGGCGGGATAGTTATACACGTGTTGTGCAGAAACATGACCACCTTTATCTCCCGTAAGCTCCACTGCTGCTTTCACTGCATTTGCAGACTGATCGGAGAAGTCGACCGGTACAAGTGCCTTATCAAGCTGATATCGGCTTGTTTCCGGTACAAAAAGGATAGATGAAGGTACGTACTTCATAATTTTTCGGGGGATGACACCTTTCCCGATATATCCTGACTTTTTACCCATTATGGTTAAGTCAGGTTTAATCTCATTCATACTGTTGATGATCTCATCAGTTGGCCGACCTGTTTTTAAAAGAAGCTCGGTTTCAACTTTAGAGTTGCTGAAGTGCTTATCAATCTTGCCTTCAAGCTCATCTCTAATGGCTTTTTCGAAATCCCCCTGATCTTTTAAATCAGGGAAAAGTTCGATCATTTCGTCAGCCACGTCCTGAGATTTTATAACGTGAGTAAACGTAATTTTTTTAGGTTTCATTTCTGTTGTAAGGAAGTTTGTATAGCCAATAAGGATATCATCCATACTGGTGAGATCCAGGCATACAAACCAATCTTCATAGCGTTCCATATAAACTCCTTGATCTATTTGTTTTGTTTTTTAATGGTTTTGGACACGAGCTCACGATACGACTCTCGCTCCTCATCTTTTTCTTTCGATAAGTTGTCCTTGTATTCCCGGTTCAACCCCTGCCTGAGGCTGTAACACATTATCAGCAGGACTATTACGAATGGCAACCCTGTACTAATAGCTGCAGCCTGTAGTGCCCCAAGGCCTCCACCGATTAGCAGAACAGCTGCAACAGCACCCTCTGTAGATGCCCAGAATACACGCTGACCTACAGGAGCATCCAGCTTACCACCACTAGTTAGTCCATCAATAACCAATGAACCTGAGTCGGAGGATGTAACGAAGAAACTCAATACAAGCACAATTGCAAGGAAAGAGGTAATCATACCGAGTGGAAACTCATTAAGAAGAACAAACAGTGAAGTTGTTTGATCTGCTTCCACTGCATCTGCAATTTCTGCAATTCCTCCAAGTTCAAGATGGAGTGCGGCACCACCAAATCCACTCATCCAAAGAAATGTGACAAGTGTCGGTACAATCAACACACCAAGTGTGAATTCTTTCACGGTGCGTCCTTTAGAAATTCGGGCAATAAACATTCCTACGTAAGGTGACCATGATATCCACCACGCCCAATAGAATACTGTCCAGGTGCTCATAAACGTACCATCATCATCGAACGCTTCTGTCCAGAATGCCCATTCTGCAAAGTTTTGGGCATAGTGTCCTGTACTTTGTACGAAAGTTCCCAGGATAAATAGTGTAGGGCCCACAACGAGTATAAATAGCAGGAAAAGTCCGGCTAATCGAATATTAAACTCACTTAAGACTTTAACACCTTTATGGATTCCTAATACAACAGAACCTACAGCAATCAGGGTTACAAAAACGATGATTAACACTTGCAGGTTTGTGGTATTTTCGAAACCAAACACAAACTCCATTCCGGCTCCGGCCTGTTGAGCACCTAAACCAAGTGATGTTGCCAGCCCGAAAAGAGTAGCCAAAACGGCAAGAATATCAATTACATCTCCAATCCATCCGTTTATACGATCTCCCAAAAGGGGATAAAATACAGAACGGAATGAGAGGGGCAATTTTCGATTGAAAGCAAAAAATGCAAGCGCTAAGCCTACAATTGCGTATACGGCCCAGGCGTGAAATCCCCAGTGAAGGAATGTAACACCCATGGCGTCTCTTGCAGCTTCAGTTGTTCCTGCTTCGGCGTGCGGTGGATAAAGCAGATGCCACATTGGCTCAGCTACTGCAAAGAACATCAACCCAATACCCATACCGGCACTAAACAGCATGGCAAACCATGCCATTTTGCTGAATTCAGGCTTCGCATCATCGCCACCTAAACGAATATCTCCAAATTTGCTGAATGCAAAGTAGAGCGAAAAGGCGATGAAAATATTTACTCCGGCAACGAATAACCAACTTGCCCAATCGGTTATGTTGGTTTGTGCTGCACTAAACATCTCCTCGGCAGCATCTCCGGCAACTAACGTACCTACAATTAAAACCGTAATTAAAATCACGGACGGCCAAAAGACCGGCCCGTGTATTTCAAAGTATTTTTTTAAACCGGATCGCTCTGATCTCGGTTTCTCTTCTTCTCCTCGTAATGCCATAATATCGTAGTTTTTTATTGAGGTTTAATCTCGAAAGCAATGGCCTGATTTAGAAGTAAAAGCCAATATTTATGTTATACCGAATATTGTATTCAGAATCTCCCTGTCCTAAATCTTCATGTCCCGGTCCAACACCTGTACCAAACTGGTCAGTCAACCATGGATGGTTGATTCCCTGAGCGATATCAAAATAGGTGAATACGGGTCCGGCTGTGAGTAGAAATCCGGTAATATTTTGGATGGTGGACTCAAAATTATCATTTAGGTTCAGAGTTTCACCACTCGCTAAGAGTGTTTCACCTTCTCCAATCGTGTTCTGCATATAACTGAAGTCGTTATAGAACGTAAGATTGGTTACAGGACCAAAATCTACATCATACGAATAGGACATCCCGAGGGTGGCAATCATCGCTTCTGTAGAAACTTCATAAGGAATTGCATACGCCCCCATAAATACGGTGCTGATATCTTGGCCAGCTGTATTTGTAGCGTCCATTTCGTAATAGAGCACTTGCGGCATAATGCCGAAGTTACCAAATGATAGATCAGCATGTGCAGCTACAGCATACCGTCCACTGGTTTCATCTAATGCTGCATTGTAGAGTTGGCCATATTGTGCGGATGCACCAAACTCACCATAATCAAATTGATAGGCTCCGCGAACGTTGAACTGGTTCTTCTCAGCAAGAGGTGCATCGCCTTCTGGAATTACGTCATAGGAATAACGGCCTGATCCACCTGTACCAAATGATGCCGGAGGACCTTCTGGTTCAGGTTGCACAAAATATGCAAAGTCCCATTGCCAGTTATCTGTCGTTCGGGTAAACTTCAGACCCATATCGTGATCATCTTCGAGCCCCACATAATAAGGAAGGCTGAACCACCAGTTATTCGAGTTGTATTGAAGGTTTCCGAATGGAACTTGAGTCACACCAAGTTGAGCTTGAGTGGTTTCGGAAATATCATACTCCAACCAACCCTGCTT
>SL_4KL_010_BRINEDRAFT_10000084_pt1 | contig 38477 bp, 63 predicted proteins | sample SodLak_010_BRINE_2_FD_10664 | JGI IMG/M metagenome (IMG submission 10664) | reverse complement strand
GCGTGAGTACGGCAACGAGGGAATGTGGGTTGACGATTCCGGTGACCGTCCGACGATGGAAGGATCGGGGAGTGATGTTTCTAAAGCCGTCCAAGACATCGCGAGTGATGTTTTCGGCCAGCAGATGCGTGTCACTCAGTATGAGGATGATACGTGTTCTGAGACGACGATCACGCCGACTGCGCTTCCGAATACGGCCTAACAGTTTGGTGAATTGGGTACGGTGTTAGTTTTCTGCCTGTGGGCAGATATCTTTACGATTTTGTTACCTCTGTTCAAATGATGTGCAATCAACCAGTCGAGCGTGAGGACTGTCGGTTTCGTGTTCGACTATGGATTAATTCCGGTATATTTGACTCCTTGTGAAACCTGTTCCTAACAGATTAGTAACATCAACTAAACCCGTTGGGGAAACATTCCCAAAATCAACAGACAGCGAGGGTAGGTATAAAATCAGTGCAAGAAAACTCCTCACGAATGTAACAACGCGTTTTACACGAAAGCGGGTGTATTAAGTAAGTACCAATAGATAGTCTTCGTATGGAAAGCGAAATGCAGATCCGTACGGACAGCAGTTTTGAACCGGTGACGTTTGTGAGCCCGACCGGCCACCGTCACGGTGTAGATGAGTACGGGAGTGACGGCGTCGTCCTTGCCGGCAACTCACAAACGAATTGGAAGGACAAGACGTTCACGTGGGATGAACTCCATGAAACTGGATTCAGCGCCTACATCGGTGATACCGAAGTCGAGATCACCACGGTGAAACAAAGCATCCCGGGCACTCCCCAACCGGAGTAGCATCGAACGCACTCGTTGACTGTTTTCAACGCACTTCTCGACGCTGTTAGTTTTCGTGTAAAATTATTATGAATTAATTCCGTAGTGGCCTTTCTTCTCAACTGTTCCATCCCGCACCCACATTCTCAATCAGTCAAACAGAAACCCACCGCCGTCCTACTTCGGCGGCACACCGTAGTCGCACAGATAGTATTCACCGTCAATTTGGACGGTGTTACGCTTGTTCACGTCCGGCCTCCAAATATCATCGCCGGAGTGAACGTAGTCTGCCTGTTCAATCCACGACCAAAAGTTAGGGTGGTTGCCGTCTAAATCCTCACCGCGAGGCATCACAATCCAGTACCCGTTCGGGCCGGATTCAACAACAGGGGCAAGGTATTCACTCTGTGTCTCCTCCCATAGTTGGGTTTCACAGGCGTTCTGTTCAAGGCCATCAAATCTCGGCGTGCGTTCGTGAGGGATGGCGAGTTTTACGACGTATTCATCGTATTCGCCACCGCTGAAATTCCATTCCTCAAGTGGGATAACAATACGTCCCGCACCGGAACCAAGGGCAGACAGTCCACTGTAAAGTTCCTTGAACAAGTCGCTTGCTTTGTCATCATTGCCTTTCTCTTTCGCGTGGTAGTATTTCGGGGCAAGTTCGTTGAGCAGTTGTCTGAACTGTGGGTCTATCTGAAACCCGGTTTGCTGAATTGGGGTGACTGCTTGACTCATACTCCAACGATATACCCCTCACTACTTAATACTTGGGTATTGTATCTATACTAAAAGCCTATACAGTATAATCAAGCGCGACAAGTAGGGAGACAGGTTGAGCGGCCACAGTAGAGACAAAAACAGAGTAGAGAAATTCAGTTAAGTTCAAAATTGTCAGCCTGTTTTTCGACAGCTCGACCAATTTCTTCAGCAAATTCATCGGTGTCATCGACTTCAACCCATGAAGTTTCAGATTCAACCCGTTCCATCGCAATATCAATCTCGATATCACGTTCACGTGTAGTATAATCATACAATTGTTCGAGTTCATCGAAGACGACTGAGGCGGTATGCTCGACGTGTTGAGGGATTTGTGGATGTCCCGGGTTGTGTTTCGGACTGCTACCGAGAAGGCGAGTCCAAAATCCTCCCCTACTCGATTTATCATCGTCAAGTGCAACGGATGACCGGTGAGATACTTCCGGTAGTCCCCTCGTGGATCCTTGTTGGTGTGCGTCGACGTCGACGAACCTATAGTAGTGGTATCCTTCGATCTTGTTTCGGATGTCGTGTTGGCCGTTGTACTGGTTGGTGTGTTCGATCCGGATTGTAACCGTAATCACGTGGTTTCCATACTCGAATACTTCTTCAGCGATTGTCCGGCGGATATTTCGATTCATTCTGAGTGATATCTATCCATATGGCTACCACGTGGGTAAGTTTATACAGTGCAGCAGAATTTAAGCACAGGTATTAACTCACTCCATATAGATTGTATGAGTATGACGCCGGAAGACTTCCGAGAGATGTGCAACGCAATCGGCATCGACGAGATAACCCAACTGATCGATCCGTCCGAACTACCAGAGGACGCCGAAAGTGACCGTGTGCCGTTGGAAGCAGAAACTGAGGCAGGTGACACGATCAACTACCATCTTTCGACAAACGGTAACGGGTGGGTTGTGTCGTTCACGTTAGACAGATACACGATTGACAGTAACGAGTTCAGTATGAGTGATGTGACCGTTGACGGTGATGAGCTCGTTGTGTCAGGCGTGAGTGGCACACGTCCGTCTGAAGGATATGGTGTCGCCGGGTTCAACCGGGGAGAGATTCGAGTCACCAATCAGGGAGTGTCCCTGTTGGAACGACACTAAGCAACCGTCTACGCCTTTTACCGTATTTTGACAAACGTGTAGAGTAGTCGCCGGCTGTTGTTAGCAGTCGTGAAGGCAGATATCACCGCTGAAAACAGAGTACGTTTCGTGTGTTATCCCCACCGCGGACAACGGTTATTCGTCGGCAAGGGAAGCGGTGAGATTCACGATCACACGGTCGTGGTTCAGCACCGCCGACGCACCTTTGCGACCCGTCTCACCTGTCAAGTCGTCCTTCCACGTGTACCAGACGGCTTCCGCGTCAATCGAACTGAACACGTCTTCCCATCGAAGGGCCGCACGGTAGTCGTCGCCATCCTCACAGTCAACCCGAACCTTGTAACTCCCGTTCACCGAAAGAAACTCGGCTTTGATTCCGTTGTCACGGAATTGCTCGGTGACTTTCACAAGCACGTTGCGTTCAGGCGTGGTATCCGTGCGACGGATAACGTGTTTGAGAGCGTACTTCCGTTCAGTTGTGAAGTGAATAGTCGGTCGGCCATCATCGTGGGCTTGGGCCTGAATAACTACGTCATCCCCGCTGATATCCAGCGTGACACGGAAGAGATTACCGTAGCGTTCACGCACACGACCTGTGAACTCTTGGGCATTTGGCGTGTACGACAACCCGCCCATATCTCTCCGTTCACCGTATTCAACGTAGATGTTGTCACCCACGTCGAGATCGAACAGATTCGTCACGTAACGGCCTTCCACACGCTCTGTTTGCGTGTTTGTCCGTGCCGGATGACCGTGGGCGTTCTCTACCTCTTCGTTGGCCTCAATGTATTCACCGAACTCGCTTGGGTAGAGTGGGTTGCGAACGTCGCCGCCGTCAGTGGGGGATGTCATAGTGGACATCTGTACTTCATACTATTTACGGGGGAGTACTTAATACTTTGGTTTGTTGTTGAACAGGTTAGTGTATGAATGGGGCCACTACGGTTGTTTTTCAATTTTTTCAAACTGAAATAAGGAAAACTAACGCCCGGGATGTCTTTTCTCGACTTCTACCAGACACAAATTATAGAAGGTTCTGCACAACAGACAGAGTACACTCTCAGCAGTAACTACTTTCTAAAATTAACTTGTTTGTAAAAGGTACAGTGACTAACGAACAGGTTTAGGATTCACGCTCAGTCCAGATTCTCCAACTGTTCGCCAGACAGTTAGACGTGACTGTAGTTCCCGCACCGGCGTGGTGGCTGTTGAGGGAGAAACGAGTAGAACGTAATCCCTGTTTCCTCATCGACGAATCTCACACCTTGTACGACAAGGTTGATATCATCAACGTTGAACGTGTCAATACTTGCGAATACGTCTTTGGATTCGTCCTCTGCCATTGACGTGGTGTCAGCACACCCGACAAGACTCTTGCCGATCAAGGTAGCGATCGCGTTAACGTATGTTCGTCTGTTCACCCAATCAGGAGAGTTCTGTATCCGTCGTTACTCGCTCGGAACCGTAACCTCGATTTTCGTGACCTTGAACCGTTCGGCCTCTTCAGTACCTGCGTCGATGTTCTCAAAGTCCAGAACGTCTCCGCGAAGGTCTTCGGCATCGTCTTCCGTGCGAGCGATAGCGGGATCAGCTCCGTAGTAAGCGAACGGGGAGTCGAAGTCCGGGTTCGCGCCGAGATTGTCAACCTGTACGACACCGTAGTATTCGATGACTTCGTTGTCTTCTGCCATACTTGTAGTGTGTACCGGGTATTACTTAATACTTGTGTTTCTGTTCTAAAGGATTTTTAACCCACACAGATGTCACTCAGGGACAAAACTCACATCTACAATAAACTTCATTCAAAAATTAATTTCTACCCACTACTAACACCATTCCAAAATTAACAGCGACTACTCACGGAGGGTGAGGAACGCATTACAGCAGTTAGACGTCCAGTAGGACTCGCCACTCTCAACCCATTCATCTTGCTGTTCAGGAGAGAGTTCCGCGAACTTCACGGCCTTACTTCGCTGGTGACGCCCACCAGATTCACAGCCACACTCCGAGCAAGCAAACTCATACTTGTAGTCGCTGAACTGAGGGCAGTTAACATCAGTCGAAAGGTCACGGGCACGCTGTTCAAAGTCGAACCCGTGGCCACCGGCTCCGTGCTGGTGGAACTGGCAGATGTGGGCGAGTTCGTGACGGAGCGTATCAAGCCATTCATCACGGGTGAAGGCTTCATATGCGTCGAACGAGAGTCGGACTTCAACATCTTTCACGTCGTTAAGGTGGTCGAACGCACGTTTCACCTTGTGGTTGTGGGATTTTTGAAGCGACTCCCAATCAGGTTTTGTGAGTCCTGACGCGGTGAAAACACCGAGTTGTGAGAGGTCAACGTGTCTGACTTTGGCCGCCGTGCGTTTCGAGCGGTGAGTAACAGACCAGTGTGCGATATGCCCGGCGTCAACGTCAAGGTCGTAATGTGCGATACAGACAGCAACGTAGGGTTTGGAGAACGCGATGAGGTCGTCATCGCTACTAATTTCATCGTATTCAGGGGCGTCAAACTGTCCCGGGTTGTATGCTGGTGGCTCCTTTTCAGGGGCGTCGTGTGTGCATACGTCGAGGCCTTCGTGAGTGTGGGTTTCTGTTTCGGGCATCGTTCTACATTACCACTATTGGTGAGTAGGTACTTAATACTTGTGTCTTGCTTCAGGGCTAAAAGCAAGAATTAAGCAAAACTATTAAGTTAAAATCCTGCATTGGTTATACTGTATGAGCGAGATGGCATACGTGGACGGATGGTACGATTTCGCTGACAAGGACGCACTCGAGGACGCTTTGGCGAAGCTACGTCACGGTGGATGGATCGGTAACGGTCTGGATGAAGAGGATATCGTCAAGAAGGATAACATACTCGTGATTCCGTTCGGCAGTTACCGTAACCTTCACCGTCACCTTTCGGACTTCGGTGAACACGCAGACACGTATCACGTTGTGTCCGCGTCAAGTGACGGCTACCTGATGGGGTGGGTAGACGCGTCGGCTGATGGATTAGAGATCGATCTCAACGAATGGGCTGTCGACAACGGTTTCGATGACCCGCCAAACGCCGATGAAGAATTCGAGGAGTACGTTGAATGGAGTGAGGAAGTGATGACCGCGTTTATGTCGGATCACCGCCTCGACGCCCCGGAACAAGCCTTCGCCTAAAAACGGGTAGAGAACCGTTTCATCAGTTCTACGCAGTAGTATTTCATTACGATAACGGTGTCTCTGACCTGTGTTTGTGAGTTCGACTATACTTTTATTTTGGATAGTGAATACCGGATTCAATACATATTGACATATCAGGATTGATACAACTATTTAGGGGGTTGTGCCGAACATTCACAGTATGCCCGAAGAAAAACGTACATGGTGTAACTCCTGCGGTGAAGAGTTCTACATTCCAATGGATAGTGACGTCGAATACTGCGTATCCTGTGAAACCGACGGTGATTTCGACCGTCTTGATAAAACCGGTGATGACGGATACGGATTTTACGATGAGTATGGTGAATACGGTGAAGACGATTACGGAAACGATTACGATGAGTATGGTGACGGGTATAACGACGGCTACGGAACGTATGAAGACGAATGGGGAGATGATGAGTATGAAGACGAATGGGGAGATGACGAGTATAACGACGGCTACGGAACGTATGAAGACGAATGGGACGATGATGACCACGGCGGTGAGAGTTGGGAAGACAATTCTGCCGGCGCTCACAGCGAAGGACGAAAAGAGCCTAACCCTGATGACTTTCATGGGGGTGGCGGCCATTACCCGGATCAAGAAGGGGGCGGTCGAGATAGCAACCCACCACCGCAAAACCAGTATGATAGTGGTGACTTTGACAGCGGCAGTCAGTCGAAAGGACTTTTCGGAATGTTGAAAAGTATTTTCAAGTAGTCGGCTACGTGATGAGTTTTCTTCTTGTTTTCAACGTGTTGAGTGCCAGTTGAAAGCGTGTGCAGATATCAAGCCCCGGGCAGTAACACGTCTACACGTGTGAAAGCTAAACGGGGTTAGTCAATCACTCGGAGTCCCTGCCCACTCACTCGAATCTCCATTCCGAACAAGCGTCCCAAGACTCGTTCAAGTTCTCCGGCATCGTATCGTCGAGCCATTGCGTTTCGACACTCTGCTGACCGACCACTACTGTGTTCGTGCAACGGTTGGTCTAACGTGTACGTGACGATATCCGCAGGCGCACCCTCAACCTCATCAACACCGTTCACAGTGAAGTACTGCTCTCCGTCTTCCGTCTGACGGACGTACAGATCACCTTCACTTAACGGAGGAAGTCCAACAGCCGGTTCCGGTGACTCTGACGTCTCACTTTCAGACTGTGTAACCGATTGCATCATTGTACTCGGATCATCACACCCCCATAACTTAAAACTTATGTCTTATATCTGAATAGACAACTGGAACAGACTGTCTCTGTTCACCCACCAAACAAGCACAAGTATTAAGTTACATTCTTTCTAAATATGATATGAGAAGTGATGGTTACGAGTTCCAATATCACGATTGTCGTAGACTTTGACGGCGTGACTGCGGAACTCCCAAAACTCCGCCGTAACGATGAAGAGGAGCTGTTAAACAGTTCTCACGTCCCGGGAAGTTACGACACCCTCCCGGAATTCTTCCAGAACATTCCGTCAGAATTTGACCCGCAGAAAGTTGTCAACGCCGGATATCAGGATGTAGTGAAACGGGTTCTCCTCCGACCGGATCCAATCCCCGGCGTGAAAAACGCATTAACCCGTCTCCAAGACGCCGGGTATGAGGTAATCATCGCTACGAACCGCCCACAGTCACTACACGCGTACACACAGATGTGGCTTAAGGACAATTCGATCCCTCACGACGCCCTCAAATGTGTTGGCGAGAACTGTCGGAAAGGCACGCTTGACGGCGTCGACGTTGTAGTTGATGACTCACCACACAACGCTTTTGCAGCCGCAGAACACGGTGAGTTCGGCGTCTTGTTCCGACGTGAGTGGACTGACGCCGCCTCGGTCGAGAACTGCCCTGATGTGTTCGTTGCGGATGAATGGGAGGAAGTCATTACGACGGTAGAAAGACAGGCAGATATCAACCACCGTCCCGGGAGTGCAATCATTGCCCAGTAACTGACTTTTCACCGCGTTCAGCGCATCAACTCTACGAATAACTTTCTTACACCAAATAGTATGGCTCAGTTAGCCGTAGTGGCCCTCTCCAAACCCGCAACACCCCTCGACTGGCTGCACCCACCCCGACGCCTTCTTGCGAAAAGGCATTTAGTATGGTTCAAAGCATAATCTTTATATTACCATAGTGAGATTGAGTAGATACGGGACAACCGATGAACACAGACGAAATCACGGACGAAATTGACGACAGCCTTTCACCATACGTGGGTGAAACACTACGGTTCCTTTTAACGGACGACTTCGGAATTGGCGAAGCACAGTGCCTATTTGAACGACTTACAAAATGCACCCGCGTGGGGTCACACGAACGTGGGAAAATCAAAGAAGCGGTGAAAGAACTCCGAAAAACAGGAATTGTCTACTCGAAAGGCGGCGGTGACAGAAAAGTAGTGCAAATCAATTCACAAAAAGTACAAGAGGCAAAACAAGTCTGTAACCGTACACACCCCGAACGAACACGCGGCCAAAGTTTTGATAATACCGACCTTTCAGACGCCCCCGAACAAAAGGCAGTTGCTGTATCACTTCCCTACAGCCACAAAGGAAAAGCGTGGGACGTATTACAGGACGCAACCGTTGAATTTGAAGAAAAACACGGTGCTACCGTTGATTTTGCACCGGCTGACGAACTCGGATTCATTATAATGGGTATTGAAAACACAGTTAACACCACACTTGCTGAATTGACGGAACGAACCAGCGGTGACGTGACAGTACAAGCGGAGAAAACAGGAACTGAACTGAAAGCCATCGCGTGAAAACTTAAACAACTCTCAAAGGCGTATAGCGGTGTGTGTGAACGGCGTTCTATTCTGTGTGTAATTCATCGTTAGACTCGAAAAGACGGCGTGCAGAGAGCGTATGGACGTGTAAACGGTATGTGGTGATGAATGGCGTCTCATAGTACTGTTCTGTCTGTTTTGTCTTACTCGATCACCGTGTTACCACTCTAAAATAGAAGCAAAACACAAGTATTAAGTATACAGGGGTGTATAGTTGTATGTAGAGATGGCAACCGCAACCACCCTCGGACTCGGCGCAACCGCAACGCTAGACAAACGAACACAGAAGGCACAGAACGAAGGGATTCACGTCACGGACGCCTCCCTTGAATTCGACGCCTTCGGGAATTTCAGCCACATCGCAGTACAGATTGTGAACGAGGACGGCTCCGGTGACGGCCCGACCGCACACACCGTTATGGTGTCCGCAAACGGCTACCGAGTCACGGGATGTACGTGCCCGGATATGGCGTACCACTCGCCAGAAGGTGGTTGTAAGCATATGCGCTATGTTGAGGCCCTCATCGCCGTTTCGTTCCGCATTATGGACGCTGACAGTGACGCTTCGATGGCCGAACGGTACGCTGGCCTTCGGGAACTCGTCTCACAGGTCACGGACTCCTCTAACCCGTCTGTGGTCGCGGAAATGGCCGATATTTCCGACCGAGTTGTCAAATCCGTTGAGATTGTCGGGGATGTTGATGAACGGGAACTCGAAGCCCTTACCACCGCCCTGAAACGCTCGCGGGACGCCAACTAAGGCCGGTTAACGGCACAATTCTGACGGTTTCTTTTCTCGGCATCGTTCTCACAGATCATTTTCTCGACGCTGATAATATAGGCCACTACGGGATGTGTGTGTATAGTTTAACCCCGTGATAAGTACCCGGGACGTCGAGGAACTGATATGGCAAACCAGATACCCAAGTATTAAGTAGGTATAAACAAAAGGTGGGTATAACGACGATGACGGAACCATACTTCCACGGGACAACCGAAACAGGAGCAGACAATATTCGTTCAAACGGGATCCAAGAATCACAACTCCAATCCCGTGACCGTGGATTTTTCGGTGAAGGACTGTACGTGACAACACAGTACGAAATCGCACAACGCCACGCCACAACGGTCGCAAACAAATGGGATGATTCCCCGGCAATACTTCAGGTCACACCAGACAACCCGGAAGTATTCCACGCCGGCGACGCGTTGCCAGATAATGGAAGTTTGAAGCCTGTTGGAAACCCTGACTGGCTTGATGACTTTGTAAACTGGTATGTCGGGAAAGTTGAGGACGCAGCCGTATGGGAGCGTATCCCCGGTACGGAACGCAAAGATGTGGTTCCACGAGCCCGGCAAGAAGTCACCCCCGGAACAGACTCGTTTGACCGTGAGAACTGGTACTGTGAAGTCACAGCGTATGCCTTTGAGAACGGGTATGATGTCGTGTTTTGGTCGGACTCTGAGATCATCATTAACCCGGACGCAAACCCTACCTTTGAGTGATAATTCGGGACAGCTGCATAGACTAACCACAAGTATTAATTGGATTGTTTGAGTTGTATGTAATAATGAGTGAGACACTACAGCCAACCGTCGACGGTGACACGATCGAGTACCAGACAAGTATTGTTGAGACAATCAGATATCTGGCCGCCCGGACAAACGAGTACGACTGTGCTATGCCGGCGGAAGCGATCAAAGAGGAAATGAGAAACCACCCGGAACTAGAGTTCACAGACAATACGTTCGATACGCTGGTCGAGGAAGGCAAAGAACGCGGTGTCTTGTGGACGGTTGAAAACGAATACTTGACGTGCAGTATGGAACCTGACCAACACTAACCACCGTCTTGTTTCCTGACGGCGTGTATACAACTTTGACCCCTATGAGACGTCTGTATCTGTATAGGTAGGCAATTAGTATGGATTCAATACCCAAGTATTAAGTACCCCGGAGTGCAATTGTAGGATGTAATGAGTTCAGAAACGGTTACTCGAACTTTGGACGAGTTCGGAATCAACGGCGAAACGGACACAGAACCCACCGCAGACAAGACGTACACTGCGATGAACGTTCGTGAGTGGTCGCAAGACAGAGAAGTTGGAACGGCCCGAAGTGACTGGCTGGCCAGCCTCATCAAACAGTTCTCAGAAAGTGTCGAAGTGTACCACACGAAAATGGTGCCCTATCGCTATGAGCCTCACCACGCACAGCAAGACAAGAAGATCAACGACCACTCGGAGAAAACGGGTGAACCCGGAATCCCCATTCAGTGTGCGAAAATGTCCCGTATGTTGGACTCCGAACACTACGATGATATCGCCAGTATCGAGTACAAGTGTCGGGTAACGCTTGGACTGAACGATGATGGCCACCAAGTCATTACTGTTGACGGTGCCACTCGGCGGTATGAGGTTCACATCACGAACCCTGACCGCGTTCGATGGGTCGCCTGAACTGACCTGAAACCGTTTTCTGTATCTGACTGACGGTTCTTTTCGTTTTCTCGACATCCCGGGACACAACATATGATATTTCCACACTAATATATCTACAATTATAGCATAGTGCCCTCTGGAAACTCTGTTTGTACCCATCCAATCCAAAACCCAAGTATTAAGTATGTATATGATAGAGTACTAAACACGATGAAGCACCTTGAAGTGTTCAAAGGCCGTGTCAGCAGCCACCGGATGGGCGTATACGAGGCAGAGTTCGACGGTGCGGTTCCGTTCTCAACTCAAGCCCTCTGTAACCAATTCAACCGAATTGGACTCTACACACGGCAACTCAGTGGCGATATGACGGTTCACGAAGCCCACGCCGTATTCGTCGATGTGTTTGGTGAAGGTATCAGCCCTGACGAACTCACAGAAGCCGCTGAAAGGTACGCTAAAAAAGAGAACCCGTCCTCAAACGACCTTGCGGCGTGTCTGACCGACGCATACGCCCGTGATTACGCGAAGAACGCTTCGCTGTCCCGGCAGATGTACGACGCCACTAAGTGGTACGGGATTCTCGGACTCGATGCCCTTGGTCGCGTACTGGTTGACGTGATAGGGGCGGGAATCATCAAGTACGGGTCGAAAGTGCGAAAGAAAATCAACGCCGCCACGGAGTCGGTGAAAGACTACCTGAAAAACTCACACGAAAAGGCTCGGAGTTGGCGGGGATTGTTCGACCGACCACGCCCGTTCAACGAACGAGAACGGTAAGATAGTCACAAACTGACACACTCGGACAAATTCTAAACCAATACCATACATATAGTAGAGTGAAGAAAAATGTCATTTTTGGAGACGCTACGTACAACCAGAAAGAACGTTACAGTGGTTGATATTGTAGCGTTCAGTACCTTAGTAGTAATCAGCGGCACGTCAGTGTTTATGGGGGAGACTGATGTTGCGGTATTAACAGGTGGACTTGCGCTGTTTATTCTGTTTGCTGTTGTCGGTAAAGGAATAATTTGCCCGGAAGAGTTCGACGGGTTTAGCCCATAATAATCGTTCAGTTTTGCGGATATCTGTACTTAGTACTTGTTTGTCGAGATCGAGAGTAACAAAGGCCACTATGCGCTTGTTGCGTCTCATATAAACCGTATGTTTCTCCAGAGAACATTTGCCACTTGACCAGTGGATTAGATAAATACAATACCTAAGTATTAAGTAGGTATCTAACGTTGGTACGAGTACGTATGGCAGTTGGAACGCCGAACACTCAGACAAAAGGGCCTGCTCCTCAAATCCGAGGATCCCAGACCCACGGTGTCGAGGCGGTTGAATTCGACACCCACCGAAGCGCACCGATCAAAGTATTCACCGATGTCAGTAAACGCAAACAGAAAATTGGCGTCGGGATCGTCATCAAGAACCACAACGGCAAAATCCTGCACCGCAAATGGTGTCTGCTGGGAAACAACCACGACGTGAACACCGCGGAAGCCCTTGCGTTGAAAGCGGCGATGGAATACGTCGACGCCGAACACGTCAAGTTCTATACCGACTGTGAAGAAGTCGCCACGGTTCTCCGATCTAGTGTTTACCTCCCTGTCGAAAAGTACGACTACTTCACGATTCAGTGTATCGACCGTGATGATAACTTCGCTGCACACCTACTCGCACGTAAGGCAAACCCTCACGTCACCGTCTAAAATACCCGTATACCCCCCTGTTTTGTTCCTTGAATACGACTCTCATTATCTCTTTCAGTTTAGTGGAAACACCCCTCCCTGTCCTGATACCCAAGTATTAAGTAGGTACAACGGTATAGTATGAAGTAGAGATGACGGACGAAACCCAAATCCGCGTTGAAGTGTTCCAGCCCCGTGATAACCCAGTAAAACGCACGCCAGCGGAAACGCTTGAAGAGATGGACTTTGCCGAGTTCGGTGAAGAGTTCCACCTTGTGGGGACGGACACCATCCCGGCAGACACGGAAGACCCGAAAGGACGTGTCTTTGAACGATGGAACAACGCGCCACAGACTGAACGGTCGGAAGCGTTCCGAAAGGCAAACGACGCCGAACGTGCGGTCAGCCTTTCTGTCGGCCACATCGTCCGAATTGAAGGGACGGCGTACCTTGTGGAGAGTATCGGGTGGAGTGAGTTAGAGAACCTCTCGTACTGACGACATACGCGTAGAGGTGTAGTTTCACAACTGTTCTATAACAACTGATTGGAGATCTACACTCTCCGTATATTCTCTTCCAACGTGGTCGAGGATATCCTCACTCAACAGTTCCACGAGTTCATCAGTTTCACCGTCACCCATTCCAGCCGCTACAGCAACCTCAACAGTTGACTTTTCCAACTCTGCTTCAAGATCAACCGTTGACCTCTCTCTGAGGAGTGTTTCAGCTGTTGCAAACGACCGGATCGCCGCTGGTGCTCTTTTTCCTGCAGGCGTCCCTGCTAAAACAGTGAACGCCTTTCCAACGAGCACTTCTGATGCAAGAATATCTATATCTCCACTGTGCTGTTCAATCATTTCTTCATCACCACCAGTGTACGTCCACGGGTTGTCACGGATGAGACGTCTGTTCTCATAGAGGCCCGCATAGTAGAGGTGGGTTGAGGCTGCCCGGGTAGTGACATCCTCGACATCAGTTTCAGCGGCGACTGCCTTCGTGATCTGTGCAGGCATACTATTCGTTGCGTCAACAATCTCGACACACCGTTCACGGAACTCTGCCGGCTCAATTTGGGCTACAAGTTTGAGAGCTGTTGTTCTGATATCGTCAGGCAGTTCCGCCGTCATTATCCTGTATATACGGTGTGAGTACGGTAAGGACTTGTTGTTGACTGTGAAAATCTATCTTGTTGATACCGGATCAAAGAGGTTAAAGCACAAGTTTTAAGTGGGTACCTGCGTATAGTATGAAGTAGGACAATGACTGAGAATACTACTACCGGACGCGGCTCGGCGGAAGAACTGCTGTGGCAGAACCGTGAAGGAATCGAAGACGTCCTCGGTGAAGACCTCCCGTTCTTCAACGAGAACAAAGAAGGACAGTACGAAGCCAAATACGGCGAAGCCGGCGGCGACAAGTACAACCGAATCAGCATCTGAACGTTGCTAAACGGTGAGAACAGTCGTTGAATACTTTTTCTAAATTATATCCACGTTTTACCGAGACGCATCACTATTACAGATATCCACACCCAGTTAACACCAGTAGACGTGTTAGTATCTGGAAGAAAAATCAGTCAAACAGTCACATCCAACGCCTTACACGAAAAACGAACGTTCAGGTCGGAACAGTTCCAGCCGCCGGGCGGTGTTCAGACGGGTTGAACTCGAACTCCGGGATGTTTTCACGGGCGTACCGAAGAGCGGCTAACCACGATCCAAACTCACGCTGGTACGTCGTAGACGAATACATCCCGTGAGTATCCATCTCTTCCTCACGCGGGGCACGGCCAAGTTCCGTGTAGAGTTCCCGAAGAGCAGAGACAAGACGGTTACGTGGGATGTCGTACTCGTTAACCGTCAGGCCGGCAATCGCTTTTGCCTGATTCCACTTACCGAAACGATCAATGACCGTATCGATCGCGTGGTTCCCGTGCTCGCGGTAGTTGTTCATCGAAATGTTGTCCTTGTCGAGTTCTTCTGAGACTCGACGCATATCGTCGAGTAGCTGTTTGTTGGAGATTCGCTGGCTCATTGTTGCTTCATTTCTACCTAATGACTGCAACCATTATAATACTTATGCTTTAATTCTCAGAAGGCTGGTTTGGAGAGACAAAAAACACCGAAAACCCCCGATTATAGCACCAAAAAGTACACGGAGGCACCGATCAACGCTAACACCAACCCATAGACAACAACACTAGTAATGAACGATACAATTTTGAACGGCAGCATAACCAATTGGAACGGCAACTTCACCAAGCTCCAAATCAACCCAAGTAGGCGCTTCAACATACACGCGTCTACACGTCGAGATGGAATGAACCTGTTGTAAGACAGGGGGCGGGTACGTTCAGGGCTGCAATACTGAATGATATACTGACAACCCAACTAATACAACCATATGAGTGCCCGGGAAAAGATCAAAACTGTGGACACACAGAAGAATTCTCTTGACGAGTTCACGGAACGAATGGAAGAGGTACGAGTCGCTACTGAAGGGGACGGTGTTGTTGAAGCACAAATAACGGATCTGATCCCTGACCTTGAGGAAGGAACGATCACAGTTGCATACCAACTTCCGAACGGAACAGTCGAAAGTGAGGAGATGCAGGAGCCTGATATCGATTCAGTTGAGTACAAATTTGTCAATCTCTGCAGGAGCGTTGGGGCAACCATTGATACAGCTGACGAACTCCTCATTGGGAGCACGATCACTGTTGAACGACTTGAAGACGGCGACTGGTTTATCCAAGACCCACGGTCAACGTTTGAACGAACTCGTGATCGGTTCAAAGTCGGACATATCACTAATCCATTGGCACATAGAACGGTTGACAAACCATACGATATTCCAGCAGGTATTGATGTATTATTAACAGCATCGCTCTTCCCATTCATCGTGATTAAGGGATTGTCAACGATGATGAATGGGTTTCAAGAGAAATCCGGTTTGGAATACAATAGTGTCGGTGTTTTGAGTGGCTTGTTGGGAACGATTTTGTGGATCATCACACCGGTGTTGGTCTACCTGCACTTCTTCGTTTGAAATAACACACTGTCTGGCTGTTTCCACCTCTTTTTAGGGATAGAAGTCTCCAGTCCTTCACCTTTTCACCATCGCCAAAAGAACTCAATATAATGCAACAAGAGTTGGAACTTGCGGAACAAGAGACGGGTAATGCCCCGGGAATTGCCCAACTCTCTGAGGACGACATAGAAGACCTGACAGCCGGCGTGACAGGTGAAAGTACGGTTCAAACAGATCATCTTGAAGAGTTTGGTGAACTCCTCGACGGTGTTCACCAAGATAGTACACGAAAGGAAGCGTGGGTTGTAACCATTATCCCTGAGACAGCCCCTGAAACAACGCGTCACGAACTACTCCCTGAGAATGTCAGGGAGAAAATTGGTGGTGATTGCGATGTCGCAGTTGAATTTCTCCTCCCTAGTGGTCAGACGTTTTGGAAAACGTACACACTTCCGTCCAAACACTGGGATGAGAGTGACTTTACAGCTCTACTTGACGTGACTGGGACGGCGCCATCTGAACCCGGGCAACTTCTTGGATCCCGGGTGGATCTGTCGGTCAAAGAATGGGCGTACCGTGATGATGAATGGCAGGTTGAACTGTCCCGCGGTAGGGGAGAGGATGATGAGGATATCAAGAACTCGGTTGATTATGATGAACTGGAATCGTTTGCTGACGTTGCCGGCGTCTTTTCGAGTATTGGTGTTCTTGGTGGATTCCTGACTATTGGACTCATCCTGATAGAATTCCATGAACCAAATGTGATTATCGCCGCTTTCAGCTGCTTGCTTGTGATTAATTTGACTATCATGGTTTGGTGGGGTCGTCTCAAACAAGAGTGAGAAAAGCAATACCCAAGTTTTATATGGGTAGGTACTAATCGTTGTAGTATGAACGCGAAACAGAACCCGACGCTTGACATTCGACTCGGCCTCAGCAAAGTCATCGTTCAGAAACGCGCACAACTGACTGGAACGACGCTTGACACTATCCGCAAATTCGTCGGCCTCTTGACGGTGCCAGAAGCCCACGCGAAAGGCTACGTCGCAGCGGCAGAAAACGCACGCAAACTGCTGTCAACTCCTATCGGCTACGACCTTGACGCGGCGTATGAGACGTTCATCCAGTACGCACAAGAGGCAGAAGAGGAGAGTAGCAAGTCTAAGCGGCAAAACAAAATCTACCACGAAGGCCGGTCGGAAGGCTGGAAACGAGCGGCTGAACTCGTAGACGAACACCGGTAAGACCACTCACGAGTCTTACTCAGTTTGTTCTTCTCTCATTGCTTTTCTGTGACGTTGAATACCGTCTTCAACTTCGTCAATCGCTTCAAACGCTTGGAGTTGTTCAATGAACGCTCGGTACTCTGAGGGTGCAAGTGGCGAGACGGGTCGGGGATACGCCATTACCGATATGTAATGTGGGTTCGGTAATTAAGTCTTGCACGTATCGCAGCCGAGTATGGCGATTCTCACCCCTTCTGTTTTTGATGAGTATCTCTCTCGACCGACTGTAGTTGCAGAAGTCAAAGGTATGAAAAACAACCGTAGTGGCCTTTAATAACCGTCACATCCTCGACAGACGCCCGGTTGAAAAAATATGGTTCAACCGCCGGACGTTCAATATTGCGCGGATATCTGACCGGGTTACTGTTCGGCGTCTTTGGCTTCGGTATGTGCCCGGACACGCGATCTGGCGACTGTCATCGCGGGCATACCACAGCCACGAAGGGCACTCTTCAAGTGTTCACGAGCACTTTCGATCAGTTCCTCTTCGGTGTAGTCATCCTTTGTTAAGCGAGCGAAAAGCGTCTCTACGTTACCGGGGCCGTCTTCCCAACCGAGTGACTGGGTGACTGGGTGGTTGCGGCCTAGGGCGGCGATAGACGCCTGTTTGAGACCGCTATTATTGAACTCGGAAAGCATCTGTTCGACATCATCGGCCTCAGGCGTCGAAAGGAACCGGGGACTACGTGCCTTGACAATAGCCCGGTAGAACGCCATTCTCGCGTATGCGTCTTTGACTTCCATATCGCTGAGGGCGTCGATATCAGCGTCACGTTCGAGCAGTCGGTTTGTAGCGGTGTCTGCGTCCATCATCGTTCTCAACTCATACTATACACGGGTATATATTTAAGTCTTTTGTATTATATCCGTACTAAATGCCTTCCTGAAACCAAAGTATTAAGTAGGTATCCGTCTATAGTATGAAATAGAACGATGGTCGCAAAAGAATCCACCGACAAAGCCCACAACCTTGGCCCAAACGCCGCAGAAAAACTCATCAAACAGGCCGGACTCGAAATCAGTGACGACACAGACAAGAGCGATTCCGACAGCTGGAAAGACTACTACTAATACGCACACAGTTTGCCTAACGATATGCCCCGCAACAATTCACCGTCTGACCGTGAAGTGATGGAAGTCATCGAACGATTCGACGTCACTCCGGAGAAAGCCCGTGAGATGATCCGTCGAAAACACCGCCGCTAACCGAGCTGTCGTACTGATTTTCAGGTAATGCAGTCGAGGTGATGAGTGTCTACAATATTGCTTTTAGTATGGATTCAAAACCCAAGAATTAAGTATCCATCTGTAAATAGTATGAAGTAGAACAATGGAAGTGACCGACCTCTTGGACGAAGACGATGTTTCCGGGTATCCAACAGCTGGGGACTTGGCCGAAGCACTCCTGAGCAATTTGACAGACGAATTGGAAGGCGATAAGGATGAGACGCTTGTGGAAGAGAACTGGCCGGGTGGTAACGACGTGACTGTTGGGGACGTATTGGAGCAGGTAGAGTTTCAGATCGATGGTCGGCCATCTGTACGGTTCAAGTCGGCATCGAACCCGAAAGGGCCTCTTCAGAGTGGGCTGGGCGGGGCACGTTTTGCTGAGACGGAAGAGATTGAGGTTCGGAAGGGAGAGACAGAGTACCGTGCCGTCTGTGGTGGTTGTGGCGGTGAAGGTCGGATAACGGTGACACACGGCTGGAACAACTTCTTCGAGTGTCCCAACTGTGAGACGGTTTCACGGAAGGGTGGGTAAGAAAGGAATCCGGTTGTACTGATTGTTAGTTGAATAATTGTGTGCGGATATCTTTCTCAGTTCCAGTTGTAGTGAGGCCACTATGCGTTATATGCAGATGTATTTATTACGCAATTACGTTCCCGGGACGTCGAGGAAGTGAAAAGACGACGGTGAACCCCTCAAATATCAATCGGAGCGTCAACAGGAAAGAGGCCAGAGTCTTCGAGTTGGAGGAGAGCTTCTTCGATACGGTTTTCAAATTCTAACATACTAATCTTCCCGGTCGAATACGCGTCTTTAGCATTTTCAATCGTTTGTTCAGCATTATATAAAATCGGTTCTGGACGGGAATCCTGATCAGTATCTTCACGCATCACAACATTACTAGCACAGATAACATCTCCACCGATTGCCCGTGAGTATTCCCGTACCTGACCGTCTTCCGGGTAGAACCAACAGTCACCGTTAACACTTCGTTTGGGTTCTTCGATGATTAGTTTGACACCGTACTTTGTGTCACTCGTATGGAACCCAACAATACGCCCGGTAGCAACGTGTTTTCTCCATTCAAGAATGACGGTTTCACCAACTCGTGGAGTCCCAAGAATGGTTTCAGCGTCACGTAGTTCTGTGCCTTCGTCGGTGTATATTTCTCCCATCGTTATAGGTTCGATTTTGAGTTGATTTTTTCAGCGGCGGTGTCAGCCAGCGAGTGAACTTTGCGGTCATCGTACAGGTCGTCTTCGGTTTCTGACGGGCCGAAAAACGTTCGACTCTCAAACTGGCAACCGGGGCAAAGGTAGAAGCCTTTGAACCGAGTTGACTCGCGTTTGAGGCGTAGCACAAAGTCTGTATCACCGCATTCAGGGCAGTCTTTCTCCGTGTCACGAGTGTAGTAGTTCGTCATCATCGTCCTTACCCCTACCTTTTGTTGCTACCCACTTAATACTTTGGTATTGGTTTGAGGTGTACCTATCGGATAAAACCAACCAGTTACAGCGGCACTCCGGGGTGTTAATCCCGGAAAACCAGCCCCGTTAGGCTTCGTACCGAACTTTGTACTCGTCAACAGACGCGATGACGGCTCCACCGGCTTCCGGTTTTTCAATCGTTTCACGGGGGAGTTCCACGTCATCAATCGGGTTGGGGCCGTCACCACGGTATGAGTCAAGCCACGACGACTCAACCGCCATAATCGCTTCCCACACAGGCGTCTCTTCTTCGTAGTCCCATACATCACCGTCAATTGAGACTCGTTCTCCGTCTGGCGTCTCCACCCAGACAGGCTCCATACGAACCGTGACTTCGTGCCCGCACGGTTCCCCGGTGAAGTGTTCCAACGATCCTTTGACTTCACCGCTTGCGATGACGGGGGCGTGCCGGCACGTGTACGGCATAATAGCCGCTCCGTCTTCGAGTACTGGGCCGGAGTGATCTGGTTCGTATTCGTGTGTATGTCGCCGGCGTGAGGTGCTTCGGTATGCCATCGTTCTATTTCATACTATAGACAGGCACCTACTTAATACTTGTGTATTAGGAGAGATGTGCAGATATCACCATTCACACAAACCCGTCGAGAAACAAGAAAACCGCTCAAAAACCGTGAAGCGTCAGTTAACGAGTTCCAACGTCACGAACCCGTAATCGTTCAACACTTCAAGCGGAACCTCATTAGGGCCGACTTCCGCCGCGAAAATCGTCTCCACGACTTCACCAGCACCGTCACCGCCGGGAACAACGAGTTCCACGTCAAGTTCCTCCGTTTCCCGTGTGACGTACACGTCTTCGGAGTCACCCTTCGGCGTGACGTAGCCACCGTAAGCCGCCACAGGGTCGTTAGGTCGTTCCTCACACACGACAACACCAAGGTCATCATCTGTTGCGACGTACAGGTCTGAACCGTGGTTGCGTACTAGCGATAGGTCGATATTGATTTTCTCCGAGTTCATCTTCCTACTCATACAATTACAACCCACTATTATAAAACTTGGGTATTTGTATCAGTACTCATCAAGACAGTTAGTGCTTCAAACGAAGCACAACGTCAGGTTCCTTCTCACCGATATGCGGCGTTTGGTTTCCTTTCGGAGCAGATCGATATCCCCACTCCCAACCAGCGTCAACAGCAGTTCGAATCGTTTGCCAACGGGTCGTATCATCAACCGATTCATCAATAAAAACCCGAATTGACTGACCAACAACAGCCAAACGCGTGACTGGCGTTCCGGTGAGTTTCTCACATATCTCTGTGGCAACACTCCGTGCGAAGCCGCACGTCGCAGATTCAACGTCCAGCTCTGGCGAGGTCTCGGTTAAATCAACTGAACTCTGTGTGTCGGATCCCATCTCAACTCAAACTATCATACCGGGGGTACTTAATATTTGGGTATAGTGGCTAATCTCACATTCATCTCACTCCCTCGACGTCCCGGGAAGACATCAATCCCACTCATAGACAACCGAATAAAGTACGTAGTGGCCTCTCTCCTCGACTACGAATACACAACAAAAACCACCGAAAAGACGGGTTACAGTTGCGTAACAACCGCGTTCCGTGTTTCGTCAACACTCCCCGAATTATCAACCGTGATGTGTGGACGGGTAATCTCCTCAAAATTCTCTTTGATAGTTTCATACACGTCCACATCAGCATCACTCACACCGTTGCGTTCCTGAATACGTTTCCGCACAACACCGTCATCACACGTCACACGGACGATCTGAAGGGACACGTCAAGGTCATCCGCAATTTCTTCAGCGGCATCACGCCCCATCTCAAGGTTGAACGTCGCGTCAAGCACCGCAGAACGCCCGTTAGACAGCGTTTCACGTGCCAGTTCGTACATCGTACTGTACGTGTTTGCGCTTTCCTCACGGTCGTACTGTGGCGACTCACGGCCCATCTCTGGCACAACCGTCTCTTTACGAATCCGGTCGGCTTCATAGTGGGCGGCGTCTCTCTCATCGCAGATTACGGTAGCCACGAACCCCTTACCGACACCGGGTTCACCGGCCATTACGTACAGCGTTGGTGAGCTCATCTGTGTTCACTCCTATCTTTTACACTTACCCTTATAATACTTGTGCATTAGAATAAACTAACAGTATCAGTCGTAACTCACGGATATAATGAATGAAGTATGAATGGAATACCGCGCCGAGGGGTGCCGTATTTCCTGTGGTATCCTTGTAGGCCCTCTAATGACCATAAGGCATTCCACCGTGTTACAACGGAACCGACTTGTTACATCGTTCCGTCAGGCCCGTGTCGGGTCTACGGCGGGTTTTCGCCCCAAATATTGGTGACGACTTACCAACCATTTACGGATGTTTCCATCCTCGCGGCAACACACAGTAGGAAAGGTGGATACAAAAACCTAACAGTTGCAGCCTGATATCTGGTAGAAAACCTCACACCGCATTCAGTTCAACGTCATCCGAATCCGGTCAATCAATCCCGCCTCAAAACTGAACGCGGCGAGATCGGCACCCGGAATGTCACGGTGGTACCGTGTCAGATTCACCGTAGCCTCATCCGGGCAACGGGCTTCGAGTTCGTTGAGTGCGGCGAGCAGAGCGGCTGAGTCAGCGTTCATCCACATCACGCCTTCTAGTATGTCATCGTATTTTTCGGAGTCGATATCTCCCTCTTCACGTGCCGCCTCAACTGCTGCTTCGTAATCCGCCGTGTCAAGTTTTGGTGTCGAAAGCATCGTTCTACATTACACCCAATGATAGGACAACACTTAATACTTGGGTTTTAGTTCTACAACACCCTCATTAGAATGTCGAGAAAACGAAAAGAAACACGGAAACCGCCTTACATCAAGCGGGCACGGTGAGAATCCATCATCTCACCGAACTCCTCACCGGACACGTCAACACCCGGTTGAACGCCTTCCGCGTCCATAACCATCGCCCCGTCAACAAACTCAAACGCTTCACGGGCGTCAGCCAAACGACTGTCAACAGCCCCACGGTTAACGTCAGCGTGCAAGGATTCGGCGGCGTCAACAAACGCCTCAACGTCAGCCCCACGTTCACCGCCAAGATGGTCAAAGACGCTAACGGCTTCGAGTGAGTCTAACCTGTGAAAGACGGCCATATTACTAACACCTTCACGGGCGGCTAGCAACGTAGCACGTTCCTGATTTTGAACGTCTTGCTGGTCAGCAAACGCACGGGCGTCATCACCGAGAACCGCCCCAAGAACGGCCAGAACAGCGTCTAAGCGGCGTTCCGCCGGCGCGTTATTACGGGCGTCGGTAACGGCTTGTGCAACCGCATCAACCGAGTGACCGGCAACAACCGGAAAGGTATCTTCAAGCGCGTTAACCGAATCAAGCACTTGAAAGAACCTTCCGGGGTTGTCGGCTTGATGAACGACCTTGCGGAACTCCTTGGTGACACGTTCGACCGGAAGGTGAGCAAGTTGCCCGTTTTCAGCAACGTCACGGGCTAAATCTTCAGTTTCCGGCGCAACGTCCGCGTGCAGACGGGGAGCGAAGCGGGCGAGTCTGACAACACGGAGCGGATCCTCACGGAACGCCTCGCTAACGTGTCTGACAACGCCGTTTTCGAGGTCTTCAAGGCCGTTGTGTGGGTCGAATAGGTCGCCCGTGCGGGCGTTGAAGGCCAACGCATTAACGCGAAGGTCACGACGCTCTAAATCAACACGGACAGCCTCGTTAACCGGCGTTCCGGCGGGAACAACGCTCATATTGAACCCTTTGTGACCGACCCCGCTGTTTTCTTCCGTGCGGGGAAGGGCCACTTCACGCCCGTGACTGTCGTCAAACACTGGGATGGTACTTTCCGGGTCGATCATCGTCATACGGTCGGAAAGGACTTCAACAGGGTTCTCAACTTCACCCGGACGGGGAACCGCCATCAGGTCGAAGTCTTCTGGGTCAACGCCACGGGCGGCGTCTCTAACGGCACCGCCAACAACGAAAACGGCGAAACCGTCGAATTCGTCGCCAACAGGCACGTCAAGACGGGATTCAAATTCATTCATCGTATGTCACCTCTGTTCTTACTACTATCTTTTGTGCCTACATACTTAATACTTGTGTATTGAATCCATCCCCGGTTAACAAAGGCCACTATGTAATGATTACATTATAGTTAAACGTGAAAATATTTTGAGTGAGTATGGTACTCCACGCCGTCGGAACAAGGATGCAAAACTAACCGGCACAGTCTTCGGCTGCTGTTCACCGTTTGAAAAAAGGTGAGTATGAATTTTATCACTCATTAGCATCAACTGAGAATACGTGATGACAGGGAATTCAACAGAGGAGCCACATCTTGACGGGGAACCACCAGCGAAACCACAACCACGTGAGGGACATCCAACAGTTGAGGATCCACGTGTTCAAACAGTCGTTGATGCGACGCGTGAAGGGATTTCGAGAGGTGTTGAGGAAGGTCTCAAACAAGCAGACACGAATATGGTTGCCCGGGGAGGTGGAGCCAGCAATCGGGTTGATATCCAAGTGAATCCTGAGTTCCACTTCGATATGAGTGAAAACCATGAACACGTCGAGATTGACGGCGACGTCATCGTTTCAACTGATGAAGAAGAGGACGCCAGTAGTATCGTTGAAAGTCTGAAAGCGTCGTCAGTCGAGATTGATCACGTACACGCCCTGTATGTGCGAAGCGGTAGTGTGGTTTCACCACCGGCGTTTTACTCCATAGGAGTAAAACCAAAGTATTAAGTACATAGTGTGCATTGGTGTAGGTATGAGTTCGACAGACCTCGCAGCCGAGATCGCACAGGAAGAAACTGAAGACGCCATCGAAACCGTCGAGAACGCCGCAGACAAACTGGTTAACGCTGTTCTCCAGCTACAGGAGGCAGACCTTGACCACGCCGAGAACGCTGAACTCGCGGACGCTATGGCGGCAGTACGTGACGCCGAAAATTCCGCTGAAGAGGCACGCAAAGACGTACTCGGTCAGGAAGTCCAAGACCGTGTTGGCACGGGTGGAAGCGTTGAGAGTGATTCGGTTTCTGTGACGGTCGTTGAGGGTCACAACAAGTACCTTCCCGACGATGACGCGGCGATTGAGGCCCTTGAAGCGGCGGGGATTGACCCAAGCACCGTAATGGATGTCAACGCCAGTTCCGTCGCAAAAGAGGCCGAGAACGCCGGACTTGACGTGGACGGCATCGTGGGACGCGCGACGTATACGTATCCACGTATCCGACAGATTGACTGAACAATCTGACCCGTACTGTCGGGTTTCTCTCCTCGAAGGAAGATAGAAACGACAAACTCTTTCCATAAGTATTAAGTAGATACCCTGCATTAGTATGGGTATGGAAGCCACTCAGGACACCGACGACTTTCTGGCACATACTGACTTTCAGGCATTAGTCGAAGACCTACCCGTCAGAATAAACGTGTTCGGTGATGATAATACGGTTCAAATCAACGATTTCAAATCCCTCAAACAGGGTGAAGGACACGCAACCGAAGCGATGAATCGGATATGTGACCGAGCGGCTAAAGACAATTACGACTGTGTGGTGGTGAATATGGGACGACTAGCAGGACGTATTGATCCCGTTGGATGGTTGGAGCATCTCGGATTCACTATCCACGAAAAAGACACAGACCACGTGACTGCGTGGAAAGATTTGGACTCGTAGAACTCTTTTCACTGTCCGGATGAATGGGATTCGGTAAGGTTGATTCTCCCTGTCCAAACGCCGGCGATAAATCCAACGATGAAAATGGGAGCGAGAAGGTACAAGATTCCAAAAGCGATATCGCCGTCACCGAGTACAAGAGCCTTGTAGAGTTCGTTCACACCGATTGAAAAGTGAGCCACCGTTGAAAGAAAAACAAGAACCCCTGCAATATACCCGATATACCGCGTCTGCTTTTTATTCACAGTATAATTTCCATCGCTAACCTGAAACCTGTTTCACTCTCCCACCAAACAAACACAAGTATTAAGTATGTATCTAATAGTAGTATGAAGTACACCAATGATTGACGACCGATACCGGAGTGGAATTTGGTACGACCTTAGTGCAGGACAGATCTGTGAGATCAACGTTGAGGATGGAGATATCCAGTTGGTTCACCCCAACACGGATGAGGTCTTCTACACGTTCGATGATGCAGACGAGTTCCACAATGCTCAGGACGAGTTCAGAAAAATCCCTGAAGACGCTGTCAACAATCCTGATGTGTTCTATCAAGAGGTTGTTGATTATATGTTCCGCAAAACGGAACTCCCTGTAGATGACTCGATTGGGTTCAAATACGCTGATGAGAACACCGAAGTCATCCAGAAAAAAGAATAATAACACACTCACCTTTTCGTTGTCGTGTAGTTTCACCTCAGATTAGCCACCTTTCTGTAAGGTTCGANTATGGATTTATTTCGGTTGAGTAGTGACCGTTTCTAATGCTCATACCACAAAACAAGATAACCACAACTATTAATATGGGTACGTAGTAACTGTTCTGTATGCCTAGTGGAGTACAAGGACGAATTGCCTGTGAGAACTGTAACGGTCGAGGGACAGAAATCATCCGATCATCACGATCGACGAACCGAGTCAAAGTCAACTGCCACGACTGTAACCACGAATGGACAGAATACACAGGGCCTGAATGCCCTGAGTGTGGCAGTCGACATACGAAACGAGGTACCTTCGGCGTAATGCCTCACCGCTGGCACGGAATCAAATGTTTCGACTGTGGTGAAAAATCAAGCACGTAACGCGGACGCAACCAACATCTGTTTGTGTGCAGCCCGGGAGATGCAGTTTACATACCGCCAGTGACTACTTTTCTGTGTGTTCGGTAAGGAACGGGGAGAAGTAGAATACAGCCTAACGGAGCTATCAGAGTGTAGTATAGAAGGTTGTAACAGCTGTCGAACGTATGGAGTCGAGGAACTCCATACAACTCAGTCAAGCAATGGCATTACGACCAATACAGAACGAAACAAAACAGAGTACTGTCCCAGACATAGCCCTGACTCGGAATTAGCACATATGGCCCGCCAGAAAGAACACGAAGAATCACGTGAGCAGTGGCGTAGAAGAAAAGAGAAAATGCAGACAAACGAGCTCAAATCGATTATTGACGCGAAGATTCTTCCCACGTTTGATTTCTATGATGGTCGGTTGAAAGGGCCAAGAGATCGGTTAAAAGCGAGAATTGATGGGTATGAAGAGTCGAAAGAACTACTTCAACGGGCAAAACTCGACATTCCGGTGATGGTCTACAAGTCATATCCACTGACGTATGCGGTGATTGATACGGATGGATCAGTGATTGAAGAGCAGGAAGTTTCTCCTGATAGTCGAGTCTCACTGGAAGAGTTCCGTGAATCATACGGTGGGTATGAGTACGTTGACCGAGATTACTACGATATCCAGACCAACATACTCACCGGTGTCGATATCAATACACCAGCACACAAACTGAATGAATACGTCGACCGTGTTGTAGAATTACACGAATATCTCGAAAAACAAGATCCAATCATCCCTGAATACTGTCCCGCGTGTCGTGATGACCATGTGTACGAGTCAAAAGTAGTATTTTCAAGAATGATTATCAACGGTGAGGAAACAATCATCCCCGCCCATACCAGATGTGGAAATTTCATGGGGAGGTTGAATCCCAAGTTTATCGATCGAGACGCATACGATTTCAAATCAAACTGCTGAACGCGTGTCCTCTCCTGTTGTTTGTTGGTTACTGTACGCAGTATCAATTAGTATTAAGTGGGTAGGTATTGTAGTTTGAAACACAATGGCAAGACAAGTAACGGCGGGACATCTCGCCCTTCGGAAGAGCGAACACCCTGACAACTCGGCACTAGAACGTGAGAAGAGCCGACTCGACGAAGAGTACGGCGAACCGTGTGACGAATGTCAGGTGAGAGTTGCCCGGGAGGTTCCGATACACCCCGGGAGTGATGAAATAGAATATCCTGCCGGCAGTCACGCGATCGGTTGCCCGAACGCCGAAGAGGGCAGTTTCCATCCGCGTGATCCCCGGGCAGACTAACCCGGGTGGATATCTGGTTATTCGTCGTCTTCAAGGCCGAGTGTTGCGTCAATAAATGAGTCAAGAGACTCCCTGCCAATTTTCTTCTCATCACTATCGATCACTTCAAACTCGACGTATTCGGCCACACCTCGACCTGACGTGATCATCATTGAATCAGGGCTGTTTTCCGGCGCTGGTTCGACGTCAAACTCTTCGGTGAGCTGCGTAGCCCCACTCTGGACGCGGATCTTTCCGAACTCTTCGTGGTGGTAGATATCACCTTTTTCAAACGTGTACATTGCCTCAGTTGTTCATTACGCCAGCACAGTGTTAGCGTTGTCGCGCCATACACAACCGTGTGAAACTCTATCAGTAAGTATTAAGTGGGTGTATGAGAAATAACTGGGTGAGAAATGACGGACACCTCACCACGCATTCGAACGGACGTCTCGCTTGAAACTGCCCCACGACGCGTCGTTGAAGCCGCAGCCCGCCTCAACGCTAGTGTTGACGGGATTGAAGCCCACCAGTGTATCGGCCACGGAGACTGGATATACACGCTGAGAGACACCGACGGACAGATCATCACCACGGTTGACGAATACGGTGACAACGCAGGCCACCTGCACAGCGTTTTCGACCAACATAGTGATCCGTGGAAACCGAACGCCGACGGTGATGAACACCTCTGTGAACTCTGCGCTGACGAATTGCGACGTATTGGAGGATTCATTCACGCTCGAAGTCCACAGAACCGCCAGATTACCCTCCAAACTGATCACGGCGTCCTCACACACGCCCACTACCACGAATACGACGACAAAGGCAACCCTCACGACCACGCGTGTACCGAAGCCATCGAAGCCCTTGTGTCTCACTCTGATACGATCCCGTGGAACGACGACTGGTACGCCACGACTGAGGGAGATCGTGAAATCACAGGCGAAGAAATGGTTGACGCACTCGAATACGATCACCCTCACAACGTTCCCGGAGATTATCAGACCCGCGAAGCGTTTGCTGAAAAAGTATTTGACGGGGATATCGATCTCCCCACCGCGTGTGTCTGGAAAGGTTCCAAGTTGTACGTCCCAAAAGACGATGTCGAGTTGGTGCAGACACGGTTTGAAGAGTACGCTAAACAAAAACTCTGTATTTGAAATATTTTTGACAATTCTATAAATTCCTTGATCGTACCGCTGTCTTGCGATTCATCCTTTTGAAACCATAGGTTTTAAACCCCCACGGGGGGAGGGGGGTGTTTCCGGCAAACGCTCTGCAAAAGAGTACCCCCCCGTGAGAGGGGGTGTATTCATCACGGTTCTTCACGGAGGATCACGATGGAAAGTCGAGAAGAAACGAGAGAGATGTCGTCAAAAGCAATCGTGCAAAAGATCGTACAGTATGTGACGTGTTCACACCTCAGACCTTTCCCCCAACTCTTCCCCTCTACTCTACTCTAGATCTATACTAGTACTAGTAGTATAGTATAAGTGTTACTGAGTTTGATTGAGTTTGTGGAGGAGACGAGTTGTATGTGCAGTTTTCGACACTCGTTATTTTCTTTTAAGTCAACGTGTTTCTGTCGACCCCCACTCCCTCTCTTTTACAGACCATTTGCCGGAAACACCCCCCTCCCCCCGTGGGGATTTAAATCGTATGTTTTCGGGCGTTTTATTCGGTTAGTGTTGGGGTGCAACGTGGATTTTTGGCTAAAATCGTGTTAATTACTATCGTGGTAACTGTTCAGAACTCGTTGTTAGAATATATATCATTAACAATAATTAACACGAAATACACGAAAATACAACCACGGGTAGTGATACTGGGCGACATCCTGCCGCCGTCGGGGTCTTTTCACCCCTTTGGTTGGCGGAAATACCCCCCTGTAGTGGAAATAACGGATTTGTCGGAACAGGGGGTTTATCCCTCTTGCAATCCGACACATAAGTTATATGCGAGAGTTTGGAGATTCAGACACACTATTTTCTAATATGGACGTCCTCAACCCCAACGAGAAGGCGTACCGTCCGGAGGAACTCCCGGAACGAGAAGAAGAGTTAGATGAGATTCATTCAGCACTTCGTCCTGCAACAATGGGTTCGACACCGATCAACCTACTCGTGTACGGTGAGACAGGACAGGGAAAGACAGTTGCCGTCGACTTGAAAACGACACAGTTGGAAGAGTGGGCTGACGACGAAGAGATCGACCTGACTGCGGTGACGGTTCAATGCAAGGGTCTCGACAAGAGCTATAATGCGATGACTCATTTGTACAAAGAGCTACGAGAAGTCAGGTTCGGCCCGGGTGAAGAGCTTCCCCGTGGCCATCAACGGAAAGAACTCTTCCATATGATTATTGGCGAGTTGGAAGCGATCGGTGGGACGGTGGTTGTGGTGCTTGACGAGATCGATTCACTGGGTGAGGATGACTACCTGTTATACGAACTTCCCCGGGCAGATATCAAAGGCGTAAAACTCTCCGTAATCGGGATTACGAACGACCTCACATACACGGAGAACCTTGACGGCGACGTCCGATCCTCACTGGGTGAAGATGAAGTCGTCTTCTCACCGTACAACTCAGATCAGCTTCGAGCTATTCTTTCCCGTCGAGCAGCAAACGGTTTGCGTGAAACCGGATTTACGTGCAGTGAGTGTAACAGTCCTGACTGCACGCATACCACTGACGGATCCCCTGACAAACTTGCTAGTGATGTCCTCGACGCCGGCGTGATCGACATCTGTGCAGGGTTTGCAGCACAGGATACTGGTGACGCCCGGGAAGCCATTCAATTGTTCTTCCGAGCTGCACGGATGGCCGATGATCGTGGGGATTCAGTTGTCACGAAAGATGACGTCTATGATGCCCGGGAACACATCGAAGAGAAAGCGATTGTTAGTGGGATTCAGACTTTACCGACTCAGAAGAAGATCGCGTTGATGTCGGTCATTGGAGAGCACTTGGACGGCGCTGACAGCGGTGTAACTAGTGATTTGTATGATCGGTATTGTGAGTACTGTGATGCTGTTGGAACGAACTCTGTCTCTAAGCGACGGTTCCGAGAGTTCCTCAATGACCTCGAACATAATGGGTTGCTGTCGAAACGCCCGGGAAGAGGGCAAGGCGTTGAAAACTCTTACCAGATCGACGTTGGGATCGAAATGGTTGTTGAAAATATGCCTGCGGCAGATGAACGACTGGGTGAAGTCGCTGATCAGCTCCGTGCTGAGGCGTGATGTATCTGTTTCTTTCTGTTTGAACTACTCTCAGTCTTGTCTTTTCTCCAGCCTTCGAGTTCGACTATGGATTTATTCCGGTTCTTGTAGTAGGGGAACTTCTTTATCATCCTGCTTTTCTTGACGGTTGACATCGAACTCGATATTAATTTTAAAATTAATTTCATTAAAAAGATAACATCTATTTGCAACTGACTCACTCTTATAGTTAATAAAGCGGATTGATCAATAGTAAGGGATCAGCACTCCAAAAAAGAAAATCATTCACGCGTCACTTGGCGTTTTTGTGAGCGTCGTAGATCGCGTATACGCCGACCAGTGGGTACGTGAATAACCCAATGAGGAAGAAAATCAGCACAACGTTGATACACTGAACGACACTCAGTGCAATTCCTTTCCCAACTTGGCCATTGTATATTTGTCCAGCCCCTGTTGCGATCGGGAAAATAATCCCGACTGCCGAGAGCAACGCTGCAACTCCCGGGCTTTTGTCGTTATTTGACTCTTCAGTAGCTTCTTGAATATCAGTATCAGCCACCGTGATTGTTTGGATTGCTTACTCATATGTTATTTGATCAACCAGTTTTCGACAGTTCACGGTTAACTGATTGATATCTGTATTCAACCGTCTTGTTGAGGAACCTCATCTTGAAATGTATCTCTGTATTTTATGAAAATAATTTAAAAATTAACCCCATTCCAAAATTTAAATATCGAGTACTAATCGGCGCTCAACGTGAACGTGTGACTCGTCCATATAATATTATTATAGATAACAAATTATAATAGGCCATTTAACCAAAATTTATTTACTCACCCCCGAATTAATATCGGATACGATGACTCAGCACGAATACGAACTTACGACTGATGTTGGAAAGTTTAGCGAAGGTGATGTCCTTGAACTCACAGAACAGTACGGTAGCTGGCACATTTACGATGTCAAGCTCTCAGCGAAAGATGGCCTCGGTGCTATTGAGCTGACCGAAGAGGAACTCGGCCAGAAGGCGACCCCTGTTGTTTCGGCGTAACGACCTCGACGGTTCACAGTTGAATATTTTCATATTTTCACACCCCGTAGTCTTGACGCTGCTTTCCCGGGAGTCACACTAACTGTTAACGATGTCCAGATCGTAGACACCGGTATGCGATGCAACTTCCCCGGGTGTAAAGGTGGAACAGGGAGCAATTGGCACCGGTACTGTGATGGGCATCCGTCAAATGAAATGGATCGGCTCATGATCGTTCCGAACGCGTGGAAGGATCACGATATTTCCCCGATTGACGATCCTATCACTGTTGGGAGTGACGTCGTGTATCATTCAGATCCAGATGATGGCCTTCCACACTTCGGTCACGTCGACGAGGTTGATGATGACGGACAGCTTGTGATCACTGTCACAGCGACTCGACAAGGGGAGTTCCCTGACGGGATTGGTACCGATGTCATCCCACCTTCTCACGTGGTTACAGTCGAGTAGAATCGTCTGCTAACTCTCTCAGTTATGGAATGCTTATCTTCCTTTGCTGTCCGTTTGAACTACACTACAAACCCAAGTATTAAGTGCATAGCAAGCATTGGTTATGGTAGAGATGCCCGAACTCGAAAACCCCTCAACGGTTGAACCGGCACGACTATTCTGGGAAGACGGCGGCGAAACCTTCGTCGCGTTCGACGATGACGACTCGGAAGCGTGGATCCGAAGTGATACTGTGTTCGACCTTGGAGAAATCCGATAACAGCAACTCCAACGCTAACTCACTACTGGCATATTGAACGCTGGAAGTGAATCCGACAAACTCTACACCGCCCGCGGTCTGAAGTTTCTGTTCCTACACTCACCCCCGTCCACGGTGGGACGGGGAACTCGCGCTGCTTTTCGTTTAGAGTATCAACACGACAAAAGAACTACCCGACTCAAAGCGTGTCACCAACAGTCGCCAGCCTACGTTTGTTTTGGCGGTAGGCCAACGTTGTACGCCGAACCGTGGCCGAAGCGAGAGGCCGCGTAATCTGCATTCGACCCGTCAAGAATGCTCATTACCGCCTCATCAACGACGTGAATGAGGAATTGACAACGCCCCAATCGTGGGTCTTCCGGGTTCAGGTCGGCTTCCACGACTTCTACCTTGTCGTTGTTCTTGAGAAACTCGTGGATTTGCTCCGTTGTCCACGTGAAGCGGGTGTCGTCGGTGTGTTCCGTGCTTCCGGTTGATGTGTGGTCTGCGTCTGTCATCGTTCTCATTTACTACTATACGGTAGGGTATACTTAACTCTTGTGTATTGTCTCTATACTAAACGCCCGTCATACACAATTGTACTAAATACCCAAGTATTAAGTATATACTGTGTTATGCTACAAATGAAGGCAAATGATTGGACGTGTTACAGACTTTGGCCGTGAACTGGTTACACTCACCAATGACCATCCCGGTGGAATGGCTATCATTTCTATCATCGGGATGATTGCCGTGGTATGCGGTCTGATCGGTGGTCTTGTTGGCGTGCTGATTGCCGACCTGATTTCGACGCATTTCGTTGCGTCGTTCGTCGGCTTCGTCGTTGGGGCTGTGATCGGCATCGGAGTTATTATCGACGCCGTCCGAACCGGTCTCGAACTCAGTCACTAATGTGACACAAGTGTTGATTCTGTAACGCTTCACTATTTTCTCACCCGTTTCAAAGCTAGCGATCGGTCACCTGTTGTGAAGAGCAGCCTTCTCGCTTGAGGCTTCAGTCGTTACTTTCACACCGTGAAACTTTTTTCATCCATTAATACATATCAGATTTATCTAGTCAAAATTTGTGCCTTTTCCCTGCTACTTCCTGCGGTTAAGGACTACTACTTTTGTTGTACTAAGCAATCTGACAATGCCTCAACCTGCAATGTTGACAGAAACTCGTAATATTAGCAGGTGGTCAAACCTGCCGTTAGAGGGCTGTTAGAGCAGCACTGAACCAGTAGGAATGCCGGCATTCAAGTAAAGCGCCACTTAACGTATAATTGCGAAGCGCCACGGGCCTGTGATGTATCGCCTTCCCGCTTCGTTATTGGGACAGACGTTACATGCGGCAACCCCAAGGCCGCTTACCCCTTCCACCCCGGCCTTCCCAGCCGGGACTTACCCCTACCTTTCCAGAGTCACGACGTTCAGCAGGTTCACTCTTATTGCACATTTGTGAACTTTTCACCTGCGCCGAGACACTGGTGATATTCTTCATTCAAATGTTTACTTGTTGAGAGAACACGGCAACTCGCGGGAGCCACTGATCTGTATGTGGTGTTCTTCCGTGGACGTCGCGGTCGAATTGACGCTTCTTTCCCAGTTGTGTTCCTCGATGTCTCGACTTCTCTGTTTTGTCCTGTCGTTGTGTTTCTCTTCTCGGAGATATCTGTGTTCTTTCGTATGGGTTCATACTCCTTTCAGGGTTCGACTATGGATTTATTTCGGTATTTTGAATACAGTGATGAAGAGTATGATGAAAAGCACAGATGCACCGCTGAGAAGTGTTGTGAAGCACAGAATGGCCTTTAAACTGACGTGGACGGCCAGTTCCACGTTCAGTCTTCGGGTTTATATCCCTTCCGTCGGCGCTGCCAACCCCGAAGTTGTCAGCGTTGCCTTGTGGGACTCTTGCTTTTACAACTTGGACGCAGTTACACTTAATAGTTGTGCTTAACGGTCAGTCAAATACCCGGGAGTCGACCAACTTCCCTCTTCGTCTCACGTTTGAATCCTGAATTGTCGATCGATGAATGCACCCGGGTCAATGGTTCAAACTCATTTTTGATCTGCTCATATACGTCGACGCCGGCCTTACTCAACCCGTCTCTCTTCCGGAGTCGTTCCCGGGCGATATCTCCTCGACATCTCACCCGTACAAAGTGAACAGAAACATCTCTTCCACACCCGATCACCGCTGCCTCACTTCGATGATTTTCAGTCCGAAACTCTCCGTCAAGGATGACATCTTGACCGTCAGCGAGCTGTTCACTGGCTTGCCGGTACAGTTCACGGTACGTCTGAATACGATCACTGTTGGGAGTGACGTCTCCACTACACTCGTCTCTGATCTGTTCGGTCGAGAGAACAGTTCCACCACTTTTCTCACCAATCACCCGGGCAACAAAGCTCTTTCCAACTCCGGGAGGCCCACAAACAATGTGCATACACTGGCCCATATTCAAATGTATGTTTTCTGGGAGGATATGTTGTGTTGATCTCAAAATTAGAGGTTTATAGCAGCCTTTAGCTGCTATTATTATATCTCTGTATTTGTTATACAATGTATGGCGACTACTGAACGGAAGGCCATTGAGTCACCTTGTGTTGATTGTTCACATACATCTGGTCAGCCGTGTCACGAAAGTTGGAAGGTTGACCATAGTGATGTTGGCGTGGTCATGTGGAGGCACGTTACGTCCGGATCGATGATTGTGTTCCGTGGTTCGAAACAACAGTTCGTTGCTGCATATAACAGCTCATCCGAACAGGTCTTTTACCGTCGGTATATTTCACTGTTCAAAGCGTTAGATGATATTCAGCGGTTAATGGATGGATCAATTGATAGGGGTCTTACAGAACCGTTGGCAGAACGGTGACTGTTTGAAGAAGATCTTGATATCTTTGAGCTGTGAATGATCTGTATTTGTGGACAATTGGACTTCTGGTTTTGTGTAGACCAGTGATGCTGAGAAATACGTGACTGCAAAAGGATTCAGCGTTTACCAGATACTTATAAATGGCTTCGTGAGATCACTCACTGAGAAGCGATTTGGCGACAAAAACACGACACTCAGACACTCCAGTGCTCTCAACATCCGTGTCACGGATCCGTTCCTGCCATTCAGTCTGGATTGCATCATACACGCCGTACCAACCCCCCGGGTAGCTCTCAACAGCTCCGACGGCGTCAGTATACGTTGAGAAGACGGTGGGTACGACGTCATCAAAGAACTCGTTTGCCTCATCAATCAGGTGTTTCCGTGACTCAGGGTCAACGTAGTCATCTGCCTCGACATTATCACCTTCCCACTCGTCGATCGCTTTCATCAATGCGTATTTCCACGACTGTGACCCCGATCTGAGAGTTTCGCGTTCAACAGTGAACCCGGGGACAATCTGTTCTACTGCCTTCCCGTCGACTGTCAGGGCTGGATCAAACCCTGTGTACTCGATTCGACATTGGTATCCGCGGTATGTGAAATTCTCACTGTGAACGGTTCGTTCGATATTCTGACAGCGGTGCATACGCACGTGTATGTGGGGGGATAGTAACAACGTATCGCCGCAGAGTCTGGCATATTGTATCTATGGGCAACTATATCACAGTTGGAGTCGCTGGCTTCTGCACTGCTACTGTATGTGAAAAGCGGTCAGAAGAGGTCACTCGGTTGTCCAGTCCGGGTTGTTCAGAGGCTGATAACCGTCTCCAACATCAGGAGACTACTTTCGGCGGCGGTTTGAATGGCTGGTACGTCAACGATCATCGGAATCATCGTTTCAAGCATCGGTCTACTTCGTACATCAACTGGTACCTACTTAATACTTATGTCTTGTATCCATACTATTCGGGTATAGTTGGATGTGGAAAACTGCGAGGGGAGGGTTTGAGTTTTTGTTGAAGATATCCTCACATTAACTGTTGAACAGTCATCGGTCAGTTTCACCGATAGTAGTGAGGAAAGGTAATCGCCTTGGCGTTTTACATCGGAGCAGTCAGCGGTTCTCGCGGTTGTAGTTGTGGTTCACGTCAAGTCCTCACCGTTGAACAGGGTGTTCGACTATGGTTTAATTTCGCCTGTTTCAATAATGGGTTTTGTCCCTCCTGTTGCTTCTCTACCATCCACAACTTCCACATACCGGGGGTACTTCCAACAAAGTTCAGGTTCAGTGATCTCCCGGGTTGTGGTTTCATACAAATTCAAGTTTTACATTCCCAGTCTACTTTGGAAGAATCTCTCACCTTTCCTCGACGCACACGCGTAGTGTGATGGGATACTGGAAAGGAATATCTTGGGAGACTCCAACGAGTATGGCTTCAGTCGCTGTCTTTGTAGTCGGTGGGAGTGGTGGAAGTCTGCACCACGTCCTTAACGCAGTACTGTTCTACGCACCTCTTGTTGCTCTCTCTACCGGTATTGGAATGGTTGTCGCATCGTATCTGTTCAACTGAAAATTGATTTCTGTATCACATTACACGCACATAGCGCGTAGTGGCCTTCATCAACCGCCAGTTAATACCTGCCCGTACTGGTATGTCGAGAAAGTTAGAAAAGTATTCTACAGCGTCTGTTTCACGCCACTATCCGTGTGAACCACTCCGCCGTATACCGCGTATAAGGGCTTGAATCCCTACTTGAGCATCAAGTAGAGCAGTTCTTTCGCGCTGTCAGCGGCGGCGATTAGTGCGTCACCGCTGATTTCTTTTTTGCCCGACACTTCCAACACAGCCGCCGCACGGTGCTTACACACCTTGCGGTCGATNAACGGTTTGATGGGGATGTTAACCGAATTGTCGTGACACGAACAACCACCCGTGTAGAACGTGGCAACGTTCTTGCCGTCTTTGCGGGCCATCTGGCTGTCCTCACCGACAAGTTCGACGGGGAGGTTTGAGGACTCTTTGCTAATCTGTACGTCGTGTGGGTTGCCGCTCGCGCCGACAGCGGGCACGATGAACGAGTTTGCCGTCTCAACTATGTCGTCTGCCGAATCCACGTCAAACGTGATTTCGTCGGAAATCGCTTTTTCCATCGGGTAGCCGTCCGTCTGCACGTCTGTGAGTGTAACTCCGGGGGCGATCTGAATCTGGTTGTTGTCCGAGTCGTCCGTGTTTAGGGCTTCCGTGATTGCCATTGCAATTACTACTATACGGTGGGATATACTTAAATCTTGTGTATTGAATCCATACTAAGAGCCTATACAACCACAGTATATATTGAAAACAGGAGTTTGAGCCTGTCAAACCGCTACAATCACGCAATTGAGAGAGTCGAGCGTTGTGTGTATTAGAGGGCCACTATGCGTTAATTGCAGACTTTTACCAATCAAAACAACCACCCGGGCGGTGAAAGCGGTACAGAACACACCACAACGAAGTAATCCATTCCCACACTCCCGGCGAACCCCTTGCGGGGTGGTTCGGGGGATATCCCCGAACTATGCACCGGTCAGTGCCCGAAACAAGGCAAGGAGAAAAACGCCGACCGCCGAAAGTTTCGCGGCGACGGTCGCCCATTCCTTCACCCATTCAGGCGGTGGTTCAGGAGGAGTCATCCATTGACTCCAGTTGTAGATACTGATTCGGGTATAATAAAACCGCCGAAAGTATGTCAGGTTCAAATTCCTGACAAAACTTTTTTCTCGTCGTTCAC
>SL_4KL_010_BRINEDRAFT_10000083_pt1 | contig 38497 bp, 32 predicted proteins | sample SodLak_010_BRINE_2_FD_10664 | JGI IMG/M metagenome (IMG submission 10664) | reverse complement strand
CCCTCAACTCCCGGTGAATATCTTTATTGCCAGCAACAACCTCGCTGGCCTCAAGACTTATATCTTCTCCAGAAAAATTGGTCACTGCTCCTCCCGCTTCTTTGACTATTAATACCGCCGCGGCAATATCCCAGGGCTCAAGTTTAATCTCCCAGAAACCATCAAAAATACCCCGGGCAACCAGGCAGAGATCATAGGCTGCTGAGCCGGTCCGGCGGATCCCTCCGGTCTTAGGCAACACTCTGGAAAAGAGTTCCAGTACCAGTCGGTCATTTTGTTGATGATCGTAAGGAAAACCGGTGGCAATAATTGCTGTTTCCAGTCGGGAATTATTACCAACCCTGATCGGCTCTCCATTAAAAAAACTGCCCCGGCCCCGTTGGGCGGAATAAAATTCCTCCAGCAGAGGCATATGGATTAATCCCGCTTTCAGCTCCCCCTCTACCAGACAGGCCAGCGAAATGGCAAAGATGTGAAAACCATGCACATAATTAACCGTACCATCCAGGGGGTCTATCACCCAGGCCCGGTCGTTCTCCTTTTTATTGCCGGAAATCCAACCGCCCTCTTCTGCCAGTATTTTATCATCGGGATAATTATCTTTAATCAGGCTGACTAGCATTTCTTCAGATTTTTTATCAACCTCGGATACCAGATCAATCTTTTCCGTTTTACTGGAAACCTTAAAATTTTGCCGGAACATACTTCTCTGGTATTCTCCAACCTCTTCAGCCCAGTGCTTCATTTTTTCCAGCATCCAATCACTCCTGCCCCCATTGTATTATTATTCAGAGTATAAGTCAAAACCATCCCGTCTTTATATTTCAAGCAGAACAATAGTTATACCAACCAGCAGAAAAAGCAAAGAAACTGCCTGCTTAATTCTCACAGGAGGGACTTTATTGTAAAGCGAACGGCCCAGCCAGGCTGCCAGCCCGTGATTGAGGGCCTGAGCGGAAACAGCCCCTAAAAAAACAGCCAGGGGAGAGCTGCTGGCAACGGCCAGACTGAGGGCAGCTAACTGGGTCTTATCGCCCAGTTCGGCCAGAAAAACCAGACTAAAGCTCTGGATAAAAACTCTTCGCTGGCACTTTATCTCACCGGCCGACGGCTGTTTCTGTTTTTTAAAGTAAGTATAAATACCCATCAGGATAAAAAAGGCTCCTCCGACCAGCAAAATCTCTTTCCGGGGGAGAAAGGTAATCAGGGTTGTTCCCAAATAAATTATCAGTCCGGTTGCTAGAAACAAAGCAGATAGGGCACCCAGATATACCTGTCGGGCTGCCCCGCAGGAAGCCAGTAGCAGGGTGGTAAACTGGGTTTTATCGCCCATCTCGGCTAAAAAAATTGTTACAAAGGCCAGCAAAAATATTTCCATAAAAACCTCCTTGCCGGGAAACAAGCCTTAAGTTTCCGCTTTTTAAAAAATCCCCTGTCATTTGTTTTGCCTGCTGCTACCCTGCTTCAGCAAAGCTGCTAGCTTCAGTTTCAGTTTTACTTTATAATTATAACACAAAACTGCCACCGGGGAAAATAACTGTTTTACAGATCACGACGGAGCATAAACCAGATTTTTTTCACTAACAGCACCAGCAGCAGTATCACCACTCCGGCCAGAATAATCGTTCCTCCCGGAGCAAGATTATAATAAAATGATAAAATCAGCCCCAGATTAACCGCCGTCAGGCTGAATAACAGACTCAGCCAGATGGTGCTTTTAAAACTCCAGGCAACCTGCATCCCGGCAGCTACGGGAATGGTTATCAGGGAAGCTATCAGCAGGGTTCCCACCACCCTGATGGCCAGAGCCACCGTGACTGAAACTATCACCATAAATACAATATTCAAAGTCCTGACCGGTACCCCGGCCAGCCAGGCTTCATTTTCATTGAAGGCCAGATAAAAAAATCCGTAATAGTATTTCAAAATCACTGCAATAATAACCAGGGCCAGTGGTAGGATCATATAAATATCCCGGGTTCCCACCAGAGAAATAGAGCCAAAAAGATAGCTGTGAATTCCGACGCTCTGACGGGAAGCGCTGATCAAAATCGTGGCCAGCCCCAGGCCGGCGGCCAGAATAATGGCCAGAGAAAGTTCAGCATAATCCCGATAATCCCGGCGCAGCTTTTCAATGGCCAGGGCAGCAAGAATTGAAACTATAATGGCAGTATAAACCGGAAAAAAGCCTAGAAAAAGACCTAGAGCTACCCCGGCCAGAGCCACGTGAGAAAGGGTATGACCGATTAAGGATAACCGTCTTAAATTTAAAAAAACCCCAACCAGCGGTGCGATGACCCCCACCAAATTACCCGCCAGCAGGGCTCTCCTCATAAAGGTATAATCCAAAAATTCCACTGCAGCCACCATCCTTAGTGATCATGTCTGGGTATAATTCTCAGGTTGGTCCTTCTCAGCTCATGCATATAATCATCATAGCTAAACTCCTGACTGCAGTGAGGATAGGCCCGGCCACCCTCAAAGCAGATAATTTTATTGGCATGCTTGCTGATCACCTGAATATCATGGGAGACCATGATAACAGTCTTATTCATCTCCTGATTAATTTTGCCAATAATCCGGTAGAAATCATCCTGGGCCCTGATATCGACACCTGCCAGGGGTTCATCCAGCAGAATCAGTTCCGGATCATTAACCATCAGCCTGGCAATAAAGATCCGCTGCTGCTGACCGCCGGAAAGATTGCCAATTTTGCGGTTAATAAAATCTTCCATTTCAACCAGTTCCAGAGCTCGGTAAATCTTTTTTTCCAGCTCCTGATTTAAAAATTTGACCAGACCCATTTTGCTGTAAAGATTGCTGCCGACTATCTCCCGAACTGTAGCCGGAAAACTCTGATTAAAATCCTTAACCTGCTGGGAAATATAACCAACCCTGGTCCAATCCATAATATCAGCCACCGGCTGACCCTTCAGAGTGATTTCTCCCCGGGTTGGTGTAAGGTAACCCAAAATCAGTTTCAGCAAGGTGCTCTTGCCAGAACCATTGGGCCCAATAAAGGCCGCAAAATCTCCCAGTTTAAGTTCCAGATTAACATCATCTACCACCCGTTCCTTCCTGTAGGCAAAGGATACACCTTCAACTTTTAAGAAACTCATCTGTTTTTCCCCAGGGCCTGCTTCAGGTTTTCCAGGTTGGAATACATAATTGAAAAATAATCTCGACCCTGTTCTCTATCTTCGGCTCTTAAGCCCTCTACCGGGTTCAGTGTCAATATTTCCAGGCCGGCCTCCTCGGCTATAACCTCTACCGTACGGGGGCTGGCCAGTGTCTCCAGAAAAATATAGTTCACCCCGCTGGTCCGGGCAACCTCAATCAGGTCCGCTATCACCCGGGATGACGGTTCCTCCTCAGGAGAAATTCCGGTCACCGCAATCTGCTTAAGGCCATAGCTATCTGCCAGATAGCCAAAGGCAGCATGGGAAACAATTATGGTGTCATGCTTTAAATCCTCTAAACCTTCCCGGTAGGCAGCATCAAGTTCAGCCAATTTATGTTGAACCTCATCCCGGGCAGCGACAAATTCTTCTTCTCCTTCAGGTTCCAGATCAATAAAAAGATCGGTTAAAATTTCAGCAGTAATTTTCATGTTTTCAAAGTCCAGCCAGATATGATTATCATATTCCCCGTGGTGATGGTCAGGGCTATCTTCATTGTGGTCCTGATGACTATCTTTCTCATGAGTGTCATGTTCATCTTCATTGATGTGTTGACTATAGCCATCTCCACCATTATGCTGGTCATGACTATCTTCTTCCTGATTATCATGATGGTGACCACGATATTCTCTTAGCTCAACATGATCACTCAGTTTAATTACCCTGCCGCCCTGTTCGGCTACAATCCGGGCACCTCTCTCGCCCCAGGCCTCCAGCCCCAGTCCTACATAGACAAAGGCTGCAGCACCTTCCAGACCGGCCACATCCCGGGGAACAGGCTCGTAACCGTGGGGTTCAACTCCGTCGGGAACAACCTGGTGAATTTCCAGTCTTTCTCCTCCAATCCGTTCGGCAATCTCATAAATCGGATATATGCTGACATAGACTTCGGGAGAGGATTCTGCCGCCAGGGGAGAGTACAGGGCAAGAAGCACACCAACAATCAAAACCATAATAACCGCTATTTTCTGGAACAAGTTGTTTGCCTCCTTTTGCAAATGATTTGCAACTAGTAATAATATGATAATCAATTAGCTCTCTGCTGTCAAGCCAGATGTAAAAATTAAACCTGAAGGCAGCCAGAATCATTTATCCTGAGTAAAATAATGTGATTTATATCATGGATTTACTACAGCCTCTGATGTAAAATGATGATAGCAAAATTTAAAAAATCAGCCAGTAAAAGGAGGAAGATCACCTTGATACAAAAATGTCCCGGACAGGATGGACGCAACTGGTCTCCCGAAGATGTCAGTGAAAAGGAATGCCCGAACTGTGAATATAATATTGAGTTTTTTAAATTTGATCTGATGCGGTCTTGCCCCAACTGCGGAGAGGATGTCATCAATCCCAGCTTTAACCTGGAATGTGCTGAATGGTGCGAGCACGCTGCCATGTGTATTGGTCAGGGCAGCACCCTCTACAAAGAGGTGCAGACAATTCGGGACAGAATGGCAGAAAAAATTGAAGAAATCTATGGGAATCAGCCGGATAAAGTTACTCATATCCAAGAAGTTGTCAAAATGGCAGATAGAATTGGCAACAGAGAGCAGTACAGCCCTCTGAATATCATCCTTTCAGCTCTGCTGCACGAGCTGGGCAGTAGCTCCTGCCAGCTTGGGAAGCTAAATTACCGGGAAATTCTGGCAGAACAGGGGTATAATCCGGAAGATATCGAACACTGCTGGCAGATTGCTGCCGCTCTGCTTCAGAGCCTTGATTTGCCGGAACGCTATCAGGAAGAAATAATAAACAATATCAGAGCTCTGAGAGTAAAAGAGTTGCCTAATCATTCCTTTCTGGTTCTGCAGGATGCTCATCAACTGGTAGAGCAGCAGCTGGACTCCTCCTCAGCTGTAGAGCTTAAAACAGAGGGAGGGAAATATCTAGCGGAAAAAATTCTCTAATTATTCTAACCCTGAAGTATTTTATTTAAGCAGCCGGCAACCTTTTCAGCTGGAAGCCCCCGGGCTTCATTACCATCTCTTCCCCTCAGGGTGGAAGCCATGAAAAGAGAGTTTAAAACCGCCTCTTCTGTGGATTCAACCACTGCCTGAAAAACCATATTCATCACCTGACAGTCATTTCTTTCAGCTGGCTTCATCTTTTTCTTATGCTGGTCCTTGCTAACTCTAACTCCGCCATTATTTTCTCGTTGATAGCGCCTGGCTGTGGAAAAGGCCAGCACATACTCTCCGCTCCTGTTATCAGCCAGCGAACCCACCCTGGCCAGACCGGCCTGGGCCCGGCGGGCAGCTCTGGTTAGGCTCAAAGAATCTAACGGCAGATCAGTGGCCAGAATAACAATAACCGACCCATCCTGTCTCTCTCTGGCTCTGGCAGGCTTCAAATTCTGATCCAGATTCAGATTATAAAGAGGGACTCCGGCAATCCGGAGTTCCTCCCGTCGGCCAAAATTGCTTAATACCAGAGCACCCAGGTGAAAACTGTTATCTTCCAGGGTTAATCGACGGGAAGAAGAACCAATTCCCCCTTTAAAGCCAAAGGCAACCATGCCTGTACCGGCGCCGATTTCTCCCTCGGGCACTCTATCCCCGGAAGCGGTAATCAGAGCCCGGTGGACATGCTGGGATTTTGCATGCCTGCCCTGCAGGTCGTTCAAATAACCATCATTACATTCCAGCACTACCGGATTGTAACTGCTGGAATTAATGCCTATTTCAGGATTATCCCGCAGGATATAATCAATCAGAGCATCCATAACCCGGCCTACATTAAGGGTTCCGGTTAAGAGCAGCGGAGATTCCAGGACGCCCATTTCCTGAATCTGAGATAGCCCCACGGCTTTGCCGTAGCCGTTGATAATGTCAAGACCGGCTGAAACCGGATTTCTGAAAATATTATCTCGATGAGGCCAGACTGCCGTTACCCCGGTTCGAATTGGACCTGTTCCTGGAACCAGTTCTCCCTCTCCTCTAATAATCGTTGAATGTCCCACTTCCACCCCGGGAACATCGGTTATGGAGTTTAAGTTGCCCGCAGGCAGCATCCCCGGAATAATTCCCCACTCCCTGATTCTCCGTCTTTTGCTGGTTTTTTTATTCATTTTAATCCTGCCCCTTCTTGCTAAATAATCCAGTATTTAATACCTGTGGATCCCCACCAAATCATAATATCTCAGATATCTCCAATCAGAAAACATTCCTGGATCGCTAAATCTTAGTATTATTTTAGCACAAAATTATCTCTATTTCATCAAATCCAGTTATTTCATGTATTTTTCTCCAATATCCTGAACCATAAAGCTGGATTAAAGCTTGGGGTAAAATTAAGACAGTTGCTTGCTATTACCCGGTTAATTGTTGTATAATAAACTTTAGAGTTTGGGTTTTAAACAATTCCCCACAACTAAATCTAAAAATTTAACAGTTCAGCTAATTTTAGAAAGGTGGTGGCCTGCAATGAAAACCTCCAGCAGTCATCTTGAAACCAACAATTTTTCCGCAGCCCTCAGCTGCCTTCAGCAGACTGCAGTGAAGGTTTTGTCCTTAATAGTAATTGTAATCTTACTGGCATTCCTGCTGGCCCCGGCTGCTTCAGCTCAGGATAGAGAAAAAAGTGTAAACCACCATCTCGAGAAAGAAATTAATTCCAGCCTGCAGCAGGATTTGATTTATGATTTTTATGAGCGAAGAAATTATGATCCCCTCTGGGTTGCCGACAATAAATTAACTGAAACCGGCGAAGAGGCATATGCTATTATCAGTCAGGCTCAAAAGTTCGGCTTAAATCCCGAAGATTATAATTATGATGAAATCAATGACCTCTGGCTGGGATTGCGCTATCAGAGCCCCGATGAGTTTCCTCCGGCTCAAGCAGCCGAGCTGGAGATTATAATAACCGAGGGGCTGGTTAATTTAACCGGTGATCTGGCCCGGGGCAGGCTAAACCCTGATTCCTACACCAGAAGAACGACTTCTCTGAGAATTGCTCCTGAAGTTTCTCAGGTATTATCGACTGCCCGGGCAGGAGAAGATCTGGAAGAGGTTCTAAACACTATTCAGCCCCGGCACCCCCAGTATCAGAAACTGCTGAAAATCAACCAGGCCGTCCAGCAAGGAGAAAAAACCATTACCCGGGAAGAGGAGAACATTTTGGCAGCCAACCTGGAAAAGTGGCGCTGGTCAGGTGATAATTCTCCCGGAACCAGCGAGAGGCATGTCTATGTAAATCTTCCCTCCTTTGCCGCCCAGGTCTATGAGGACAGTGAAATTGTTCTCGATATGAAAACTATCATTGGCAGGCGGGCCCATCCCACCCCGGAGATGAATAAAATTCTAACCCATCTGACCATCAGCCCGCGCTGGTACATGCCAAGATCGATCGCCCTTAGAGAACATCTCCCGAAAATCAAGGAAGACCAGGACCATCTGGAACGGGGAGGTTATCGGGTTTATCAGGAGGATGATTCCGGGCGATTTGTCGAAATCGATCCTGATGATATAAACTGGGATGAAAAAGATGCCAGCAACTTTGATTATTACCTCTGGCAGGACGCCGGCCCTGATAATGCTCTGGGGCGGGTTGTTTTTCGCTTTCCTAATCATCAAAGCATCTATCTTCATGATACTCCTGACCGTCATCTTTTTAATCTGGAAACCCGAGCTGAAAGTTCAGGCTGTATCAGAATTAATAAGCCAATGGAGTTCGCCAGTTATCTGCTGCAGGATCAAGCTCACTGGGACCTGAAAAGGATTAATGATAAGATAAGAGACAGACAGGAAACCACCATCTATATCAATAATCCAATCCCGATTCATCTCTCCTATTTCACCGCAGGAGTTTCTCAAAGTGGCGAACTGGAATTTTATGATGATATTTATAACAGAATGACAGATCTAAAAAATGCGCTGGAACGTCTGGATGGTTAAGAAAAATACTGGCTGGATAATAACAATCATTATTAAATTTTAACAAATACGAAAGCGGGGGAAAATATGAAATGAATTTTTCCAAAAAAAATATTGTGGCCCTGGTAATCTGCTGTCTGATAATTACTGCAGCTCTGGGGCTGGCTCTGACAGAAGAAAATACCGTCCGGGCCGGCCCTCTACTCCGGCTGGGGGATCGGGAAGAGGAGGTTAAGGTTCTGCAGCAGCGGCTTCAGGACCTGGGGCTTTATGACGGCCCTCTGACCGGTTTCTATGGAGACCAGACCCGGTATGCAGTTGAACGGCTTCAGCAGGTCTCAAATCTCCCTCCTGATGGTATTGCAGGCCAAAAAACTCTGGCAGCCCTGGAAAAACTGGAAGGCAATCTTGATCACTACCCTGAATTAAAAATATATACACATAATGCGAAAGTCTTTTACTTACAGCGCCTGCTTCGGGACCTCGGATACTTAAATGCCGAACCTTCAGGTCTTTTTAGAGCTCTGACCCACCGGGCAGTGCAGAGTTTTCAGCGCAATATGGGATTAGAAGCCGATGGAGTAGTCGGACGCTCGACCTGGCTAGCCCTGGAGAAAAATTCCAGGCTGGCAGAGCCCGGGGAAAACATAACCGACAGATCTGACGAAAAATCTCTCCGGCCTGAAAAAGAAAAGCCAGAAGATAGTAAGGAAAGAATTTCTCCTGATACCACTGAAATCGAGGATGATTCCGAAGAACAGGTTTTCCAGGATACCAAAAGAGTGAAACAACAGGAAGAAAAACCAGATTCAGCTGCTATGCCACTTCTTCGGGAGGGAGATTCTGGCGAGGAAGTCAGAGAGTTGCAGCGCCTGCTCCAGAGCCATGGATTTTATTCAGCTCAAATTGATGGACAGTTTGGCTATCAGACAATGCTGGCAGTCAAGCAGTTTCAAAACCTCTCAGGCCTTCAGGTAGATTCTGTGGTCGGACCCAATACCTGGCGGGAGCTTCTGGCTGAAAGCAGTGGAGATACCATATATTATACTGTTCAACCCGGGGACAGCCTCTGGACTCTGGCCCGCCGGCTTAATACCAGTGTCAATAAGCTGAGAGCCGCCAATAACATCTCAGGGGATCATATCAGAGTAGGAGACAGGCTGCGGGTGCCTGGTGACGGGATAGCAACCGCTGAAATCAGGGATCTGCACTGGAATGAAGTGGATTTACTGATCCCCGAGGGCAAAATATTTACCATCACCGATCTGGAAACCGGTTTGAGTTTTAGAGTCCGCCGCCTTTACGGCAATGTTCATGCCGATGTGGAGCCGGCTTCCCGGAGGGATACCGAAGTTAAACGGCGAATTTATGGCGGCAACTGGAGCTGGGACCGCCGGGCTGTGGTTGTCCACATTAACAATATGCTGATAGCCGGTTCGATCAACGGCATGCCCCACGGCGGTCAGGAGATTACCAGCAACAACTATCCCGGCCATTTCTGCCTGCATTTTCGGGGCAGCCGACTGCATAACAGCGGCGGCCTGGATCCCGACCATCAAGGCATGGTGGAGGAGGCTGCAGAAGAAATCTGGCCAATTTCTGGCAATTGATTATCTTCGTTTTTTTATCAATCCAAAATTGAAATTTCAGCTTAAAAAAACTCAGATGGCAGTATAGTAAACAGAAATATAAAGATTTAATATAACCAGACTTTAAATAAAAAACCAGATCCTGGTTGACCGACAGGGTCTGGTTTTCTGTATACCAGCTTTTATTTTTATCATTTTTGTATACCAGTTTGTATACCAGCTTTTATTTTATCATTTTTGCCGGAAAGAACAAAAAATTCAGGGTAAAAGCTTTCAGGTAGATTTTCCGGACTGTGCTAGTTGGCTGTTCTTCCCTCTGCCAGCCTGACGAACTCGTCAATATCCTCACAGATAACCGCCAGAGAATTATCCCAGAATCCCCGGGAATTAAGATCAATATCAACCAGGGCTGCCACTTCAGCTGCCTTATTCTTTCCGGTAGCAGTTAGCAAGTTATTATACTCTTCCAGAAATTCTTCTCCCCTCTCCCGGGCCAAAGAATAAACCCCCAGACCAAAAAGCAGCCCAAAGGCATAGGGAAAATTGTAATAATTGCTGTCGGCAGAATAGTAATGGGGCTTATTGAGCCACATATAGGGGTGAAGATTATCATGATCAAGCCCCTCCCCATAGGCTTCCTTCTGGGCTTCCAGCATAAAATCCTTAAGCTCCTCCACACTTAAAGCAGCCTGCTCCCTTTCGGCAAAAAGCCTGTCTTCAAAGAGAAAGCGGCTGTAGATATCGACAATTACCTGGCCGGCCTGGCTGATTTTATTTTCCAGGATGGCAAAGGTCTGCTCGCTGTCAGCCTCAGTTATGGCAGCATTTGTGATTACAGTCTCGCTGAAAATTGAAGCCGTTTCGGCCAAGGGCATGGGATAGCTGGTGTTGAGAATGCTCTCCTGGCGCAGGCAGTAACCATGATAGGCATGGCCCAGCTCGTGAGCCAGGGTGGTCATATCGCTGAAACTGCCGGTAAAGTTGCTTAAAATCCGGCTTTCCTTAATGGGATTTATGTTATAGCAAAAAGCTCCACCCCGTTTGCCATCCCGGGGCTCGGCATCAATCCAGTATTCCTCAAAGGTTCGGCGGTAGAGATCCGCCATCTCCTGACTGAATTGGCTGATATTTTCAATGATGAAATCCCGGGCCTGTGAATAACTGAATTCCATTTCAACTTCGCCCAGAGGGGCAAAAAGATCATAGAAAGGCAGCCCTCCCTCATGACCCAGGACCCTGGCCTTGGCTCGATAATATTTCCTAAACTCGGGGAGGTAATCCTCCATGGCAGCCAGCATGGTCTTTAGCGTTTCCTCTTCCAGGCGGGAACCCTGCAGCGTCTCAGCCAGGGGGCTCTGATATCCTCTTCTGTCAGTCAGGGTTATAACCTCTCCCTTGATGCCATTGAGAGCCGCTGCCACCGACTCCTCTATCTCAGGATAGGTTTCCAGTTCAGCCTGATAACCGGCTTTTCTTACTTCCGGATCCTGCTTATGGGCCAGATTGCGGACCTCAGATAGGGGTAGTTCCTTTGCTTCTCCCTCTAGCTCCACCTCAATCATCAGAGTTGAGGTTAACCTCTGCTGCAGTTTGGTCCAGGCCGAGGAGCCGGTGCGTTTAAGCTGAGCAGCCAGGGTCTCCTCCTCCGGGGATAGAAGATAGCTGCTCTTCTCCACCAGTTCCTTCAGGAAGAAGTGGTGATCCTGGAGAAGTTTGGAGCTGTTAACAATATCCTCCCAATTCTCCAGGTCGCTCAACCATTTCTGGAATTCCACCCGGGGGGCGGTTAATCTGGCAGATTCTTTCTCCAGCTGTTCAATAATTTTAAGAGCCTTTTCATTTCTGGCATCAACACTTAATCTCAACTGAGAGTAGGCCATCAGTTTGCTGTAAGTCTCATAATAATCCTGAAGAAGCCTGACAAAATCCTCGGCAGAATCCCGGAGATCAGGCTTCTTTTCAGGCTGCCACTGCTCCAGCTCTGCCAGCAGTTCATTCATTCTCTCCCGATCCCGGACAAAGCTGTCACTGGAAAAGTTCTCATAGAGTCCGGTTAGATCCCAGCGTTCGGTCATTTTTTATCAGCACCTTTCTCTTCTTTTTCAACTTTAAGCTTTTAAAATTTGTCTTTCCTTCAGGCTCAAGTTAACAAGCCCGGGTAAACTTATGCTTTAGATAATCTTCCCGGTTTCCCGCTAAATTCCTGACCGCTCCAACACACATTCCAGGCTGGCTTCCACCGGTTCGGGATTTGTAATTTCCTCAAGGGCAGTATCGGGATCCTTTAACCCATGGCCGGTGAGAACCGCCACCACCTGGATGCCACCGGACAGCTGCTTCTGTCGGGCCAGCTTTTTCAACCCGGCCAGTGAGGCAGCTGAAGCCGGTTCGGCAAAAATTCCGGTCTGGGAAGCCAGCTCCCGGTAAGCCTCCAGTATTTCAGGATCGCTGACTTCAGCTATCAAACCCTCTGACTGCCGGGCTGCTTCAACCGCCCTTTCCCAGCTGACAGGATTGCCGATTCTAATTGCCGAAGCCACCGTTTCCGGCTCTTCAATTACCCTGTTCCGGGTGATAGCAGCAGCTCCGGCAGCTTCAAAACCCCACAGCTCCGGCAGTCTATCAATTTTACCAGCAGCCTTAAATTCCTGAAAGCCCTGCCAGTAGGCGGTGATATTACCGGCATTTCCCACCGGAATGGCCAGAATTTCAGGGGTCCGGCCCAGCTGCCGGCAGACCTCAAAGGCGGCACTTTTCTGGCCCTCAATTCGGTAGGGGTTGAGGGAGTTAACCAGAGTCACCGGATAGCGACTGCAGATTTCCCTAACCAGCTCCAGAGCCCGATCAAAGTTGCCCCGGATGGGAATCACTTTTGCTCCATGAATTAAGGCCTGGGCCAGCTTGCCCAGAGCAATATTGCCGGCTGGCACTATCACGATGGTCTTTAAGCCCGCCCGGGCCCCATAGGCCGCCGCTGCCGCCGAGGTATTTCCGGTGGAGGCACATATGATAGCCCGGCTGCCCTCCTCCCGGGCTTTGGTAACTGCCAGCGTCATCCCCCGGTCCTTGAAGGAACCGGTGGGATTAGCTCCATCAAATTTTAGATAGAGATCAATATCAAGGCCCAGCTTCCTCGCCAGCTCCGGTGCCGAAATTAGAGGGGTATTACCCTCTTCCAGGGTTATTATTTCGGTGCTTTCTTCCACAGGCATAAACTCAATAAAGGCCCTGATAATTCCCGACCACTTTTTCACTAACATCCCTCCTCATTTACTAAATAACTGCCCTTGGTGTCCGGAATGGCTGTAAAATGCCGGGCCTGAACGCCTTCCTGCCGCCAGGCTTCAGCCATTCTCTCTCCGATTTCAATTATATCTTCTCTGGCCAGGGCCAGCACAGCCGGTCCGGCCCCGCTTAAAGCAATACCCAGAGCACCGGCCCGATAGCCAGCCTGGACAACACTCTCCCAGCCCCTGAGATTCCCGCAACGATAGGGTTGATGAAGTTTATCCTGCATCAAATTTTTCAGCTCCTCCCAGCGACCTGAGCTGAGAGCCAGAGGTAAAAGCGCTGTTCTTCCCATGTTATGTATAACCTCCGCCAGTTCAAATTTATCTGGCATAACCGTACGCTGCACCTCTGTCCGGCTGGTTAGCTCCGGGACAATCACGGCCAGCTTTAAAGCAGGATGAGGCAGAAGCTTATCCCAGTAAACTTTGTTGTTATCGAAATCATAACTGGAAATTGTCAACCCTCCCTGAAAGGCAGGAACCACATTATCAGAATGCCCCTCAATCCGGCAGGCCAGTTTCAGCAGCCGGGAAGTACTCATTCCCAGCTTAAAATAATGATTGGCTGCCTGCAGGGTGCCGGCAATGGCTGCAGCGCTGCTTCCCAGCCCCCGGGCCGGGCCGATGTAAAGCTCTTCAGTAATTTTAACTCCAGCCAGACTTCTGCCAGCAGTCTCTGCTAATAAAGCTAGAGTATTTCTGATTATATCCTCCTCTACTTCAATTTCAATTTTTCTCTTCTCCGGCCAGCTGGAATAAATTTCTGTCCGGACCTTCTCCGGCCCCTCATATTCTTCAATCCTAACATAGTTATCCAGGCTCAATGCCAGTCCCAGAATATCAAAACCCGGTCCTAAATTGGCAGAGGTAGCAGGAACTCTTATCTGACAGTTTTTACTCATATCCTCTCCTCCTCGAAATAAACCTGCCTCCCGGCAGTTACCGGGAAGCCCTGCAAAAAGTTATTCCCATTATAACACATTAATAAAATAAAAAAAGGCTTCTCCCGGTGAAAAAAGAGAAGCCCCTTACCCACAAAGTCAGAAGATTATTTCCCGGCCCTTAACCTGTTTTTTTCTGAACTTCCTGCAGAATCTGCTCCAGAAAATTCCTGACCTCAAGCGGGTCTTTCAGATAATAATCCGCTGCCGTCTCAAGTTCATCCTCGTTTTTGATATAGACAGTAAATCCCGGCCTGGTAAAACTCTGAAAAACATCCTCATCGGTGGTATCATCACCCAGATAAACTGCCGGAATTTCAGGCTGAGTGGCGATCATCTCTTGACCTGAATTGTTGGCAGCCAATCTTCTTCTTAGATAATCCACAGCTTTACCTTTATGCCAGCCGGCAGGTCTGACCTCCAGCACCTGACGGCCCTGGAGCATCTCCCAGCCGGCATCATCCAGCATTTCTTCCAGTTCTTCCCTGGCTCTATCCGGTGAAAACCGGGATTCCGGGGTCCAGTGTAAAGCCAGCAGTCCGCCTTTATTTTCTAGATTAACTCCGGAATACTCCTTCTCCATCTGCCTGATTCTGCCCTTAACCTTTGAAGGCAGAGAGCGGTCGTTTCCTCCTAAAAACTCGCGTTTATCGGAACCTGATGCCAGATAGGTCAGCCCGTGGAGTCCGGCCACCGGAATTTCTTTACTGGCTAAAAATTTACGGACATCCTCAGGTTCCCGGCCCGTTATCACCGTCACCAGAATATTGGGGAGGGCATCCAGCTCCAGCAAGAGCCTGCCAGCTCCCGGCAGGGGATAGGCTTGGGAGGGGTCAGCTTTAAAGGGGGCCAGGGTACCATCATAATCTGTAAAAAGATGCAGAGATGAATGAAGTTCCTGACGGTTTAATAAATGGTTGAAGCCTTTCTTGCTAAGTTTTTCCAGCAAATGGGGAGGCAAAGCAGTATTATTCATAACAGCCTCTCCATTCCTCCAGAAAGGTTTCCCGCCACCAGTTGATATCCTGAGATTTAACAGTATCGATCATTTTTTGATAGCGCCGCTCCTTTTCTTCCTCCGGCATTTCAATAATCCAACGGATGGCTTCTCCGACCTCTTCGAAATCATGGGGATTGACCACCACTGCCCCGGGAAGCTGATGCTTAACCCCGGCAAATTCCGAGAGAATCAGCTGCCCCTTTTCCCGGGAGGCCAGGTACTCCTTGGAAACCAGGTTTAAACCATCGACCAGCGGGGTTACCAGGGCCATATCTGCCGCCAGATAGTAAGGAATTAATTCTTCCTGAGGCAGAGTCTGCTTGAAATAACGGATGGGCTCCCAGGCTCCAATATTATGGCGGCCGTTGATATCTCCAATAGCCCGATCAACCTGCCGCCGCATCTCTTTATACTCCGGAATGCTGGTGCGGCTGGGACTGACCCGCTGAACCAGGCTGACCTTGCCGCGATACTCGGGATATTTCTCAAAAAAACGGTCAACAGCCTGAAGCCTGGTAAAAATTCCCTTGGTATAATCCAGCCGATCAATCCCGATAATTAAATTATCGACAGAAAAATGTTCCCTGAGCTGTCGGGCTTCCTGCTGGATATCCTCCCTCCTGGCACAGGAAGAAAAGTACTGATAATCAATTCCCAGAGGAACTGCCCTGACTCTGGTAACATTCCCCCTGTGTTCTATTAAATTTTTCTTCCTGTCTACCTTCATGCCGTTTTTGGTAGCCGTATTTAGAAAGTTTTCTACATAATCCCGGGTATGAAAGCCAATTAGATCGCTGGCCAAAAGCCCCTCCAGCAGTTCCTCTCTCCAGGGTATGGTATTGAATATTTCATAGGGGGGCCAGGGTATGTGCCAGAAAAATCCCAGCCGGGCTTCCGGAATTTTTTCCCGTATCAGGCCCGGAACCAGACAGAGCTGATAATCCTGCACCCAGATCATCTCACGGCCGTCGACCTCCTCCAGGGCGGCTTCTGCATATTTTTGATTGACCTTCTGATAGCTACGCCAATTTTCTCGCGAAAAGTTGGCCTTTGTGATAAAATTATGGCAGATGGGCCAGAGAGTCCTGTTGGAGAAACCGTAATAAAAACCTTCGACCTCCTCGGCAGAAAGTTTAAGTCTTTTTAGTTTATAGCCATCCTTATCGGGCACTCTAACTGAATTATTCTGATCGGTAACTTCAAAGTCAGCCTCTTCTCGGCCCCAGGCCAGCCAGAGATCGCCTTGCTGCTGCATCAAAGGATCCAGGCCGGTGGTCAGCCCTCCGGGCTGCTTTTCCTGAACAACTTCATCATCCTCATATTTGTGAGCATAGGGTTCGGCATTGGAGATCATAACCAGACTTTCCTGTGACATTAATATCACCCCTTTTGCTCTTTTTTTGTTCCATTTTACTTCATACTTTTGTTCCTTTATGCTGCTAAACTCTTGAGTTTCTTCAAGCTTTTTATTTCAGGCAACTTCAAAACTGTAGATAATTGACTTTGTCCTTCTTTCAGTTATAATTATAACAGCAATAATTTAAAATTCAATTTCTGACTTTTGCTCGGGATTATCACTAATTTTTCGCCAAATATCCTGTGGAGGTGTGCAGTATGAACACAAAAAATCTGGAGGAAAAAATAGCTGAAGCAGCCAGGTTGCTTGCCACTGCAGAGTATCCGATCTGCTTTACCGGCGCCGGTATCTCTGCCGAAAGCGGGGTGCCGACATTCAGAGGCCCTGAGGGCCTCTGGGAGAAGCATGACCCTCAGGAGGCAGTTTCCCTTTCCAGTTTTCGCAATCAGCCAGAAGCCTTCTGGGACTTTGCCCGGGATCTGGTAATAACCAGTGGTGCCAGCCCCAATCCCGGACACCGAGCCCTGGTCCGGCTGGAAGACCAGCAGATCCTGAAAACTGTTATCACCCAGAATATCGATATGCTCCATCAGCAGGCCGGCAGCAAAAATGTTCTGGAGCTTCATGGATCCCTGGAAAAAGCCGATTGTCGGGACTGTGGAGCAAAGTACAGCTGGCAGGAGCTGGAGAATATATTGAAAGCGGGTGAAACCCCGCAGTGCCGGAACTGCGGCAGTCTCAGGATTAAACCCCGAATTGTCTTTTTTGGTGAAAGGCTGCCGGAGGAAGTACTGGAGAGATCCTGGCAGGAGGCTCAACAGGCTGATCTGATGCTGGTAATTGGTTCCTCCCTGGTGGTCTATCCTGCAGCCGGCATCCCGGATCTAACCCTCCAGGCTGGAGGAAAATTAATCTATGTCAACGCCGATCGGGGCTCCCGGGCCGAGCTTTTTGATATAATATTAACCGGCAGAGCTGGCAGTATCCTCCCCCGCCTGGCTGAGAAAACTTTAAAGATAATCGAAAAAGATTAAGTTTTCAAAGCATATTCAGTTCTAGTTTTCAGCTCTAATTCAAATTTATTCTTTATTAATTTTTGACAGCCTTGAGAACAGTTTAACATCTACAATCTGCCATCCTATCCCGATTCTCTCTAAAGAAAGCCTGCCAGAAAATAAGGCATGATTAACCTTTTAAAGAAAGATATTTAAAGTTTTATGAAAAAAGCTTTAAAAAAAATTAAATATGCCCTTGCATTCCTTCTAAATCTAAGTTATAATTAATGACAATTCAATTTAGTCTGCTAAATTAAATAGACTGAAATAAATCGAAGAATGGGAGAGTAGGCTGATTAATGAAAGGAGCGAACCGGGAACTGGTGAGAGCCCGGGGAAGTTAATCAGACTGAAACGCACCCGGGAGATGTTTTTCTGAAGCTGACAGTCCGGAAACTGACTGTCAGGATAGGAAGAACCGCCAGCCAGCGTTAACGGCTCTGAGAGTGAACAGAATTTTTCTGTTAACAAGAGTGGCACCGCGGTAATTAACCGTCTCTAACTATCAAGTTAGGGGCGGTTTTTTTATTTTTCAGCAGTTCTTTTAAAATTATTTCTTCAGTCAGGCAAAGGGGGAGATAGCTATGGCAGTCAGCAGTATTATAATTCTGGCCGCCGGAACCCGTACAGGTCAAAGATTAATATAATAAACAGGATATTTGTTCTGAATGTAATTTTATGAGACATATTGAGAATTCTTTTCCAACCGTAAAATTGCCTGTCCTGTTCAGGTTTTATGCCTGTTAGTATCAGGGCAGGGTCAATTTCTTTTTTGCCCGGGATCAGCTTCTTTTTAGCTCATAACAGGAAGTAAATTTGCTGCTAAATATATAATTTTCAAGGAGGATATATTAAAAATGACTGATAAAATCAATAAAATTTTACTGGCCTATTCCGGAGGACTGGACACCTCCGTATCTATTAAGTGGCTGCAGGATAAGTATGAAGCAGAGATAATCACCTATACAGCCGACCTGGGACAGCAGGATCTGGACAAACAGGCTCTGAAAGAAAAAGCTCTAACCACCGGCGCCAGTCAGGTTATAATCGAAGATCTCAAGCAGGAGTTTATTACCAATCATATCTTTCCCGCCCTCCAGGCCGGCGCTGTTTATGAAGGAAAGTATCCCCTGGCCACAGCCCTGGCCCGGCCCCTGATCGCAGCCCGGATGGCAAAGCATGCCGAAGAGCTGGGGGCAGATGCTGTAGCCCACGGCTGCACCGGCAAGGGAAATGATCAGGTCCGTTTTGAAACCTCTTTCAATGCCCTAAGTCCCGACCTTAAAGTTATTGCTCCCTTAAGAGACTGGGGGTTTACCACCCGGGAAGATGAAATAGATTATGCCAGAGAGCATGATATTCCGGTTCAAGCCACCAAGGATTCCCCCTACAGCATAGATGAAAATCTCTGGGGAATCAGCGTGGAATGCGGGCAGCTGGAGGATCCCTGGCAGGAACCTCCAGCCGATGCTTATCAGTGGACTCGGGAGGTCACCAACACCCCGGAACAGCCGGCCTATCTTACTTTGAGTTTTCAGGAAGGCATTCCGGTTTCAATCAATGGAGAAGCACTGAATCCCACCGACCTCATCACCAGATTAAATAAAATAGGCTCTACCTATGGAGTAGGCAGGATCGATATGGTTGAAAACAGACTGGTTGGCATAAAATCCCGGGAAATCTATGAAGCTCCCGCTGCTACCATCCTGCTGGCAGCCCATCAGGATCTTTCTTCCCTGGTGCTAGATCGGGAAAGCCTGCATTTTAAAGAATCAATCCAGCCCAAATACAGCGAGCTGGTCTATTACGGGCTCTGGTTTTCGCCTCTGAGAGTTGCCTTGCAGAATTTCTTTGCCACCCTGCAGAGCAAAATCACCGGCCAGGTTAAGATCAGGCTCTTTCAGGGGCAGTGTCAGATTGTGGGCCGGAAATCACAGTTGAATTCTCTCTATGATGAGGGCCTGGCCACCTATGATGAAAATGACACCTTTGATCACAGCTCGGCCGCCGGTTTCATTAAACTCTGGTCTCTGCCCCTCAAGGTAGCAGCCAGCTGTGATAAGAAGCAGAACGCTGAAGAGACAAAATCTTCTAAAGCCTTTAATATAATTTAACAGACCTGATATTTAAAAGTACCTGAAAAGAACAAATCTAAAAAGAATGAAATAGAAAGGATTTGATGTGATGAAACTCTGGGGAGGAAGATTTCAGGACAGGACAGCCGATCCTGTAGATCGTTTTAACTCTTCTTTGAGCTTTGATTTTGAGCTCTATCCCTATGACATCCGGGGAAGCCGGGTTCATGTAAAAATGCTGGCCAGACAGCAGATTATCAGCAAAGAGGAAAAAGAGGAAATACTGACCGGGCTGGATGTCGTTGAAAACAGGCTTGCCGCTGTCTGGAAAGAGGGTAAGATTCCCTGGCAGGCTGAAGATATTCATACTCTGATAGAAAAGCTCCTCGCTGAAGAAATCGGCTCTCTGGCTGGTAAAATGCATACTGCCCGAAGCCGTAATGATCAGGTGGCCCTCGATATCAGATTGTATCTCCGGGATCAAATTGATAAAATTCAGACAAAACTGGTGAAACTGCTAGAACTTTTCTGTAAACTGGCAGCCAGACACCTAGAGACTCTTCTGCCAGGCTTTACTCATCTTCAGCCTGCCCAGCCGGTTACCCTGGCCCATCATCTCCTGGCTCATACTCAGCGTCTGAGCCGGGACCTGGAACGGCTGCAGGATTGCCGGCAGCGGGTTAATATCTGTCCGCTGGGTGCCGGAGCCCTGGCAGCAACTACTTTTAATATTGACCGGCAGTGGACGGCTGAAGAGCTTGGTTTTACCAGACCCTCGGCCAATTCTCTCGACACCGTGGGATCCCGGGATTTTCTCCTGGAGTTCCACCACTGTTCGCTCAGCATTATGCTAAATCTGAGCAGTCTGGCCGAAGAGATCATTATCTGGAACAGCCCGGAATATAATTTTATTGAACTTGATGATTCGGTAGCCACCGGCAGCAGCATCATGCCCCAGAAAAAGAACCCCGATATAGCTGAACTAATTCGTTCCAAAACCGGCCGGCTCTCTGGCAACTATCAGCAGCTGGCCATGGTTATCAAGGGTCTGCCACTGGCCTATAACAAGGATCTTCAGGAAGATAAGGAGTCTCTCTTTGATACCGTCACCACCATCAAAGAGACCCTTGAAGTTCTGCCGGTTTTTCTCCAGGGAATTAAATTTAACCGGGAAAAAATGAGGGAATCCCTCTCCCGGGGCTATCTCAATGCTACCGAACTGGCAGATTATTTAAGCAGCCAGGGACTGCCCTTCCGGGAATCTCATAAGCTAGCCGGTAAAGCAGTTAACTATGCTCTGAGTAAAAATAAGGGGCTGGAAGAGATGAGCCTGGCTGAATTTAAAGATCTCTTCCCTGAAAAAAGCGAAAAACTCAATCCGGAACTTTTAGAAAAACTCCTGCCTCTGAAAGCAGTAGAAAACCGCACCGTTCTAGGGGGTCCTGCTCCTTCCCGGGTGGCAGAACAGCTTGAGAGCCTGAAGAAAAACCTGGACCGCTATAAGAAAAAATAGCTATAAGAAAAAATAAAAGAGCTAAATTAAAATTTACTCTCTATTGACATTTGTTGACAGTTAGGGTATAATTAAATTGTGATATATTTGTGAAGTTAAATAGATATATTTGTGAAGTCAATATATGCTTTAGGGGTGAATTTTAATGTTAAAATTTATTCCAGTAATTCAAATTCTTTCTGTCTTTCTGATTGCCGGTTCACTTTTTGCCCCCTTTTTTCCTGTAGCCGAGTTTTTGCCTTCAGAGCCTCCAGAGGGTGAAGCACAGATCTATCCCGATTACTATATCCCCGCTATTGCCGATGGCTATTATCTGCAGAGCTATAACCAGTGTGCCGGCTATAGCACTGCCTTTGTTCAGCGCTTTTACAATCAGCATGCTCTGGGTTCGGAAAACTATCGCGAGATGTCCTATTCCCTGCCCTTCGATATCGGCGTCCCTCCTCACCGGGTGATAAGGCATCTCCGCTCCAATCAGCTAAATGCCTCGGCCCGGATTGGCAATCTGGATACCCTTAAATACTATCTTTCCCAGGGAGTTCCGGTTATTGTCATGGTGGGGGACGGCTTGAAATGGCAGCACTATATGGTTGCTGTTGGTTATAATAATCTGGAAGATGAAATGTATTTTTACGATTCCGAAACAGGTCCCTCCCTGTTTCCTCGGCAGGAGCCTGGTAATCTAACTTTAAGCACCGAAAAATTCTTGGGTATCTGGGAAAATAACCTGCCTTTCTTCTCCCAGTTGTTTATCACCGTCGAACCCCGGGAAATTCCTCAGGAAGCCTAGCCAGACATCAGAGCTGCCACCGCCAGGGATGCCAGCCTGGTTTCAGCTTTATCGGCCCGGGAGGTTACTATTATTGGCCTGGTTGTTCCCCCAATAAAGGCAGCAAAACAACCCCCGGCCAGATAGACCACGCTTTTGCCCAGCAGATTGCCGGAAACTATTTCGGGTGTTATAAGAATATCTGCCTGACCGGCAACCTCTCCTGCCAGGCCCTTTATTTCAGCAGCATCCTGAAAAAGGGCGTTATCCAGAGCAAAGGGACCTTCGACCACCCCACCGCTGATCTGGCCCCTGTCAGCCATCTTGCTCAGGATGGCAGCTTCCTCGGTAGCAGGCATCGAAGTCCTAACCTTCTCTACCGCAGCCATCAGAGCCACCCGGGGAGTTTCCCAGCCCAGCTCCAGAGCAGCATCAATGGCATTCTGAATAATTGCAGCTCTCTCCTCAATTCCCGGTTTAATATTAACCCCCCCATCACTGATGAACAGTAATCGATCCACCGCCGGTACTTCAGCCAGGACAATATGGCTGATCAGTTGCCGCTTTAACAGCTTCTCTTTGGCTGCCAGAACAGCCTTAATCAAACTGGAAGTTTCAACCAGCCCCTTCATTAATATATCCTGATCTGCTAACAATCTTTCCACTGCATTCTCACTAATCTCCCGGTCACTTTTGCCGGCGATAATCTGACCGGGGGAAACAGTCAACTTAAGCTCTCTGGCCAGCCTTCTAATCTTCTGGGAATCCCCTATTAACAGAGGCTTAACCATGCCCTGTCTTTGAGCCTGATCCACCGATTTTAATACTTCCCGTCCTCCTGCTCCCGCCACTACCAGCCGGGCCGGTTCACCCTGGCTGGCAGCCTGGATTATTTCGTCCATATTCTGCATGTTTTCAGGCCTCCTCCAGAGGTAATTTAATAAAAAATTCCGGGAAAAATACCCGCAGTCGCCATCTGCAAAATATTAAAGGGGTTGCTGAAATTCCGAATATACTCTCAGAATCTTCTTTGCTTCTTGAAAGATTTCTCTTTTTAACCATTCCGGTTTGAGAATTTTGATCTGACTGCCCCGGCTTAAAATAATACCTTTGATTTCCTCAAGATCATTACTTTTCATTTTTAATTTTAAACACTTAGAATTCTCAGAAGTTCCATCATCAACCTTCTGAAAAATATTATGCTGTTTTAGTTCCTCCAGAACCGCAGGTGAACCGATCAGTTCCAGTTCTTTTTCATTCAGTTCCTTTTCCCGAAGCTGGTCTGCTTCAGCGGCAAAATAACAGAATTTCTTCCCCTCCTGCTGCTCCTTAAGAGATATTCTTTTCCCCAGAATCCGGTACTGCAATATTGCAGTCAGGCTGATAAGCTCATAATTCTGATTTTCTGGCAGATAACCATATAAAAACCAGTTTCTCCTGTAATAAAAAAGCTCCCGGGGTTTAATCTTCTGCCTCAAACTTTGATCCTCCTGTTGAAGCCTGAAAATTTCAATCATTTCAGGCCCTTTCTGCCTTTGGTAAAACCATTTTAATTTCTCCAGCAGACTTTCCCGCATTCCTGAAGGTGTTATTTCAAATTCAACCTCGGCCAGCAGGTTTTCCCCTTTTGGATCAGGAATAGCCTGGTATATCCTGTCAATTGCCTGTTCCTGATTCCCAAAAACATAATCCTGGCCTTCTAACCGAGAAGTTATTTCCAATAAATCCTCCAGGCTTAGATACTGCCGGGTATGATGATAACTGTCATCTAAATAATAGCCTCCCCCTTTCCCGGGGCGGGAAGAAACCGGGAGGCCGATGCCTTTCAGGGTTTTTATATCCTTTTTGATGGTCCTGGGAGAAACTGAAAATTCCTCTGCCAGTTCAGCACAGTAAATCTTTCTTTCCTCCAGCAGTTTGATAAATATTCCCAGCAGCCTTGCCGTCTTCATCCTGGACCCTCCATCCTTCCCTGCCAGTTCTGATAATACTATCTGCAAAATCAGATAACATAACCGGGCAGCAGACTAAAAATTTCACTATTCCAGCTATTATTTTAACTAATTTTCCTCAATTCAGCAAATTTAAATTACAAAACCCCCGCAGCCAGGGTTATTTGTCATCCCAATAATTATCCTGGTTGGCTCTTTTGAAGTGTGCGTTTCAATGGCATGAATGCTTTTTAGACAGCATATCATTCTCCAGCTATAAATCCCCGGAATACCGGGGATTTATAGTTTTATAATCTATTCAATTGGGAATTTCCTGCCCATAGGAATTGTAATGGACCCTGTCGTAATTTAGCTCATCCAGCTCATAGGAAGGTTTTTCTTCATCGGGATATCCCAGAGCCACAATAGCCAGCACCCTTAGTTTATCAGGCAGATCCAGCACATCTCTGACATAATTCTCGGAATCAATGCCATCCTGGCGCTGACGACGGCGGATCTGGATCCAGCAGGAACCCAGGCCCAGGTCTTCTGCCATCATCTGAATGTGGGTTGCAGCAATAGAACAGTCTTCCACCCAGACATCACTTGCCCCGGGATCAGCCGCCACAGCTACAGCTATCTCAGCACCGGCCAGAAAAGAGGATCCCCCGGCTTTAGCCTCAGCAAGTTCTTCCAGAATCTCTTCCTGGTCAATTAAAATGAACTGCCAGGGTCGCTGACCCCGCGAGCTTGGTGATAGCAGAGCCGCCTGGAGCAGAGCCTGAATCTGTTCTCCACTGACCTCTTTATTCTGATATTTCCTGATGCTTCTCCTCTTCTGCAGCATCTTTAAATACACTCTATCATCCTCCTTAAACATTTTAAATATACTGGGCACCTGAAAATCTTCCCGGGCTGGCTAATGTAAGTTCTACTTATACCTGTCCGGCATCCGGTCCAGTCTGATAAGATCATCCTTTCCTTCCCTGGCAATCAGCATATCAGCTTCCCCTGCTTTCACAATCACCACCGCCGGACGGGGGATCCCGTTATAATTGCTGGCCATGGAATAGCTGTAGGCTCCAGAGGCTGGGACTGCCAGAATATCTCCCGGCCGGGGCCGGGGCAGTTCGGTTTCTTCTACCAGGACATCTCCTGATTCACAGCACTTTCCAACCACAGCGGTACTGATTTCAGGTTTCTCCCGGCAGCGGTTGGCCAGAAATCCCTCATAAATTGCATCATAGAGAGCCGGACGAATATTATCGGTCATTCCCCCGTCAACTGCCACATAGTTTTTGCTGTTATTCACCCTTTTGATGGATCCAACTGTGTAGAGAGTTGTGCCTGCTTCTCCTACAATTGAGCGGCCGGGCTCCAACAGAAGCCGGGGATAGGGATAGCTCTCCCGGCGGCAGGTGGTCGCCAGTTCTCCGGCCACCTCAGAAACCAGGCTGACTATATCCACCTGGCTGTCCTCCTCGGTTTGCGGTGAACCAAATCCGCCTCCAAGATTGACATCCTCCAGGATCAGACCGTGATTACGGCGCAGATCCAGCAAAAACTGCAACAGAACCCAGATCAGTTCCCGAAAGGGTCTGCTTTCATAAATCTGAGAACCGATGTGAGAATGAACTCCCTGTAAAATAAGGTTTTCCTGGTTCTCAATCCAGAGGGCCAGTTCTTCCGCCTGGCCTGTTTCTATCCCCACTCCAAATTTGGAGGTTTTCTGACCGGTCCTGATATAATCATGGGTGCGGGCAGCTATGCCGGGGGTAACCCGGAGCTGGCAGGCCAGTTTCATCTGGTATCTCCGGGCCAGATCAGTCAGCAGTCCGGCTTCCCGGGCATTATCTATCACAAAGATCGCCACTCCGGCCTCAATAGCTTCCTCCAGCTCAACCGGGAGCTTGTTGTTGCCATGGAAAAACATCCTGTCGGGAGGGAACCCCCCCTTCCGGGCCCGGAAAAGTTCTCCCCTGGAAACAATATCAAGAGCCAGACCGGTTTTATTAATCAGACCGGCCAGTCCCTGACAGAGAAAGGCCTTACTGGCATAAATTATCTGATTTTCTCCGGGATAGCTGCCAGCCGCTTTTTTATATAAATTAATTTTCTTTAATATCAGCTCTTCATCAAAGACCAGCAGGGGTGTTCCATATTTTTCTTTAAGTTTTTCAGCTGTAACTCCTCCTATCTCCAGCATTCCATCATCATTAACTGTCATGGTTCCGGGTAAAAACAAGTTTATTTCCTCCTGTTCTCTGCTCCTGTGTTCTCAATTCTTCATTCTGCTAAAGTAATTATATGCTATTTCCCTAAGGCCGTCAAACCGGCCTCCTCTTGGGAGGATGCTTCTTTCTTCTTAATGCCAGCTGCTTTCTGCTGAAATTTCTCAGCTGCCTGTAACGAACCTCCAGAGAATCCAGATTAAAAACCTCCTGGTAACCATCGGCAATAACCAGCCAGTCCCCCTCACCAGACCTCAAGGCTTCAGGGGCAGGATAATGAAAATCAGCATGATGCATGCGGTGAGCATTCCAGCTTCTTCCTCCGGGAGTGAGGTAGGGTCCCAGCAAAATTTCCTGATATTCTTCCCGGTTTAACTTCTGGATTTCATGCAGCATAACGCGGGAACCGTAACCCGGCAGGGGATCCTGAGCCAGGCGATACAGCCTGTTATTCAGCTGCAGGATTCTGCCGGCCGGGCGGGCGTACCTGCCCCGGGCTACAGGATTGGCCGGATGAGCCTCCCAACTATCGGCCAGCAAATCCCGGCTGGAATAAAGGTGCAGTCTGGTGTCATCCCAGGTGGTAAAAAGCCACCAACGTCCCTGATACTGCATTAAAGTGGAATCCCGGTAGGGCCGGGGCGGCAGAGGTAGCTCCCGGCAGATTTCCCAGTCACCAGGAAAATCCACCGCCCGGTAAAGAGTTGCCTTTCTGGCCCGGCTCATTTCGGGCAGCATAAAATTCTCACCCTGATGCTGAAAAACCAGGGGATAGGACAGATGGACATCTCCCCTCAAAATCAGCCCCTCATACTGCCAGTCCCGTCCTTCAGGGCTGATGGCCAGTCCGATTTCTCCCCTGCCACTGTTTTTATTTAAGATCTCGAAAAAAAGATAATAATTCTCCTTCTGCTGCAACAAAAAGGGGTCGGCCACAAAACTGGCCCGGCAGTCAGAAATATCAGCCGAAGTTATGATGGGATTGCCGGAATAGGGTTTTAAGCTCTCCAGAGGATTGCCGGTAAAAAGCCCGATGCTCCATTTTTTCCCAGTTTTTCTCCGGGGAGTTCCCTGATTCCTTAATTTTCTCTGCTGAATAAATTTTAACAACAAAAATAGATCACCTCCTGAAAAAATTATTTCCCAGAAAAAGCAGCTGATTTAGTCTGGAAAAAAGGAAATTTTGTGTTTAACTATAACTATAGTATAAGGAGTGAAATAGATGCAGTTAACTACTATTATACCAGCGGCAATCCTGATTCTCAATTTAATATTTATCATTGCTCTTATTTTTTTTGAAAGAAAAGACCCCTCAGCCACCTGGGCCTGGCTCTTTGTGCTGACTCTGCTGCCAGTACTGGGTTTTGTGGTTTATGTCTTCCTGGGACTTACCCCCCGCAAACGCAAAGTCTTTCAGCAGAAAATGGAACAGGATAAGGGAAAAAAAATGACTTATGCCGATAAATCCTTCTTTAACCTTACCGATAATACTCCAGACTTTCCTCCTCTGGAGAAGGGTATCATCAGACTGGGTCTCAGCAGTCGTACTCCAGCCATGCTGGGCTATAATAATATCAAAATATATACCCACGGTCAGGAGAAGTTTGCCGACCTCTTTACCGACCTGAAAGAAGCTGAAGATTATATCCATATAAATTATTTTATCATCCGGCCCGACCGGTTGGGTAAAGAGCTGATAGAAATCTTGGCTGACAAGTCCCGGCAAGGAGTGGAGGTGCGCCTGCTCTATGATAGAATGGGAACTAGAAATCTTCCCCAGGAACAAATAGAGGAATTCAAAAAGGCAGGAGGTGAGGCTGTCCCTTTTGCTCCCTTCGTTCTCGATATTAACTATCGCAACCACCGGAAGAACTGTATCATCGATGGACAGATAGGTTATGTGGGTGGTATTAACGTCGGCATTGAATATATCGGAGAATCCCAGCGCTTTGGAGATTGGCGGGACACTCATCTCAAGCTAAGAGGAGAAAGTGTCGACAGCCTGCAACACCGCTTTTTGCTGGACTGGAGTTTTGCCACCGGGGAAAGTTTTTTAAACCAGCCCCGCTTCTTTCCCGAAAAAAAAGTTAAAGGCTCCTCAGCTGTCCAGATTGTTACCAGCGGTCCCGATTCCAAGGAGGAAGAAATTAAAACTTTATTTTTAAAGATGATTTACGGGGCAGAAAAAACAGTTTATATCCAAACCCCCTATTTTATCCCGGATAGCAGCATGCTGGAAGCCCTTAAAGTTGCAGCTTATTCAGGAGTCGATGTCAGAGTTATGATTCCAGACCGCGCTGATAAACCCATTGTTTATGCTGCCAATTATTCCTTTGTAGGTCAGCTCCTGGAAGCCGGGGTGCGATTTTACCACTATGAAAAAGGTTTTCTCCACAGCAAGACCATTACCGCCGATGGCCGGATTGCCTCGGTAGGTACTACCAATATGGATGTGAGAAGTTTTAAATTAAACTTTGAAATCAATGCCTTTATCTACGATAGAAAGGTTGCCGGAGAGCTGGAGGATATTTTTCTGGAAGACCTGGAATATTCTTCGGAAATAACTCCCACCCGGTATGCTAAAAGAGGTGTGACCATGAAAATTAGGGAATCTTTTGCCCGGCTGCTTTCTCCCATTCTCTAAGCCTCAACTTATATTTTATAATTTTTTATTTTTAAGCTTTTTCTTGTTTTAATATATGATTGCACTGCATAAAGTCGATATCATCAAAATTTTAAATTTTAATCACCGTCATATCAGTTATCATCTTAATCAAATTGCCAATAAAATGACTTTTCGCAGCGGAGCCATATATGTTTTATAATATAAATTTATTAACACAATGCAGCAATATCGGCCGGAAGTGCTTAGGGTTGCGGAGCTAATCATCATTTTCACCGGTATCAGAATTATCTCTTTCTTTATTATTTCGAGATTTTCCCGGAATCTTTTCATGGCGGCCAAAGAACCAGCCGGCAGTGAAGGGAATGATGAAATCAATCACCAGGATCAGGGGAGGAGACTCCCGGCCGGTTGTACCAAAGCCAAAAAGAACTCCTCCCAGGATCAGGATAATCAGAGCCTGAATCAGGGCTGTTCGAGGAGTCACCCTCTTTTTGCTGTATTTTCTAGCCAGCACTATTCCCAGAAGTACTGCTGCAATCCGCAGAATAAAATTCAAATTAATTAAATCCATCACCCTGTTCCTTTCTTCCCGACAGTATCAAATAAAAGAAATTGCCACCCTTTCAAGGGTGGCTGATAGTTTTCAGTCAGGTTAAATCAGTCAGGTTTAATTAATTATAACTTCCAGCAACCCCGTCCAATCCATCATCGGGTCTTTCGCCCTCCAGACGGATCAACAGCTTCACCGGCACAGCTGCAATAATCTGACCCGGGCGCTGAATCCAGCCCATATCAACATGTATGGGCAGAGGAACAACATCCTTAGACAAACGATGAAGACGCACCCGGTTATTGTCATACTCCAGGGTTGCCGTATATTCCTCTCCTTCCCATTCGAAGATAAACTCCTCATAACCATCCTCCTGGGGGAAATCCTGACGGAATAGCACCTCTCCCCCCTGAATTACTACCAGATCCATCTCATCCAGATCCGGCTGGAAAAACCGGGGCGCTGCGATTCCAGCTCCGGAAAATATCAGAATCAATATTATTAAAACCAAATCAGCCCTGGTCAGCTTTCTTAAGACTCGAAAAAGTCCCTGCATAGTATCACTTCCGATTTTATCACTTTCGATTCATTTACTGCCTCAGGCCTCCAGGCCTATCCGGGCAAATAACTGTTCTTTTAATGATTCCCAGTGCTGCTGAAACTTTTTTTCCATTTCCTGCCGGGATTTGATCACCTGACGCCTGGTATCCTCATCCATGCTTTCCACCATCTGCATTACAGTTCTCCCATCTTCGGTCTGCATTGGCCTCATTTCCCGGCTGGTGTTGTTGCGAATCATCCTTTCCAGCCTTTCTCTCAGCTTCTCCTGCTCGGCATTATACTGTTCCACCATCTTTTTAACATCAGCCATAATTTTTTCCATGCTCGAAACATCTGGCTTTTCCTTTAAATTTTCCAGAGCCAGCAGCCCTTCTTTTCTCAGCTCCACTTCCTGCAGATTGGAATTGAGACCCAGAGAATCAATCATTAACCTCTGAGCTTCCAAAAGCCAGCTTTCTTCCTTATCTTCAAACTCACCCCAGAGTTCTTCGGCATCGATTTTTCCCTGAAAAAACTTGCTCAGAATGGGCTTAATCTGGTCCTGACGTTCCAGGTTCTCTGCATTACCTTCATCCTGAAGACGATCAGCTCTTTCCATGGCAATTTCATAGGCACTTTTTATTTTATCACTCATTGCTTCCAACCTCCTGTTGGCAATTATTGCTGCAGTTATTCCATTTATTATCCCTGCTTTACTATTTTATCAAAAAAGATACCAAAAAGACAAGTCTCCTGTCTATCTCAGGTTATTTTTATTCTTAAAACAGAAAACCCCGCCGTCGCTGAGCGGAGTTTAACACTGGATATCTCCCTCCAGGAGATTTCAAAAATTAACTTCAGGTACTTCCAGATCCCCGGGCTTTGACCTGAAAGATAATTATCAACACCAGAACTAGAACTGCAATTCCAGCAGTAATAATATTTTCCCAGATCAGCACCCGACCCTCCACGAAAATCTGGTTCTCCTCACCAAAATTAAAATCCCAGCGGAGTGAACGGGCATCTTCTTCTGCCGGCTCGGCATTATGATCAAGAGGGCGAAAGGGCAGATTAAGAGTCAGTCCAATCTCAAACCGGTCATAGAGAATATCAGAGATAAACAGGGAAAACTGCTCAGGAAGTTCAATATCTGCCTGCCGAAGATCCAAATTATAATCAACCCGAAAATGCCGGATGAAAAGTCCATCTTCGATGGTAAAATCCAGCCTTTCCTCCTGTTCGGCAATTATCTCATCAATCAGCTCTTTCTCTTCCAGTTCTTCCAGTTCTTCCAGATTTTCCAGGTCCTCCAGCTCATCCCCTCTCTCTTCTAATTCCTGCTGAAAACGATCACTGCTTAGTAAAAAGAAGAGTGCCAGTTCCTGGCTCAGTTCCTCAAGATCAGCAAAATCCTTCGCCAGCAAAAGACCGCTAAATTCATCATCCTGATAATTTTCCACGGAATAATTACGATTTCGGGCCGTTTCCTCAAGCTGGACCACAGTACTTCCTTCCAGCTGAAGCAGTCTGTAGAGAGTATTATCAACCCCCAGGTCATATTGTAAATAACCGCTGCCATCCATTTCCAGATCCACTTCGGCCTCCATTCTCAGGCAGCCCGATGATGCCAGTAATATCAGCAAAATAACAAATGCAAATTTAAACTTTCTGTTCATAATCTATGCCTGCCTTTCTTAAAAATTAACTGCCCGTATATTAATTAAACAGCCCCCGGCAAATTCCTGCTTGAGAAATGCTAATTTTTCAGGTATGGAGCTCAACGGTATCTTTATCCTGCAATACATAATCCCTAGCCACCGGCTGACCCGGAAATTTAGAGGATCCCCAGACGCAGGCCTTTTCCAGATTTTCCGCAAAATCCTTGTGAACCGCCCGGGCAAAATCCAGCACGGTGCTGCCCCGGGGCATGGTAAAGGGACTTTCATACTCAGGCTCCTTTCCAGGCGCCTTACTGTAAATCCTGATTATCCCCAGTCTCTCGAAGAAAATTTCAGGAAGTTTATCAATATTGGTGCCCTCTGTACAGGAAACGGTGACGATATTTATATCGGGGAAAAATTCCTGCACCACCTCCAGATTATCCCGGGCTTCAGGAGCATCAATCCCGGTGGCAATAACCATCAGATCCTTTGGGATAAAGGCCCGGACCCCCTGCGGCACCTCCTCCCGGACTATTCTTTTCTCTTCCAGAAAATCAATGGTTCCAGAAAGCTGATCCAGGCATCTGCCGGTAGCAGCAGAAATCACAACAGCCGGAAAATCAGCAGCCTGGATCGCTCCAATCAGCTGTCCGGGAACATCCTCGGGCACCAGCGGGGGGGTATCTATCAGCTGGATCTGAATGTTGTCATAGGGCACCATGCCGGCCGCCGGCAGTGAGGTGGTAAAAGGATAACTGGCTACCTCCACACTGGCATTGGTCAGTGAAGTTACAATCGATGATTTCCCGGTATTGGGGTAACCCAGCAGAATAATCTGACCTGCCCCCATCTTTTCAAAGCGGTAGGGATTGTAGGTTGCTGTTTTTTTGGACTTCTTTTCCTTCTCCTTTTTGGCATTGGAAATTCTTTTTTTAATATCAGCCTGCAGTTTATCAGTACCCTTATGTTTGGGCATAACCGCCAGCATTTCCTGAAGGGCAGCGATCTTTTCTTCGGGAGTGCTGGCCTCCCGATAGACCTCCTCCGCTTCATAATATTGAGGCGGCAGATTGGCGGGCATTGCAGTCACCTCCCTGGGACAAACATATCTTTTTAATAACTGGATGGGAAAAAGTGCCTGAACCTACAAAATCATAGCGGCTGGGATGAGGTGCTGTTATAATCACATTTTTCCCTGTATAACTTTCTTCAAACTTTTCAAGTCTTTCTAAATCTCCTGTTTCTTCTGCTCTAATCAAATCCTGATAGTTTTGAGCCTCCTGACCCCAGAGCAGCCAGTATTTTTGCCGGCCCGTCCNCGCCAAGGTGGCAATCACCGCCCGGATAAAGTTCTGCCAGAGATGCTGGTGGCTGCCAGGTTCTCCTTGCCGGACGGTCAGGGCTGTATTGAGAAAAAACACACCCCGCTCCTCCCAGGTCTGGAAAAGTTTAGCCGGCGATAAAATTTCTGGAATCTGAGACACTTTCCTGCGAACCTCCTTGATGGGCGGACTTTTCTGCAAATCCCTGGCCTCCTGATAAAGTTCTTTAAGAATATTTCGCAGCGAAGCATTTTGAGTCTTTTCCTGCCAGTCCCGATAACCCTTAACTTCAAAAGATCTCCCGGTAGCCGTTCCGGGCTGGGGATAGGGATCCTGACCCAGGATAATAATCCGGCGGCTTTTCCGAGGCTTTTGAAAAATAACAAAGACTCTTTCTGCCGGGGGTTCAAAGTCTTCCTTTTTAATCTTCTTTCCTATCTTTTGAAGTGTTTTCAAGTTATCGGCAAAGAGAGCGGTCCAGTCTGGATGAATTGTAATTTTAGATTCAGCAAATTTAAAGGAATAATGTTCAGGCATGTTCAATCAACCTCCTGTTTCGGCCTGTCCTGTCAGCTTACTCCGCTGCCCGTTTTCTTAAATATTCCAGAATATCGGCCGGAATCTTTTGGCCTTCAGGAACCCTTTCTTCAAAATTTTCCTGATGATAAAAATTAATCAGGGATTCGGCAAATTCACTGCTGTATTCTCCAGAAATATCTCCCTGATAATAGCCCATTTTTTCCAGCAAGTTCTGAACTTCTTCCAGTAGTTCTCCCTTCAGTTCCAGCAGTTCAACATCCCTTTCTGAAAAATAAAGATAGAATAGTTCCAGCAGTTCACCCAGTTTAACAATTGGCTCGGAATGGTCATCAACTCTAAGATCAATGTATTTATCAGTCAGCCCTCCATAACCCCCTTTTTCTTTATAAACCAGGAGAGAAGCTGACTGCTTACCCCTGCGATCACCACCGGCTCTGTCAGCAGCCTCCAGAGCAGCCAGCAGACGGTCAGCCAGCCGGCCCTGCTGTTCCTGAAAGGTTTCAGCCAGAGCTGTGACAGTCTCCCGGTTAACCAGAATATTTCCCTGAGCGGTAAAGTTTTCCCCGGCAGTACCGCCGGCCCAGTCCAGGCAGTTCTCTCCGGTAAAGGTCGCCGAACGGCCGCTGGCATCAATAATTCCAACCTGGCGCTGATCCGAGCCTTCATCTTCCTGAATCAGCTGCTCAACTGTTTCCTCAGGTGAAAGGCCTCTTTCCAGCAGATCCAGCCCCCGGGGTCCGTAGGCCGGATTGGCCAGGGCCTGGGTAGCCACTGCCCCCACCCCGGCTTTAATATGAGGCACAATTGCTCCGGCAGCCAGAAATTTAGACTGAACGGCAATTCCCAGTTCTCCGGTCTCAGGATCAAAGCCAGCCAGAGAAAAGGTCGCTGTTTTAATCGAATTCATGATTACCCCTCCTTCATTTATTAATAATAACATATTTTTAAATTTGTTTCAGAAAGGATTTATTCCTTTTTTGGAGAACTAATATTATATAAAGAGGCTAAAAGGTTTACCATTCTTAAAAATTTTTGCCAGACAGGGAGTGAAAGGAAGTGGATAAAATTTTAAGCCCCTTACAATTCCTCAGGGGAGTCGCAGTTATAATTATAGTTATCATAACAGCACTACTATTCCTGCCGGGCCAGCGGGTTTTAGTAGATAACCCCGGCGGTGGGAGGTTAAATCTATCTGAAATACCGGATTATATTCTGGGCGGCCACTCTGATACAGTTCGAGCTATTACCTGGTCTCCCTCTCAGGAGATTTTTGCCAGCGGGGGAGCTGATGGCAATATTATCCTTTGGGAGGCCGAATCTGGTCATATTCATTATGTTTTATCAGGGCATACCGATAACCTCAATGCCTTAAAATTTTCACCGGAGGGAGATTTTCTGGCCAGCGCTGGAGCTGATGGCACGGTCAGAGTCTGGAATATCAGCAGTCTGGAAGAGGAAATGACACTGGCAGATCACACTGACTGGGTTACCGATCTGGACTGGTCACCGGAGGGTGATTATCTGGTCAGTAGCAGCTGGGACCGAACAGTAAGGATCTGGGACGCTGTTTCGGGAGAAAATATCATTACCTTTGATGATTTTCCGGGCTGGGTGAGAGCAGTCAGCTGGTCTCCAGAGGGAAATATGATCGCCAGCGGAGAGGGCCAGCAGGTCATAATTAGAGACCTGGAGACAGAAGAAATTATCGCCGAAATCTCTGAGAGATACAGCCGGGGAAGGATTACAGCTCTAAGCTGGTCCCCTGAAGGTCAGCTGCTGGCGGCTGGAGACGATTCCGGAGCAGCCAGAATAATTGCTTCCGAAGACTGGACCATTCAGAAAAACCTCAATCCCGCAGCCCGGGCTGTAAACAGCCTGCAGTGGTCTCCTGATGGCAGTCAGCTGGCAGCCAGCGGTGATCACCGGGAAATAAGCCTTTTTTCCCTGAATAACTGGGAAGAAATAAGACTTAAGGGCCACGGAGAATATGTCCGCAGCTTAAGCTGGTCTCCCGCTGGAGATAAACTGGTCTCTGGCAGCAGAGACCGCTCAATCCGGCTCTGGTCGCTGGAAACTCTCGAAACCATATATTCCCGGGAAGGTCATACCGCTATGATAAACAGCCTGCAATGGGCTCCTGACGGCAGTTATCTGGCCAGCAGCAGCGAGGATAACACCATTAGACTCTGGCAACCGCCCCAGCCTGATAGCAAAAAACACCTTCGAGGCCATATCAATCCTGTTGAGGATATCGCCTGGTCTCCCGACAGTCGTACCCTGGCCAGTGCCAGCCAGGATGAAGCAGTAATTGTCTGGAATCCTGAAGAACTTGAACTAATGTATGTTGCTGGAGATCATCGCAGAATATTCCGCACCGATATTTTTCTGCCGCGGGGCCGGGAAAAAACCACTCACAGTGACTGGGTTTTTTCAGTTAGCTGGAGTCCCGACGGTGAATTTCTGGCCTCGGCCAGTTATGATGGAAAAATCGGCATCTGGAAGGCCGAAGATGGCAGCAAAGACAAAATTTTAGAACACGAATCCGGCTGGGTCCGCAATGCCTGCTGGGCACCCGATGGCAGGGAATTAATAAGTGGCGGGGAGAGTGGCGGCATTCATGTCTGGTCAGCAGAAGGAGAGCTGCTGGAACAGTTTGGCAGGGAAGCAGGAGAAATCCGCAATCTAAGCTGGAGGACAAACCAGCAGGAGCTGTTGGTCAGCAGTCACTATGATCGTTCCATCCGCCTCTGGGACTATCCCGCCCGGGAGGAGCTGGACCGGATCAGCGAAACCGGAATAGCCTTTGACCTGGCCTGGTCTCCGACAGGAAATTACCTGGCAGCAGCTCTGGAAAACCAGTCGATTAAAATCTGGCAGCTATCAGAGAACAAACTTGTGGAAGAGCAAAGTTTAAAACTTCCCGGTTTCACCTCGCTTTCTCCCCGAACCCTGGTCTGGTCTCCTGACCAGACCAGGCTGGTTGTCAATGATGGAAACTATATTTTAATCTGGGAGATAGAACAACCCTGATAGAAAACAGGTTTAAAGATATTTTTCTCGATTGAAATAAAAAATCAAAGAAAATACCTGCAGAACCGATTTTATCATCAGCCTGCAGGTATTTTTTAGATAGCAGATATTTAATCAGCTTTCAATTTGCCCCGGATCATCTGAAAAAGCTTTTTTCAGCCTGAAGTTCAAAACAGGGAAAAAGATGAACTTCCTTTTCTTAATAATCTTCTCACTGATCATAACCCCTTTATTTTAAAAGGATAATTGGAAACTATAATCATAATTTCATTATTATAAGACAAATGCAATCAAAAAATACTGAAAAAATCCTGTCAATAAAAATTTTTCGACAAATTAAGCAGGAATGTTTGAGTTTATGTCTAATTATATGTATTGTAAATATAAATAACTTTAAGATAGTCAGCATTTTTCCCGGGGCAGTTACCTACCCCATTCCCTCAGCAGCACCCCCTCAGTCCTGTCCCGGGAATTTTTCTCCTCTTTTCTTTTCCCAGGGCGGTGATATTGCCGCCTATCCAGTAACTGTAAAAGCTTTCTCCAGAAAATTTTCTCGATTTTTTAGGAAAATCTATCAATTTTTTAAATGTAGCAGTAATTACTAGTCAAAGGCAGAAAAAATGCCTGAGAGTTATCTATTTCCAGGTGAGAAAATCCAGTGCCAAAATTAAAGTTTCTGATACAGCTGTTGCTGTTTGCTTTTATAGCTATAGTGCTTTATTATAGGATAAATTCAGAAGCAATCAATCCGCTAAAATTTTTCTGGCTTTTGCTGGCCTTTTTCTGGATCTTGCCGGATTAATTTAGCAGGGATAAACCTTTTCTGCCACCTCCGGAGGTGAAAAAATGCCGCATCTAATAGCAGCAATGGTGCTTATAGCTGGAGGAGCCTTACTTTACTCTCTCTTAAGCAGAAAGCTAAAACTCACAAATCGCCGGGAACCCATAATTAAGTAGCAGTCAGTAAACAAAACCGACAAAAACATTTGAAAAAATCCCGCAGCAGGCCATAAAAGCCTCTGCGGGATTTTTAAATTTAGAATTCAGGTTTATCGCTACTTATTAAGTCATTCTGTCTGAGAGCAAACTTGCCGTCTACCAGCAAACCGGACCCCGGGAATTTATCCCTTAACTCCTCCTCCGGAAAGAAAGCCGGTAACGATATGATCCTGAACCAGCATAAACAGGATAATTATTGGGATCGCACCCAGCATGGCTGCCGCTGAAAAAACACCCCAGCGCCCTCCATAGTCCTCGGCCACAAAGAGGTGAAGGCCAACCGCCAGCGTCAGCCGGTCGGTGCTGTTCAGGAGCACCCGGGCCAGCACATATTCCGAGTAACTGGCAATAAACTGAATTACAAACAGCACTCCCAGGATTGGCTTGGAAAGCGGCAGTATTATCCGGTAGAATATCTGAAAGCCGCTGGCTCCATCGATAAAGGCAGCATCCTCAATGGACCGAGGAATGGTATCCATATAACCCTTCATCAGCCAGGTGTTGACGCCGATAGCTCCGCCCATATAGGTTATGATAACTGCCGGATGGGTGTTGATGCCGATAGCCGGAAAAATAGTCTGGACATTCAAGAAAAGCAGATAGAGGGCAACCATGGCCAGCATCTGGGGGAAAACCTGGACCAGCAATATCATAAATAGTCCGTTGCGTCGTCCCCAGAAATTAAAGCGGGAAAAAGGATAGGCTGCCAGAGTTGTCAGGGCCACCGAACCAAAAGAAGCAATCAGGGCAATTTTAACGCTGTTGAAAAGCCAGGTGGCAAAGGGATGCTGCTGGCTGGTAAACAGGGTTTCATAATTGCTGAAACTGATCTCCTCGGGAATCAGGGGCTGACCTACCAGGGTATTGGCCGGGTTGAAGGAAGCTGACAGAGCCCAAAGAATGGGAAACATACAGAATACTATCGTCAGCCAGATCACAGCATGCTTTAAAATCTTCATCCAGGTCGGGGTATAGTTATTCATTCTCCTTAACCTCCTCCAGGGCACCGGTAAATTTAAAGTTAAACCAGGTTACCACCGCTGTAATAAAGAAAATCAGCATGGTAACCGCAGCTGCCAGACCGAAATCCGAACCTCTCCCGGCCTCAAAGGAAAGCCGGTAGGTATAGGAAATTAATATATCGGTTCCACCGGCCGGTGTCTGCGCCCCGGCAATAGCCGGCCGCCCCTCATTGAAAAGATAAATTACGTTAAAGTTATTAAAGTTAAAGGCAAAGGAAGCTATCAACAGCGGTCCCAGGGCCACCAGGACCAGCGGTAGAGTTATATAACGAAACTGCTGCCAGCGTGAAGCCCCGTCAATAAGGGCAGCCTCGTAGAGGTTTCCGGAAATGCTCTGCAGGGCACCCATTGAAAGCAGCATCATATAGGGAAAGCCCAGCCAGAGATTTACCAGCACCAGGGCCGC
>SL_4KL_010_BRINEDRAFT_10000081_pt1 | contig 38812 bp, 48 predicted proteins | sample SodLak_010_BRINE_2_FD_10664 | JGI IMG/M metagenome (IMG submission 10664) | reverse complement strand
CGCGTCGTCGTCCGGACGCTCGACATCGGCGGCGATAAGGACGTTCCGTACCTCGACCTCCCGCAGGAGTCGAACCCCTTCCTCGGAAGTCGGGGTATCCGGCTGTCTCTCGACGACCATGCCGACCTGTTCGAGACCCAACTCCGGGCGCTGCTCCGCGCCGGGGGCCACGAGCACGGCGACGCTCTCGCGGTCATGTTTCCGATGGTCACCCGGATCGAAGAGATCGAATCGGCGTTGGCGGCCGTTGAGTCAGTGGCCGCCGACCTCGACGAAGCGGGAATCGATCACGCGATCCCCGAACTGGGCGCGATGATCGAGACGCCGGCGACGGTGTTTCTCGCCGACGCGCTCGCCGAGCGACTCGACTTCCTCAGCATCGGCACGAACGACCTCACTCAGTACGTGATGGCGGCCGACCGCGAGAACGACGCGGTCGCCGAGTACCACGACCCGCTCCATCCGGCCGTGTTGCGTGCGATCGATCGGACGACCTCGGCCGCGAGGGACGCCGACGCGTGGGTCGGCATGTGCGGCGAGATGGCCGGCGATCCGGCGTTGACCGAGCTGCTCGTTGGACTCGGACTCGACGAACTCAGCATGAGCGCAGTTACCGTCCCCGCCGTGAAGCGAGCGGTACAATCGACCGATTCGACGGCGGCACGTGACCTCGCCACCGCGGCGATCGCCTGTGAGACTCGTGGTGCGGTGACTGATCTGCTCGATATCGACTGAGTTTGCCTAAAGCTTCTGAATCTCGCGAGCCGCCTCTGCCTGCTCGCAGACGGAATCGAGCGTGGCGGCCGGATCGGTGGCGGCGACGGCCGCGTTGACCGCGCCCTCGAGCACCGGTGCGTCGGCGATGACTGCCTCCGCCTCGCTCATCTCGATCGCGACGTCGGCGTTCATCACGGCGCTGCCGAGGTCGACGAGAACCACGACCCCGTCACCGTCCTCGGCGGCGGCGAGGGCGTCTTCGATCGCGTCGGGAACGGTGCCGATCCCGCCTTTTCCATCGCCGCCGACCGGTTCGATCACCGTGTCACCCGCCATCTCCGCGGCGATTTCGACGATTCCCTCCGCGGCGCGCTCGCTGTGTGAGACGACGACGAGTCCGACCATCAGTCGTCCTCCGGCTCGGGAGCAGTCGCGTCCGCCGTCTCCGCGTCGTCCGGGATCGTCGGGGAGGTCGCATCGGTTTCGGGGATCTCTGCGCCGGAGTGGTCGGCGGCGACGGAGAGCAGCTCTTCGAGGATGTACAGGGTGCTCGTTGCGCCGGGATCTTGGTGGCCCACCGAGCGCCAGCCGAGATAGGAGGCACGCCCTTTGCGAGCCCGGATCGGGACGGTAAACGCGACACCGCGTTCGGCCGCGTCGACGGCCTTCGCCAGGGCTTCGAGGGGCGGAAGTTCGTCCGTCTCGACGGATTTTTTGAACGTGTGGACCGCCGGCGTGAGCGCGTCGACCATCGTCTGATCGCCGAGACGGGCGTCGCCGCGATCCTCGACTTTTTCCAAATATGTCTCGGCGAACGCGACCGCGCTCTCGGCGGTGACGCCGCCTTCGAGCTCGACGCCCGCGAACACGAGCGAGCCGCCGAAGAGCGGGCCAGACGCCCCGCCAACTTCGGACATAAGCGTCTTCCCGACCGTCTTGGCGACGGTCTGGGCGTCCGGATCGCCGAGGTCGCGGGCGGCGTCGGCCGCGGCCGACCAGCCGCGAGCCATGTTGCCGCCGTGGTCGGCGTCGCCGATGGCAGAATCGAGCTGCGTCAGGTGTTTGCGCTCGCGCTCGATCCGGTCGGCGACCGCCTCGACTACCGCGACGGCGGCCTCTCCGTCCTCGGTCATTGGACGGCCAACGCCGGCGTATCTGCGGGCGCGCCCAGCAGCTCCTTCAGCTCGTCGTCGACGGCGCAGACGGTGATCGACGCGCCGGCCATGTCGAGCGAGGTCATGTAGTCGCCAACCCACGCGTCCCACGTCTCCAGATCATGCTCGCCGAGGAGTTCCTGAAGCCGGCGGTTGACGACGAACAGCTCCATCTGCGGGGTGCCGCCCATCCCGTTGACGATAGTGAGCACCTCCTGTCCGGCGTCGAGGTCGAGGTCGTCGAGGACGGCCTCAGTCAGCCTGTCGGTCACCGCGTCGGCAGACATGGTCTCGGCGCGCTCGGTGCCGGGCTCCCCGTGGATCCCGATGCCGAGCTCGATCTCGTCGTCGCCGAGATCGAACGTGGGCTCACCCTTCTCGGGAGTGGTACACGAGGTGAGTGCGATTCCCATCGTGCCGACGTTGTCGATCACTTTCTGTGCGACGCGTTTGACCTCCGAAAGCTCGCCGCCCTCGGCGGCCTTTGCGCCGGCGGCCTTGTGGACGAGGATGGTTCCACAGACGCCGCGGCGCCCGGAGGTGTACAGCGAGTCTTCCACCGCCACGTCGTCGTCGACCACGACGCTGTCGACTTCGACGCCCTCCATCTCGGCGAGTTCGATGGCGGTCTCGAAGTTCATCACGTCGCCCTCGTAGTTCTTGATGATCGCGAGGACGCCGTCGCCTGCATCGCAGGCGTCGATCAACGCCTCGAACTCGTCTGCGGTCGGCGAAGAGAAGACGCCGCCTGCGGCCGCCCCGTCGAGCATTCCGTCGCCGATGAAGCCCGCGTGGGTCGGCTCGTGGCCGCTACCACCGCCCGTGACGAGCGCGACTTTCTCCGCTACGGGCCCGTCGTCGCGAACGAGCACTTGCGTCTCCGGGAGTCGCCGGAGCCGGTCCGGGTACGCCGCAGTCATCCCGTCGAGCATCTCGTCGACGACGTCGTCCGGATCGTTGATCAACTTTTTCATAATCAATGTCAATGATACTCCGTGTCCAATTAAAGCTAGTGGGGGGTTCAGCCCTCGAATTGCCCGTTTGGCCGGTCCGGTACTCCTCTCGGAGTGGGGTTCATACCCGTGAAGCTCGTTTCGACAACTATGACGCAAGAGGCCGCGATCGAGGGCGTCGAGCGCTTCGTCGACCGGACGGTCGACGCGACCCGGCGGGAATTCAGAGTCGGTCACGCACTCCGAGGCACGGGACTGGGGCCGGGCGGCGCCCTCGTCGACAGGCTCCGCCGCGATGCCGACGCACTGGAGCGACGGGTCGTCGGCCCCGAGCTCGATACGTACCGCCAGCGGTCGATCGAGCAGTTCGAGGTGGTCTTGGCGTACGCCGACAGCGAGGAACCGATCGACGCGTTCACCGACGACCTGCTCGAACGCGACAGCTACCTCGAGTCACTGGACCCCGCCGCCTCTCCAGACGCACGCGAGGCGGTTGTCGACGACCTCCTCGCTCGCTTGGAGCGATTGGGAGACGGGATCGAGCCGCTCGTTCGCCGGCCGGAAGACGAGTTCTGGCCTGCGGTGATGGCCGCATACGACCGCCCAGCCGCGATCGAACTCGTTGAGGTGGCATTTCCGTTCACCGGTCCGCTTCGCGACCACCGCGACGCCTTCGCGTTCACCGTCGAAATCGACCCCGGTGCGATCCTCGGTGGCGCGCTCGCGAAGGGGTTGCCCACGGCGACGATCGATTACACGGACGAAGCCATCCGCGCAATGAGGCGCGCCGAGCGGCAGGTCGTCCACGAGACGACGCGAGAGATCGAAGCGCGATTCCGTGAGTAGCGGTAGTTCGTCACCGTCGACTCGTTTGACGGGTCCGTGCAGTGCGCACCTGAACACACGGTAATCCGTTCACATTACGTCTCTGTCAGTTCACGAACGATCCTGTCGATGTCGTTGAGCGGTTTCATCTCCCACTTGTCCCAGTTGTCCTCTGCCTCCCACCGGTATCGAACCGTTCTATCACCGTCGATAAGTACCGCGCCTCGTTTGGGGTGTCGTCTCCCGTCTTCCTGCTGTTCGATCATTCCATACGCCTCATAGACGTTTTTGTCGACATCGGTGAGCAGCGGATACGAGATGTGGTTGTCGTGACTGAATTTTCGATGACTGTAGGGGCCATCAGTAGAGATGCCGAGAACGCCGGCGTCGTCGTTGAACGTCAGGAACTCCATGTCGTTGATTTCGCACATTTGGTCCGTACAAACGGGGCTGTAATCGTGAATATAAAAAACGAGCACGGTCGGACGACCATTCGCGAACTCAGAGAGCGTGAACTCTCGTATTTCTTCTCCTCGTGTACCCTCCAGCGTAAAACCAGGAGCCGTATCTCCAGTTCCGACCATACACACTACTGTTTATAAGAAATAATAAAATTGCGGGTGATTCCCGGAGAGTCATATCGTTCTTTTTCAACGGTTACGACGCAACCGACCAGCCGAACTGTATCACGCACTCTCTTCACTCGGTGAATCGGTCCGGCGGTCGCCGATGGTCGCTCACCTGCTCGAAGCCGTATGCCAGCTCGAACAGTCGGGGCTCGCCGAACTCCCGACCGAGCAACTCGACCCCGACAGGGAGACCGCCGTCGGTGAACCCGCCCGGGACGACGACCGCCGGCAGGCCCGTGTGGGCGGCCAGTTCGCAGTTCATCTCCTGGAACGGCTGGTTCTCGGGAATCTCGACCGGCGGAACCCGTGACGGCGGGTAGAGGAGTGCATCGAGGTCGTCGTCGGTCATTCGCGCGAGCACCGTCTGTTTGATCTGGTCGCGTCGGCGGAGCCGACGCAGGTAGCCCGTGTCCGAATCCAGCGTGTTGGAATCGCCGTCGAGGATCGACGTGCCCTCGAAGCGCGCCTCTACCGACGGATGGAGTGTTCCCGAAGCGACGAGATCGCTGAGCGAGTCGACCGGCGCCCCGTCGCCGAGATCGGCGAGATACGCGTCGAACTCGCGGGCGAACTCGTACTCGAGCGTCCGGGCGCTCTCGAGGAACGACTGGTCGATAACGTCGACGGGGTCAACGACCGTGGCGCCCGCCGCCGCCATCTCTGCGATAGCGTCTTCCACGGTCTCAGTCACCGCCGCTGCCGCGCTCTCCGGAGCGCTCGACTCGTCACGCAACCCGAAGAACTGTCGAGCGACGCCGATCCGGGCACCGCTGAGCCCGTCCGAGTCGAGGTGGGCCGTGTAGCCGCCGTCGGGGACGCGCCCGTCGCCGAGTGCCGTCATCGGATCCGCGGGATCGTACCCGGCCAGCACCTCGAGCATCCGTGCGGCGTCTTCGACCGTTCGCGTGATCGGACCGGCCGTGTCCTGGGTGGCAGTTAGCGGGACGATTCCCGTGCGGCTGACGAGCCCCATCGTCGGGCGGACGCCGACCACGTCGTTGAACGCCGGGGGCGACCGCACCGACGAGCAGGTGTCGCTCCCGGTTCCGACGGCGCCCAAGTTGGCCGCGATGGCCGCGGCCGTGCCGCCGCTAGAGCCGGACGGTCGCCGGTCGAGATCGTAGGCGTTTCGCGTCGCGCCGCCCAGCGAACTGACCGTGTCGACGCCGAAGGAGAGCTCCTGCAGGTTGGCTTTCGCGAGAACGATCGCTCCCGCCTCGCGGAGGCGTTCGACGACGCACGCGTCGCGCGGCGGCACCGACTCGGCGAGCGCGACCGACCCAGCCGTCGTCGGCATGTCGTGCGTATCTTGGTTGTCCTTGAGTACGACCGGCACGCCGTGGAGCGGCCCGACGAACCCGTCGTCCGTGAACGCTGCGTGCGTCGAGTTCGCGGGCCCGCGCTCCGGCGTCGTCGTTCACGGTGAGGATCGCGTTCAGCTCGTCGTCGTAGACGTCGATACGCGTTAGATACCGTTCGACAAGCGTCTCGGCCGTAAGGGTACCCGTTGAAAAAGCGTCGTGGATGTCGGCGATCGACGTCTCCGTCAGCGAAAACGAGTCGGCAGGTGCGGCGGTCATGCTCGTGTTTGCTGTGAGAGATAAATAGGTGTTCGCCCTGTGTGCCGAGCATGGATACCCAACGGACTGAAACTGAGAGAGTCGATCGGCGTCGGGATTGCTCAGCTGAGATACACGGAAACGGAGCGTTTCGATCGAAAATCACGCCGACACTACCTCGGTCACCCCCGATCGCGGGAGTGCGTGGGTCACCGGCGCAAAACTCCTCGGAGAATCCGCGAGACCGGTTGCTCTTGAGTGGTAGAATACCGAAATTGGGTGGCTGGGGAGTCCCAGCCCACCAATTTCCCCCGGCCAATGAAGGCCGGCGGAGTAGGTGGGCCAACACGGATTTGAACCGTGGACCTCCCGGTTATCAGCCGAGCGCTCAACCTGACTGAGCTATTGGCCCAGGTAAGCGCATTCAGTGATTGCGCAGGTAGGATTTTAAGGGTTTCCTTTCGCGACTCCGTCGCCGTCTCCCGGTTTTTGTCCGTCGAGACAGTCGCCGGTGAGCGGTCAGTCGGTTCGTCGGGAGCCGTCGCTCTCGTCTTCCACCGTGAAATCGACGTCGACCACGTCGTCCGCGCGGTCCGCGTCGTCGAATCGAGCCCCGCCGTCGGTGTCGGCGGTCTCACGAGACGCTCCGGGACGGCTGTCGCCGTTGCCGGGGGAATCTTCGCTGAAGTTTCCACCTGCGAATCCGCCGCCGCCACCCATCGTGAAGCCGCTTCCATTGCCGTCGCCTGGGAAGCCGCCGATGTACACGTTCCCGGAGGCGAAGCCGCCAGTCTCGCTGTCAATGTACGGCACCACGACGTACTTTTTGAGCGCCATCCGGATCGGCACTCGCGAGAGCGGGAACGCGAACAGGAAGCCGATCGCGTCGGTGACGAGTCCCGGTGTAAGCAGGAACGCGCCGGCCGCGATCAACAGGCCGCCGTCGAGCAGCTCGTCGGTCGGCGGCTCGCCGCGGGCCAGCTTCGTTTGCACTCGCGCGAGCGTCGCGCGACCCTCTGCACGGAGGAGGAGCATACCGAGCACGGCGGTCAACACGACCAAGGCGACCGTAATCGCCCATCCGAGCCGCGTTGCGACGACTATGAGGAACAGCGCGTCCACGAGCGGGACGACGAGGAGCAGCGCGAGCAGCGTTCGCGGGCGCATACCCTCGCTTTCCCGCCGGGGACTGATAGCCCTTTTCGTCCAGGGCGTCGGCGGAGCGGCACGGCCGGACAACCTCGGCCGCGACCGCCACCGCTTTGACGCGCCGGACCGAGCCGACCGTATGGATATCGTCGGCGCGCTCGGACGCGAACCCCCGGAGCGCGAGTCGCTACCGCGGTGGGTCGCGCCGTTGCCGAAGGCGCTCGAAGACGTGGCCTTCCGGTTCGTGTGGGTCATCGTCGCGATCAACCTCCTCGGAACCGGGTTCGGCTTCTGGTACTACCGATTCCAATTCCAGCGCGTCCCCGTCGAGATGTGGGCGTTCGTTCCCGACAGCCCCGGTGCAACCCTTCTCATCGCGCTCGCGCTCGCTGCATGGGCGGTCGGGAAGCAGAACGACACGCTCACCGCGCTCGCGTTCTTCGGAAACATCAAACTCGGGCTGTGGACGCCGTACGTCCTCGTCGCCTTCTCTCCGGGATTTCTCGCCAACTCGGGACCCGCGATGTACGCGTTTCTCCTCGTGAGCCACCTCGGGATGGCGGTGCAGGCGTTCGTGCTCTACCGGATCACGGATTTTCCGATTAAGGCGGTCGCGGTCGCGACCGCGTGGTACACCCTCGACCTGTTGATGGATTACTTCGTTCCGGTCGTGGGCGACGTCACGCACACCTCGTTACCGTACGCCGGCTCGGAGCCGTGGTTCACGACGACCGTGCTACAGGTCGCCGCGGCGGGCGCGGTAGTGCTCACCGTTGTGCCGCTGTTCCTCGCGCTCGCCACGCGCGCCGCGAAGCTTCGACTCCGACTGCCGGACGCCTGAACACGTCCCGTCTCCTCAGATTCCTGCTGCGGTCGATCGCCGGTCTGCGTCTGTCACTTAAGTATACTGGCAACATGAGGGGGGATATGAGCGCCTATGAGCGGATCGCGGAGCTGACAGTCACCATCGAGTCGGTAGCTCGGCGCCGCTACACCGCGGGGACGTCGAGCGGGTTCGACCGAACCACGACCGAGTTTCGACTCGCCGGAGACGGGTTGACCGGTCGCGGCGAGGACGTGACGTACGACGAGATAGACCACGACGCGCTCGCAGGGACTGACCCGATCGATCTCGACGGGGAGTGGACGATCGCAGCGTTGTCAGCACACCTCGACGATGTCGACCTGTTCGCCGCGAAGTCGCCCGAGCGAGAGATGTCACGCCAGTACCGTCGGTGGGCCGTCGAGAGCGCGGCGCTCGATCTGGGACTTCGCCAGCAGGAAGAGTCGCTCGGTGAGCGGCTGGGAATCGAGCCCGATCCGGTTCGATTTGTCGTTTCGACCAGACTCGGCGACCCGCCGACAACCGACCGCGTTACGGAGCTGCTCGCGATCAACGACGACCTCGAGTTCAAGCTCGATCCGACGCCGGAGTGGCCGGAGCGGGCGTTCGCCGCGCTCCGGCGAACGGACGCCATCCGGATCCTTGATTTAAAAGGCTGGTACGAAGGAACCGACGTCGACGTGCCAGCCGACCCCGAGCTATATCGCGACGTGTTCGCCGCGTTCCCGACGGCGATAGTCGAAGACGCCGCGTTCACGCCTGAGACGCGCCCCCTCGTCGAGCCGCAGGCTGATCGACTCGCCTTCGACTATCCGATCGACGGCGTCGACAGCCTCGAATCGCTTCCGGTAGAGCCGGGATGGTGTAACATCAAACCCTCGCGGTTCGGGACGCTCGAATCGCTGTTCGAGACGATCGCGTACTGCACGGACAACGGTATCGAGATGTACGGCGGCGGGCAGTTCGAACTGGCGAGCGGTCGGACTGCGATCCAGACGCTCGCCTCGTTGTTTTACTCTGACGCCCCGAACGACGTTGCGCCCGGGGTGTTCAACGATCCCGGATCGTCGCCACCGTACCCCAGAAGTCCTCTTCGGCCGAGCAGCGATGCGGTCGGATTCGAGTTCTGACTCAAACAGGAGAGCTCTGACTCAAACAGGAGAGTTCTGACTCAAACAGGAGAGTTCTGACTCAAGCAAACGGGTACCGAGCCGTCGACCCGCACTCTTGGCACCGAACGACGACGCGTCCGGGCTGTAGCCGGACGCGACTCGTCTTTCCCGGCCGCAGGTACACGTCGCAGTCGTCGCAGGTGTGTCGAGAGAACGCCGCGGGGAGGCCACAACGATTCCGCTCCGCGACACGGCGCGCGAGCGCGACATACTCCCGCGCACGGTCGTACTCGCCGTCAACGACCGCTTCTCGGGCGAGCGTCAATAGCCGCTCGATCCGTTCCGACGGGATCCCCATATCGAACGGAGCGGGTCGAACCGGCAAAGACGTTACCATCCCGAGAACGTCTCGACAACCCGCACGCTTTTTTATCGATCAACGCGAACGACGTGATATGAAAGAATCCCTGATGGACGTTATCTGTTGTCCGCTCGACAAGTCTGACCTCGATCTGGACGTAGACGAGCGCGACGATACCGAGATCCTCGAGGGAACGCTCACCTGTACGGAATGCGGCGAAACGTATCCGATCGAGGACGGGATCCCCAACCTCCTCCCCCCAGATATGCGAGACGAGGCGGCGGCCTGATCAAAAACGTACTGCATCTTTTTTTAGTGTCGGCTCGTCAACCCACGTGTGCCGACACTCTCCGTCGAACTGAACGGGGACGCCGTTCACGCGATCCGGGCCCCAGACCGGTTCACGACTACCGGACCGTTCGCCGTCGCTCTCGAGAACCGGGGCCGATCGACTCACGTCCATCTCCACTTCGACGATGCACTCGATCGAGTCGCCTCGATCGACGAGACGAATCACTTCGTCGACGACGATGCCACCAGACGGGTCCATGTCTCGGTGGACCATGTGGCAGAGCCGCTCCACGGAAAGCTCAAGATCGTCACCGGCTACGGCTCTAACACTCGGTACGTTGATCTCGAAATCGACCCGCCGAAGCCGACGACAGCCGACACGGTCGCCGTCGATGAGACGTTCTCGAAGCCGCCGGAGCGAACACCGGAGATTCCGCCCGGACAACGCGCGATAAACGCTCTCGATCGGCTGATCGAACGGGGCGGCGTGGCGGCAGCAGTCTTCGCGTTCATCGCGCTCGCCGCCGGGATTCCGCTCGCGCTCGCGGTCGAAAGCACGCTCGTCTCGCTGGCCGTCGGCGTGGTGTTGACGGTCTCCCTCGGTGCTGCGCTGCTGGCACTGACGTGAGCGGCGAGCGTTCGCGGATCCGCGCGCTTTTAACCGTCCCAGCGGAACGTGAACCCATGAGCTTCGAGAAGGAGGACGAAGTCGTGCTCCACGACAAACACAGCGAGTACGACGGCGAGACGGGGAGTATCACACAGGTCATGGAGACGATGTTCGGCGACGCCACATACACCGTCAGCTTCGAGGACGGGCAGGAGACCGGCGTTCCCGAAGACGCCCTCGACGCCGTCGAGAGCGAGGAGTAACTCGCCGCTTTTCCAGCCAGGATTCGTATGCCGAAAGTCCCCTTCCACTACGTCGACCTCCGCGCGTTTTCGTACGCGACCGAAGACGAGAAGCGAGTCGAAGACGCGCTCCGCAGGTTCCTCCCCGAAGACGCCGAAATCGATCGCGTCGAGAACGTCGGTCATCACGGAGACAGAATCGTCGTGCTCTCCGCGCGGATCGAAAACGCCGACGGCATGCGCCACGTCCTCGACGCGCTCGCCGACCTCGACGATATCGACCGCGTGATCAGCGAACTCGACCAACGGGTCGACGACAACTGCGCGCTGTTTTTACGCGTCGACAAGCAGGCGGCGTTCCGGGGGACGGTCCGACTCGGTCCGGGGATCACCGTCCGCGCGAAAGTCGAGGCGTACCCGGCAAAGAAGGAGGCAGCCGTCGAGAACGCCCGCGAGACGCTGGCACGGCTGTCCGACGACGAGTAACGGTCCTTCTCGCAGTCGGCGCACGCTCGGCGTGGCTTTTTGATGTGTCACACCGTTCAGTTCGGTATGAGCGACCCATTCGTCGTCGTCGGGGCCGACGCAGCCGGGTTGAGCGCGGCCAGCAAGTTCCGCCGCGAGGCCCCGGACCGTGACGTCGTCGTCTTCGAGAAAGGACAGTGGATCTCCTTTGCGTACTGCGGGATGCCGTATTTTATCGAAGGACGCGTCGAGCGCCTCTCGAACCTCCTCTCTCTGTCCCCGAGCGAGGTCGACGAGCGCGGAATCGACCTCCGGCGCGGCCACGAAGTGACCGCCGTTGATCCGGACACGAAGCAGGTGACCGTCGAGACTACCGACGGCGACACCGTACAACAGCCGTACTCGGATCTCCTCGTTGCTACCGGCGGACGGGCGACGACCGGCCCGTTCGATGTCGACGCGCTCGACGGTGCGTTCACGCTTCACAACATGGACACCGCAGCCGCTATCGACGCGTACATCGCAGAGCCGGACGCGTACGACCCCGATCGAGCCGACGTGAGCGCTGTCGATCGCGAGCGCGTCGCGTACAACGCCGCCCTCCCGGCCCCGGAGACGGCCGCGATCATCGGCGGCGGCTACGTCGGTGTTGAGATGGCAGAGGCGCTGGCCGGTCGCGGGCTCGACGTCCACCTCTTCCAACGCTCAGACCACCTCCTCCCACCGTTCGGCGAAGCGGTCGGGGAGCGGGTCGAAACCGAACTCGCCGACAACGACGTCACCGTCCACACGGGAACTCCGGTCGAAGCGCTCGTCGGCGGCGAAAGCGATCGGATCGCTGGCGTCGCGTTCGGCGAAGACGCCGACCGGAGCGGCGAGATCGCGGTCGATCTCGCGATCGTCGGCGTCGGTATCGTCCCGAACACCGACCTGCTCGACGGGACCGGTATCGATCTCGGCGAGGGGGAAGCGATCCGCACCGACGAGTACGGTCGCACAAATCTCGAAGACGTGTACGCCGCTGGCGACTGCGCGACTGCGATCCACGCGGTGACCGGCGAAGAAGCGTGGGTACCGCTCGGGCTCACCGCCAACCGAGCCGGTCGGGCGATCGGTTCCACGATCGCGGGCGATCCGTCACCGGTCGGTGAGATCGCCGGGACCGCCGTCGTGAAAGCGTTCGACATGGAGTGCGGTCGCGTCGGGATCACGGACGACGATGCGGCGCGCGAAGACGGGTTTGACCCGATCCGAAAAACCGTGACCGCCGGATCTCGCTCCGGCTACTACCCCGGTTCCGCTCCGACCGATGTGACGCTCGTCGCCGACCGCGACTCCGGACGGCTCATCGGTGGAAGTATCGTCGGTCCGGACCGCGCTGCCGTTCGGATTAACACGCTCGCGACCGCGTTGGAGGCAGACCTGACGGTTCCGGAGGTAGAGCGACTCGACCTCGCGTACGCACCTCCCTTCAGCCCGGTGTGGGATCCGATCCTCGTTGGGGCAAAGGTTCTCAACGGAATGTTAGCAGAGTAACCGAAGCCGATCAGTCGCTCGCGGCGGTGTCGGACGCTGCCGCCGATTCCGACTTCGACTTGGCTTCCGACTTTGACTTGGCTTCCGACTTTGACTTGGCTTCCGACTTTGACTTGGCTTCCGACTTTGACTTGGCTTCCGACTTCGATTCGGCATCCGTCCCCTCGCCCGCGTTCCCGTCCGCGAGGAGTCCGATCGCGACACGTCCGACGAGGTAGCCGGCGAGCCCCACGGCGACCGCTCCCGCGAGAGCGACACCGAGCGGCTCGGCGAGGGCGATCGCGAACGGAAGCGGGTCGGTGACGGGAATCGCGTACGGCTCCGGCCCGATCGCTCGGAGGAGAACCGCGACGAAGGGGCCGTACGCGAGGAGTATCGCGGGAAGAACCCCGCCACCAATCGCGGCGAAGGCAACCACGCCAACTGCGGTCAGGGCCACGAGAGCGCTGAGCGTCACGGCGGTCCCCGTCGACGGTCCGGCGATCGGTGTCACGAGGGTGACCGCATCGAAAGCGACGTACGACAGCGCAAATCCAACTGCACTCCAAATGACCGCACGCTCGAAACCACTGTCACCGAGAGCAATGCGCGTCGCTCGCGTCATTCCGGACGAGTCGCGCCCCGACCCTCGCGGTCGGGCGTGTGGTTGCCGTGCTCATCTATTTCGCCGGCGACGATTCTCGTCGAGGATATCCGCTCACCGTCCGCAGCCTCAACGTGGTCGACGACGACGATGTCGAGGGGGTCGTGGCCGCGCTCTGTTCGGATCTCGTTGATCCGCTCGCCACCGTCTCTCGTTTCGGGAGAGACGATCAACGCGTCGAATTCCGGCTCGACGGCGATGCCGGTGGGCTCTGTCAGCTCGCGGATCGCGAACTCGCGACCGTATTTTTCCGCGCGGGGTGCGAGTTCCGCTTCGAGGTCGCGCTTCCGGCGGGCGTACGAGCGAACGTACCGTTCGACGTGTCGGGTGTCCGGCGCGAGTTCGTCGGAGGTGAGTCCGACGGTCACGTCCCCCAGCTCGAACGCCCGTTCGAACAGCCGCCGATGGCCGTCGTGAACGGGATCGAACGTACCACCCAGCGCGACGTTCATGGCTATCGATTGCGCGGGCAGACCTTAAAAGATCCCGAAGCTGGGTCGAAAGAGGTGTCGTTACCGATCGCCCTTGGCGGCGTCGCTCTCGTCGCCGTGGGCGTCGCCATCTTCGTCGCCGTGGGCGTCGCCATCTTCGTCGCCGTGGGCGTCGCCATCTTCGTCGCCGTGGGCGTCACCATCTTCGTCGCTCTGGCCATCTTCACCCTCGTCGTTACCGACAGATATCTGCACGGGCTCCGTGTCGCCGTCGGGGGACTCTCCACCGAGGCGACGATCGAGATTGAACACGGCGTTCAGCTCTCGCTGGACGTCTCCGACGACGCCCTGAACGAGCTCGCTTGGCGCGATCGCCTCGTACTCGTAGGGGTTGTTTCCGGCGCCGCTCGCCTCGCGTTTGTCGCGTTTGACCGTCTCCTCGTCGTGGAGCTCTGCGAGCGCCTCACGGACCGTACTCGGGTAGAGGCCGGTCCCGTCAGCAACCTCGTCGCTCGTGCTGTCGGGGTTGTCTCGGAGGTAGACGTAGATCCGGGCGCGGGTCTCGGTGTCGAGCAGCCACGAGAGGAGGTCGACGATGTTGTCATCGAACCCCTTAACAGCCTTGTCGGCGCCCTCGCCGATCCGCTCTTTCGTCTTCCGGAGCTCCTCGCGAGTTCGGTCGGTCGGTGACTCGTCGACGGCGTCGCCCGTAGCATCCACGCCGGTGTCGTCGGGACCGGGCGGAAGTTCGTCTTCGGAATCGTCCGTAGTCATACCACACGGTGGGGTCTGCTTGTGCAAAAGCGTTTCTCGTCGCTTTCGTTCCGACGAAACTCGACCACGGAATCCGAGGAGCGGTCGATCGGCCGGTCGGCTACGACGACGGCGATACGATGAGGTCCGCACGTAACGCGTCGACCCCCGATTCCTCGCGGAGCCGGCGCTGACGTTCGCTACCGCTCTCGGTAGCGTACACGCCTCGAATCCCGTCGATATCGAGCCGATCGCACTCCTCGTCGACGACCTCGCCGAGCGGGACCGTGCCCGTTCCGTCTCGGGTGAGGAAGGTGGCGTCGTGGCCGTGTCTAATCGCCTGCCATTTGTTCTCGTCTAATAGCTCTCGTCGAAGCTGTCCCGATGATTCCCCGTCCTCGTAGCGTTCGGCGTAGTCGACGACGAGCGCGTGGACGTACTCAACGAGGGCGAGCGTCACCTCGGGGTCACGCTGGGCGTCCGGCGCCCGAACCTCTACCGTGCCGTGGATGGTGTGCGGTCGCACGTCGAACCAGAGTTCGCCGCGGTCACCGATGGAGCCGTGCTCGACCATCCGGCGCTCGTACCGCTGGAAGGCGTCGAAGTCGTCGAACGCGGTCGGGATCCCCGTGTTCGGGAGGTTCTCGAATATCTTCGCTCGAGCCGAGGCCAGGCCGGTGTCGAACCCGTTCCAGAACGGAGAGTTCGCCGACAGCGCGAGCAGTACCGGACAGTGCCATCGAAGGCGGTTCGCGATCCACACCGCCTTGTCCGCGTCGTCGACGCCGACGTGAACGTGGAGCCCCGCGGTGGTGTTGCGGTGTTGTGGGTACTGGATCCGGTCCAGCTGTGTTTGATACCGCGGCTTCTCGACGTGATCCAGCTCGCGCCACTTTGCAGCCGGATGGAGTCCCGCAGCGGCGATCCGATAGCCGTCGGCGGCGGCGTGGTCGACGAGCGCCTCGCGAACGGTCGACAGCGCCTGCTCGGCGTTCGCCGGATCTTCGATCAGCTCTGTCTGCGCTTCGATCGTACACTGGAACAGCTCGTGGTCGAACCCCTCCGGAACCGCTTCGGGCGGAGCGCGGCTGTACACCAGTTCGTCGGTTCCGGAGGTCGGACGACCGTCGGCATCCACAATGTAGAACTCCTCTTCGATGCCGAGCGTCCCCATACGGGCGAACGCGTCCCGCGAACCGAGATCCATTACGCCCCAGTTCCGGCCGCGCGGTCTTATATGAATTGGAACCCGAAACGTCGTCGGTGGCCCATTGATTCAGGGGGATCGCTGACGCTCTGGTTGGGAAAGCGAGCGGAAAACGAGTCGGTGAGGGTGTTCAGTCAGGCGATCACGTCTCTGGCCGGTGGCTCCCGTATCGACGGGAGTTCACCCGAGGACGTAGCGGAGCGCCGGGAAGCGCTCGACGAGCGCCTGGCCGCCGACGTCCACCTTCTCGATGTAGGCGTCGAGCCCGAGGATCCGACCCGCGCCGAACGCGGCGACCGTCAGGAAGACGACCGCGTAGATGAGCGTCGAGTCGAACAGCGCCAGGAACTCACCCTCCCAGCCACCGAGGTAGAACATCAGCATCTGCATCGCGCCGCCAAGGGCGGCCAGCCGGACGAACGCGCCGGCGATGAGCGCGATTCCGATGAGCACCTGCGTGACCGGAACGATGACGTTCGCGAACTCGACGAACCAGGCGGTCTGCCCCATCGCGGCGTACAGGCCGCTCACGGGGCTCGCGGCGTCGGGCGCGTGGACGAGGTAGCCGCTCGCGTCGAACGCCTCGCCGCTGACGAAGGCGAACTTTCCGAGGCCCGCAAACAGGATCATCCCACCGATCATCGCCCGAAGCAGGACGATGAACAGCGCCGACAGCGAGTGCGCTTTCCCCAGCAGGGTGATACCGCCGAACTCTCCGCCGAACTCGTTTGTCGTTTTCGTGGACATAGTGTCTCTCCTCACTTACGGATACGATGGATACACACATAAATTGAGAAGTGAGTTCTCTTTTTCATAGAATAATATTTCAAACTCCCCAAATCTATGGGGTTTTTATATACCACTGTTCAGATCAAACGGATTCGTCGTGGTCGGTCACAGAAGTAGCGTCGATTCTGTCCGACTCACCACGTTGACTCCGTCCGACTTACCACGTTGACTCCGTCCGACTTACCACGTTGACTCCGTCCGACTTACCACGGATCGCCACTCGCCAAGTCGACGTCGGCGTCCGGCTTCGCGGACGGACAGATGTCGGCGAGCACGCAGTCGCCACAGTCCGGGTTGATCGCAGTACACGTCGCCCGTCCGTGATCGATCATCAGGTGAGTGAACTGCTGCCAGTCCGATTCCGGAACGATATCGAGGAGGTCTTGCTCGATCCGTTTCGGGCTGTTCTCGTCCGTGATTCCGAGCCGGCGGGTGAGCCGTTGGACGTGCGTGTCGACGACGATTCCCTCGACGACGTCGTGGCCGTGCTGGAGCACCACGTTGGCCGTCTTGCGGCCGACGCCGGCGAGATCGGTCAACTCAGACATCGTGTCCGGCACCTCGCCGTCGTGTTTCTCGGCGATATCGGCACACGCCGAGCGGATGTACGTCGCTTTGTTGTTGTAGTAGGTGATCGAGTTGATCGCCTCCGCCATCTCTTCTTGCGGCGCGTTCGCGTACTCCTCGGGCGTCTCGTACGTCTCGAACAGCTCCGCACACACCTTGTTCACCCGTTCGTCGGTACACTGTGCCGAGAGGATCACCGCGATGAGCAGCTCCAATCGGTTCGAGTAGTGCAACGAGATGGTCGAGTCCGGATACTCCTCGTACAGCCTGTCGAGAACCTCGGCGACCTGCGCTTCGCGCGGATCGAGTGGCGTGCCCATGTGACCACCTCCGCCCGGTCGACATTGAACGATCCGGAACCGGCGGCGAAGTCGGGCGTCTCCCCCGGGACCGACCACGTGGTATCGGCAGATTCACATCGAATCCTCAACACGGTGGCATGTGGTCCGCTCTCGCGACCGAACTCGTCGCCGTCCCGCCTACCGCCGTCGCCCACAGGAGTTCTACTGGCTGTGGATCGCGGCGACCGCCACGTACGGCGTCGGGGATATCGTCTCGACTATCGCCTTTCTTCGATACGTTCCGGCGATCGAAGAGGGGAACCCGGTCGTCGTCCTCGCGCTCGACGCGTTCGGACTCGCCGGCCTCGTCGGACTGAAGATCGCCGTCTACCTCGTGATGCTCTGGATCTGCGTCTACGGCGCTCGCGAAGGAGACGGCCTGCTCTACTACTTCCCGCCGGTGTTGCTCACGGTCGTCGGCACGTTTCTCACCGTGAGTAACGTCCGACTGATGTGGCTGGCTTGACGGTCGAGAGCGAACAGCAGCGAACCGAGCCGTAGACGACCGACATCGGTTTGGACACGGGCATCCCAGAGACAGTCCATGCTCTCTGACACGCCGGGGCTCCACCACGTGACCGCGATCGTCGGTGACGCGGCGACGCACGCCGCGTTCTACGGCGACCTCCTCGGGCTCCGACTGCTCCGGCGAACCGTGAACTACGAAGACATCCTCCAGTATCACCTCTACTTCGGTGACGCTACGGGATTGCCCGGCTCCGTGTTCACCGCGTTTCCGGACCCGACCGCCGACCCGGGACGAACCGGAAAACCCGGCTACGAGAGCGTCGCGTTCGCGGTGCCGCCCGAATCGCTCGGCTACTGGCGCGAGCGATTGACCGATCGGGGGGTCGACATCGACATCCACGTCGACACCAACGCGTCCGATGACGGGGGTACTCAGCACCGCTTCGGCGACTCGCTGATCGGTTTCACCGACCCCTCTGGGACGCGGATCGAACTCGTCGAGAGCGACGTGGAGGGGGATCCGTGGGTCGACCGCGGCCGCGACTCCGACGATCCGGTTCCGGAATCCGCAGCGATCCGAGGGTTGTACGGAGTCGCCGCGCTGTCCGCGAACCCGTACGGAACCGCGAGCGTGCTCGACACCCTCGGGTTCGAGTACGAGACCGAGTTCGGTGATCGGATCCGCTACCGCGCGTCGGGCGACCGGGCGACCGTGATCGACTTGCTCGACCGGGACGCGCCGTATCTCCGCGAGGGACCGGGAACGCTCCATCACGCCGCGGTGCGAGTCGCCGACCGGGAAACCTTGCTCGATTGGCACGACCTGTTCCGCGAGCGGGGGTATGACGTCTCCCGAGTCAAGGACCGGCACTTCTTCCACTCGCTGTACGTTCGGGGCCCCGGCGGGTTGCTGGTGGAACTCGCGACGGAGCGACCAACTGCTGACGCTCCCACGGGGACGGTCGGCCCCACTGGTTCGGGGCTCGCAGACCCAGAGACCGAGGGTCACGCGACGGAGCTGTACCTCCCGCCCCGGTTCGAGCCGGACCGAGAGCTGATCGAGAGCCAGCTTCCGCCCTTCGAGAGTACCGACGAACCCCGCGACGGACCGAGCGACGACGCCAACGGAAAATGACTCGCCGACTCGGCGGTATCGACGGCCCGCACGCCGACGCGACGCTCGTTACGGGAGGCGCGCCGGCAGCCGGCGCCGAGATTGCGGTCGTCCTCGTCCACGGTCGCGGCGGGACGCCCGAGGGGATAGTCCGGCTCGCCGACGAGTTCTACCGGCCGGGAACCGCCCTGCTCGCGCCGGGAGCTGTCCGATCGAGCTGGTTCCCAACGCGACACGACGCCCCGATCGGTGCCAACGAGCCGGCGCTGACGTCGGCGGTCGACTGCGTCGCCGCGGCAGTCGACGTCGCCGGGGCGATCGGGATCCCCTCCGAGCGTGTCGTACTCATCGGAATCTCACAGGGCGGCAGCGTCGTGACCGAGTTCCTTCGGCGTCGCCCTCGGCAGTACGGGGGCGCGTTCGTCGTCTCCGCCGCGCTCCCGAGCGAGGACCTCATCGATCGCGATGTCGAGACTGGACGAGTCGACAGCGCGTCGGAAAGAAGCGAGGCGGACCGCGGCCGGCTCGCCGGGACGCCGGTCGCGCTCGACAGCAGCGAGGACGACCCGTCTGTTTCTGCGTCTCGCGTGCGGGCGACCGCAGACGCGTTCAGACGAGCCGGCGCGACCGTCGACTGTCGGATCGAGCCCGGGGACGGTCACGGGCTTTCGGACGCGACGATGGCGCGGATCGGCGAGCGGATCGATGCGATCGCCGAGCGGTAGACGGGTGTGCAGAGTAGCGGTGTACGAGAAACGACGCCACGGAGTTGCAGAACGGCTATCCCTCGCCGACCATCCGCTCCTCGTCGTCCCATTCGCGTTCTCTGAGCTCGTACTTCTGGATCTTCCCGGTCGCCGTCGTCGGCAGTTCCTCAATGAACTCGACCGCACCGGGCGTTTTGTACGTCGCAACGCGGTCGCGGACGAACTCGCGGAGCTCTTCGTCGGTCGCTCCCGGGTGATCGGGATTCCCGTTCTCGGGGACGACGAACGCCTTCGGCGTCTCACCCCACCGCTCGTCAGGGGTCGGGATGACGGCGACGTCGGCGACGGCGTCGTGTTCGAACAGTGTGTCCTCTAGTTCGATCGAGGAGATGTTCTCGCCGCCGGAGATGATGATATCCTTCTTCCGGTCCTGAATCGAGATGAAGCCGTCGCCGTCGACGACCGCGAGATCGCCCATGTGGTAGTACCCTTCCAGTCGCTCTGAAAAGGCCTCCTCGGTCGCCTCGGGCTTGTTCCAGTAGCGGTCCATCACCTGATTGCCGCGGACGACGACCTCACCGATCGTCTCGCCGTCGGCTGCCACGTCGTCTCCGTGCTCGTCGACGACGCGCACGTCAGTGCCGAGGTAGCCGATCCCTTGCGTCTTCTTGACGGCAAATCGGTCGTCCGCCCCGGCATCGTAGTGACGCTTGGCGTCGGAGGTCGTGATGAGTGGTCCGGTCTCTGTCGCGCCGTACACGTGTTTGAGCTCCCAATCGAACTCCGATTCGACGGTCCGGATCGTCGCCGCCGGTGGTGCCGCTCCCGCGGTGGCCACGCGCACGTCGTTCGCTCCGGTCGTCGGGCCGCCGTGGTCCGCGTAGTGGTCGCCGAGCATGTTGAGCACGGTCGGCGCCGCACAGAAGTACGAGACGTCTTCAGTTCGGATGCGGTCGAACACCTCTGCGACGTCGACGCCGCGGGTACAGATGTGACGCGCACCCATCCCGGTGACCGCGTAGATGTGGCCCCATCCGTTGACGTGGAACATCGGAAGCGTCCAGAGATAGACGTCATCGTCGGTGAGCTCCTGGTGGATAGCAATGAGGTACGCGTGGAGCGTCTCCGCACGGTGCGTCCGACAGACGCCTTTCGGATCGCCCGTCGTTCCAGAGGTGTAGTTGATCGTGATCACCTCGTCTTCGTCCATTTTCGGCCGCTCGTAGGCGGCAGGATCGGCCGCGGCCAGCGTCTCGTCGAACGACTCCCAATCGCCCACGACCGCGTCGGTGTCGTTCGTAATGAACGTCTCCGTCGGTACATCATCGCGGATGGCCTCGATTTTTTCGGCGTACTCGGCGTCAGCGTATATCGCGTCAACGCCGGCGTCGGAAAGCATGTAAGCGAAGTCTTCGGGCGTGAGTCGGTAGTTCAGCGGGGTGTGGACCGCACCGATCTGCATGACACCGTAGGCGGCTTCGAGGTGATAGTGGGTGTTCGGGTCCAGCACGGCGACGCGGTTTCCCTTCTCTATCCCGCGCTCCTGTAACACGGCAGAGAACCGATCGGCTCGCTCTCCAAGCTCCTCATAGGTGTACCGAGTCCCGTCCGCGGCGAGGATGGCCTCTTTGTCCGCGTAGTGCCGGCGCGCTCGGTCCAGAAAGTCGGTCGTCAGTAGTGGCTTCCGCATCAGTTTATAACTATTTATGATTAATAAAAGCGTTTGCGGCCGGCGCGCGATCGAGCCGTTCGCTGCGGTTGGGGTGACCGATCGCGAGAGCGTCCTCGACTGGTAGCCGTTCCGCGTGTTGCTCACTCGTTGATTTCGACCGTCACCGCATCGCGTTCGACGGCGAGCTTGAACGTCGGAACGGTGCGGTACACCACTTCGACGACGTTCTTGCGCTCGAGACTCCGAAGCGCGCGTCGCACCTCGTCGACATCGGGGTCGATATCGAACGCCTCTCGGACAGCGTTGAGCACGCTGACGACTGACTGCGACCGCTCGTCAGGACCTGCGACGACCTCGAACACCTGCGCTTCCAGCTCCGGGACACGGATCGTCTCCGGGGCAGCGCCCCTCGCGACCGCGTCGGCCTCGATCCCGGGCTCAACGTCGACGAGCTCGTTCGCCTCGGCCGTTGACCGGATCAGGCTGTCGTCGTCGCGGTAGTAGTACTCCTTGAGGTGATTCTCGAGGTACTGGTGGACCTCGCTGCCGCTTTCGAGCCCCCACGCTTCCTGTAGCTCCCCGTTCTTCGTCGGCTGGAGCCGAACGATGTCGGCGAGCCGGCTCCGTTCCTCGTCAGTCAGCGACATACCACTCCGTTCTCCGGGGCGGCTATGGGCGTTCCGGATCGCCTCTACTGGGTTTCGGCTCCATCTTTCGACGTGCCCGTGGCGTCCTCGCCGGTTGAATCGTGTTCCGGCTGCTCGCGCGGCTCGTCCCCGGCGACGCGATCAGCGACGACGGTGGAGAGCGGGTCGACTGTTACGGTTAACCGAGCAACGAGGAACACAAGCGGGACGAGCGAGACGAACAGGAACGCGGCGTCGTAAGCCCACTCGGCGCCGCCGAAAAGCGGCATGAGCGCGCCGGCAAGCCCCGCGTGTGCGATCAACACCGCAACGAGCACGACGAGCCAGTATACCACACCGCCGACGTTCTCCGAGACGGCTTCGACGTGATCGGTCGCGTCGCTCCGGTGAAGGCTCGTCTGTGCCAGCGACGCGAACCGCGGCGCAGCGTACAAAATAAGCGCAACAATGGCAAGCGTGAAGACCGCGGTCGCGACCGCCGCAAACGTCACCGGCGTCAGGGGGATCAGCCGGTCTGCTCCCGGTAGCGCGGTCAACAGATACAGTACTGCGACCAGCACGAGTGCCCCGAGCGCGACGCGGCTGGCGGAGCGGACGGTGCCGTGATCGAAGCTTCTCGTCGAAACAGAGTCGTCGTTGGTCATGATGCGTCCGGGCGAAGTCGGGGAGCGAAAATAAGTGTCCCAGACGGTTAAGACGGGTTTCGCCGAATTGGTTGGAGTTAGTTCTCGACCGCACTCGCTGTCCGAATCACCGTCTCCTCGTCGAACTTCGGTCCGACGAGCTGGATCCCGACCGGGAGCCCGTCGGCCTCGCCCGCGGGCACCGAGATAGCGGGCAGGTTCGCGAGGTTGACCGGCGTCGTGTTCGCGTCCGCGAGGTACATCCGCAAGGGGTCGTCGAGACTCTCCCCGAGCTCGAAGGGGAGCACCGGCATCGTCGGCGACGCGATCACGTCCACGTCCACGAAGGCCGCTTCAAAGTCCTGCCGCGGGCGTCCTGCGCCTTCTGATAGTACTTGTCGTGATAGCCCGCCGAGAGCGCGTACGTCCCGAGGAGGATCCGACGTTTGACCTCCGCACCGAAGCCCTCTTCGCGGGTCTCCGCGAACGACTCGTTCCAGTTCCCGTCCGACTCGGCGCGGTTCCCGTATCGCACCCCGTCGAACCGCGCGAGGTTCGAGGACGCCTCCGCCATCGCGATCACGTAGTACGCCTGTACCGCGTGCTCGACCGACGGAAGGGAGATCTCGGTCGTCTCTGCGCCCTGCGTCTCAAGATCCGCGAGCGCCGCTTCGACGGTCTCGACGACGCGCTCGTCGGCGCCCTCGAACAGCTCTGTCGGGACCCCGATCCTCAGCCCGTCGACGTCGCCGTCGGCGGCCGCGGCGTAGCTTGCATTCGGGTCTGCGCCCCCAACATCGGCGAGGTCGCGGGTCGTCCCGTCGTTCGGGTCCGGCCCGGCTATCACGTCGAGCGCGGCGGCCGCCTCCTCGACGGTGCCCGCGATCGGTCCGATCTGTTCGAGGGAGTTCGCGTACGCGACGAGACCGTACCGCGAGACGAGCCCGTACGTGGGCTTGATTCCGACGACACCACAGAACGCGGCCGGACAGCGGACCGAGCCGCCCGTGTCCGAGCCGAGCGCGACGTCGGCCTCACCGGCGGCGACCGCCGCCGCCGACCCGCCCGAGGAGCCACCGGGGACGCGTTCCGGGTCGACCGGGTTCCGCGTGGGGCCGAACGCGGAGGTCTCCGTCGTCGTCCCCATCCCGAACTCGTCCATGTTCGTCTTGCCCACGATCGTTGCGCCCGCCTCCGTCAGCCGATCGACGACGGTCGCGGAGTACGGCGGCACGTAGTCGGCCAGCATCTCGGAGCCACAGGTGGTTCGGATTCCGGCAGTGGATATGTTGTCCTTGACGGCGACCGTCGTCCCTGCGAGTGGGCCGTCCGTCTCACCGTCGCCCTCGATCGACTCTTTGGTAACGAAACAGTTGAAATCGGTCGCCATCTACGACACCTTCGGGCCCACGAAGAAGCCGTCTTCCGTCTCCTCGGCGTTCGATAGCGCCTCCGCTTGGGTGAGCCCCAACTCGACCTCGTCGGCGCGCATGACGTTGACGAGCTCCTCTTCGCGCTCAGTCTCGGGGACCTCGTCGAGCGCCTCGAAGTAGTCGAGAATCTCGGCGAACTGCTCGGCGAACTCGTCGACTTCGTCGTCTTCGAGGCGCACGCGGGCCAGCTCCGCGACGTGACGGACCTCCTCGGCGTCGACCGCAGCCGGATCGGCCTCCGCAGCATCCGTCGATTCGGACGTATCGCTCATACGTTGTGGTGTTCCGGGCCGGGAGTAAGGGTTTCGGAACAGGGTATCGCCCGACTGATGAAACGCGAACAGCGGAGGATTTCCCCGGTTATCCCTCGCCGTCAGCACGCACCGTTATCACTGGCGGACCGGCGAGCCGCACCACCTTTTCGGTGACGCTCCCGACCAAGTAGCGATCGACGCCGGTCCGTCCGTGAGTTCCCATCACGATTAGGTCTGCGTCGTTGGTGTCGGCGTAGTCGACGATCACCGAGTGGGGGTTTCCCAGCTTGACCGCGGTGACGATGTCAATGTCGCCGAACGCCTCGGCCACCGATTCGACTATCGAACGACCGCGCTCCGTGAGTGAGTCTTTAATCTCGTCAAAATCGAGGCGCTTCCCGACCATTCCTGAGCCGCCGCCTTCGTCAGTCATCCCGCTTAATCCAACGCCGTCGTCGGAGAGGAAGGAACCACCCATTCCCAACCCGGTGTGACGCGTGTCGACGACGTGCAACACGTGGACGGTCGCATCGAACGTCGACGCGAGGTATTGAACGTGCTCTGCCGCCGCGTCTGAGCCGGGGCTCCCATCCGTTGGATACAAGATTGTGTTGTACATGTTTCCACCGAAATTCGTATTCGGTGACAGTATAGATAAAAACACCGTCCATTCTCATCGGATCGACCCCGAACAGCGCGAGTTCGGTCGTTTGGGCGCCGAAAGACGGGCGGGCCGGTCAAGTAGCGGGCGCCGATAACAGGTTGGGCGAGACCCGCCGCCCGTCTCAGAGCAGGTCGTTCGACACCAGTCGATCGACGGCCTCGCGGAGGCGCTCCTCGCTGGCGGCGTACGAGATCCGAGCGTGCCCCGGTGCGTTGAATGCGCTCCCGGGGACACACGCGACTGACGCCTCTTCGATCGCGGCCTCGCACCACGCCTGATCGTCCGAATCGACGGGGAGCATGATGTAAAATGCACCATCACCGACGTCGACGTCGACACCGTGCTCGTCGAAGAGATCGACGAGAAGGTCGCGCCGGTCGGCGAACGCTCGGCGCATCTCCTCGACCGACTCGTCGGTGTTCGTCAGGGCTTCGACGCCGGCGTGTTGAACGAAATTCGTCGCACACGAGACGGAGTGCGAGTGGAGCTTCCCGGCCTGTCCGACGAAGCCGTCTTTGGCGTGGAGGTAGCCGAGCCGCCAGCCGGTCATCGAGTACGCCTTCGAGAAGCCGTTGATCGTGATCGTCCGGTCGGCCATGCCGTCGAGGCTCGCGAGCGAGACGTGCTCGGCGTCGTAGACGATCCGCTCGTAGATCTCGTCGGAGATCACGGCGATATCGTGTTCGACGGCCAGGTCGCGAACACCTTCGAGAGCCGCTTCGGAAAAGACCGCGCCCGTCGGGTTCGACGGGGAGTTGACGACGAGCAGCTCGGTGTCGTCGGAGACGGCCTCAGCGAGTTCGTCGAGCGCGGGTTCGAGCTGGAACCCGTGCGGCGCCAGATCGACACGAGCCAAGCTGCCGCCAGCGAGCTTCACCATCGCTTCGTAGGAGACCCACGCGGGATCCAGGAGGACGACCTCGTCACCGTCGTCGATGAGCGTTTGGAACGTCTCGTATAACGCCTGCTTACCGCCGGGGGTGACGATCACTTCGTCGGCGTCGGCATCGATACCGGTGCTGCGGAGCTTCTCTGCGATCGCCGCTCTTAGCTCCGGAATGCCGTTTGAGGAGGTGTATCCGGTGTGGCCCGCGTCGAGAGCGTCTTTCCCGGCCTCGACGACGTTCTCTGGCGTGTCGAAGTCGGGTTCACCAACCGACAGATCGACGATGTCTGCGCCTTCCGCCTCCTTCTCTGCCGCGAGGTTCGATATCGCCAGCGTCGCGCTGGGCTCTACGCGTCCGATCCGCTCTGAAAAGTCGTATGCGTCGGTCATGTATCGTGGTTGTCGCGTGGTTGTGTCGTGGGTCGTGTCGTGGACGCGGCCAGTCAATCGAGCTCTTCCGCGAGATCGATCGCGGCGTCCGCCGCCGCCGCCCCCTTATCGATTCGCTCGCGGGCCTCCGCGCCGGACATTCCCGGGCCGCTCACGCCGAAGGTGACAGGGGTGTCGCGGTCGAGGCTCACCCGGGTGAGCTGTTCTGCAGTCGCGTTCGCGATGACGCGGTCGTGGTCGGTGTCGCCGGTGACGATGGCGCCGACGACAGCGACGGCGTCGATGTCGTCACGACGCGCAAGCCGGTCGGCGGCCAGCGGGCTGTCGTACGCCCCCGGCACGCTCACCTCGTCGACGACGACGGCGTCGCGTTCGGCGGCCGCCTCACGGGCGGTCTCGGCCATCGGCTCCGTAACGGAGTCGTTGAACCGCGCCACTACCAGTCCCAGCGAAACCATACGATCTGTCGAACCGGGGACGCCAAAGGTCTACCGTTCCGGAGCAGGGTTGTGGGACGAACAGGTTCGGGATAGGGTGTCGGAATGGGCGAGTGTTACAGATAAACAGCCGAAGCGGTGGCGTGCGCCTGCGAGCGGCCGGCAGGCCGCGAGCAGACCGCACGAGGGAGTCGGAGCGGCGCTTATAAGCGCCGCTCCGACGAGGTTGGGGAGGCGTGAGGTGGGGTCGCTGTGAGGGTAGGTGGAACTGTGGCGTCGTTCACCGTGGATCCGTTTTCAAGCGTTTATAAATGAGCGGCCGGGGACTTAGGGCTGCTTACCATCGATCTAGCGGAAAACAGCTATGAACAGGACCGAGTATCGAGAGAGTTGACCGAAGCGTCAACCGCCTACTTCGCGACGTTCGCCTCGAACTTCTCGCGGATCTTCTCCATCTTCGGCTTCGCGTGGAAGGTGCAGTAGGCGTCGTTCGGGTTCTTCGCGAAGTAGTCCTGGTGGTGCTCCTCGGCGCGGTAGAACGTCTCCAGCCGGTCGACTTCCGTCACCACGTCGTCGTCGTACTCCTCATCGAGCGCCTCGATGTACGCCTCGGCGGTCGCGCGCTGCTCCTCGTCGTGATACAGGACAATCGATCGGTACTGGCTCCCGACGTCGGGCCCCTGCCGGTTGAGTTGCGTCGGATCGTGTGTCGCGAAGAACGCTTCCAACACCTCGTCGTAGGCGATCGCGTCGGGGTCGAATTCGACTTGAACGACCTCCGCATGGCCGGTGTTTCCTGAACATACCTGCTTATACGTGGGATCGTCGACGTGGCCGCCCGCGTAGCCGGACGTCACTGATTCGACGCCGGTGAGCAGTTCGAGCGCCGCCTCGGTGCACCAGAAGCAGCCGCCGCCAACGGTCGCGGTTTCGAGCGTGTCTGACATGCTATCGAGTAGGGGCCGGAGCCGTATTAATGGCGCGCGCTCGCATCTGCGACTTGGCTTGTACCACCCTATTTAATTCGCTGACCTGCTCAGAGACGTCCATGGACGAACTCGCAGATCTGACTGAAGAGCTGGTCGCGATCCCTTCCCACGAGGACGAAACCGCGGCGGGCGACGCGATCGAGGAGTGGCTCCGCGCGGAGACGGACGCCCGGGTCGAGCGGGACGCCGTGGGCAACGTCATCGCGTATACGGGCAGTACGGACGCCGCCGATACGCCCGACGACACCCTCGCCCTCGTCGGCCACCACGACGTCGTGCCGCCCGCAGCGCAGCAGACGACTGGTGACGGAAACGCGGGCGAGTATATCGTCCAGCGTCGCGACGGGCGGATATACGGTCGCGGCACGGCCGACATGAAAGGAGCGGTGGCGGCCTGCATGCTCGCCTTCCGCGACGCCGAGCCACCAGCGGGTCGCGAGCTGGCGTTCGCCTCGTTCGTCGGTGAGGAAGTCGGCGGAACGGGTGCGCGCCACGCGATCGACGAGGGGTTCGCTCCCGATCGCGCGATCGTTGCCGAGGGGTCGACAAACTACTCGAAACCGGGCGTCACCGACGTCGTCGTCGCTCACAAAGGCCGGCGCGCCTCGACGCTCGTTGCCCGTGGGACCGCGGCTCACGCCTCCGAGCCCGACGCCGGCGAGAACGCGATCTACCGCGCGAGCGACGCGATCGATATCCTCCGCGGGCTCGACGCGCCGGAGACGACCGTGTTCGGCGACACCGTCACCGGCTCGCTCGCGGTCACGATCGTGGAGGGCGGCGAGACGTGGAACGTGATTCCGGAGCGGTGCGAGGTCACGATCGACGAGCGGACAGTGCCGAACGATCGAGCCGATATCGGCCGCGCGGCGGACAGCGTTGCGGGCGTTGAGTGGGAGGTCGACCAGGACCTCCCACCGATGGCCTGTGAAGACGACACCTTCGCGGACGCCGCGCTCGACGTCGCTCGCGAGGTCCACGACGAACTGGGACTCGACGCGCCCGAACACGTCACGAAGCCGCACGCGACCGACGCCGGCTGGCTCGCCGAGGCCGGGACGGAGTGTCTCGTCTGCGGGGCTTCGGAGCCCGGGGAGGCGCACACGGACACGGAAAGCGCCGGCATTGACGTTCTTGACCGGTGTTATCGAATATATCGCGGTCTCTCCGAGCGCTCGCTGTAATCGATTCCACGGAACGTCGCTGCCGTTCTCTACCCCCTCGGCGCCCCGTTGAGCGACCCGGTATGGAAGGGGTTTTATGCGCGCCGCGGAAACTGTGGGCTACTATGGGAGACAAATCGAAGGCCAAAAAGAAGCGTCTGGCGAAGGCGGAACGCCAGAACACCCGCGTCCCCGCGTGGGTCATGATGAAGACCGATATGAACGTGACGCGAAACCCCAAGCGGCGCAACTGGCGCCGGAACGACCTGGACGAGTAGATGAGCACCAGTGATTTCGAGGAGCGTGTCGTCACCGTCCCGCTCCGTGATGCCAACGACAAGCCGGTTCAGCAGCGCGCCGACTACGCCGTGAAGATCGTTCGCGGCCACCTCGCGAAACACTTCTCCGTCGACGAGGAGGACGTCATCCTCGACACCTCTGTCAACGAGGCCGTCTGGGCGAACGGGCGGCAGAACCCGCCGAGCAAACTCCGCGTCCGCGCGGCCCGGTTCGTCGAGGACGGCGAGCCCGTCGTCGAAGCCGAGTACGCCGAGTAACGTGTTACGGGCGACTTTCACCGGCTCGTCGTACGTGGGCGTGTTCGCCCGCGCGATCGATGATCTCGTGTTGATCCGGCCGGACGTCGACGAGGAACTCGCGGACGCGATCGGTGAAGAGCTGGGCGCAGAGCCCCTTCTCACCACAGTCGGCCGCGCCAACACGGTTGGTTCCCTCGCGACCGGCAACGAGAACGGGATCCTCGTCTCCGAGCGCGCGACCGAGCGCGAGCAGTCACGGATCGCTGAGGCCGCCAACCGCGAGGTGCGTGAGCTCCCCGGCGACATAAACGCGGCCGGGAACGTCGTCCTCGCGAACGACTACGGCGCCTACGTCCACCCGGACCTCCCGCGCGAGTCCATCGTGACGATCAGAGAGACGCTGGGCGTACCAGTAGTCAGAGGCGACCTTGGCGACGTTCGGACCGTCGGAACCGCCGCAGTCGCCAACAACACGGGCGTCCTTTGTCATCCCCAGTCGACCGAATCGGAACTGCAGGCCGTCGAGGAAGCACTCGACGTCCGGGCGGATCTCGGGACGATCAACTACGGCGCGCCGCTCGTCGGCTCCGGGCTAATCGCCACCGACGAGGGGTACGTCGTCGGCGAGGACACCACCGGTCCGGAGCTGGGACGCATCGAGGAAACGCTCGGGTTCATCGACTGAGACGGTCTCACTCGCTCCGTCCGGCGGTGTCGGTTCCTTCCCTCTCTGTGTCTCCTCGCGTCTCTCGAACGGTTTTCGCTCCGATCTCACTCCTCGTTTTTAAGAGCCGACGACGTGTGAGAGCAGGTATGCCCGCTATCGACTGTCAGTCCCTCACGAAGTACTACGGCGACGTTTGCGGGATCGAGGACGTTTCGTTCGCGGTCGAGGACGGCGAGGTGTTTGGCTTCCTCGGCCCGAACGGCGCCGGCAAGACGACGGCGATCCGGACGCTATTGGGGTTTCTATCCCCGACGAGCGGTGGTGCGACGCTGCTGGGACACGACGTGACAGATCCGACTCAGTTGCGGCGCGCACGCGAACGAATCGGCTATCTCCCGGGCGATCCGGGGCTTGACACCGATCGAACCGCTAAGGCGTTTCTCGACCATCAAGCCGCGCTTCGCGGCTCGGCTCAGCGCGACGAACTGGTGGCCCGGTTCGGGCTCGACGAGTCGCGGCGGATCGGCGACCTCTCGCGAGGGAACCGCCAGAAGGTCGCTCTCGTCGCTGCGTTCATGCACGAACCGGAGCTGCTGCTGCTTGACGAGCCGACCTCCGGGCTCGACCCGTTGTTACAAGAGGAGTTCGCCGCGCTCGTCCGCGAGCGTGTCGAAAACGGCACAACGGTCCTCCTCTCATCGCACGTCCTCGGTGAGGTGGCGGCGCTGTGTGACCGCGTAGGGGTGATCCGTGAGGGACGCCTCGTCGCGGTCGAGTCGGTTGAGGCGCTGCGATCACGCGGCGGTAAACAGGTCCGTGTCCGGGTGGCTGAGAACGTGAGTCGGGAGGCGTTCGAGGTTCGCGGGACGATGAACCTCCGGGTCGGCGAGACTGTTTCGTTTACCTGGACCGGCGAGTACGACGCCCTCATCGACCTGCTTGACGGGTTCACGGTTCATGATCTGGAGATCGTCGACGCTCCCCTAGAGAAGGCGTTTATGACCTTCTACGACGGTGACGTGCAGACGATGGGTGAGACGAGGGGCGCGGTGACGGATGGGGGGTCGGTGACAGACGGAGACGAGCGACTCCGGGGGCGACGATGAGCGATCGTCCCGCACCGTGGCTCGCGATTGCACGATACGAGGCCGCCGGCCGTGCCCGTGGCTCGGCCGTTCTGACCGGGTTACTGTCGGCCTTTCTTCTGCTGTTTCTGGCGTTTTATCCGTCGCTGGCGACATCGGGGATCGATCTCGACGCCTACGTCGAGGCGTTCCCGCCCGCGTTCCAAGAGGCGTTCGGGATCATCTCGATCTCCACTATCGAGGGCTTTCTCGCGGTCGAGTTCTATCAGTTCGCGTGGCTGCTACTCGTCGGGCTCTACTTGGCGTACCTGGGTGGCGGGACGATCGCCGGCGATGTTGCCTCCGGCCGAATGGATCTCACGCTCTCAGCGGCGGTTCCGCGCCGTGACGTCGTTGTCGGCCAGTTTATCGGTCTCTGGTCGCTAATTTTCCTCTTGAATCTCATCCTTCCGATCGTCGCGTACGCCGGCGTGCTAGCCGTGGGTGAGACGATTGCGATCGAGCGTCTCGTCGCCGTCCATGCGCTCGCCGTTCCGTATCACCTGTGTTGTGTCGCGTTGGGAATTGCGGTGTCAACGATCTTCTCGCGAGAGGGGATCGCCCAGCGGGTCGCGCTCGGGGCGTTGTTCGCACTGTTCATGTTGGAGTCGGTGGCGGCGGCGAGCGAATACGACTGGATCGGCTGGGTTAGTCCCACGGCCCACTACGACCCCTCCGCCGTGCTCGTGTTGGCCGAGTACGACTTCACCGGTGCAGGTGTGTTGCTGGCGGCGGCGATAGGGCTCATTCTGTTGGCGGCGATCCGGTTCGGACGGATGGACCTTACGGGGTAGCAGATGTGACACGCTGTTCGGAGTTCGTTAGATCTAGATCAACGATGAAACGCTTCTAACGCGTGCTTTCGTGGTTTGAGCCGGTTTTTCATTCGCTCTACTTTTTAGGAAGATACTTCCCTCTCCCTACCGGATCGGAGAACATGAGTACCTACACGGTGAGTGGACAGTTCCAGAGCCGAGGCGGCTTCCAACCCTTCACGAAGGATGTCGAAGCGGAGAACGAGGATCTCGCCCGTGAGCGCGTTTACACGACGATCGGCAGCCAACACAACCGGAAGCGCACCCAGATCGAGATCGAGGAGGTGACCGCAGCATGATGGGCGGCGGACAACAGCAGCTCCAGCAGCTCTCTCAAGAGCTGCAGGCGCTCGACGAGGAGATCGACGTTCTCGAATCCGAGATCGACGACCTCAACGAAGAGCAGTCGGACATCGACGACGCGGTCGAAGCCATTGAGACCCTCGACACTGGCGCGACGGTGCAGGTCCCGCTCGGCGGTGGCGCCTACGTCCGCGCCGAAGTCCAAGATATCGACGAGATCATCGTCTCGCTCGGCGGGAACTACTCCGCAGAGCAGGACCAAGACGACGCCGTCGACGTGCTCCGCCGCAAGCAGGAGGCGCTCGACGATCGCATCGAGGAGACGCAGGCCGAAATCGACGAGCTCGAATCTGAGAGCCAGCAGCTCGAACAGCAGGCCCAGCAGATGCAACAGCAGATGCAACAACAGCAGATGCAGCAGATGCAGCAGGCGCAAGGCGACGAGGAGTAACGACGAACCGTGTTCGACGGACTGAAAGACAAGCTGTCGGGCTTCCGCAAAGACGTCGAAGAGAGTACCGACAGCGAGGAGCCCGCTGAGGCCGAGGTGGACGGTGAGGCGGAAGCCAACGATGCCGACATAGCGGACGACGAGACCACTGAGAGCCCCGATACGAGCCACCCCACAGCGGAGACGGAAGCCGATCCTGCTGAACGCGCCGATGTCCCCACCGACGACGAGGACGACAGGACCGGCTCTCAGAGCGCGGACAACGACAACGAGCCGAGCACCTTCCAGCGCGCCAAAGCCTTCGCGACCGGCCGTATCATCATCGAGGAAGAAGACCTCGAAGAGCCGCTGTGGAACCTCGAGATGGCGCTGCTCGAAAGCGACGTGGAGATGAGCGTCGCCGAGCGCATCCTTGACACGGTCCGTGAGAAGATGCTCGGCGAGTCGCGAAAGCAGGTCGAGACAACGGGCGAACTCGTCGAATCAGCGCTTTACGACGCCTTGCTCGACGTGATCGCCGTCGGTCAGTTCGACTTCGAAGACCGGATCGCAGAGGCCGAAAAACCCGTCACGATCGTCTTTACGGGCGTCAACGGCGTCGGGAAGACGACGAGCATCGCAAAGCTCTCCGAGTGGCTCGCCGACCGGGGATACTCGTCAGTACTGGCGAACGGCGACACCTACCGAGCCGGGGCGAACGAACAGATCGCGGAGCACGCGGACCGACTCGATCGGGAGCTGATTGCCCACGACCAGGGTGGTGACCCGGCGGCGGTCATTTACGACGGTGTCGAGTACGCCGAGGCGAACGACATCGATGTCGTCCTCGGCGACACGGCCGGTCGGCTCCACACAAGCGACGACCTGATGGCGCAGTTAGAGAAGATCGACCGCGTCGTCGACCCGGATATGACCCTGTTTGTCGACGAAGCTGTCGCAGGACAGGATGCGGTCACCCGTGCAAAAGAGTTCAATGACGCGGCCGCGATCGATGGTGCGATATTGACGAAAGCCGATGCCGATTCTTCCGGCGGCGCAGCCATCTCCGTTGCGTACGTCACCGGCAAGCCAATACTATTCCTCGGTACCGGTCAAGGGTACGATGATATTACCCTGTTCGACCCCGAAGAGCTAGTAGAGAGCCTGCTCGGCGGAGACTGAGCACTCTGTTCTCAGTTCCAGTTCAGTATCGACTACGCGTGGGAAGTGATCGGTACAGTTCTGTGAGATTCGAAAAGGCGTTGAATCCGCAGGCTTAGGCCAGACGAATCTGCGGCTCGTCATCCTCCGAAAGGGTAATCACTCCGTCAAAGAGCTGCTTGAGTGTATTCATTGCCTGCTCATCGTGCGACGTTGAGTCGATACTGAACAGACCGAGCCCGTTGACGCTCTGTATCCGTCCAGTAAACACGTGCAGAAAGCGGAACACCGTCTGGAGATCCGAGTACATTAGAAGCGTCGACAGCGAGTGGACCATCACGCGATTATTTCCGATTCCGCGGTCGCTAAACGCCTGTAAGAACTCGGAGAGCTTGATACCAATTCCGGTCATATCCACTGGTGAGGAGGCGTATTTGATCCGGTCTCTGACTCCTGCGTTTTCCCGCCCTGCTGGCGAGTGACACAGTCGACGACGGCGACGGGTTTTCCCTCGTAAGGAGTCCGCTTCGCGTAGTTTTTTAACACGCGGTCGCCGCTGTCTTTCGTCGTAACGACAATCGCGCCGTCGCCACGCTCGGTTCCGGTTGCCAGCAGATCCATCATGATCTGCCGTTTTCCGGTGAGTGGCGGCCCGGTGAAGAGGAGGTTCGTTCCCGGTTCGACCGCTTCATCGAACTGCGGTCTCAGATCATACATGGGCGTACCTCGGAAACCGTAGAACCGACTCGGGCCGCTCGTTCGGCTGTGGCGCCGTACGACCAAGACACATCTACTATGAAAAACATACCCGCTCCGAATAATATTCTTTTTGATCGCTTGCGATGCTGATATTCGGTTATCACAGCTACCTGTTATCATATTCTCTGGTCCGGACACCGGTTCGGAATCTGCGTATCCCCGCCAGCTGTGAATCGCGGGACTTAACATCTTCACCAAAGTAGCGATCAGTACGGGCGCTTAGCTCAGTCTGGATAGAGTGCTTGGCTTCGGACCAAGTTGTCGGGGGTTCAAATCCTCCAGCGCTCATATTTTCGAGGGGTGTAATCACCCGAAAGCGTCGTGTTGATATCTTTATCGAACGTAGCGCCGGTGCTATCGTTCGACGGCCGACGAATCAGCGATGAGTGCGGAGATGAAGACGTTGGCGTCGGTGACCAGCTTCATTCGTCATGATTACGCCGATTCCTTGTTGACACGCTTGCTGAGCCCTCGTCTCTGCATGGTCTCGAAAGAACTCATCGTCAACGGAGTAACGAGTAGCCGTCTCCTACCGGCACCTCTTCGCGAATAGACTCTTATTTACAAAGCAACACAGAGCAGGCTGATCAGTCAATGAAACCAAATCGTCAGTCCGTCGTGCTACAAAAAAGGCCCTTTTCTTCGCCCCCGACCGACAGCGATCTACTGGCGGCTATCGGAGACCCGTCAGCGATCGGGATGCGTTGGTAATCACGATGCGCGTCCTCCGTCTCGTAACCAACGGTCACTCGAAGTTCTTCCGCCAGCAGGTCACCGGGCTCCGTGAGCGTGGCCACGACCTCGACGTGCTTTCCGTTCCCGGAGACAGCGTCGTCGACGGACGGCAGACGGATCGCCGTCCCGCGTCGGCCTACGTGCGGTTCTACGTAAACGCGGTGGCGACCGCCCGCGACGACTACGACCTCGTTCACGCTAGTTATGGCCTCACCGCACCGCCAGCAGTGGTCCAGCCGTTCCACCCTGTCATACTTTCACTGTGGGGCAGTGATCTCTTGGGCGGTTTGGGACCGATAACCCGACAGTGGGCCCGCTTCGCCGACGAAGTCGTGGTGATGTCCGAGGAGATGGCCGACGAGTTGTCCCGAGACACCCACCTGATCCCCCACGGCGTCGATCTCTCCAAGTTTCGTCCCCAATCGCAGACGGAAGCCCGCACCGAACTGGGTTGGGATCCGGGCGCTCGCCATGTACTGTTCCCCTACGGCCCCTCTCGCGACGTGAAAGACTACCCGCGAGCAGAGCGGATCGTCGATGAGGTCAGATCCAGNATCGACGGTCCGGTCCGGCTACAGACGGTTACCGGAGCGACACACGACCAAATGCCGCTGTACATGAATGCCGCGGACGCGATGCTCCTGACGTCGAAGAGTGAGGGCTGTCCCAACTCGGTAAAGGAGGCGCTCGCGTGTAACTTGCCGGTCGTCGCCGTCGACGTCGGTGACGTCGCTCGGCTGCTCGACGGCGTCTCGCCGTCGGTCGTTGACAGCGACGACGACGTGTTAGCCGACGCGCTGGCGACGACTCTCAACGCGCCCGAGCGATCGAACGGCCGGGAAGCCGTCTCGTCGATCAGCCTGTCGAACCAGCTTGACCGGATCGAAGCGCTCTATGAGGCGAACGCATCATGACTCCAAGAACCACTGCTACGAACTCGACGGAAGCGGTGGACACCGGAAAATCTGCCGTGTTGATACCGACCGGTCGACAGATGAAGAGCTACGGCTGTATGCGGTCGCTTCACCGAGCCGGCGTTGATACGATCGTCGCCTCGGAACTGGATCGGATCCCGCACTTCTCATCGAGATACTGTTCCGAACGGAGAGGACTCCCGTCCCCTTGGACCGATCTAATCGGCTATCGGGACGGCCTTCTAGAGGTAGCCGCCCGCCCCGAAGTACAGACGATCGTTCCCGTACGGGAGTGCGACGTGTACCTGTTCGCCCGCTATGCCGACGCGTTCGACGAGCACGTCTCGCTCGTCGCGCCGTCGATGACGACTCTGGAGCGCGGACACGACCGGGTCCAGCTCGCGGCTGCAGCCGAATCCGCCGGCGTTCCACACGCGAGGACCGAACCGCTGTCGAATGTTGCTGACTGGAACGTCGACGCAGTCGTCAAATCCCGATACAACATTCTCACTGACGCGTACAGTCCCCAGTTCGACGCCAACGAGGTCGCCGAGGTGAACCGAGTGAGGTTTCTCACTGCGGAGAAGTCGCCGGACCAAGCGGCGTTACGAGAAGGGTTCCGTCATGAGCCGATCGTCCAAGAGTTCATTCCCGAGGCAGACAAGCATCTTTACTGTGCGCTGTGGGACGAGGGTGAGCCGCTCGCAACGTATCAGCACAGACAGATCAGGAAAGTCTCGTGGGTCGGCGGCGGCGGTGTTTATCGGAAATCCGCCTTCTCTCGAGACGTCGACGAAGTGGCGACCCAGTTGCTCGAAGAGCTTGATTGGCACGGGTTCGCATGCATCGAGTATATCAAAGACGCCGATACCGGCGAGTGGAAGTTCCTCGAACTCAACCCGCGAGTTTGGTTATCACTTCCGGAAGCCGTTCGAGCGGGTGTCGATTTTCCGAAGTTCTACTGGAATCAGGCCAACGGCGAGACCGGTCCCTTCGACGACGCGTACCCGATCGGAACGCCGTGTCACATCTCCTACGGAGAGTTGAAACACCTGATGAGCATCCGATCGGACGACTCTCCATTTCTGGAATCGCCGTCGTTCGGCCGTCGCGCTGCAGAGATCGCTGTTTCGTGCCTTCGAAATCGTCGGTTCGACTACCTCCGAGCCGACGATCCTCGATTCGTCGCCGCCGCAGTTCGAGCACTCGTGGGTATGGAAACAGCGAAAGATTACGCCGATGTCGGCTCGGACACGTCTGCAGGGGACTTGCGGTAACGGCCGTCTTCAGGCGGAGAAGGGTGTCAATAGGTCTTGTAGCTGGTTTACTGCAAGCGGTTCGATAAACTCACGGTCCATCTGCCGTATAAAAGAGGCTTGCAGTCACGTTCTTCTCCGGAAAACACTCGGATGAGACGTGATAGTACACGCTGAGCTGCTTCCGGTACGCTGGTCTGATCTGCTAGCGACTCATATTCAGCTACTCTCTTTCACGATGTTTATACTCTGTTGAGAGCCGGCGGCATCAGCGAAGTCGGACTCGGTTTCGGAGGGATGCGAGTTGACCTCACGATACGCTCTCGACAAGCAACAACACGTCAGTTTGCGTCTCTTTGAAGGAGCCGTCCCGCAGCCTTTTGTTGCTCGTCCGTGATCGTGTTGAGAAGCAATGGCTACGCTTCTGACACCGCTACCGTTTGAGGACCCGATTCTGGTGTTCGCGATAGCGGTGATGTGCTTTCTTGTCGCGCCCATTGTGATGGAACGGTACCGATTGCCAGGTATCGTTGGTATCATACTCGTCGGCGCGCTCATCGGGCCGAACGCCGCTGGACTCTTGGATCGCAGTGAGACGATCGTGCTCCTCGGCACTGTCGGTGTCGTCTACCTGATGTTTCTGGTCGGGCTTGAAATCAATCTCGCCGAGTTCCGAGACAACCGAGACCAGAGTATCGGATTCGGAGTCCTTTCGTTTCTGATTCCGCAGGTCGTCGGGACGGTCGTTGGCATCTATCTCCTCGGGTTCTCGCTTCTGACAGCGTTGCTTTTCGCTTCCGTGTTCGCCTCCCACACCCTGCTCGCGTATCCCGTAATCAACCGCCTTGGAATCAGCGATAACCGCGCCGTTACGGCAGCAATCGGTGGCACGATTCTCACCGATACGCTGGCACTTCTGGTTCTCGCCGTGGTTGCTGCGGCCACGCACGGAGATTTGACCGTCGGCTTCTGGCTCCAGCTGACGGCCGGCCTCCTCGTTTTTTTCGCGGGGGCGTGGGTCCTCATCCCCCGTCTCGGTCGTCTGTTCCGGACGTCTTTCTCACGCGAGTTCTCGAACGGCCGACATCACATCTGCTCTGTCAATCTCACGGACCGACGGGGCGTCGTTACCGGGCGCACCGTACTTGTATCCCGATCCGGTTAGAATCACGGCGACGTCCTCGTCGGAGCTGAATTCGCCGGCCGCTGTGAGGTCTTGCACCGCCGCCGTGGCGACAGCACAGGACGGCTCGACGGAGATCCCCACCTGTTCGGCGAGTCGATTCGTCTCTGCGAGCAGCGCGTCTTCCGACACGGAAACGACCGCGCCGTTCGTCTCGATGGCCGCTGTGAGCGCTCGGTTGCCACTTGGTGGATCGGCATTGTTGATAGAAACGGCGGCCGTCGGCTCCCCATCGATGGCCTCGACACGGGATGCACCACGTCGAAACGCTCGAGCGATCGGATCGCAGCGCGCCGCCTGT
>SL_4KL_010_BRINEDRAFT_10000080_pt1 | contig 38814 bp, 42 predicted proteins | sample SodLak_010_BRINE_2_FD_10664 | JGI IMG/M metagenome (IMG submission 10664) | reverse complement strand
TGGGTTCAATTATCACCTTGATAAACTAATACCCCGCTTCGTTACAAAAGACGACGATGTCTATCGGCTGACGGCGTTCGGCAAGCGCGTTGCTAGGGCAGTGGCCGCGGGGACATTCAGCACTAATTATAAGTTTGGTCCAATAAAATTGGATGGGACTTGCCTCATTTGTGGTGAGGAAGAATTGAACGCTTCTTATAACGGAGATATGTTCACAGTCGAGTGTGATGACTGTGGAGAGGTTGTGATACACATTCAAGTTCCTCCAAACTTGGCTCAGGATCGTGATGTTGACTCATTTATCGACGCAGTCGACCGTTGGTTACACCAATGGATGCAAATGAGCATCTCTCTGGTCAGCCACGGTATCTGTGAACACTGTGGGAGTTCAGTCAATACGTCGATAGTCGACGATATCCAATTATACGACCGTCTGGATGTTCTAGTGCGTTTCAAGTGCTCCCACTGTGGTGAGGTGAAACGGTCGACCATCGGCGCTGTAGCGTCTCAGAACCCGAAAGTTCAGCAGTTTTATATTAGTAGGGGGGCCCCAATCGAGGAACACCGATACTGGGAGGTCGAACAGTGGATCTCAGGTCGCAATCAGGAGGTTATCTCACGTGATCCGTGGCAATTTCGAGTGTCATTCAGTGCAGATGAAGACCTATGCGAGGTCATAATCAATGAAGATTTGGAAGTAGTCGACTACACTGAGCATTCAGACCCTATAAAAGATTGAACACGTCTGTGAACATCTCTAGCCCGAGACGGTCCCACAGCTTCACCAGGGCGCCATATTGTGTTTGTTGGGGCACCTCTGCGTTCGGCGTCGGTCCCTCTTCGCTGTCATTTCTCGTGTGGCTGTGCAAGAGGGAATGAGGACAATCCGGTAAAGGACTGATAGCGATGGCGAGCAGACCCAAGAACTGGCCCCAACACACCCGCGGTCTCCATCGTCCTCGAAGAAGGTTGATCCTCGAGACCTGGCGAAGGGCAACGCGAAACGGAGCTTTCTAACCGTGTAACCCCCCAAACCGGCCTGGGCCGCCGCTTCCGATGGAGCTTTTTGTGCACTCGAGCGAAAACTGGCATGAACGCCCCCCACATTCGTGCGGTCAGCGACGACGACACACCCCGATTGGCCCATCTCTATCGACAGGCCTACCGGAGTGCTGCCGACCTGGGCTATCCCTCCCGGATGACCGAGATCGAGGCCGACACCGTCGCCGAGTGGCTCGAGCGGGAGGCGACGACGCTGGTGGCCGTGGATCCGTCGACACCACCGGCTGTCGATCCGAGTGACGCCTCGCTACAGCGGACTGTCACGGGACGGTTCGCCGGCACCGTTCGCCTGCTCGAGGAACGCGAGGTCCCCTACCTCGAGCGACTCGCCGTCCACCCGGATTATCAGGATGCGGGTCTGGGCGGTCAGCTGGTCGATCGCGTGGAGACACTGGCCCGGGACCGTGGCGCCGACCGACTGCAGTTGACCACGTTCGACGGGCACCCGTTTCTGCTCGAGTGGTATCGCGAGCGAGGGTACGACCATATCGAGTACCACGAGTCCGACGAGCGGGAGTACGATTTCGTGACGATGGAGCGGCGACTCTCCGGGTGAGAGGCAGGGGAGCAGGAACCGTCCGTCCGAAACGAGAGGTCGACAGACGGCGCGGAGTGGGTCAGCGACCCCATCGAAATGACGTCGACGCCCGTGGACGCGTACTCGCCGACGGTCTCGAGGGTGATCCCGCCACTGGCCTCGGTCAAGACGTCGTGGTCCCCATCCTCGAGGGGTTCCACCGCCGGGCCACCATCACAGGAGACATGATGTCGAGCAACACGATGTCGGCCCCGGCCACGGCAGCGCGAACGGTCGCCTCGACGGACTCGACCTCCACGTCGATCTTGGTCGCGAACGAGGCCCGATCGCGGAAGTGCGCGATCGCCTCCTCGAGACCCAGCTCCGCGATGTGGTTGTCCGTGACCACCACCATGTGTGAGAGGTCCAGACGGTGGGTATCCCCTCCCCTGGCGACGACGGCGCGTTTCTCGAGGTCCCACAATCCGGGTGTCGTTTTGCGGGTCGCCGCGATGGCCACATCGGGGGATTCGGCACGAGCGGCCTCGACGACCGACGCCGTCCGGGTCGCGACGCCACTCGCGTGGCCGGCGAGCTTGACGGCAACCCGCTCACCGCGGAGCACGTCCCGCGCTGGCCCCTCGACCCGACGGACGACGTCACCGGGTTCGACATCGGCTCCCGCGTCCACAGCCTCGAGGACCCGCACCCCGAAATACTCGAAGACGCCACGGCCGGCCTCGAGGCCGGCGACGGTGCCGACTCGTTGCCAAAGCGGCCGGTCGTGTCCCCCGGCACGTCGTTGGTGACGTCGTGGTGGTCAATGTCCTCCTCCAGCCAGCGCTCGATCTGCCCGGTGGTAATGATTGGCCACCATGCATTAGTGCGAGGGGAGAAACGACCTGCTTTTTTCACTGGGGATCGGTGCTGGCTACCTCACGGGGCATTTTTCAACGCGTACGGTGTGCCACAACCCTTGCATCGGTACACATCCTCGACCCTCGCACCGCCGAAGATCGGGACGCCATCGGTCACCGATTCGGCAACGGGGACGGGTTCGACCTCGAGGTCCTCCGCCGCAGTAATCGCTCGGCCACACTGTGTGCAGGATTCAGTCTCCATACCCGGAAAACGCGACCCACCAGCATAGACCCCACCCCAGTACTGCACGCACCACACCAGACCAATGGAGGTGGGGGTATGGGTCAGGTGCTCAGCGCGGCTGTCCGACGGCTGCGTCACGGCCCCCCCACCGACGACGTGATGACAGCCCGTCGAGTCGGGATTCGCCCTATAGTAACAATTGAAACTATTTACACACCCTCACAGCGAGTCAGCCCAGAACCGGCCTATCACCGGTTCTGAGCCATGGTATCGTGAGGGTGTGTGCAATGGCTTTCAGTGGCTACTATAGCTGCCCGAGCGATCATCAGCGCGGTGACACAGGCGTTAGGAAGCTCGTAGAGCTCCCGAACGTCCGTGTTCCGCGTGACCACCATCTTGCCGTGGGGGATGGCGTCGACGCGGTAGTCGTCGATGCGGACGAAGCGCGGGTCCTCGCCCGCGAACGGGGTCCTGTCGACGGTGACCGACTCGCCGTCGGTCGCGACCGTCACCGAAACGAGACGCTGGAAGTCCTCGCTCTGCCGGCTCTTCGATTCGGGCTCATCGACCCCGTGATAGCTCGGTGGTGGTTGCTCGAGACTGTCGTATTGAAATAGGCTGAGTTCGGTTTCGAATCTCGTCGCTTCTATCGTGACCACAGTGTGTTCTCGTTCGGGTAGAAAGGACAGATTTCAATATTGAACGTATTTTTCCTTCAGAACTTGTAATCGAATCGCATCGGCCCATGTGACGGCACATCGAGTCCCAAAGGCCGAACAGTCAGCGTCGCGTGAATTGGGGCCTATGTGTCTGCCAATCCTTCTCTACCCATGACCCTCGAGACGTACTTCGCAGCGGCAACCGAACGCGACTGGGATACTGCGGCCCCGGAAGGCACCGTCCGCATGGCTGTCGTCGGCGTCGGTGGCTTCGCCAAAGACCGAGCGGTTCCAGCCATGCAGGCGGCAACCTACGTCGAACCCACGGTGCTGGTGACCGATTCGCCAGCGGTAGTGGCCGAGGAGCCAGTGGCCGCCGGCATCGACCACTGTATCCACTACGACGCTTTCCTCGAAGGGGCCGCCCGAGAGGCATACGACGCGGTCTACGTCGCCACACCCAATGCACTCCACCGCCGATATGCCGTCGCCGCCGCGGAGATGGGGGCGCACGTCATCTGTGAGAAGCCACTCGAGACGAGCGTCGAACGCGCTCGCGAGATCATCGAGGCGTGTGAGGCCGCCGACGTGACACTGATGACGGCCTACCGCCACCAGCTCGAACCGATCGTACGCCGGGCTCGAGACCTTCTCGTGGCCGGCGAGCTTGGGGACGTCGTACAGATTCATGCCGGGTTCTCCCACCCGCTGCTCGAGTACGCCGACGCCGACAGTTGGCGGCTGGACCCCGAGTTGGCGGGTGGTGGGGCCCTTATCGATCTGGGTGTCTACCCGTTGAACACCATCAGATTTTTCCTCGAGTGTGAGCCAACGGGCGTCTTCGCCACGACCCACTCCCCGCCGGAGTCGCCGTTCACGTCGGTGGAGCGCGACGTGGCGTTTCAACTCCAGTTACCCAGGGGGGCGACCGCCTCGTGTACCGCAAGCTACGACGCCCACGCGAATAGCCAGTTGCAGGTATTGTGCACGAACGGGCTGCTCCGGATCGCCGCGCCGTTCAGCGGGGTTATTCCACACGAAGTCCACGTCGAGAGCGGTGACCTCTCTCTCGAGTACACGGGTGAACCGACCGACGAGGTTCGTGAGGAGTTCGACTACTTCGGGTACTGCGTGCTGACCGGCACGGCCCCAGAGCCGGACGGGGAGGACGGGCTCGCTGATGTCGCCGTGATGGAAGCCACCTACGCGGCTGCGGAGCTGGACTCGATGGTGACGATCGACGCTCCCTGAGACGGTTTCCCGTCGTCGATTCCCGGTGACTGGCGACTCGGGAGGGCCACTCACCAGTCACGACACACCAACCCGTGGATCGTGGTCTCGTCGACTCGAGCGCCGAACTCAGCGATTTCGGAGTCGCTCGAGGAGGCCAGCGGATCGACCGCGACGGTCGCCCGAGGGGTCGGTGGCGGTCGAGCCAGTNTCACCGTTCCCCTGGCCGTCCGCGTTCGCACCGCCATCGTCACCAGCACCAGCATCCTCAGCAGCACCACGACGTCCCCGAAGCCGTCGACGTATCCACGTTCGCGGCCCACCGATCCGCCTGATGAGGTAGTTCGGGGCGAACAGCGCGATCAGCCCGCAGGCGAACAGAAAGAGGGCAAAGAGGACGTCCCCCGACCGGAGAAAGAGCGCACCGGCGACGAACATCGGACCCGCAAGCGAGAGCCCAGCCGCGACCTGCAGCATCCACAGAATCCCCGGATTCTTCATCGGTCGTGCGTTCGCCGCCACGGCCCTTTACCCTCTCGGCTCGCGGTCGCGGCGACGAACGGGCAGGTGGCTGTCCACGTCGACACGAAACCGACCACGTCAATGCCTCGAGGGATACCGTTACGAGGCGGCGATGACAACGACCGCCCATGGTACCGACGATCGATCACCCGCGGCCATGCCCACTCGAGGTGTCATGAACGACGATCCCGGCAACGCGTTCGAAGTAATCGAGGCCTACTACGACGCACTCGACACCCACGACGCCGATCGCCTACGGGACGTGCTGGATCCGGCGTTCGTCCAGGAACGGCCCGACCGGACGTTCGAGGACCGGGAGTCGTTCGTTCGGTTCATGCGCGAAGACCGGCCGAACCCCCACACCAGCCACGCCATCGACAGCTGCACGCTCGAGGACGACGCCGTGGTGGTCGAGGGGCGCCTTCTCGAGGCGACCTCGGCGGATCGGGAGTTGCTGTCGTTCGTCGATCGGTTCACTCTCGAGGACGGGGTGATCACCCACCTCGAGACGATGGCTGCCGACGAGTGAGCGTGGCTACTGACCCCGACTGCTTGCCAGATAGCGGACATCAACAAGCGACCAGGAGAACGAAGACGAACGCGACATACGCGCGTTCCATCCGCAATCTGGAGAACCGACTCACCTCAGCTGGTGTCCTCGCCGTCGTACACCGGCACTCGTGCCGAGCGCTCGGACCCCTCGAGGAACGGCAACGGCGTCGGGGTCGCCGGCACCTCGTGCCCGTCGACGCGCACCGAGAGTGCGTCGGCCTCGAGGCCGAACTCGACCAGGGCGAGCGCGATGGTATCCTCGAGCAACGGGCTCATGCCCGCGCTGGTGACCTCGCCGACGGTGGCGTCGCCGTCGAAGACGGTCGCACCCGATTCGGGGATCGGTGGCTCCGGATCGGCCTCATCCTCGCCCTCGATGGTGAGTCCGACCAATTGCCGGCTGGGTTGCCCGCGGTTTTCCACGCGGGAGACCACCTCCTGGCCGACGTAACACCCCTTCTCGAAGTCGAGTGCCAGGCGGAGTCCAAGTACGTTCGGGATCGTGCCCGCAAGTTCGCTCGAAAAGAGTGGGGAGCCGGCCTCGAGCGCGAGCGCGTCGTACGTCCGGTAGCCAACGGGAGCGGCGTTCAGTCCCTGCGTCGAGAGGACGTCGTGGACATCGGGGGCCGCCTCGACGCCGCAAACGACCGCGTAGCTCTCCTCACCCCCGAGCGCGTCCATGCGGACGACGGTGACGCCGGTGTCACCCATCGAACCCCGAACGAACGAAAACCGGTCCTCTGGGCTGGCCGCGCCATTGAGCACGCTGGCGACTTTCTCGGTGGCGTGAGGGCCGTGTAGCTCGAAGACGGCGAACTCGTCGCTCCCGTCGCGGATCTCGACGTCCTGGATGAACACCTTCTCGCTCCAGTCGGCGGCGATCTCGGCGGCGTGGGCGGGCGGAGTGAGCAACAGCAGACGCTCGCCGGCGTTGAACACGTACAGGTCGGACTCGATCCGGCCCTGGGGATCCAACAGCAGTGCATAACAGCCCTGGCCGTCCGTCGCCGGCACGCGATTCGAAACCACGTTGTCGACGTACTCGAGGCGATCGTCACCCTCGACGACCACCACGCCGTAGGCGGCCTCGAGCAGCCCGACACCGTTTCTGACGGCCCGGTGGGCCCGCTCGGGGCGACCGTAGTGGTCGACGACTCGTCGCCCGCCACGCTCCCCGAAAATCGCCCCGTGATCCTCGTGGATCGACTCGATGACGCTTGGTTCCATACCAATCGATTGGCGCGCGCACCTACGGCCGTTTCGGTATCGGTGTCGATCGAGCGTGCGTCGGCACGGGCTCACCCCCATCGCTGGTCGTCTATCACTCCTCGTGTCTCGAGCGGGTGGCCCACCTCGGGCAGTCGTCACCCGATGCACCGGTGGTCGACCAGTCGTCACCACGGTCGTTGAAATCGTGTCGATCCCGAACGCAACCCAGGCGAAATCGCCCACGTCACGACAGTTCGTCGGTCGCCCCCACCAGGGCGAACAACCGTCAAGCAGTGACCCTTCAGACCGCTTCGGTGCCGCTGTTGCCCGTGCGGACCTGCGTCGCGTCGTCGACGGGGAGGACGAAGATCTTGCCGTCACCGGGTTCGCCGGTGTTGGCGGCGGTGCGGATCGCGTCCACGACCTCGTCGACGGGGACGTCGGCGACGACGCACTCGATCTTGATCTTCTGGTGCAGATCGACCGTGTACTCCTCGCCGCGCCACTGGCCCTTCTTTGCGGGCTGGGAGCCGCGACCGGAGACGTTCGTGACGGTCAGTGAAGGGGCCCCCACTTCGGCGAGGCCCTGTTTGACGGCAGCGAGGCGGTCCGGACGAACGATCGCCGTGACCATCTTGATACCGTTGTCGGCGACACCACCGTCGGCCCGCACGACGCCGCCGTCGGTCGCGAGTTCTGGCTTGCCGAACTCGGGGTAGGTGTCCACGCCGTGTTCAGTGATGTCGAGGCCGTCGTGTTCGTGTTCGGGCGTGACCCGGGCCTGGCCCGCAAGTTTGAACGCGCCGAAGACGGCGGCGGTCGCGAGGACCGTCCAGGCCGTCAACACGGCGACGCCCAGAATCTGTGGGCCGAAAGCAGCGGGTTCGACCGAGAGAACGCCACCAGCGATGACGTCGCCACCGATGGCGGTTCCCTCGAGGGACCACAGCGGGAAGAGGATGAGTCCGAGCATGCCGGCGCTGCCGTGAACGGGGAAGACCGCACAGACGTCGTCGATCTTGAGCGTCTTCTCGACGAAGGTGAAGACGATGGGGAGCTGTGCACCGGCGAGCAGGCCGATCATCAGCGCGCCCATCGGGGTAATGAGGTCGGTCGGTCCCGTGACGCCGACCAGGCCGGCCAGCATGCCGTTGGCGACGTAGAGCGTGTCGACCTTGCCGTTCATGTACAGCGAGACCGCGGAGGCACCGATCGCGCCCATCCCCATTCCGAGGGCGGTCACGATGGCGATGGAACCGACGTACGCGAAGTCGTCCAGCTGGAAGACGCCAGCCTCGGCGGCCTCGAGGTCGATCACCGCTGCGGCCGTGCCGACGTTGAACCCGAACCAGCCGAAACAGAGGATGAGCGTTCCCAGGACGGCGAAGGTCATCGAGTGACCGGGGATGACGTTCGCCGAGCCGTCGTCGTTGTACTTGTCGAGGCGCGCGCCGAGCACCCAGGCTGCTGTGAGGCCGGCGACGCCGCCCACGCCGTGGACGACCATGCCGCCCGCGAAATCAGCGAAGCCGAGGCTCTCGAGCAACGGCGCATCAGCACCCGGTGCGTACCAGACGAGGCCGGCGGCGACGGGATAGATGACCGCCGCGAGCAGGAACGTGTAGCCCACGTACGCCCGGAGACGAGCGCGACCGGCGACCGCCCCGGAGACGATCGTCGCGGCCGTCATCGCGAACACCGCACTGAACAGCCACATCACCCAGTCGAAGGACTCGCCGCCGAACATCGTCAGTGGGGAGCTGTCACCGCCCGCCAGCGCCGCGCCGACGTTGTTCGAGATCCCCATCCCGACCAGGAAGAAGACCCCGATGCCGACCGCCCAGGTCAGCATGTTCTTCGTCAACTGGTTCGCCACGTTCTTCGAGCGCACCTGGCCCGCCTCGAGCATGGCGAAGCCCGCGTGCATGAAGAAGATCAGGAAGGTGACCGTCAGCGCCCACATGAGGTTCATCCCCGTCGCGAGCGCCTCGAGGTCCGCCGCTTCGACCTCGAGGGCGATGGGTTCGATCACGCTACCACCCCACAGGCGGTGTCGGGGTCGTTCGTGTTCACGTCTGTCGCACGGTCACCGAGCTTCGTCGCACGTTTGTCGAGGGGTGAGTCGTATTTGTGTGTCATCGTCTCACGCATTACAGGTAAACGGGGCGAGACAACGGCGTATAATGGTTAGCATTGACGTATGGACAGTTTTGCAGCCCCTCCAATTCTAAGCACGCTCACCCCCATGCGTACTAGGTAGTATTAGGTTCCGATCATGGTGAACTGGTACCCACATCGCTCCAGAACCGACCGTTCGTCCAGTGCAAATGTTGTAACTAGCAAAACCGCCGACAGGAACTCCGGAGGATCGGCGGCCACTACGAGCGGGCGCGGCAGAAATTGCGGCTCGAGCGCCATCGCGTCCGGCGAGGTTGGCATTCGCCCAAATCCGGGGTCGCCGACAACCGTGCCGGGAGGTCTCTAGTGACGGACGACAGCATCACTCGAGACGTGCCAATCGCCCCGTCTCCTCCGCGGCGATGACGTTGGCCACGAACGTTTTCGCCCGTCGAGTGAGCGTCGCCTCGTCGTCGTAGGCGTACACCGTGGCGTCCCAGCGTCGAGTCACGCCGGCGAGCATCGCGCTGGTAACCCCCGACTGGTGGATGACGGCCGTCCGATCGGCCCGCTCGCTCGCTTCTGACTCATAACTGTCCTCGAGGACGGCCCCAACCTCGACGCCGACGCCGAGATTGTCCCCTGTCCGCGGGAGGACGAAGATCACCGCGTTGCTCGCGCGAGCGAACGCGATGGTCTGGGTCGCCGCGTCGAGTTCCTCGAGTGGGATCTCCGGATCGGTGGCGAGGAAGGCGTTGACGCCCGATTCGGTCCGGAGGCGATCACGGAGGGTCGCCAGTCGGTCGAATTGCTCACCATCGTCACCGGAAACGGACGTGTACGGCCCCATCACGTACACCAGAAACCGCTCGCGGGGGACCGACTCGAGGGCGTCGCGAATGCGCTCGCGCATTAGACGGTTCTCGAAGCGCCAATATATAAAACTGCGCGATATCAGCGAATGCTGACTCAAGAACTGTTATGTGGCTGGGGTGCCGAGAGACAGGTATGGCAGGGACGCCACAGGGCGAGGCGGTCGAGGATCCCACGCTCCTCCCCGAACACAGCGTGTTGCCCCTCGAGGCCTACTTCGAGATGCAACGAGCGATCGGGAACGAACACCGCTTTCGCATCCTCAATACGCTACTCGAGCGCGGCGACCTGAGTGCGACCGAGCTCCGGGAGGCCCTCGACCTGCGCGGGAACACCTTGCACTATCACCTCGACGAACTGGTCGACGTCGGCCTCGTCGAAAACCGCAAACGCTCGAGTCCCGATCACCGCGGCCTCCACTCGTACTACCGGGCCAGCGCGATGGGTGCGGCCATCCTCGAGCACGGCCTGCGCCGATTGCTCCGCCTGGAGTGGGAGTCACTCGAGGTGGACGAGGGCGGAGCGTGAACTAACCGGAACCTACAGCCGGGCCGCCACGTCCTCGGCGAAGTACGTCAGAATCAGGTCCGCTCCCGCGCGCTTGATCGAGACGAGCGACTCGAGGGCGACCGCCTCGAGGACACCTCCAGCGGGTGGTGCCGACAGGAACGGTCGGTGGGTGCCACCACCGCGATGCTGGATCGAGGCGTGTGTCTCGAGTGCCGCCGTATTTCGCCGTTTTCCGTCCGTATTCCCCCTTTCAGATCTGTGTCCTCCATTGCCAATGGACTGTTACACGGGCGCGGGTTCTTCGCTCGGCTCACCCGCGACGAGTTCGACGTCGAGGTGGATCCGCCGGTACGGAACGTACGGCCGCTTCGAGTGGCCTTCGTCGACGACGAAGAGCAGGCCGTAGTTCTCGAGCAGGGTAACGTCGTCGTGGACCGTCCGGTAGTCGCGCTCGAGGGCGTCGGCGAGGGCGGCAATGCTCTCGGCCGCGCCGTCGGTGTTCATCAGCGCCTGGAGGAGTTCGAGACGCCGATCGGTGAGGATCTTCCGGAGGTCGCCGACGGTTGCAAACGAAACGACGGCCGGTCGGGGTTCACCGTCGGCGACCGCGTCGGCGTCCTCGAGCGTCCCCTCGCGCATTTCGTCGAACCCCTCGACGGTGACGCAAAGGACGTCGGGGTGCGGTCGGTCGCGGGGGTCGCGGTACTCGTCGGGCCAGCCATCGTGGGTTGGGTCAGTCATGCGTTGGATCCTCGGTGGTGAGTTCGGCTATGTCGTTCAGGAACCGCGTGACGTGCGGGACGATTCCGTGAAATTCGAGTTCGGTGTCGTCGCCGACTCGGCTGTGTCGGTGGTGCCACCCGAGTTCGGCGTCTTCGTGGGCGTTGTCGTAGCGGAGTATCGGCCCATCGTCGGGGTGATAGTACTGAAAGCGGTAGAACCACCCGCCTGGATACTCGTCGTTGGGGATCGCGAACAGCTCGACCCGGCCGCCGGGAACGGCACGGTTCAACTCGAGCGGGTGGTTCGTCGCCATCAGTCCACTTAGTATGGCCTATGACCCCATAGCCCATAAATATGGTGACCAATCAAGGCATACACGGGGGGAGGGTCCCCAGCCTCGTGGAGACCCGACGATCGAGTTCCGATCGCCGCGGCCTCCACTCGTACTATCGGGCGACTGCGATCGGACACGCTATCGGCAAGCACGGCCTGCGCCGGTTGCTCCGGTTTGAGTGTGAGGCACTCGAGGCGGACGAGGGCGAAGCGGAAGAAGACTTGAGCCTACAGCCGGGCCGCCACGTCCTCGGCAAAGTACGTCAGGATCAGGTCCGCTCCCGCGCGTTTGATCGAGACGAGCGACTCGAGGGCGACCGCCTCGAGGTCGAGCCAGCCCTTCTCGCCTGCGGCGTGGAGCATGGCGTACTCCCCGGAGACGTTGTAGGCGGCGATGGGGTGGTCGAACTCGCGCCGGAGGTCGCTCACGATATCCAGGTAGGGGAGGGCGGGTTTGACCATCAGGACGTCCGCCCCCTGCTCGACGTCGAGGCGGACCTCCCGGCCGGCCTCGCGACGGTTGGCGGGATCCATCTGGTAGTGGCGACGGTCCCCAAAGGCGGGTGCGCCGTCGGCGGCGTCCCGAAACGGCCCATAAAAGGCGCTCTGGTACTTCGCCGCGTAACTCATGATCGCCACGTCGGTGTGGCCAGCCTCGTCGAGCGCCGCCCGAATCGCCCCGACCATGCCGTCCATCATCCCGCTGGGGGCGACCATTGCCGCGCCGGCTTCGGCGTGGGAGACCGCGATCTGCCCGAGGGACTCGAGGGTGGCGTCGTTGTCGACGGTGAGGTGGTCGTGGGCGTGGTGTTCGTGTGTCGGGGCCGTCCTGTCCTGGGTGGCACCTGCGTCGGGGTGAACCCCCTCCTCGAGCGGGCCACAGTGACCGTGGTCGGTGTACTCACAGAGACAGACGTCGGTGACGACGGAGGCGTCGGTGGCGGCCCGAATCCGGCGCGTGGCTTCCTGGACGACGCCGTCGTCGGCCCAGGCCCGTGTGCCCGCGGCGTCCTTCGAGTGCGGGATCCCGAAGAGCATAATCGCCTGCACGCCCGTCTCGAGGATCTCCTCGACGCGGGCCACGGCGTCGTCGACCGGCACCCGCTCGTGGCCGGGCATCGACGGGATGGGGACGCGTTCGTCGGTCGTCGCGTCGACGAACACCGGAGCGATGAAGTCCGAGGGCTCGAGGACGGTCTCGCTGACGAGGTCGCGAATCCCGTCCTTGCGGAGCCGACGGGGGCGATGAGTGAGGTCCATACGGAGCCCTACTGAGGGGACGGTCAAAAACGGTGCGCTCGTGCCGGCAACCGAGCGGCAATCCAGACGCACCCTTCGGTGCAGGTCTGTACCGATTTTCGACACTGACGAACGGCCATCCGGGTGCCGTCGCGTTCGGTCGGGAAGGCACCCACTTTGCCGCAACAGCGTTGCTCAAGCACTCGGATCGACTCGGGCGAGTCATGTTCGGGCTGTCGATGCGGGAGGTTCGCTTCGCCCTCATCGTCAGTTCGGCGCATTTCACACAGCACGTCTTCTATCGGGTCCTCCCGCCACTGATCCCGGTCCTCGCCGTTGCCCTCGAGTATCCCCTGTGGCAGCTCGGGCTGTTGATCACGCTGTACAGTTTCGGCATGGGCGTGGTACAAGCACCATTCGGGATCCTCGCGGATCGGATCGACAGACGCTACCTGCTTCCGACGGGGCTCGCCCTCGCGGGTGCGGCATACGTCCTGTTCGCGCTCGCGCCGACACTCGGCGCACCGCTCCCGACGCTGGTTCTGTTCGGCCACCAGTTCGAGGGTGGCTATCTCGTCATGGCGCTGGCGATGCTCGTCGTCGGCGTCGGGCTCGCGGTCGTGCATCCGACCGGCTATCCACTGATTACCGACAACGTCAGCGAGGCGAACAAGGGGAAGGTGCTGGGCGCGTTCGGTGCGTCATCGAAGGTCGGCGATGGAACAGCCCCAGCGATCATCGCCGGGCTCATCCTGGTGCTGGCCTGGGATCGGATCATCCTGCTGTTCGGACTGGCCGGTGTCGTCTACGGCGTTGGCCTGTACGCAGCCCTCCGCGGCGAGGAGTTCGAAACGGTTCCCACCGGGCGACGGGCCGACGAAACCATGGGTGAGGGTGAACAGGCCGACGACAGCGGTGACCGCCTCGACCCCGAGAAACCTCGCGTGCTCGAGGGCGACCGGCGACAGTTCCTCTATCCCATGACGGCGATCTATCTTTTTTTCGTCACCAGCGGGCTCACCAGCCACGGCATCACCGCCTTTCTCCCGGTGTTTCTGGTCGCAGTGTACGGATACTCGGTCGAGATGGGTGGGGTCACCGCGGGCGCTGAATCGGTGGCCAACATCTACTTCGCGGGAGTGTTGCTCTCCGGGGCCCTATTGCAGCTCTATCTCGGCGGCCTCGTCGATCGATACGATCCACGAACGATCATGCTGGGGTGTATGGCCATGGCCACGGTCGGGCTTGTCGTCCTCGCGTTCCTTCCGCTAGGGCCGTACACGCTGGCGGCCGTGGTGATCGTCCTCGGTGCGGGGCTGTACGGAATCAATCCCGCCCGTGACGCGCTGATCAGCGACCTCTCCCCGCCGGCGTTCGAGGGACGGGCGTTCGGGTACATATTCACCGCCGTGTCGCTGACCGGTGCAGCGTTCCCGGCGATCATCGGCTACCTGCTCGAGACACAGGGAATGCGCCGGGGATACGGCCTGCTGGCGATCGGGACGGTGCTCGCTACCGGTTGCATCCTGTTGCTTTACTCCGACCGGGTGTACCTCGAGGCGTCGGCGACGGACACGCGTTCGGCCCCGAGTGATTGATACGGTTTACTGTAGTCTCTTACCGGTGATTGCCGACCCGGTATGGGCAATCACCGGTAAACAGTTACAGCAATCCGTATGAGTGGGTCGGTGTCCCAGTGGCGCACCGACCGCCCCTCCGGGGCGGGGACCGACGGCACAAGCGGACACCACCGCTGAGCACCGCTCGAAACGCATCCAGCGGATTTCTTTCGCTGGCCTCACTCGTTTGCTGTCTCTATCACCTCGAGCAATCGCTCGAGGGCCGCGGTCACTGTCTGTCGACGAATCGCGGCCCGGTCGCCGTCGAGTTCGTGTCTGTACGCGCTGGCGAAGGACGCCTGCGTTCCCCACGGGGCGGCGTGGGAGACGGCGATGTAGACCGTTCCCACGGGCGTGTCGGACGTGCCACCCGTGGGGCCGGCGACGCCGGTCGTCGCCAGTCCCCACGCGACATCTGCGACGTCCCGAACGCCGCGGGCCATCTCGAGGGCGACCGATTCCGAGACGGCGCCGTGTTCGTCCAAGGCCTCGCGGGACACCCCGAGGTGACGTCGCTTGGCGTCGTAGGCGTAGGTCGTGTGTCCGCTGTCGAAGTAATCACTCGAGCCGGCACGGGCGGTGAGGGCGGCCCCGAGGAGTCCGCCGGTACAGGATTCGGCGACGGCGACCGTGGCCTCGCGTTCGCGGAGGGCGTCGCCCACCGCGTCGACGAGTGCGTGATCGAAGCCGGCGTCGGGGTTGGGGACAGGGTCCTGGGAGGGGGTGGGGTTGTCGTTCGACTCGATCGGATCGTGCATAGCCAACACGTGGGGGCGGGCCATCGTCAAAGGGTGGGGTGGCCGGGGGCCGTCTGGACCGTCGTCGGGGGCGACTCGAGTCCCGGCGTCGGTCCTGTGGCGGGCGTTGGAACCTGTCGGCAGCGGTCAGTGTTATCCGTGGACAAGGCGAATACCCCGAGGCGATTCACCCGACGGTAACGCGGGTGAACTCCTCGGCGGGCGAAAGAGCCACCACCCCCCGGAACGCACACCTCCGCATGGACGTCGAGTACGACACGCCGCTTTTCTTCCACGTGATGGGCTACGCCGCCAACGCCGATCGGGACGTGATCGACATGGTCAGCGGGAACCCGGATTGGGAGCCACCGGAGGCGCTCCGGGCGGGGCTACACGAGTACGCCGACCTCGAGCCAGATCGGTTCCAGTATCCGCCGAGCCCCGGCCTGAACGAACTCCGCGCGGAGATCGCCGACCGCCGTGGCGTCGACCGGGAACAGGTCGTCGTCACCAACGGCGCGGGCGAGGCCAACTATCTCGCGATGGCTCGCGCGCTCGAGCGGGACGCTGGCTCGGAGATCGTCCTCACGGATCCCGTCTATCCCTACTACCCGGGCAAGACGACGATGCTCGGGGGCCAGCCCCGGTACGTGCCGACCGACGACGACGGGCACCTCGATCCCGCGGACGTTCGTGCCGTCGCGAGCGAGGAGACGGCGGCCATCCTGGTCAACACGCCCAACAACCCAACTGGGGCCGTCTACCCACCCGAGACGATGGCTGAACTGGTCGACATCGCCGAGACACACGACGCGCTCCTGATCGCCGACGAGGTCTACGACCACTTCGATCTCTCGGGAACCTTCGAGAGCGCGCTCGCGATCGACGCCGATCACCGGATCGTCACCAACGCCTTCTCGAAGTCGATGGCGATCACGGGCTTTCGCGTCGGCTACGCCGTCTTTCCCCCACACCTCGTCGAGGACGCCAAGAGTCGGCACATGCTGGTGAACGTCGCCGGGAGCCGCCCCGCTCAGTACGCCGTCCTGCAGGCACTCCGGGAGACCGGTTCAGACTACTACGCTGCCAACCGCGACCTGCTTCGCGACCGCGTCGACGTCTTCACCGACGCCCTCGAGACCGCCGGTGCGGCGTACACCCGACCCGAGGGGGCGTTCTACGTGATGGCCCGGTTCGACGGCTATCCGGGCACCCTCGCGAACGTCGAACGGCTGATCGACGAGGCCGGCGTCGCGGGGATGCCCGGAGAGGCCTTCGGCTCGAGTCGCCAGGACTGGCTCCGCTTCGCGCTCGTGACGCCGCGGGTCGAGGCAGCTGCCGAGCGGCTGGCAACGTATTTCGAGTGAGCAGGAGGCTGCAGTTACCCCGGATCAGGACCGTGCGGAGTGCACGCCAGACCGACGGGTACTCGTGTCCGGCCCTGGAACACGGGGTATGAGCGGACTCGAGGTCGACCCCGCCGACGACGACGCGGAGGATGTGGACGACGGCACGACGATCGAGGTGACACCGACAGCGTCGGTCGATGAGCCCGCGGCGTCGACGGACGCTGCCGAGGACCGGACGACCCTCGAGGTCGAACCGAGCGAGGAGCCGATCGACGGCCCCGGCTACGTCCTCTACGGCGGCAAGGGCGGCGTCGGGAAGACGACGATGGCTGCCGCAACGGCACTCGACAGCGCCGAACGCGGCACAGCCACCCTGGTCGTCTCGACGGATCCGGCCCACTCGCTGTCGGACACCTTCGAAACCCAGATCGGCACCAGCCCCGAGCAGTTGCGCGAAGACATGCCGCTGTACGCCGCCGAGATCGATCCCGAGGCCGCCCTCGAGGAGGGGCAGGCGGCCTTCGCCGCCGAGGGTGGGGACGCATTCGGCGGCCTGGGCCAGCTCATGGGCGACGACTCCCCCATGGACGCCCTCTTCGGCGGCGCGATGCCCGGCGCCGACGAGGCCGCGGCCATGCAGACCCTTCTCGAGTACCTCGATGACCCCCGATTCGACCGCGTCGTCGTCGACACGGCCCCGACGGGCCACACCCTTCGGCTGCTGCAGTTGCCCGAGGTCATGGACACCATGATGGGGCGCATTATCACGTTCCGCCAGCGCCTCGGGGGCATGGTCGATGGTCTGAAGGGCATGTTCGGAGACACCCCCGAGGGGGACGCCGGGGACCTCCAGGACCTCGAGGAACTTCGCGATCGAATCGAGCGTCTCAGGGGAGTCCTCCGGGATCCGAGCCGGACGGACTTCCGGATCGTCATGGTCCCCGAGGAGATGAGCGTCCTCGAGTCGAAACGGCTCCGCGCCCAGCTCGAGGAGTTCGAGATTCCGGTCTCCACGGTCGTCGTCAACCGGGTCATGGAACCGCTGGCTGACGTGACCGACGACGTCGAGGGTGCGTTCCTGGAGCCGGACCTCGAGTCCTGTGCGTTCTGTCAGCGTCGCTGGGACGTCCAGCAGGGGGCGCTGATGGAGGCCCAGGACCTCTTTCGCGGGACTGACGTCCGTCGCGTGCCGCTGTTCGCCGACGAGGTCAAAGGAGAGGAGATGCTTCGGGTCGTCGCGGCCTGTCTCCGCTGAGTAGGAGGTGCAGGGGGCGCCCGCTCACGGGGCCGGCCCGAGCCCGTCTCAATCTTCTTCGGGCACCACGACACACCCGCCGTGCTCGCTCGAGCGATAGATCCCGTCGACGACCTGCTGGACCGCGTAGGCCTGGTCGACGCTGTCCTCGAGGCCGGTGCCCGCGTCGATCGCCTCGAAGAAGGCCCGCTGCTCGTCCGTGTGCGTGTCGTTCTGGCTCGCCTGGACCGTGGTGTCCTCGAGGTGGTTGATGCCGGTGGTGCTCGCCGAGTGGATGGCGAGGTCACCCTCGAGGAGATCGAACGTGGCGGCCGCCTCCGTGCCCCGCACGACGAACTGGTGATTGGCAGGACGGTTCGTCGCCCACGCGACCTCGAGTGAGATGGTTCGGTCGCCACCACAGCGAACGAACGCACTGGCCGAGTCGTCGACGTCGAACCCGTCCGGCCCCTGATCTTCACCCCACATCTCGAGGTACGCATAGTCCTCACGGATACCGAACTCGGTGCGGGTCACGCCGTTGATCTCCGTGATGTCGGGATACTCGAGGAGGTACAGCGCCAGATCGATAGCGTGGACGCCGAGGTCGATCAGCGCGCCGCCGCCGGCCACCGACCGACGGGTGAACCACGAGCCACGGCCGGGGACGCCCCGACGGCGAACGTAGTTGGCCTCGATGTGCTTGACCTCGCCGAGATCGCCCCGCTCGATGCGGTTGCGAACGATGCGAACCGTGTTCCGAAACCGGTTGTTGAACCCGACCATGCAGATGGCGTCGCTCTCGTGGGCTGCCTCGAGCATACGTGCTGCGCTCTCCAAAGAGTGCGCGAGCGGTTTTTCGACGAGAACGTGAATACCCGCCTCGAGGGCCTCGACCGTATACTCCTCGTGGTAGCGGTTCGGCGTGGTGATGATGACCGCGTCGACGGTGTCGTAGAGGGGGGCGTGACTCTCGTAGGTCTCGACGCCGTAGCGACGGCCAAAACGCTCGCGAGCATCGGCAACAACGTCCATCCCACCGACGAGGTCGACCCCGAGGTCGAGCAGTCGATCGGCGTGATACTGGCCAATGTTCCCGAGGCCGACGATGCCGGTTCGCGGTGGGTTCTCGAAGGTGGAGTTGGGCGGGGGTGTCATGATCGAGCGGGCATATGGTAGGGGTCTTCGGCGTCAGTACAACTGTTTTTCTTCCTGTTCACGTTCGTTCTCCCGTTCTTCGCGGCGCTTCGTGGCTTTCCGTCCTCGTCGATACTGTCTGATACCTGGAATGAGCTTGTTCTTGACGTCGAGGCCGAACGAGACGATCCCGTAGATCCAGAAAAAAAACAGGACGAACAGGCCGCCGTAGTAGATGAGGGGGACCAGCGAACTCATGATCAGGTGTCCGTCTCTGCGCCGGTCTGGGTCGTTCCCTCACCGAGTCCCGAGCGACCGAGCGTCTCGATCCCGTGGACGAGTGCCTGTCCCGAGTCGGCGTCGAACAGGTGGAGGTTCGTGCGGTCGAGGACGACCTCGACTGCCTGATCCTCCATGATCTCCGTATCCGAGTCGAGGCTCATCAGTAACTGGCCTGTGGGCCCGCTCGTTGCCCCCCGCTCTTCGGCCTCTGCCATCGATCGGCCGCCGCTGTCGCCCACCCGCAGATAGACGAACACCTCGTTACCCATCGGCTCGAGAACATCCGTTTCGACCGGAATCGGTTTCGTTGGTGCCGCGATGTCTCGACCGCGGTCGACGAGATACACGTCCTCGGGGCGGATCCCGAGCGTAACCGGATCGCCGACCGAGACGCCCACGAGGCTCGAGGTATCGAACTCGATGTGGAAGCTCCCGGTCTGCAGTCCGTTGTCGACCAGTTCGCCCTCGACGAAGTTCATCGACGGCGACCCGATGAACCCGGCGACGAACAGGTTCGACGGCTCGTTGTAACAGACCAGCGGCGGATCGATCTGCTGGAGTTCACCGGCGTTGATGACCGCGATGCGATCGGACATCGTCATCGCCTCGGCCTGGTCGTGGGTGACGTAGATGATGGTCGTGTCCAGCTCCTTGTGCAGTCGCTGGAGCTCCGTGCGCATGTGAACCCGGAGCTTCGCGTCGAGGTTCGCGAGTGGCTCGTCCATCAGGAAGACGTCCGGATTGCGGACGATCGCTCGCGCGATAGCGACACGCTGGCGCTGGCCGCCGGACATCTCGTCGGGCATCCGGTCGAGCATGCCGTCGAGCTGGACGATCTCGGTGGCGCGCTCGACGCGGCGGTCGATCTCATCGGTGTCGTAATCGCGTAGTCGCAGCCCGAAGGAGATGTTGTCGTAGACGTCCATGTGCGGGAACAGCGCGATGTTCTGGAAGACCATCGCCACGCCACGATCCTTCGGGGGGAGTTTCGTGACGTCCAGCTCACCGATGCTGATCGTCCCGTCGGTGGGCTTGGTCAATCCCGCGATCGTTTCCATCGTCGTCGACTTCCCACACCCCGAGGGACCGACGAGACAGACGAACTCGCCGTCTTCGATCTCGAGGTTCATATCGTCGACTGCCGTGACGTCTTCGTACTGTTTCGTGACGTGTTCTAGGGTTACGCGTGCCATATGTGATCACTCTTTGAGTGCGCCAGCGGTCAGCCCGCTGACGATCTTTTCCTGGGCGACGACCACGAGGATCAACATGGGGAGGACCCCGACGATGCTCGCGGCAGCCATCAGGTTGAAGTCGGTCGTATACTGGGTCTGGTAGCTCAGAATGCCGCCGACGAGTGGCGACCAGTTCTGGGGAACGTTCTCGAGCGCCATGATCTCGCTGAAGAAGTACTCGTTGTACACTGCGATGAACGTCAACACGGCGGCCGTGGCGACGCCGGGTGCCGAAAGCGGAATAATCACCCTGACGAGTGCGCCGAGTCGGGTCGTCCCTTCGACGCGTGCGGCGTCCTCGAGGCCGTCCGGAATCTGGCCGTAAAAGGTCATCAGGATGAAGATCGACAGCGGCAAGAACAGCGCGCTGAACGGCATGATCATCGCGCCGGGCGTGTTCACGAGTCGCGGGGGCTCGAACACTTCGATACCCAGGAACGGGATCACGACGGCGTTCCCGAGGAACGCGTCGAAAAGCGGGATCAGAAACGCCGCTGGCGGGAAATACGAGATCACCAGGATCCCGAGCAGGAGCGGCCCGCGCCCGGGGAACTCGAGTCGTCCGAAGACGTACCCTGCCAGACTGGCGATGGCGATGACGATGATCGTCGTCGTCACCGCGAGCACGAAGCTGTTGAACACGTAGAGGTGGAACGGCACCTGCTGGAACACCTCGACGAAGGCCACGACGTTGAACCCCTGTGGGTGTGGGAACTCGAGGCCGATCACCGGCAGCGACCAGTCTCCGGCGAGGATCGAACTGTTTGGCGTCAACGCGAGCACCAACAACCAGTAGAACGGGAATAGGGTCGTCACCAGGAAGAACACCGCCGCGACGTAGAACAGCGCCTTGTAGAGGCGATCCTGTTTCTCCTGGTCCGTGATGACGCCGTGGGTCCAGGCCTGGAGTGGGCTGCGATTCGCGTCGTCTGTCGGTGACTCCGTCTGCGTCGCCATCTCAGATCCCCTCCCGGTACTGCTGGTAGATGACCACGGTCACGATCAGGCCGATGATCCCCGCCGTCACGAACGCCACCGCCGAGGACAGCCCTCGGCTGGTGTTGAACGTTTCGACGACCATACACGACAGCGACGGCACCACCGTGCAGCTCGAGACGGAGTCGATCAACCCGTAGATCCGCATCGCGTCGATGGTCCGGAAGAGGACCGCGATGCCCACGGCCGGCAACACCAGCGGGAAGGTGATCATCTTGAACTGCTGCCAGCGGGTTGCCCCGGCGACCCTGGCGACGTCGTACAGGTTGCGGTCGATGCTCTGGAGCCCAGCGAGGATCAACAGCGCCATGAACGCAGACGTCTTCCAGATGTCGGCGACGATGACGATGAGCGTCGCACTCCAGGGATCGTTGAGCGTGTTGGTCGGCGCGACCAGGCCGATACTCGAGAGGTACGGCGTCAGGAAGCCGGTGGACGGGTGGAACATCAGGTAGAACATCATTCCCTGGATCACGATCGGAATCGCCCACGGGATGATGATCGCCGTGCGGAGCCAGCGTCGGCCACGGAACTCCTGGTCGAGCAACAGCGCCTGGCCGAACCCAATGATGGTCTCGAAGAAGACGCTGACGAACGTGAACAACAGGGTCACGACGAGTGCACTCCGGAGCCAGCCGTCGATGTGGACGAACGGGAAGCTCGAACTCGTCTCAGCCGCGGGCAGGAACGTCGTCGAGCCCGGGAAATCGGAGTCCCGGGCACCGGTGAACATCTCGACGTAGTTCTGGAAGCCGACGAACTCGGGATCGCCGGCACCCAGTACGTTGATGTACAACGACAGCTCGAGCGTCCGCAACAGCGGGTAGAGCGCGATGGACCCGAGCAGGATGAACACCGGTGTCAACAGCAGGTAGGCGAACGCCGTCTCCCCGAGGTTCTCGAGCCATCGCGTAATGGCGACGAGTGGCCCCGACTTGCGGGCGGCGCTGTCCGTCCCTTTCGTCTGTCCCTCGGTGCTCATCGTTAGGCTTCGGAGTCCTCGAGCTGACCCTGCAACTGTTCGGCAGCGTCCTCAGGACTCTCGTCGCCGCTGACGGCTTGATTGACGCGCTCGGCGATGATATCGACCTGCGACGGCCATTGGTCGGTCACCGGTCGCGGCATCGCCCCTTCACCGGCCACCCGAAGGGTGTCCATGTAGTTCGCGATATCGCCGACAGCGTCCTCATCGGTCGCATCCTCGTCGTCGAAGAGGGCTGGCTTCGGTGGCAACCACGCGATGACCTCGAGCATGCCGAGGTTGAAGTCGTCCGCCGTCATGGCCTGCATGACCTGCAGGGCCTCGTCCTGTCGCTCGGAGTTCGGGTTCATGGCGATGTGCCACCCACCCTGGGCGGACGTCGAGCCACCGGTTCCGGGGTATGCACCCTCGCCCTCCTCGACGGCATACGGGATCGGCATCATACCGAGATCGTCGGTGTCCTCGAACGGGTAGTCCTCGTCGGGGCTGAGCGTCAACGGCACGACGTACGGCCAGTTGCGCAACATTGCTGCCTGTCCCGAGGAGAACGGACCGCGGGCCCCCTCCTCGTCCCAGGAGGTGATCTCGTCGGAGGCGATCCCCGTCGGGTAATCGTCGTGAGTATGTTCGTCTTCCTCGTCGGCCGCGAAGGTGTACATCATCCGCAGTCCCTCGATGAACTCTTCCTCGTCGACGGTCACTGGGCGCTCGCCGACCGGTCCGGCGAGGTTGTCCTCACCGCCGAAGTAGGCACCGCCCCAGGAGGTCATCACTTCGTTCCACGTACAGCAGGCGGTCCCCTCGTAGATGTCCCACTGCGTGGCGAAGCCGAACTCGGCATCGGACTCGTCGACGATCTCCTCGGTGAGCTCGGCCCACTCGCTCCAGGTCATCGGGTTCGTTGCCCACTCGTCGAAGTCACTGTCGTCGTAGCCGGCGTCGCGGGCGTAGTTCTTGTTGTAGTACATCACCGCGTAATCCGGGAACAGCGGCAATCCGTACAGATCACCGTCTGGGTCCCGAGCGGTGTCGGTGAACGCCTCGAAGTAGTCGTTCTCGATCCTGCCGAGTGAGTCGTCGTCGAGTTCTTCGGTGAGGTTGGCGATCAGGCCTCGCTCGATGAGTATGTTCGTCCACCCCGTGTCGACCATCATCAGGTCCGGTTCGGTTTCGTCGGCCTCGAGCACCGAGAGGTAGTGGTCACGCTGTTCACCGGAGTCGTCCTCCTGTGAGGAAAACCGGAGATTGATGTCGTCATCCAGCCCGTTTTCGTACAGGAGGTCCGGCATCGCGTCCTCGACGTCCTCGATCGTCTGTGATCCCATCGAGATCACGACGGCATCCTCGTCGCCGTCGTCCCCGTAAATGCACCCGGCCAGTCCGGTTGCACCGGCCGCCCCAGCAGCCGCGACGAACGTTCGCCGAGAAACGTTGGCCCCGCTTCCATGCTCACCCTGATAGTCCTTCTCAGACATGAGCCAACATGGTGGTTATCAATACTTATATTTACTGGGTCGAATACAACAGCTGTTGTTAATTAAATCTTTACTGAGACAGTAGCCAGTGCTTACTGAAGACGGACGAACCACCGCGCCCTCGAGACACGACCGGGCGAAATCGGTGGCAACACGTCGATGTGACAGAAGCGGTATCGGTACCGCTGACCGGACGAGAATGGTATCGGCACGGTCCGTCCGTCGCCGACACAGTGGTGGCAATCAGCGGATGGCCGCGGAAGTGCCCGTCTCAATCGATCGATTCGACCACGATTTCCGTCGCCTCGAGCGTCTCGAGCATGGCTCCCCAGCCGCCCACAGTCACCGGTCCGTCGTCGGTGTCGACGGTCAAGGACGCCTTTCCGGACAGGCCGGATAGTGGGGTCGGCTCCGGACTCGCCGTGTTGACGCCACCGTAGGTGAGGTCGGTGATCGTCCCCTCGATCGTTCGCGACTGCCCCGTCTCCGTGGCAAATCCTGTGACCCTGACCTGGGCGGTCGCCCCGTGCTCGAGCAGTGGCTCGAGTTCGCGAATGCACCGTCGGATGTCGACGAACGTCATCGGTGGCTCCGTCGACCGATCGCTGTAGATGGTCTCGTGGACCTCCCACAGACAGGTCAGAAAGTACCAGTTGAAGACGTAGGCGTGTGCCCGATCGTCGACGAGCACACCGTACTCGTTCGCGGATTCCCGGTGGGGCGCAAAGCAGGTCCAGGAGCGATCGATCAGGGCCAGGAACGGCGACGGAATCGTCCGGATGCGGGCCTCGGTGCAGGTCACCGCCAGGTCATCGGTGTCGGGGACGGTCGGCGTCTCGTCCGTTTCGGGAAAGAGACACAGTCGGACGTCGACGCCGTTGTCGACGGCCGTCTCGAGCGCATCGCTGAGGGCATCGTATTCGGCGGGGGTGGCCCCGACTTGTACCTGCGAATTGGCCGACCTGATCAACTCGTNCGCACGGGCCAACACCGTTTCGAACCGCTTGACGATGCTGACGTTGTGTTCGTCCATGGCCGGTCGCTGCCAGCGCGCTTCGATCTCCTCGGCAGCGGTTTCGAACCGATTCGCGCGTGAGCGGAGGTCCGAGAGTACGTCCGACGGACTGTGTGCACGTGCGTGGAGACTGCCCTGATCGTAGGTCTCGATGTAGCCCGCCGCCTCGAGGTCGCGCAAGACGTCGTAGATGCGAGGATCGGGCACGGCACTCGCCTTCGCGACGTCCGTCGCGGGCGATGCCCCCAACTCGAGGACCGTCACGTACGCACTGGCTTGATACGGCGAGAGTCCCGCGTCCTCGAGCGTCTCGAGGAGATCATCGGTGTCCATCGGTCCCCTCGTTGTGACCCACCTCGATACGCTGCAAGCGGATGCCGCGACCCCACATCGTGTCCGTGACCACCTGCGGTGTATCCATCACTATTGACTCACCACACCCATTGTAAAAAGATTGTCTCTTGGCCATACACTCATCACGATGGCGGCAAAAGCCAACGCCAATGCTCGATTCGATCCGCCGACCGGAGTACACCGGCTCGAACCGCTGTCGCCCGTGTACGCTCGTCAACGGCGTGTTGGTCCTGGGAATCGTGCTCGTCCTCACGATCGCCCGCAGACGACGACTCGCGGCCCTCGTCGGCCTTCTCGGGACCGCCGCAATCGCCCTTCGAGGCTACGTCGTCCCCGGAACCCCCCGTTACGCGCCGAAACTGGTCGCCCGCCTACCGGCGCTTGCCGCCCTGTTCGACCACGAGGAGCTGACCGGCGCGGCCCCAGAACCGGGCGCACTCGCGGACGCCGGCGCAGCGGCCGATGGGCCCGACGGCGAGGCCGTCCTCGAGGCACTCCTCGATGCCGGCGTGGTCGACCTCGAGGGCGAGGACGTCACGCTCACGCCGGCCGTTCGCACCCGCTGGGAGCGCGAGATGGCCACGTTGCGGACGCACTCACTCGAGGAACTGGCCGCAGTCGCCGACGCCGAGACGCCCGCCGCCGTGGCGACGGCCCCGGAACGGTGGTCAGACCGGGAGTACGTGGTGCTTGCGGGCGACCGAGAGCGGACGCTCCTCTCCCGTCCCGTCGCCATCGCCGAACTGGCTGCGGCCCGAACGCTGGCCGACGACATCACGGACGACCGACTCCGGACGGCGGCGGGGTCGCCGCTTCGAACGCTCCTCGAGACGTGTCCGGCCTGTGAAACCGAACTGGTGCGAACCAGTGCGGCCTGCTGTGGGGAGGTGACCACCCCTGGATCGAAGCCAACGGAGAAACTGGTCTGTCCGTCCTGTCGTGTCCGACTCTTTACCTTCCCAACGGAGCCCTAAGCGACGATTACTCGGTGGCGCTCCGAGTTCCTCGCGGCGGGGACCCGTTTGCCCGACCGGCGATGATAAGCCTTAATAGTTTAATCGGCCTGAGTTATTATATGGCCGTTGTCAGCGTCTCGATGCCCGACGAACTCCTCGAGCGAATCGACGAGTTCGCGGACGATCACGGATACACCGGACGGAGCGAAGTCGTCAGGGAGGCCTCTCGCAATCTCCTTGGTGAGTTTCAGGATACGCGTCTCGAGGGCCACGACCTGATGGCGATCGTTCACCGTCTGTTTCGACTACGAAACGACCAGCGTCGAAGAACGGATGATGCACCTGCGCCACGAACACGAATCGCTCGTCGCCTCGAACTTCCACACCCACGTCGGGGATCACCTCTGTATGGAACTGTTCGTCCTCGAGGGGCAACTCGAGGACATCTCGACGTTCGTCGGAAAGATTCGAGCGACCAAGGACGTTCTCTCCGTCGATTACTCGGTCAATCCCGTCGACGGCTTCGGCCCGCTCTAGGCGTTCACCACCCTCGACCCACTCGGTATAGTAGCCACTGAACGTCATTGCACACACCCTCACGACACCATGGCGCAGAACCGGTTTGTCACCGGTTCTGCGCCGACTCGCTGTGAGGGTGTGGGAATCGTTTCAATTGCTACTATAGTCGCTCGCCTGAATCGAACAGGTTTCCTCGTAAGTGACGTCCGTGACGGATTCGATTGCCGGCTCGTCGCCACAGACTGGACACGCGGGATTTCGCCTGATCTCGACCGTCTCGAAGGTCATAGCCATCGCGTCGTACATCAGCAGTCGTCCCTCGAGGACGTCACCCGTCTCGAGGAGGAGCTTGGCGGCTTCGGTCGCCTGAATGCAGCCGACGGTCCCCGGCAACACACCGAGAACGCCGGTGGTGGCACAGTCGGGCACCGTCCCCGGTTCGGGAGCCTCTGGAAAGAGACACCGGTAGCAGGGGCCGCTATCAGTACCGTTTCCTGATCGCTCGTCGCCCCCAGCCGAGCGTTCGTCCCCCGCAGTCGAGTTGTCGTCGGTCCCTCGAGCCCCGTTGGGGAACGTCGTCACCTGCCCCTCGAATCGGTAGATGGCACCGTGAGAGAGCGGCGTCCCGGTGAGGACACAGTGGTCGTTGAGCAGATACCGGGTGGGAAAGTTGTCACTGGCATCGAGTACGATATCGTATCCATCGACCAGGTCCCCGACCCTGTCGGGCGTGAGCCTCGTCTCGTGGGGATCGACCGTCACGTCCGGGTTGAGGGCGTCGACGTAGTCGGCCGCGCTCTCGACCTTGGGGCGGCCGACGTCGTCGTCGCCGTGGACGATCTGGCGTTGCAAATTCGAGCGCTCGACCACGTCGTCGTCGACGATGCCGAGCCTCCCGACACCCGCCGCGGCGAGGTACTGGATCGCCGGCGAGCCCAGCCCGCCCGCACCGACGACCAGTACGGAGCCCTCGAGCAGGTTGGCCTGTCCCGCCGGCCCGATCTCGTCCATGATCACGTGCCTCGAGTACCGATCCAGCTGGGTGGGATCGAGCCGTAACTCGCTCATACCCGCTCTTGTGGTGGCAGGGAGAAAAAGCCGCGCACGGCTCGAGCCATTTCGGATCACTGAGTGTNAATGACTGTCACAACCAGTTGTTTTATGTTCGTGGTGTGCGTTAACACGATTATGGCATCCTCACCCAACGGTGCCGATGACGACGTTTTCGACCAGTTCCTCACCGACCGCGGCCACTCGGTAGAGCGAACAGGGTGGGAACGTGATTACAACAAAAAGCAGTGCCCGGAGTGTGGCGGGCTTCACGATCAGTCCGCGACGGCCTGTGGCGTCTGTGGGTGGGATCCGCGACTCTAGAACGGCGTGAGCCAGCCGACGGGTGAAACCTCATGGCGGGAAGCGGGTTTCTCCCAGTTCTGGCTGGGTGGCCACCGGCGGACCGACCGACCACCTTTTATTGACCCCGCTGGCCCAGCGAAGCGGCTGCTGTGCGACCAGTATCCATGCCATCAGTATCGCCGTTATTTTATCACCAAGTATTCGATAGAATTATTATGGATTGTTCCACACTCCCCAGTAGAGACGCCATGCCGAAATGCCAGAACTGCGGTTCGTTCGTCACCGACGCCTACGCGAGGGTGTTCACCCCTCGAGGAATCGACAACCCGCGGGTCTGCCCGGACTGTACGGACAAGATTCGCGACGGAGCCTCGATCCGCCAGGCGCGCTCGCCACGAAACAACTGATACGGGCTACTATACCCTGTTCCCGGTGATTGCCGATCCGTCCGACCAATCACTGGGGTGAGACGACAGGAAATCACAAGAGGGGACCGTCGTACCGACGACCGGGAACCCACGAAAGTGGGCGATCGCTGACCGCGATGCAGCGATCGCATTTCGACCACGGAGAACCTCGACGCTCATACCGGCGAAACCGTTCGAGACGACCGCGACACGAACCCACGTCACTTATAAGAGTCGCGTTCGTGAAAGGGTACAATGGCCACTTCGGACACGGACGCGGGAACCCACGTCACCCGTCTGTTCGGCGGTCCCGGCAGCGGGAAAACGACAGCCCTCCTCGACCACGTCGAGGAGATCCTCGAGGACGAGGACGTCACCTTCCGTGACATCCTCGTCGTCTCCTACACGCGAGCGGCCGCCCAGGAGATCCGCGAGCGACTCGCCGACCGACTCGACGAGAGTCCTCGAGCGCTCCAGGGCAACGTCTGTACGATGCACGCGAAGGCCTACGATCTGCTCGATCTCTCTCGTGGCGACGTCATCGGTGAATCCGACAAGGAGGACTTCTGTGAGGATTTCGGTATCGAGTACGAGGACGAGTACTCGGGAGCCGGCCGGCGAACGGCCCGATCGACCACCATCGGGAACAAGATCATCGCCACGAGCCAGTGGCTCCAGCGCACCCGTCGGGACGTCTCCGACTGGTACGACGTCCCATTCCAGTGGAACGTCGAAACGGTTCGGCTCCCACCGGAGATCGATCCCAACGCCCAGGAGGGCAACAAGTACACGCCGACCTGGCCCGCAGACGACGACCGGATCGACGTCCCCGAATCCATTCGCGCCTGGCGCAACTACAAGGGACAGGAAGGGAAAATCGGCTTCGCGGACATGCTCGAGCGCGTCAAACAGCGATCGCTCGTCCCAAACGTCGACTACCTGGTCATCGACGAGTTTCAGGACATCACCACCCTCCAGTACGACGTCTACGAGGAGTGGAAACCCCACGTCGAGCGCGTGTTGATCGCCGGGGACGACGACCAGGTCGTTTACTCCTGGCAGGGAGCCGATCCCGCACTCCTGCTCGACGAACGCGTCGACGAGGACGTCATCCTGCCGAACTCCTACCGACTGCCCTCGAACGTCCTGAACGCGGTCAACCAGGAGATCCGCCACATCGAGGTCCGTCAGGACAAGGATCTCGATCCCCGCAAGGAAGGCGGGAGCGTCGAGGCCTACCAGAACCGATCGATGCTCGATCTCGTGCGCATGGTTCGTCAGACCCTCGTCGAAGACGACGGCACGATCATGCTCCTGTTCCGGGCGCGCTACCAGATGTTCCAGTTCATCGACGAGTTCATCACCGAAGGGATTCCCTTCACCGCGCTCACCGACCAGCGGATGTGGACCGATCGATTGACCCAGTACGTCCGCGCCGTCGAAGCCGTCGAGGCCAGCGAGGACGTCACGGGCCTGCAGGCACGCCGCCTCGCGGACATGTTACAAGAGTCGGCCTTCGGCACCAGCGAGCGCGACGCTCTCTTCGACGAGATCGACCGGCGTCAGGAGGAAGCGGGCATCGAAGATCTCGAGGACCTCGTGATCCCGGTCGAGGTCATCGAGGAACACGTCCCGTTCATGCCCGGCCCGGCGTCGGCCTCGGACATGCTACGGAAGGTGACGAACTTCCAGAAGAAGTCCGTGAAGGCCTACTTCGCCATCGGTTCCTACCAGACGATGGCAACTGATCGCGTCCGGGTGGGCACGATCCACTCCGCGAAAGGTCGTGAGGCCGACCACGTCTTCGTTGGCACCGACCTGACCGAGAAGGTCGTCGAACAGATGGTCGCCACCGTCGACGATCCGACGGACGTGCCGGGCGTCGAGGAGTTCACCAAGACGACATCGCCGGTCCCCGTACTCACCGACAACGAACGGCGCGTGTTCTACGTCGGGATGTCACGTGCCCGCGAGCGCCTCGTGTTGCTCGAGAACCTCGTCGACGGCGCACCGACCCTCCCGATCGACGTCCTGCTCAACAATCGGGTGACCGGTGCCGACCTCGAGGAACTCGTCGAACAGGCGCAGTTGTCCGAGGCCGAGCGGCTCGCGGAAGCCGAAGTCGAAGCGCCGTGAGCGAAAGCGAGGGCGAACAGGACCCACAGACACAGATGGACCCGGAGTTCGCCCAGCACGTGTCCACCGAACTCGAGAGCACCCTCGAGGAGCGGGACGCTCGAGCCGTCGTCCACGTCGGATCGATCCGCGACCCGACGATCCGGTACGCGCTGTACGCCGCCGCAGCCACCGGGAACGATCGCGCGACAGCACTGCTGTCGAGGGCTGGAACTGACGAGTCGGTACTGTCGGCGGCGCCAATCGAGGCTTTCACAGGGGGCACCGCTGGAGGGGTCGGGTCGGGAGCCCGAATCGATAGCCTCGCTTGCACCGCCGACCCCACCGCCCACGGCCCCGTCGCTATCGCGTTCGACGCGACGGGCTGGCTGGTCGAATCGGAGAGCGCCGGCAGCCACCCCGCCGACGCGCTCGCCAGTCGGCTCACCGTGGACCGGGCGACCACCAGCACCGACGCGCTCGTCCTCACGCCCCCATCAGTCCCCCACGACGCCGCCCTCCACCTCGAGGGGACCGGTTTCGATCTCGCCTCGAGCGGAGTCCTCGAACGCGCCCGAGCGCAAAAAGTCGACGCGGAAGTGGCGGCGATCGAACGAGCGGTAGCAGCCGCGGACGCGGGAGTCGCGCGGGCTCGAGCGTGCCTCGGTGAGGCAACCCGCAAGGAGCCCGAACGGGACGGGGCGTCACCTGTGCGACTGGTGATCGACGACGGCTCCCCCCTCACGGCGGCCAGACTCGAACGAACGGTGGCGTCGGCCGCGCTGGAGGCGGGAGCCACCCCGGTGCGTGTGCGGGTCACGACGAGTGCAGGGATGCCACGGCAAGCGGGAACAGCGGCGGAAGCAACCGAATCAACCGGACTCCAGGCCCACCACCCTCTCGTCGTCGACGTCACTACCAGGACGGCCACGGGCTACCACGCGCACCTGACACGCACACTGGTCGCCGATATCGACGGCGGCCCCTACCGACGGGGACACGTCGCGCTCGCCGCCGCGTTCCGGTCCGTGGCGGCGAAGGCACGTGCCGACACCCACCCCGTTCGCGCCCTCGAGGCTGATCTCGAGGCGGAAATACGGGCCTTCGGCTTCGGGGACGGCGACCGTATTTCCGCGACGGTCGCGGGAGTCGGTCTCGACCGGTGGGAGGAACCCACCGGCGCGAGCGAAACTGCGCGTGGAGCCACCCTCGCGGTGGCTGCGGGGATCGAGACGGACGCCGGAGTGGTCCGACTGGCCGACGTCCTCGTGACCAGCGAGCGTGGAGCGCGATGGCTCGGTGCGGTCGATCGATCCCTCGCCGTCGGGCGATAGGGGGTACAGGAACCGATTTCGACCCGATTCAAGCGTCGAGGTGGTGTTATTATAGTACCAATTGAAACGATTTCCACACCCTCACAGCGAGTCGGTGCAGAACCGGTTTGTGACCGGTTCTGTGCCATGGTGTCGAGGGTGTGTGCAATGAGGTTCAGTGGCTATTATAGTTCCGAGGGGTTGCCACAAAGATCGCTCCCGGAGGAGTCGACCGGTGAGGAGCTGTCGACTGCGGTGAGCGATCTCGAGGACCAGCGTGGTGCCTGGAGACGGACCCGTGAAGACCTCGAGCCCGCCTCGACATCCTCGAAAACGACACTGGCGGCGATCTCACGGATCTCGCCGATCGACTGGATAATCTCGAGTCGGGACAGCCAGACGCCAGGGAGTACCGCGAGTCCCGCCAGACGGCACTCGCCATTGGCTCCGACGGCGGCGAAGCGGATCGGACGTCGGACGGGCAGGGGTCATCAGCGCAAGCGGGAGCGCCATCATCCGTCGAGGAGGGATCATCGTCGCAACCCTCACTCGAGCGGCGAGGATGCCGTAACCTTTAGGCGGTCGTCACACCGCTGTGGGGGTATGAAAGCGACGGCCATGGCCCACCCCATTCAGGGCCTCGTGAAGTACCACGGGATGCGCGACGACATCGAGCGGCTCCCCTACCACGACAGCATCAGCGTTTGCACCGCTCCGAGTCACACCCGCACCACCGTCGAGTTCTCCATGGACTACGACGAGGACACCTACGTCGTCGACGGCGAGGAACTCGAGGGACGCGGGTTCGAGCGCCTCGAGGCCGTCGTCGAAAAGGCACGGGGCATGTCGGACGCCGCCCACACGGTCTACCCGGTCCGGATCGAGAGCGAGAACAGTTTTCCCTCGAACGTTGGCCTCGGGTCGTCGTCATCCGGTTTCGCGGCGGCGGCGCGCGCGCTCGCCGAGGCCGCCGAACTGGACGCTTCCTTACAGGAGATCTCGACGATCGCACGCGTCGGCTCGGCTTCCGCGGCTCGGTCAGTGACGGGTGCGTTTTCCCAACTCTACACCGGTCTCAACGACGAGGACTGTCGTTCCCGGCGGGTCCCGAGCAACCTCCACGAGGAGTTGAAGATCGTCGTCGGCCTCGTCCCCTACCACAAGGAGACCGAGGACGCCCACGACGAGGCGACCGAGAGTCACATGTTTCAGGCCCGGAACGCCCACATTCACGGCCAGATCGCGACGATGCGTGACGCCCTTCGCCACGACGACTTCGAGACGGCCTTCGAGGTGGCCGAACAGGACTCCCTGAGTCTCGCGGCGACGACCATGACCGGGCCCGAGGGCTGGGTCTACTGGCAGCCGGCCACCCTGGCCATCTTCAACAAAGTTCGGGAACTCCGTGAGGACGAGGGAATCCCGGCGTATTTTTCGACGGACACCGGCGCGAGCGTCTACGTGAACACGACCGCCGATCATGCCGAGACGGTCGAGGAGGCCATATCGGAGACCGGGGTCTCGACGACGACCTGGAGCGTCGGCGGGCCAGCCCGGTTGCTCGAGGAGGAGGACGACCACCTGTTTTGACTCTCGGTAGCAGGCCTCGAGTGGGATGGCCGGAAATCAGCGTTGACGTCTCGGTCGACGTCGACCGGGCCTGGGCGGACGTGGTTAGAGCCCACTCAGATTGGCCGCCACGAGCGTCGCCTGCAGGACGACCACGAAGCCCGTAAAGAGGATCCCGACGAGGATGCAGCCGCTCCGGAACTGGTCGTCCTCGAGGAGCCGACTCGTCGCGAGTGCAGCGGCGAAGCCACCGATAGCGACGAGCGAAAGGACGGCGAACGTCGGCACCGTCGGCGCAGTGGCGGGCCCATAATGAACTGATCCCTCGGTGGTCCACCGAATCTGGGTGCTGGCCGGGAGCCAGACGACCGCGAGCCAACTCACCGCGAGGCTCGCGGCACACAACACCACCCCAGCGGGAGTCGGGACGCGATCGACTCCCAGCCAACCGTCGTACGTCGTGTGTGTATCGGACATGGACAACACCACGGTGGCAAGCAAAATATATCATTCCTGTATCACGATACAGTTATAGTGTCGACATTTTCTGTACGCCGAGGACCCCGACAATCTTGTGTAGCTGGCTAGTGGACACACTGTATGGCGGATGTGGAATCCTCACCGGTCGCCCAGGGATTCGAGGTACTGAGCGACGAAACACGCCTCGCCATCCTTCGAGCACTCGCCGACCACCTGAGCGGGGAACCGGGGAGCCCCGCTGTCGGCTTCGCCGATCTTCGCCGTCGCGTTGGCGTTCGCGATTCGGGCAATTTCAGCTACCACCTCGAGCAACTCGAGGGACAATTCGTGACGAAGACGTCGGATGGCTACCGACTCGCCCCCGCAGGGTTCGAGGTGGTCGCCGCGATGGTCACCGGTAGTTATAACGGCGAGGCTCAGCTGGGGTCGCTCGAGCTGTCCGAGGCCTGCCCCCACTGTGGCGATATCCTGAGGGCGACCTACGAGGAGGGGATACTCCGGGTCGCCTGTGGCGAGGGCCACGAGTTTCGGAACGTCATCCCGCCGGCAGTCGTGGCGGATCGATCCCTCGAGGGGATCATCGATTGCTGGACGGCGAAGACCCGGCGCGATCTGCTGTTCGCAATCGACGGCCACTGTCCGTTCTGTTACGCTCGACTCGAGTTGTCGATCGAGCCGGACGCCCACGTCGACACGAAAGAAGTCGAGACGCGCTGTGATCGCTGCGGGGCGGGATTCGAGATCCCGATCATCGTCGCCGCAGCCAGGGATCCGCGAGTGGGGGCGTTTTATTTCGAGTATGGTATCGACATCACCGCCCGGCCACTCTGGGATCCCGTCCGCTACGAGCCCGTGGATATCACGCGCCGGGAGGATCCGGTCCGATTCGAGGTGGCGATCCAACTCGAGGGCGACCGACTGGTGGCGATCCTGAACGAGTCCCTTGCCGTGGTCGAAGTGTGGCGGTAACCGGAGGCCGGAGGCCCGATCGACTCGCTGCAATCCCACACCCCGATCCCGTAGCAGGTCTGAGGGGTCGAGGGCGCCCATCCGGCAAACCACCCCCCTCGCGAGCACACCTATATTCCCCGAGTCCCTAGCCGGGGTATGCACGTCGTCGTGTGCGGAGCGGGCTACGCGGGCGTCGTTCTCACCAGATTGCTCGAGGAGGACCTGCCAGCCGACGTCGACCTCACCCTGGTCAACGACCGACCGGACCACCTCGTCCAACACGAACTCCACCGGGTGATACGCCGGCCGGCCGTCGCCGACGGCATCACGATTCCCCTGGAGCAACTCACCGAGCGGGCGACCGTTCACGTCGGACGAATCGACGACGTCGATCGCCAGGAGCGGACGATCCGGTTTGCAGGCGGAAACGATGGGGAAAGCGAGGCACACACGGGCGCAAAACCACCAGACGACACGCTCGAGTACGACGTCGCCGCGATCTGTCTCGGGGCCGAAACCGCCTTCCACGGGATCGATGGGCTCACCGAGCACGCGATCCCCATGAAAACCCTCAGTCACGCCGAGAGCGTTCGTGAGCAGATGCTCGCGGCTTTCGAAGACTACGCACGCGGGAACAGCGCCCACCTCGTCGTCGGCGGGGCAGGCCTCTCCGGCGTGCAGGTCGCTGGCGAACTCGCTGCCTGCTGTGAGGAGTCGAACATCGATCTGACCGACGACCGCGCCTCGGTAACGCTCCTCGAGCAAACCGAGAGCGTAGCGCCCCAGTTCGACCCGCCGTTTCGACGCGCGATCCGCGACGCCCTCGAGTCGGCGGGCGTTACGGTGCGGACGGAGACAGCCGTCGTGAAAGCCAGCGCGGACACGGTCGCGGTCGCGCGAGCGTCCGGGGACGACCCGAGGGCGACGGACCTGCCAGCCGACGTGTTCGTCTGGACCGGCGGCATCACCGGCGGGAGGGCCCTGGAGGGTCAGCGCCCAGTCGTCAAGCGCGACCTTCGACTCGACGACCGTACGTTCGCCCTCGGCGACGCCGCACGGGTCGTCGACGCCGACGGCGAAGCCGTGCCGGCGAGTGCCCAGGCCGCGATTCGACAGGCCCGGACCGTTGCCGAGAACATCCGGCGGCTGGTCGCCTACGAGCGCGACGGCGGGCTCTTCGAACCGCGGTTGGCGGGCTACAGCTTCGACTCGCCGGGCTGGCTCGTCAGTATCGGCGACGACGCCGTCGCCCAGGTTGGGCCGTCGGTGATCACCGGCAGCCCCGCGCTAGCCCTGAAGGCGACCGTGGGTGCCGGCTATCTGTCGTCCGTTGGGGCCATCCGCGAGGCCGTCGACCTGGTGCAACACGAACTCGGCGGCCAGCACCGCTGTTGAGACCTAGCCCGCTGGATCACCGGTTCGAACGGCCGGCTCGAGGCCCAGCACGACGGGGTCCAGGTCGATACCCGTCACCCCCTCGCCTTGGGTACCACACGCCCTTCGTCGTGACGACATCGCCCGCTCAGGTCCACTCCCCCAGCCCAGTCTGGACCACGCTCGCGTCGATGCGCTCGAAGCCACGTTCGACCTCGCCGGCGTCCACGCCCCACTCGTCGACCACGTACGAACGGGCGGCCTCGAGATCCGGGTCCAGACTCGTCTCGAAGTCGTAATCGTCGGTGACGTTCGGGTTACGAAACAGGTCCCGAACCCGATCACCGTGTTCAACGCTATCCCCCCGGGCCTCGAGAACGCTCCAGAGGTCGCCGTGTTCGCCGATCGCTTGCAGCGCGGTTTTGGGACCGATCCCGTGGACACCGGGGTTGAAGTCCGTCCCGATGAGGATGGCTGCGTCGATCAACTGTTCGAGAGTCAGGTCGTGTGTTGTGAGCGTCGCCTCGAGGTCCATCAGTTCGGGATCACCCTTGCTGGTGAGTTGGCGCAGCGTCAGGGGTGCGCCAAAGAGCAGGGCGTCGTAATCCTCCGACCCCACGTACTCGGCGTCCCCCCGTTTGACCATGTGGGCGGCCTGGGCTTCCCCCTCCGCTGGGGCCTCGACGATCGGGACGTCGAGCAGGCGAAGCAACTCGCGGCTGGTCTCCTGGATCGTCGGCGTCAGTCGCTGCGTTCGGGACTCGAGTTGCGCGATAGCGACCGTATCGCCCGTTTCGCGTGCCTGCTCGAGTTGATCCTCGTAGACCTCGCGTTGCTCACGGCGGTCGGCGATCTCGTCGGCCTTGAGTTCCGAGGGGCCCCCGTCGAAGACCATCACCGGCGTGATGTCGTGTTCGAAGAACTTCGGCAGGCCCTGCACCATCCCGATCAGGTTGGCCACCTCGGTACCGTCGTCGGTGGTGTACTTCTGACTCGAGGTCCACTTGACCGTGGTCGTCAGGTAGCGATAGAGCCAGTTGTGTGCGTCGACGGCGACGATCCCCTCGATCTCGTCGAACGGGACGGTGTCGATGACGGCGATGTCCCGAAGTGCTGCGTTACCCATTGGAATGTCATTGGCAGGACGGGGATTTGAACGATTCCCTCCCGGCCGTCCCGTTCACGGTTCAGTTCCAGGCAACGAGTGGAGCCACTGACATCATTGCACACGTCGTCCCCAGACACGTCGGCGATCAGTGTGTGATTGGGTCAGTTGCGACTATTGCTGACGGACAGGTAGCCATCAACGAACATCATGACCGCCAGCAACCCGATCGCGGCCACCAGAACGACGCCACCACCGTATGAGTGACCGACGGTCGCGTAGATGACCACCCCTCCAAGTGCCGAAAGCACACACATCCCGAAGAGTCGTCTGTCGGAAAGATTCGTCATACAGCAGCGTTCTCGAGCGGGGATAAAAGGATACTCGTGGGGGACACACAAATCGAGGTCACCATTACTACAGAAATTAAAGTGTTGGCTCTGTCTGTCGGTTTCTCACGAATTACGAGGACGATTCGGCCGCATCATCGGCTTCCCGCTGGGTCGCCAACATCCCGAGCACGATCAGGGCCGCCGTGGGCACGGCGGCAGCTTGCAACACGTCCGAGGAGAGCGAGAGGGCGACGAGGGCGATCGCACTCAGAAAGCCCCACTTCATCGATCCCGAGCGAACCGCACCCGCCCCGACCCACGCTGCGGCCACGAGCATCGTCAGCCACAGCGCGAGCGCGTGGGAGTACCCGAAGCGATAGAGTAACACCGGTGCCAGCAACGTGACGCCCGCTACGGCGACCAGCGCACTCGCCCGCAGTACCGTCCGCCACAGCGTCATTGTCCGCCCTCTGGAACGCGGTCGTGATAATAGTTGAGAAACGTCCCTACGGCTCCGAGAAGTCGGTCATCAGATCGAGTACGCGAACGTCATCGGGAAGCGCCTCGAGTACGCCCGCCGGCCAGCCGCGGTGGCCCAGGGTGAACGCGCTCTCGGGATTACTCTCGACCAGCCGACAGACGCCCTCGGCTGCCGCCTCGAGGGCCGACCGGTCCGTTCGCTCCGGGACTTCGGCCGCGAGCGGGTACGTCCGCGAGAGCGCACGCGGGAACGGCCCAAACGGCGGCAGGACGCGCCAGGAGGCGTCGTACTCGTCGCTGCTCGAGGCATCGCCCTCGGTCAGGAAGACCGACTCCGGGACCGAGAGTCGTGACAGTCGGTCGTGATGACGCCTGACTTCCGGGCGTCGGGCGCTCTCGTGAGAGGTGTAGAAGAACGTTCCCTTCGAGATGGGGTCCGTGCGCTCGAGTTGGTCGGCGTGGTCGAGCAGGGTCCGGTAGCCGTCCAGCATCCGCGGGTGGCTTCGCGCGCGCTGCTCGACGAGTTCGAGGAGGCGGCCGGCGCGGATGGCGTCCTTGATCCGGCGCATTTCGGCGAAACTGACGTGGAGGTTGTGTCTGGCGAGCGCCGTCTCCCGCTCGTCGTCGGACAGCGCTCGCAGGGTGTCGACCTGGTGGTCGGTACAGACGGGACACGGGCACGGCAGGTGCGTCATGTCCTCGAGGTGGCGAGTCCCACGGACGGTGAGGTAGCGGTCGTCCCGAGCGTAGAGGGCGTACGCCGCCGAGTCGAAGAGATCACAGCCCATGGC
>SL_4KL_010_BRINEDRAFT_10000079_pt1 | contig 38860 bp, 38 predicted proteins | sample SodLak_010_BRINE_2_FD_10664 | JGI IMG/M metagenome (IMG submission 10664) | reverse complement strand
TTGATTCGGACATTGTTCTCGATATGGAAGTACTTCGTATCGATCTCAGCGTAATCGATCTGTTTGCCATCGAAGTAGAGCACAATCTTTAGTGATTCTCCGTGGACATCCGCCCAGAACGTTTTGTAGCTGTCTTTCTTTATTTTGAGCGTTCCCTCCTGTTCGCCATCGTACTCTTTCCACGTCAGCTCAACCTTGTGGTCGGTTTTGTTGTAGACTTTGAATTTGGCCTTACCTTTTCGTTTATCGTAATCAACAGGCTCGATCGAAACTCCGTCTTTTATATCAGGTTTGTCTTTTTCGTCATCTTTCTCGTCTTCCTCATCGTTCTCATCATTTTCTCCATTCTCATCGTCTTCATCATCAAAACGGCCGCAGAACGTGACATTGGATATTGCAGCTTGCTGGCCACCTGGATTAACTAGGTCTGAATCAATGACTCCAGAGGTCTCGCTGTCAAAGTCGAACGTTTCGGTATCTTGACCACCAAACAGTCGTATTTGATGGACTTCACAGCCGTCTGTTGTCCACTCAAAGCCGATCGGCTCGCACTCTTCGTCTTCTTTATTAACAACATTTTTAATTTCAATATCACACTCCTCATCACCGAACTCGGTCTGGACGAATTCGCAATCCTCGAAATCAAATTTTCCGAGGAAGGAGGTACCATCAGGGCAATCATCAGATTCAGTTGGGGTGTCTGGCTCTTCTTCGGTATTTTCTTCCGTTTGAGTGGCTGTTTCAGTTTCTGCTTGCTCGTCCTGTGTTTGCTCGGTTGAGTCGGAACCGTTTCCGTCTCCGTTTTCGTCGTCAAACAGTCCAAGGCAGCCGCTCAGTGCACCAAGCGTCACACCGCTTGTAAGGATTAGTTTGCGTCTGGTATTGGAATCTACCATATGCGAGAGGACTGCAACAGTGGTCATTGTTAGTCGCAATATAGCACATACAGTGATAGTATATTGATGGTGAAATGATAGCGTCGCATTTGTAGGTAGTAACTACCGCGTTGAGCGCAGCTTTCGACCGGATACAAGCCAAATGAGTGCCAGTATTATGCCTCAGTTGAACCGGCTAACAGAGCCAAAGCGCCGCTGTAGGCAGTGGCTGTCGCGCACCAAATCAGTACCATTTTGCAGATGGTTAAAAAAGGAATATCAAATGATATTTTCCCTCCAAAATTCGATCGTGCTGCTACTCGGACTCGGCGACAGCCTCTCAGTTCCACTCGTGTTGGCTGCAATCGCGGTGCTCACCGGCATTGGACTGATTCTTTACGGCGTTCAACACTCACTGATCGCATTCGCACTCCTTCGGATGCGTCCAACAGATGGCTTTTCGATCAGCGATGATGGCGATCGCGTCTGCATACAGGGATCTGTGACAGCGATCGACGAGCCGCTTCCAACACCATTCACTGATGAAGAAGCAGTTGTTGTTGCATATGAGGTCAGCGAACGGAGACAGCAAGGAAAGCAACGAACATGGCAGACGATAAGTGAGGGCTCCGCAGGAGTTCCATTTGCAGTTGAGACCGGCGGTGTAGCGGTTCGTGTTGACCCACATCAAGCTCGATTTTCACTTAAACAGCGTTTTGAAACCGACATTCCCAGTGGCAAAACACCACCGGAACGTATCCAGCGGTTCATCGCTACAAATGATGATGTTGATCAACAGAATTCGCGATTTTCGTTGGGACCGCTATCGCTCCCAACAGGGAGACCACAACGATTTACGCAGAAACATATTAAACCTGGTGAGACCGTGACCGTGATTGGTGAACCAACTCCATATCCTGGGGCAGACGTTGGACAGGCAAAAGCACAGATCGAAGGGGGGTCTCCATTTATTGTTTCGGATGCTCCTATTCGACGAACTGCACTCCGGGAGTTTGGTCTCTCACTCGTTCCACTCATGATCGGACTCCTTCTGCTTGCAATCGTGTGGGTAGGTGGTGGTGGGATTGCCTTGCGGTCGGTACTTGGGTTCTGAGACACCAACCCCGACACGCCTTTCTATCTTACACCCATTGTACCCGGTATGACTGATGAACAGGCCTACGCTGGAACAGCGGAAGGCCAGGGCCCCGTGAAGATCACCGAAGAGATGGCCCGCCATTTGGAGAATAAGCGCGAAGAGCTGTTTGAGGAGTTTGAGATTCGTGACCGCTTCCCGTCTGATGTGCTTGTCGAGGCCCGAAAGCGAACAGAAGACGTACAAGCAGAGATCGAAGCGGAGTTAGATCACCGAAAAGATCTTCGCGACCTCACGACGTGGACCACAGATCCGATCGACGCACAGGATTTTGATGATGCGATCAGCATCCGAAAGAACGAGGAAACGTACACGCTCTGGGTCCACATTGCAGATGTGAGCCACTATGTGCACCCCGACTCCGAGATGTGGGAAGAAGCAGTAAAACGCTGCAACACGGTGTACCTCCCCGCATACACAATCCATATGCTCCCACCCACGCTCGCAGAAACGGTCTGTTCGTTGGTTCCACAGGAGGATCGGCTCGCGCACACAGTCGAGATGGAGATTAGCCAAGAGACACTCTCGTTTGAGGAGCTCAGTATCTACAAATCGGTGATCCACAGTGACGAGCGACTCACCTACTCACAGACTGAGGACAGAATTGATGCGGAAGGCGAGCCACTCTCTGCTGAGTGTGCCCTCGTCTATGAGCTTGCAGATCAGATGCATGAACAACGAAAAGCGGACGGCTCGCTTGTACTGAATCCCTCCCGCGATCGAGCACATACGATCGTCGAAGAGTGTATGCTGAAAGCCAATAAAGCAGTTACCCACGAACTGATGTGGAATCGTGGTGTCGAAGCGATGTACCGCGTCCATCCACAGCCAACACCTGACCAGTGGAATGATGCACTCAGAGAGATTCAAGAGTTAGAAGGTGTCTCAATTCCGGGCGGCTCGTGGGACGATCCACGAATTGCTGTGAACGCTGCGCTTGAGGAATCGCCGGGTCGTGCGCTCAACAAGATCCAGCGTGCAGTCCTAAAAGTCATGCCACGAGCAAAATATATGAACGACCCGTTTGGTGGACACCACGCGCTTAATTTCGACATTTATGGCCACTTTACGAGCCCAATCCGGCGGCTCTCAGATCTTATTAATCACTGGATTGTCCACGAGAACGAAGTGCCTGAAAACCTCATCAAACTCTGTGACCACGCCTCGGACAAACAGAAAGATGCAGAGACATGTGAGCGGTTATATAAACAGTTCCTGCAGGAGGTTGGCCTTGATCCGTATGCGGTGAACAATCGTGGCCTCGAAGTAGTTGAAGACCCAGAAGACGCAACACACGAAGTATAGTACGCAGAATATCCGTTTTGACGACACGTATAACCACAGTCGAAACCTACGGTAGCTAATGCGCCGGTTGGTCCTCACAGCGATCGTATTCCTCTCTTTATGTTCAGTAGTGACAGTGGTGACAGCAGTGCCGGATGCACGGATCGTCATTTCAGATGCAACCCCACAGTCGGAAACGACAGTCATTGACTCACCAACAACAGTCGATGTGACGGTGTCACTTGCTGGCGGGAGTCCAAGTGCTGTTGAGCTGGATTCTGTCGCAATTGTTGATGAGTCAGGAACCGAGCTCAAACAAGTGACGACACTTGGTACATTGAGCCAAGGAGGGGCCCTCACTATTCCAGTAACGGTGACGTTTACTGAATCCGGAGTTCGTGAGCTTACGGTTGACGTTCGCGGAACTGATGAAAACGGAGCGGACGTCACTGCGACCCGCCCGCTTACGATCGGTGTTGAGCGTGCCCCTCCATTGCTCGATGTCGGATCGATCGATCCAGTAGTTGGGGCCGAAACAACGCTTCCGGTGTCGATTGGGAATCCGACAAATGATCAACTCCGAAATATCACACTCACAGTCCGTGGTGACGGTGTCACGGATCGTTCGACGCAGCGGTCGATCACCTCGCTTGCGCCTGGGGATGTCGTTGACAGGGAGTTGGTGTTCATTCCAGAGACGGCTGGCCAAGCGGAAGCCGTCGTAGAGGTACGATACACGACGAGCGCCGGATCAGTAACTGTTGCAGAGCGACCGGTGAGCTACGCTGCCTCCGAGCTAGTGACAGACCTCGGCGTTCGTGTATCCGACACTGGGAGTTCACCAACCGGAGACACAAGTTTCGACCAACCAACGGGTGTCCCCGGTGGGTTCGGTCTTGATGCGCTCCTGGGAGGACAGCCAGGCGGTGGCGATGAGGCTGATGAACCGTCATCGATGGGGGCTGGCGGGCAACAATTGGTGCTAACGAACTTTGGGAACGCACCAGTTACGTCGATCGTTGTTACGCCACGCACTGCTGATGGTGACCTTCCACGGATCGCGGTTGAAGAATCGGTACAACCGGGAGCATCAACCACTGCCGACGTCGACCTCCGACGTGTGCCTGCAGGTACAGTAACGTTTTCGGTGTCGTTTGAAACGGCTGCAACGTCACAGCAGCAGACGCTTCAGTACGAGCATCGGCCTGATGCAGGCGATGTAACACTCACAGGCGCTTCAATCGAGGAAATTGATGGTTCAACACGAATCTCTGGAAACCTCGGCAACCCCACTGGTGGGACGGTGACGGGGGTTGTGGTTGCGGTTGCTGATACGGAGACCGTTTCTCCGGCCTATCCACAGCGCGACTACTTTGTTGGGACACTAGAACCAGGTGAGTTCGCACCATTTGATGTGACTGCGACGATCGACGCAGAAGCTACAACAAACGTCTCTGTAGATGTTACATTCCGTGTTGATGGTGCAATCGAGACACAGACGTTTTCGCTTCCGTATGAGTCACCGTCGGGGAGTGATACAACAGGGTCGACAGTGTGGCGATCAGTTGGATTCTGGCTCACCGGCCTTGGTGTCGTTGCTGGCGGCGCAATCACTGCAGTCTACATCCGACGACGATGACGCAAGAACAAACACAGACACATCCTGTTGTCGAAGACAATGCACCAGCGATCGAACTTCAGGACGTTGTCAAAACGTACAACACTGGCGGGGAGACGATCGATGCACTTGCGGGGGTTGATCTCGCAATTGAAGCGGGTGAGTTCCTCGCAATTGTCGGTCCAAGCGGGAGTGGAAAGAGTACACTGTTGAACATTCTCGGACTGCTTGACGTGCCAACAAGCGGAGCGGTTCGAATACACGACCGAGATGTCACAACGCTTTCCGAGCGTGAACGAACCACTGCCAGAAAAGAATCGATCGGCTTTGTTTTCCAAGACTTCCACCTCCTTCCGTCGCTCACGGCCACAGAAAACGTCTGTGTCCCAACAATGTTTGACACAGGGAGGGACGCAACCGGCCGAGCCGAACAGTTGCTCACACGGGTTGGGTTAGGCGATCGGCTGACTCACACACCGGATGAGCTGTCGGGAGGGCAGCAACAGCGGGTGGCGATCGCTCGGGCGCTGATTAACGAGCCGACAATTGTGCTGGCGGATGAACCAACGGGGAATCTTGACCAAGACACAGGCCATACGATTTTGGATGAGTTTCGACGGGTGTGCGATGCTGGAGTGAGTGTTATTGCGGTTACGCACGATGAGGTTGTGACGACATACGCCGATCGGACGATTGAGCTGATTGATGGAGTGATACATCGTGGCTAGTGGTTCAACCACGACTGCGGAGCGACTGCAACACGAACTGAAGCGTCTTATTCCTGCAGTAAAAATGGCTCGTCGGAATCTCACTCGGAATACACTTCGGACAGCACTTGCTGCACTCGGCGTGTTGATCGGGGTGTTTGCAATTGCATCTCTTGGGCTGTTTGGGAATATTCTTGCACTCTCTGCCAGTGCGGAACTTGGCGGAATTGGGAATCAGCTCATCATTACACCAAATGAAGATGCAGGGGTAACCGGACTCGACATCCGTGATGTTGATGCGGTTACAAGAGCGGTGGGGACAGATGGGACTGCAGTACCGTTGCTCACGACAAGCGGATTACTCTCTGCAAGCGGTGGGCAGACATTTGGACAGGTGTATGGTGCAGATAACCCTGCTGCACTGTTTACTGCACGCGAAGGCACAATCCCCGATCGACATCGGCAAGGAGCAATCGTTGGCGGGGACGTTGCAGAGACGCTTGACCTTCGTATTGGGAGTGCGATCGAAGTCGAATCGAGTCGCTATCGTGTGATTGCAATCCTTGAGTCAGAAGAGTTGCTTACGCCAGTGAATCCAAACAGTGCCGTTATCCTTCCTGAAGCTGCGTTCGCACAACGATCGTATGACCAGATTGTCGTCCAAGCACAGAGTGGTGAGTCTGCAAGTGTGATTGCAGAGCGCGTACGGACACAGCTCAACAGTCGAGAGGAGCGTGTGTCCGTGTTTGAGCTGTCAAGCATTCTTGAGACGATCGATGAGTTCTTTTCGCTACTTAATCAGTTCTTGCTCGGAATCGCCGGTATCTCGCTGGTTGTCGCTGGCGTGAGTATTTTCAATGTAATGTTAATGAGCACAACTGAGCGGCGACAAGAGATTGGTGTCCTCCGTGCAGTCGGTGTACAAAAAGGAGATGTACTTCGCGTACTCCTCGCAGAAGCTGTTTTGTTAGGGGTGATTGGTGGACTCTTTGGCGCACTGTTTGCAGGGCTTGCAGCGATTGGCCTTGTGTTTATTGCACCGATCGGATTTGATGTTGTGCTTGTCGCCTCAAATGCGGTGTATCTTTTCGGTGCATTTGTATTTGGTGTGATTGTGTGTCTGCTCTCAGGGTTATATCCTGCGTATAAAGCGGCAACACTCCGCCCTGTAGAAGCGCTCAGGGGATAGACACCCATCGACCTGTTATTGGAATCTAAGTCCGAATAGGGCCTGTAATTCTCAGATTCGATACTGTCTGACGAAGGTTTAATTCCCATGGCTCAAAGAAATTTACTAGAGACTGGGTGTCACTGTGAATGGTAGATTCTAACTCTAATTCCGATTGCAGTTCTGGGCGTGATGAAGCGACGGGTGAGGTAGCCATGAGTAGTGCTGGCTCATCGCAGTTAGTTCTACCACCAATTGACGCTGTGACTGACGTGTCTGTCACAACACCACCAGACACCTACCGAGGCAGTACACCAGAACCTGAACCGACAGTAGAGACAATAACAGATACAGGCATCCAAAATGCTACAGGGCCACCTGAGACGCTCTCCGCTGACGAATACGTTGCACGGGTAGCGGAGCTTGTTTTTATCGATCCAGCCCGTGCCGGTGATCGAATCGGTGATCTGCTTTCTATTTTTGAAACGTCCGATGACGCGATTCGTAGAGATATTAGCGACACGATAGAGTGGCTTGGGTATCGCCGACCACAGGAGTTTGTCACATGGTCAGATGGGTTTGTGATGTGTGCAACTGCCGATGATCCTGAACAAGCATATCTTGGGCTTCGATCGTTGGCACAAGTTGCAAATGAGAATGAAACCGCTGCAGCAAAAGGACTCAAACCAGCGATCAACCGCCTCGATACAACGGACATAACCCTCCGAACCGCAGCGCTCGCAGTGATCGCAGAAGTTGGTGCAAGACATACACAACAAGTGAGTCGTGCAGACCGATCGCTGGCAAATGCACTCACCGCGCCAGCTGCACGGGTGCGGACTGTGGCATGCATTGCGGCAGGAAATCTACTGGCGGTTGACCCACAGCGATTCCCACAGACATCGATGCGGCTCTTTGCCGTCTTGGATGATGAAGACGAGAGAGTCAACACATACGCGCATGTTGCGCTTACGAACTTTGCAATCGAACAGCCCGCTGTGATTCCAAATAAATCGGTCGTTGTCGATCGGCTCGATACCGTCTCAGATGAGTTGTTGGGGCTTAAAGAAGGAACAACCGCAAAAGCGGTGGCCGAAGTGACAAAAGTGCAAGCAGGATATTGAGAGCAGGAGTGTCTCCCGCACGACATGAGTAAGAAGTGAGTACAAAACGTTCTAATTCGGCGGACCGCGGTCGGGGTCATCATCGTGCGGGGGACCACCACCAGAACCGTTTCCGCCACCACATGAGTTCCCAGGTGGATCTTTAGTTACAGAAACAGTTGCGGTTGTCTGTATATTCGTCTCAGCAATACTTGTCGAGGCTTGCGGCGGTGTGAGTGTTGTTGTTAAATGAAACGCAACCTCTGATTCTTTTGTACATCGATCGCTTGTAAAATTATCCACAGAAAATGCATCAGTCTCTAGCAAGTCGACAGTATCGCCCTCAACTGTTGCTGTCCCATGTGTCTTCTCAACTGTTTTTTCAGAATGCTCTACAGTTGCTTGGGCACCAGTACCCATATTTTCCGCAACGAGTTCGATCGAGAGCACTGAATCAACAGTCGCGCCTTCCCACGAAAAAACAAGCATCGGAGAGACAAGGAGTTCCGAGATACGACCATCTTTCGTCGTAATAGACGTATCTTTGGCTGTGAAATTAGAGACAGAGACCGTCGCAGCCGCTGGTTTTGACGCTGATAGTGACCAGCCAGCCAGTATCGTGCCGGAGGTTACCCCAACAGTCCGTAACAACTGTCGACGGCTGTAGAACATGTCTCTCTATTCGTCTTCCACTTCGTTGTCCGATGTTGCAGTGGTCTCGACTGTACCACCAATGTCAACATCCGCAGGTTGATTTTTGACAACAACATCAAATTCGGTTGTATCAGTCGCTGACGCGTCCTCAGTTGAGATCCCGAACGTGACCGTTACTGTCGTTTCTGTCTCATCAGCATCAACTTCAGATTCAAACGTCTCTTCGCTCCAAGTTTCAAGTAGGTCAATGTCGTCACCATCATCATCGAAATCAAATTCGTCACTACCAGTATATCCTGATAGGGTCTCCGATCTTTCAATTGCAATATCATCTTCCCCATCTGTACTGAATGTAATCTCCATCTCTGCATCTGTCTCTGCTGAATTGAATCCTTCCCATTCAACATCGAGTGTTGGTTCAACAATGAGCTCAGCAATGCTTCCATCATGAGAGGTGAGTGTTGCATCTTCTGCTTCAATTACAGAGCCTTCAGCTGCAAGTGCAGGCTGTGATGCACTGAATAGACCGATCGCTCCGAGCGATGTTACACTCGCCCCCGTGAGGATGATACCACGCCGGGAGATCAGGCCGCGCTCGTCCGTATTCTCGGTTGAATCTGTTGACATACGTTACTGTACGCTAACCTATCAACAGCCATTGTAAACAGCCAGTTACCGATGGTCACGGAAGCTGTAGGAAGCCGCTGCCAAATCCGTAGGGTCGGTATTCGGGGCCGTATTCTGATACTACATCGCGGTAGCAATTGGCTGTCAGTCGTGAATGTCTTACAATCGACACATAACAAACTACTAACTGTTCAGACTTAGTGTATGGATGCTACGAATATGGTGGAGTCGAGCATGTCAGTTCAGACAACGCCTCCGTACCAAAATACCGCAGACTTGCTTCACGAGGCCCCAGAATCGTTTGTCACCGCAGTTGATAGCCAACTCGATGGGAGTTTGGACTGTATTGGTATCTACACGCCGCGGTCGTTAGACGTACTCTTTGCCACCGGTGAGTTCTCAGCACAAAAAGATGCGGGGCAACTACCCCTCATCGCCAAGGATACTGGTATTGAGATTGTGTTCGGAGATGCGGCACGAGAGCATCTGTATGAGCTGGGCGAATTTGCGTACGCGCTGGATTCGTACACACATGGATCGGTATTAAGAGTCGGACTTACCGAAGAGACTGGCCTGCTGATCGTTGGATCGTTCAGCGCTGCTGTTGTTAAAACCGTACTCAGTACAGTAGATACATATCTCCGTATCGAACGTAACTAATTTGCCGCGCACCCACGTAAAATAAATAGACAATGTGGACTTGCCGGGATTTGAACCCGGGGCCTCTTCCTTGCGAAGGAAGCGATCTGCCACTGATCTACAAGCCCGCACTGGTACTGTGCCAACCAGAATATTTGTAGTTTCTGTTTTTTTACCGTATTGGCCGTTCAGATACGGGTTGACGAACATCTAGCAGCCCGATATAGCCTGCAAGTAGACCGAGTATAAGCCCTGTGAAGTGCGCAATCAGTGCCACACCAGGGCGGCCGGTTGCGATCGTCACAAGCAGTGCAATCACCACAAAGAGTCCAAACTGCGCGCGGCCACTGAGCTCGATAGAGCGGAACACAGCCTGTGAAACGATGTTGCCAGCGAGTAGGTATCCCAGCAATCCAAAGATTGCCCCACTCGCACCAATGACACCAGCTGGACCACCAATGACGCCACTAATAAATACTTCAGAGACTCCTGCAAGGACGCCCACGCTCAAAAAGAACACGTGAAATCGAGCTCGGGTAGTCCGTCGCTCAACAAGAAGCCCAAACAACACGAGAGCGATCATATTTGTAGTATAGTGTCCAACGCCGCTATGTGCGTACACACTTGTAATAAGACCCCACGGGTTCACGACAAACGGCGGTGCAAGTGCGAACAGCCCAGTCGCAAGAGCAGCGCTAAACACTCCAATCAGTGACTGGATTATAAAAACGATTGTACAGATGAGGAGGACTTCGAGCGTGGGACTCCGGCTCATACACCATGTACGGTCTCAGTCCCTAAAATCGATTGCCAACGTTATCACTCAGACGAATAAAACAAAAAGAATATTGTAGCGCGATGCACCTTAGCGGCGCGAGTCCGCTATAGTACAGCGAACGGGTGTGAGTATGACCTCAATCAGTCTTCGAGGACAATCTCGATGCTCACGTCGTTCGGTACTTGGATACGCATGAGCTGTCGAAGCGCACGTTCGTCCGCGTCGATATCGACGAGGCGCTTGTGAACGCGCATCTCCCAGTGCTCCCACGTAGCCGTACCTTCTCCGTCCGGCGACTTGCGCGCGGGGATCTCCAACGTTTTCGTTGGAAGCGGGATCGGCCCGCTCAGGTTCACACCTGTCTTCTCCGCGATCTCGCGAACGTCGCTGCAGATGTCGTCGAGATCCTCCGGGCTTGTGCCCGCGAGGCGAACGCGTGCTTGCTGCATTTATCGCTCGTTGACCTCGAGCACCTTACCAGCCGCGATGGTCTGACCCATGTCACGGACTGCGAAGCTGCCGAGTTCTGGAATCTCGCCTGATGGCTCGATGCTGAGCGGTTTCTGTGGGCGGACAGTGACGATCGCTGCGTCACCGGACTTGATGAAGTCTGGGTTCTCCTCTGCGACCTCACCCGATGCTGGGTCGAGTTTCTGATCGATCGACTCGACCGTACATGCGACCTGCGCGGTGTGAGCGTGGAAGACAGGCGTGTAACCTGCGGTAATCACGCTTGGGTGCTGCATGACAACAAGCTGTGCTTTGAAGGTCTCTGCGACCTTTGGTGGGTCGTCTGCTGGACCACAGACGTCACCACGGCGGATATCGTCTTTGCCAATGCCACGAACGTTGAATCCAACGTTGTCACCTGGGCCTGCTTTTGGCACCTCTTCGTGGTGCATCTCAACAGTTTTGACCTCTCCGGAGACATCGGATGGCTGGAAGGAGACGTTGTCGCCTGTTTTCAGCTCACCGGTCTCGACACGTCCAACTGGGACGGTACCGATTCCCGAGATTGTGTATACATCCTGGATTGGAAGACGCAGTGGTGCGTCCGTTGGTGGCTCAACCTCTGGAAGGTCGTTAAGTGCTTCAAGAAGCGTTGGGCCGTCGTACCAGCCTGTGTTTTCGCTTCGCTCTGAGATGTTGTCACCCTCGAATGCGGAGATTGGGATGAACGTGGTTTCGTCGCTGAAGCGGACCTGTTTGAGGAGCTGTTTGACTTCCTCAGTGACCTCTTCGAAGGTGTCTTCGCTGTAGTCAACAACATCCATTTTGTTGACACCAATGATGAGCTCGTTAATGCCGAGCGTTCGTGCGAGGAAGACGTGCTCGCGTGTCTGTGGTGCGACACCGTCGTCTGCTGCGACGACGAGAACCGCGTTGTCTGCCTGCGATGCACCAGTGATCATGTTTTTCACAAAGTCACGGTGACCTGGGCAGTCGACAATGGTGAAGTAGTATTTGTCGGTGTCGAATTCCTGGTGTGCGATGTCAATGGTGACACCACGCTCTCGCTCTTCTGCGAGGTTGTCCATAACGTAGGCGAATTCGAATCCACCTTTGCCTTTTTCTTCCGCCTCTTGGCGGTGCTGTTCAATTACGTGCTCTGGAACGGATCCTGTCTCGAACAGGAGTCGTCCCACGAGTGTACTTTTTCCGTGGTCAACGTGGCCGATAATAGCCAAGTTTTGGTGTGGTTTGTCGTCGCTCATGGGTAAGTCACGCGCTAAGGCGCTCTGTGGGGATTCTTTCGTCTGTTTACCCTAAAACCATTTCGATACGTCGCCCCGACGAGGTCAACGCCGTCTTGCGGTTTGTGGGTCGGTGACGTATGTGTAGCATAAGCATACCGTTCGGATGACTGAACTTGTCTGCTCCGCTCAAAAGTGACAGAAATAGTAACTGATCGCCGCTGCAGACCGTATTATAATAATCGGCCTACGTCAGAAAGCACCGCGGTGGCTGTCTCGGGACCACCGGCACCACGACCACTAATGTTGAGCCGTCCAGCATGCGTGGTGTCTAATTGAACGATATTTCGTGTCCCGCTAACTGCAAGCGCTGAGTTCTCAGGGATCAGCCGTGGTCCAACACGAATGCCATCGCGTGACGCCTCACCAATCAATCGAACTGTTCGGCCGTCGTCTGCTGCAAGATCGAGTGCAGCACCGGGGACATTTGTAATACCGTCCACAGTTGCATCGTCGAGCGCGAATTCCTGTTCACCTTGACTGAGAACATTTGCTAAGATGACACATTTGAGCGCTGCATCAGTTCCCTCAACATCAAACGTTGGGTCAGCTTCCGCTACGCCCATATCTTGGGCTTCCGCAAGAACGTGCTCATAGTCGAGCCCTTCAGCGGCCATCCGTGTGAGGATGAAGTTTGCGGTCCCATTGAGCACTCCACGCGCTGCAGTGATGTGTCCGGGCCCAAAGTCTTCGATCGTCGACAGCGCAGGAATCGCACCGCCAACGGTGGCCTCAAATCGGATATCACCATCGCTTGCAGTGACTAGTTCCATGAGATCTCCGTACCGTTCTGCAACTGGCCCTTTATTCGCGAGGACAACGTGTCGGTCATGTTCTAACCCTGCCTTCACATGGGCAAATCCAGGCTCCGCATCACCAAGGGTCGTTGGTGTTGCTTCAACAAGCACGTCGTATGATGCATCAAGTGCAGCCTCTGGATTCTCATCACCAACGGTTCCGTCAGCATCTTTCCGGGTAAAGATGGCCTCTGGGTCAAGGCCTTTAGCGTCGATCGCTGCACTCTGTGAATCTGCTACTGCAGTTACAGTGTAGTCATACTCTTCGGCAAGTTCGACAACCGATCGGCCAACAGCCCCAGCACCCAATACTGCAAGTCGTCCGCTCATTGTACCACCTCCGTAAGCGGTTCAATGACGTGTAAGTCTTTTTCGGCTGCAATTTTACGGAGTGCCCCAAGTGTATCTTCAGTTGTCCCTGCACGGGTTGCAAGCCGAAGGAGTGCACTTGACTGTTCATCTGTTCCCTCGCGTCCAGAGAGAGACAAGTCGTTCAGTGATGCATTCGCACAGCCCTCAATCCGTTTGAGTGTATCAGAGAGGTCAGTGTCAACAAGGTGGCCAACGAGCAACACGGTGAGCTCCTCATCGTATCGTTCGGTACCTGCCTGCATGACATTCACACCTGCATCTCGAAGCGCTTCAACAATTGTTTCGAACCGATGTGGTGTACACGAAAAGTCAACCTCCACAGGGATATGCCCACGTGGTGTGAGATTACCACGTTCGTGGTAGATCGACATGAGATTGCCTCCGTTGTCCGAGATCGGCTGTAGCGCCCGGAGTAGCTCACCCGGCTCGTCAACAAGTTCGAGTCGAACCGTGTGCGTCTGTGCTTCCGTTGAATCTGGAGAACTCATTCGTGCACCCCCACCAGGACCGCATCCGCTGTTGCTGTTGTTGTGCCCGACGAAAAGCAGTCACTAGATACCTCCGAAGCGATACGTCGGGTGGCGGATGGCGATTCCTTCCACATACTACGTCAGTGTTCTGCCGTGAGCTATAAGGCTTCGTCGAAGACAGATGCTGCCAACGAATCCGTACGGTACCACAGCACAAAGGTAATCTCTTCCACAAACTGATCACCAGAATAAAAACCGGACTCCAATGTAACGAACCGTAGCTTCAGGGGGCAGAGTGTTATACCCGATCAAAAATAGNAAACAGNNCTGGTAGAGTTCGGGCGCTTAGATGTAGTCGATCGACGCTGGAAGTTCGAGCTTCATTCCTTTGCGCTCGCGGATTTCCATGATCTTGTCGGTCTGGAGGTTGTCCGAGAGGACACGGAAGCCAGCGTTTTCGGTGTTCCAGGATGCACGACCCTCTGTTGCGGATCGAACATCGGAGGAGAATCCAATCATCTCCTCAACAGGTGCGATACCTTCGATCACCATGAGGTCACCCTCTTGATACATGTCGTCGACGCGTCCACGGCGTCCCTGGATCTCGCCGGATGCAGATCCCATGTATTCGGATGGAACATCAATACGGACGTTCTGGATCGGTTCGAGGAGTTTGATTCGACCATCGATGAGCGATCGGTGGACCGCATCACGGACCGCAGGAATAACCTGTGCCGGACCACGGTGGATTGTATCCTCGTGGAGACGTGCGTCGTGGAGCCGAAGCAGTGCACCTTGAACTGGCTCTGCTGCGAGTGGGCCGTTATCGAGCGCTTCCTCAAGTCCCTCAATTACAAGCTCCATCGTCTCATTGAGGTGCTGGATACCTTTCGTATCGTCAATGAGGATGTTTGTCTTGAAGATGTGTTCGACGTTCTGTGAGGGGTCTTTGTCCATGCCAGCTTCCTGAAGCGCCTCACGACGTTCGAGCTCCGGCATATCCATCGATACGTTTCCGAGTTTGATCTCGTCGACAATGTCTTGGCTCAGTGGTTCTGCAGTGATGTAGAACTTGTTGTGGCGGTTTGGCGAGACACCCTCGACCTCTCGGGACTGCTGTTGTGGCTGCTCGCGGTAGACAACGATCGGCTCACCAGTGTGGACTGGAATACCTTGGTTGTCACGGATACGCTGGGTAATAACCTCAAGGTGAAGTTCACCCTGTCCGCTAATCAAGTGCTCACCAGTGTCCTCGTTAATCTCAATTCGGATCGTTGGATCCTCTTTTGCGACCTGCTGGAGAATCTGGATAAGTTTTGGAAGGTCGTCCATCTTCGTTGCCTCGACGGACTTCGTGATCACCGGCTCGGAAATGTGCTCAATCGATTCGAACGGCGTCATCTCAACGGATGAAACGGTCGATCCTGCAATCGCGTCGCGAAGGCCGGTGACTGCTGCGATGTTCCCTGCTGGGACACGGTCAACCTCCTCGCGCTCTCCGCCCATAAAGATACCAACCGACTGCACACGGTTTTTGCCTGCAGTTCCTGAGACGTAGAGCTCTTGACCTTTCTCGATCGTTCCGGAGAAGAGACGTCCGGTTGCGATCTCTCCTGCGTGTGGGTCCATCGAGATGTCGGTTGACATAAAGACAACCTCTCCCTCGTCGTCAACAAGACGCATCGACTCTGCGAGTTCGGATTCACTGTCACCACGCCAGACTGTTGGGATACGTCGTGGCTGTGCGTCGAGTGGGTTCGGGAAGTGCTCTGCAACCATATCAAGCACAACGTCGGAAAGCGGTGTTGCCTCGTGGAGTTCTTGGCGCTGTCCGCTTTGTTCCATGTCGATGACCTCACCGAAGGAGATTCCGGTTTCCTCCATCGATGGCATCGAGACACCCCATTTGTAGAGTGCAGACCCGAATGCAACAGTACCGTCTTCGACGGAGACTGTCCAGTCGTAGTCTTTGTCTTCAGTCATTCCGCGGATGAGCTCGTTTACGTCACGGATGACGTCAAGGAGGCGCTGCTGCATCTCCTCAGGCCCCTCTTGAAGCTCATTGATGAGGCGATCGACCTTGTTAATAAACAGTGCCGGCTTGACACCCTCTCGAAGTGCCTGACGGACGACTGTTTCGGTCTGTGGCATTGCGCCTTCAACGGCGTCAACAACCACAAGCGCACCGTCGACTGCACGCATTGCACGTGTCACATCGCCACCGAAGTCAACGTGACCTGGGGTGTCAATAAGGTTGATCAAGTGGTTTGTTCCCTCCCACTCGTGAGTCATCGAAACGTTTGCTGCGTCGATGGTAATCCCACGTTCCTGCTCGTCCTCTTTTGTGTCCATTGCGAGCTGTTGACCTGCTGTATCATCAGAGATCATGCCAGCACCAGCAAGGAGGTTGTCAGAAAGCGTCGTTTTACCGTGGTCAACGTGAGCTGCGATGGCAATGTTCCGGATGTTCTCCGGTTTATCCATCAGCTTCTCACATTCTTGTACAATCTTCTTTCGTCGGCCCATTATACTGACCTTTACCGGTAGCAGGGTGAAAAGGATAGTGTTTCTCTGTTCGGCGAATCTCCCGAATACAAGGGTGATACCACCCCATCCCTGCAATATGTGTGTAACAGTATCGCACAGTATTGGTCAACGAACTGAAACTGATAACAGCTATAGACTACTACTAAATAAGAAAATTACTACCACAGATACCGCAAGAGTATGTGTATTTTCTATCAACGTATCTAGATGTACATGGCATCGGTAGGCACACAAGAGTAATACGTAACAAGGTCGTGGTAATAGTACACATGGATGTCCGAGTGTTCGGGCACGTCTCGCCTGACCCATTTCTAAGTGCTGCCGACGTGTTTACAACAGAGTATGACCTTTCACTGCCGGTTCGCGTGCACGTACGCGACGATCCAGAAATACGAACATGGGCAGCACACTATCGATCATATCACGTCCTCAATATCTCTCGGCAAGCTGCAACAAGTGTGATGGCACGGGAGCTTGCACTGCACGAATATTCGCATATGGCACGGTTCGAAGAGGAGCATCCATCACACGTTCAATCGATCGAAGAGGCACTCTATCTTGGACTCACTGGCAAAGCAGTTGAACAGCGAAAGCTCACTCACTGTTATCAGATTGCGAATCACATGAAAGATATCTATGCGGATGACATCACACTCAGTTTGGCACCTGCAACGAAGCTAGTCGCATTTTTAGAGTCACAGCTCGCAAAGGCGATTGCCAACCGACCACAACCAAGCCCACATCCGGACTCAAAACCGACGGTTCCAGGGCCGGATCCGGAGATTACGGCGGTAAACGCAGCATTTGCGCTTGCACTGCTTGAGCGGCATGAAATTGCAGCGACCGATCATCGTTTGTATGATTTAGCACACGCCGCCGCAGACGATGCGCCCACTGTCGATTTAGAGAATTTCAAAGAGAAGTTTCGATCACTCAACGAAGATCCAACACCAAGCGAGTACAGAAAGTCGTTGGTCGACGTCACACGGGCGTATGCAACAAACACTGGGGCACCCGCAGCCGATTAAAAGGACGCGTACTTACTCCTCAGTTGGTACCAATCGCATCAACACATCGTCTTGTTCTGTTGGGAACGCTCCGTCCGATCGGCCATCCCGATTTGATGTAATCGCATACACGTCTCCAGTAGGCGCTTGCTCAACGTGACGGATCCGACCAAACTCGTTTTCAAAGAATTTGTGCGAAGTTGCACTCCAGTCAGGATCCATCCAGTCGGCGTCGTACCGAACACCATTATCGGCCAGCGGTTCATCCCAGTCAGTGTCGTAGATTGTTGCAACATTGATATGCTCACCGCGAAGCGTTCCAATCAACAGTCGGTTCTGCCATGCAGAAACTGCATCGCCAGTGTAGAAGACACAGCCACTCGGAGCCCACGTCTCACCGGAACCGGTATTAATTACGGGACGGTCGTACTCGGTTTCGCGATACTCGCTACTATCTCTCACAGTTGGCCAGCCGTGGTTGCTTCCGGGGCGAAGAATCTTCACTTCATCACGCGCGGATGCTCCATGGTCTGTGATTATCGGTGTCCCATCCGGGAGCCAGCTGATTCCTTGTGGATTCCGATGCCCGTAGCTGAAGATTCTGGGGTCCGCACCGTCTCCAAAGTCAGGATTGTCCGGGGCAGGCTCACCGTTCGGTTTGATTCGTAGAACTTTCCCAAGTAACGATCCTGTATCCTGTGGAACCGGTTCATACGGAGGTTCCTCATCTGACGATCGTGCCGCAAGTGTTGCCTCATCATTGACATCACCCATCGTGATCCATAGGTAGTTCTCCGGTCCAAAGGCAATCCGACAGCCGTTGTGGACTGTATCTCCAGGGATGTCATCGATGATTGTCGTTGCTGTCTCATCAGGGTCATCTGCAGAGACATCGTAGTAGACAAGTCGATTCCGATTGCCATCGTCTGTATCGTAGGTGTAAAATGCGTACAACAGCGGTACATCAGGATAGTTTGGGTGAACTGCAATACCCATCAACCCACCCTCGGTGCCGCTGGCCCACCAATCAGGCTCTGTATCTCCGGGGGCCGCTGAACTACTATCAATAATATCGCTTGGCGAGGCAACTGCTTGGAGTTCGTCTGCGCTGTACTGTACAATTCGTCCGGTTCGTTCGGAAATAAACAGATCTCCATTCGGTGCAAATGTGAGATCCCATGGAATTTCGAGATTCTCTACAACGATTTCCTGTTCAAAATCAACCGATGTTGGTTCTGTCGTTGGTGCGCTCCAGTCCGGATCGTACTGCTCCCACATCGTGATATCGTGTTCAACAGTGAGGTCATACTGCTCGTCGATCGTCGGTGTCAACTCCTCATCAGCAGAGTCATCACCGGACTCCGTGGCTTGACCCTGCTCATCGGTACCGTTTCCGTCTCCAGTACCAAGACAGCCAGCGATCGAAACACCAAGAGATACCCCACCGGTTGCTGCAAGGAGGGCCCGACGGCTCAAACGGCGTGACATACCCAGCATTGGGATGGCCGAGGCTAAAGGATGTTGGCTCGAAAAACAAAGAGAGAAAAGCGGTTAACGGGCTGCTGCTGCGACACGCTCTCGCTCTTCTTTCTGCGAGATTGCGTGCGATTGAACATCGTAGCTTGCCGCACCGATAAGCTGCTGTGCAAGCGCTTCAGCTGCGCTCGTTGGTGTTTTGTAGCTTGCGCTTTGGGTACCCTGTGCGATGAATTTCAGTGCCTGATCGACACGTCGCTGCGGTGCAACGTCGACTGCTTTTGGAACCGAAATACCACCGTATTTGAGGCGGACCGTCTCCTCTCGTGGGGCTGCGTTCTCAACAGCACGAACCAGAACCTGTACTGGGTTCTCTTCGGTTCGCTCGTGAACGATTTCGAACGCCTCACGGACGATTTTCATCGATTTCTGTTTCTTGCCGGTGTTTTCCTCGGTCTGCATAAGTCGGTTGATAAGTCGCTCAACAACCGACACATCCGACTTTTTGAACTGCTTGCCCGCGTGGCGACCCATCGTGTGTGCGATCGGCGTCACGTTGAGGTATCGCTGGGTACTTGGATCGGTGTATTCGATCTCTGAAACGTCCCAGACGCCAAACAAGAGTGCGTTCTCTGTTGCTTCTTCGCTATCGGCTGGCGCCTCCGGTTCCGGAGCTTCGCTTTCCGACATCTTATCTCACCGGTTTCTCTGCGTTTCCGCGGACGAGTTCGATCATTGAGACACCGTTGACCTTCTCGACTTTGTAGTTGACACCTGAAAGGTCACCCATTGCACGACCTTTCGCACCACCGATACCAGCGATCGTGACCTCGTCGTGCTCGTCAATGAAACTGATTGCACCGTCACCAGGACAGAAGGCAGTCACCTGCTTTCCGTTCTTGATCAACTGGACACGAACACATTTTCGGATTGCTGAGTTCGGCTGTTTTGCCTCGATACCAACTTTTTCCAAAACAATACCGCGGCCTTGTGGTGCACCTTCGAGGGGGTCGGACTTCTTTTTGAGCCCTCGCTCTCGTCGAGCGTACTCAGAGTCAGACCAGCGTCGTTTCTGCCGGTCTTTTTTGAGCATACGGGCGGCGTATTTTCCGTTTGCCATAGTAGCTATGACTTCAAAACGGAGCTACTTAAGCATCCCTCTTTAGGGTTGGTAAAACGTCTTGAAATCGCTTCTTAGGGGTCGCTAATCAGATCTGAGGCAGTCTTAGAAAACACGATAACGGTTAGAGCACGGGTTTACGGCCCCAAAATAGATAGAGAACCCGTCGCTGCAATATCACTCAGGTGAGTTGGATATCGTCAATATCAAAGTGCCGCTTCGCTAAGGTTCGGGCCGTTTCGATATTTTTCCCGCCAGCGCCAATTGCTACGCCCCGGTCTGCTTCATCTACTTCCACAAAAGCGACCTGTCCGTCCTGATTTGAGATGGTCATGCCACGAACTGCAGCCGGTGCAAGTGCGCTCTTGATAAACGCCGCCGCAGTGTCTGCATCCTCGACAAGTTCGATCGTCCGATCGACTTTTCGCTCAACACGCCGGACCGTTCGACCATTTGGGCCGATCGCATCTGCCATTTTGCCAGCAGGTATCACAAACACGAGCCGATCGCTCCCGACGAGACAGTCGCGTGGGCTTACGCCCGTTTCCTCGTCAAAGAGTCCGATAAACCGGCGTGCCTCGTCTGAGAGCGTAAGTCGCATTGGCTAGTCGTCTGACGGCTGTCCACCGTCAGTGCTAATTGAGCCCATGCGAAGTTTGACGTCACCAGTACCGATCGAGACTGGCTTTCCAACAATGACGTTCTCAATGACACCATTGAGATCGTCTGCTTCACCGTGAATTGCAGCCGATAGCAAGTGGTTGACTGTAACCTCGAATGCTGCTCGTGCAAGTACAGAGTCTTTCGATCCGGAGATTCCGTGTCGACCGATCGACTCGATTTCTCCACGGTTCGTCATAATATCTGCAACAAGCATCATATGGCGAACGTTCACGTCATCAAGACCCTGCTCTTCGAGCGTGTTCACCGTCTCGTTGATGATTGCTTCACGGGCTGCTTCAACGCCGAGATTTTTGTACACCTCATGGATGTTGTTACAGGTACTCCGTGTTGCATCAACACCCTCGATTGAGAGCACATCACCAAATGCCGAGCCCTCAGTGTAGAGTACGAACTCCTCTTCATCGTCCTCAAGCTGTTCTTTACGGATCACAACACGCGTCACGTCTTCGATTCCCTTGAAGACGACATCACGAAGCTGTTCAACAAGCTGAAGTAGCTCTCTGTAGCTCGGCTCGTTTGGTCCAAACTCGATTGCGGTTCCATTTTGACGAGTGTTGACACCAAGTGCGTCTTCGATCGTCTCTGCAATCTCGGCTGCAATGACATCCGAATCACCAACGGTTGGCCATCGCTCGAGGAGGGTGTCCTTGTTGAGGTCAACTCGGACAATCATATCTGCGACGTTCGTCGAAACGTCACCGAGTGCAAGAATCTTCGTGGACTCAATCGCCCACACAACTTCGTGTGCACGCTCGCGATCATTTGCGTACCCGTCATCGAGATAGACCGTCATCATCGGTGTGTCCGGTGTTTTGCGCGCGTCAACAAGCTCAATCAGGCGTGGAAGCCCTTGGGTAACGTCGATTTCTGCAACACCTGCATAGTGGAAGGTGTTCATCGTCATCTGCGTTCCCGGTTCGCCGATCGACTGTGCAGAGACGGTCCCGACAGGGTCGAGTGGGTCAACGCGAGTATCTTCGTACTGCGATTGAACTGCACGGGCAATTTCGTCCGCTTGCTCGGTCGTCACTCCACCTCGCTCATCGATCGTTTTGTAGACACGATCTTTGAGTCGCCGTGGAAGTGTTGTATCCTCCACAACTGCTTCAATATTTCTCGTGATTGAATCGTACTCAGTCATCTGATTCCACCTCCTCGTAGCCACGCGGCTCACCATACTCTGAAAGGTTCGTTGGTGGCTCTTGGCGGTCGAGGAATGCCGATTTTTCAGCCGCTGATTCGAACTCCGCTTCGACAACACGATCAACGATGCTGTCGACATCAATGTCGAAGTCCTCGGATGAAGAGACTCGAACTGGTGAGGTTCCGTCCTCTCCGTACTCGAACTGAACGATCGTATCAGACGTGTCACGAACCGTTCCGTCGTACTGTGCCTCAAGTTCGGACAGTGCGTTAATCAGACGGCGCTGGAGATATCCGGATTTCGACGTACGAACTGCTGGTATCCACAAGTCCCTCACGGCCACCCATTGCGTGGAAGAAGAACTCACGTGGCGTGAGTCCTCCACGATATGAGTTCTCGACGAACCCATGTGCTTCTGCGGAGAGGTCGTGCGGTTTGTAGTGTGCAAGCGTTCTATCTTCGTATCCGCGGTTGATCCGCTCACCCCGAACTGCCTGCTGGCCAACACAGCCAGCCATCTGCGTCAGGTTAAGCATCGAACCACGGGCACCCGAGCGAGCCATGACCACAGCTGGGTTATCCTCTGTGAAGTGATCCTCTGCAATCTCACCAGCAGAGTCACGTGCTTTGCCGAGCGTCTGCATGATCTTCATCTCCAGTGTCTCGTCAACGGTTCGCCCAGGTAGCGACTCAAGTTCGCCGTTTTCATACGTTTGGATTAGACCCCCAATTCGCTCGTATGCGTTTCTGATTGCCTCATCAACCTGTTCGTCAGCCTCGGGTGGAATCGACTCATCGTCAATCCCGATCGAGAATCCGAAGTGCATGATTGCACGCATTGCAAGCGATGCAATCTCATTAACAAATATTCGTGCGCGTCGCTCAGAATACTGTTTGACGAGCGTGTCTACGATTTCGCCACCGAACGCACCGACTGCATCTTCATCGATCGTTCCCTCAAGCAGTTGTCCGTTCTCAACAATGACGGTGTCACCGGTTGAGGAGGTAAACTCAAGATTTAGGTCCCCTGGAAGGAGCAGCGAGAAAATCGTCTGCCCAGTCCAGTATGGCGATCCCATTTCATCTTCGCCATCCGGATCTGGAAGCGCATCGACACGGGTTGCACGAAGCAGGTCAAGTGCCTGTGTTTCGGAGAACTGTGGGTTCTCGTGCGTGAGTAGGTATGTTCCAGAGATGTGATCCTGGATTGCACCAATAATATTTTCTCCAAATCGCGGACTGAGAATCTGCTCTTGCACACGCATGAGAACACGCGCTTCTGCGCGTGCTTCTTCAGTCTGTAATGCGTGCAGGTTCATCTCGTCACCATCGAAGTCAGCATTATATGGCGGACACACAACGGTGTTCAGACGGAAGGTTTTGTACGGCATGACAACAACCTCATGCGCCATAATGGACATCCGGTGCAGCGATGGCTGCCGATTGAAAATAACGATATCACCGTCAACCAGATGTCGGTTTACCTCCCACCCAGCTTCAACTTTTGTTGCAAGCTCTTCGCAGTTCTTTTCTGTGACTTTTAGCCGGCGACCATCAGGCCGTTTGACATAGTTTGAACCCGGATGGTTTTCCGGCCCATTGCTGACATACTGTTGGGCCTCTTCGATATTCCGTTCTGTCACGTTGATCGTGATCGTCATCTCAGTCGCAACGCGATCCGGAACACCAACCTCGTTCAGACTGAGTGTTGGGTCGGGACTAATAACAGTACGTGCCGAGAAGTTCACACGTTTACCGGAGAGCGACCCTCGGAATCGGCCTTCTTTCCCTTTCAGCCGTTGGCTGAGTGTTTTGAGTGGGCGGCCCGATCGGTGCCGTGCCGGTGGCGTTCCTGAAATCTCGTTATCGATGAACGTCGTTACGTGGTACTGTAGTAGTTCCCACAGGTCCTCGATAATCAGCTGTGGTGCACCCGCTTCCCGGTTCTCCATGAACCGCTGGTTGATACGAATAATATCCACAAGCTTGTGTGTCAAGTCATCCTCCGATCGCTGCCCATTGTCAAGCGTGATCGATGGACGGGCAGTTACTGGTGGAACTGGAAGGACTGTGAGAATAATCCACTCTGGGCGGGATTTCTCCGAATTGATGCCCAGAACCTCGATATCCTCATCTGGAATATCTTCGAACCAGTCACGAATATCGGATGGCATCAGTTTGTTCATATCCTCCTCAGTGAGATCGATCCCGAGCGCTTTCTCAAGCGATCGGCGATCATCTTTCCGTGGACGGAACTCACCAGCGAGCATCTGGTTCACACGTTCAAGTGAGATCTCGGCCTTATCAGCAAGGTCCTGTGGAGACAGTCCAACGTCGTCCTCATCATCTGGGTCCGGCTGCATTGCCTCTGCAATGCGTTCGGAATAATCACCAGAGAGGACGTTTTGGACCTCGTAGTAGGTTGTTGGCTTCTCGTGTTTGATGTCTGCCTGTGGCTCTCCACAGTGTGGACAGGTTGAGGATTTTCGTGCTTGTCGAACGGCCGCTTTCAGCACATCATTCGGATCTTCATTGAGTTCTTTTGCACGAACAAGCCGATCGCGGAATTCCTCTTTTTGCTCGTCATTGAGTGCGAGTCGGCCACACTGACGGCATGTCGATCGAAGCAGCCGTCGAATAAGTTTCGTAAACCCGACGTGGATAACAGGTGCTGCCAGTTCGATGTGACCGAAGTGGCCATTACACGAACCGGAGTGTCGTCCACACGTTCGGCACTCGAGTCCCGGGTCGATGACACCGAGACGTGGGTCCATAAGACCCATGTCGATCGGATAGCCGTCGTCGTCATACGTGTCCGCAGTGATGACTTTTGTTGCGGACATATCTCGATACGTCTCTGGGTCCATCAGCCCGAAGCTGATGCCGCCAATCTCTTTTGGTGATTGCATTGACATGTAGTGAGTTCCTCCAGTTTAGACCGCGTCCACGAGTTCGAGCGTTGGTCGAATACCGAGTGCTTTCATCTCGTCAAGGAGGAGTTTGAACGCGTAGCTAACCTCGATCTTGTGAATGTTGTCTTCGTTGCCAGTGATCGGATCATAGATCCGTCGCTGTTCTCGATCCTCAACTGCGACCATTCCGGTATCTGCGGAGATATACACCTCTTCACGATCCGATGAGTCAAGCAGTCGTTCTTTCAGCGCCATTGCAGCGCCGTGTCCAATAAGCACCTCACGCTCCATCTCACCAACACGCAGTCCACCCTCACGAGCTCGACCTTCTGTTGGCTGTCGTGTCAGCACTTGCACTGGTCCACGCGATCGTGCGTGGAGTTTGTTCGAGACCATATGGTAGAGTTTGTGGTAGAAGATAATGCCCACAAAGATCTCAGCCTCAATCTTCTCGCCAGTGACACCCGAATACATGACCTCTTTACCGGAGGATTTGTATCCATGTTCTTCGAGTGCGCTCCGAAGTTCGTGTTCGCTCTCGCCTTGGAATGGCGTTCCGTCAACACGACGACCTTCAAGTGCGCCCACCTTGCCGCCGAGCATCTCTAACACGTGCCCGACTGTCATCCGTGATGGGAGTGCGTGTGGATTAAGCACGAGGTCAGGAACAACACCGTCTTCGGTGAATGGCATATCTTCTTGTGGTGCCAAGTGCCCCACAACCCCTTTTTGTCCGTGTCGGGATGCGAACTTGTCTCCAAGCTCTGGAATTCGCTCATCCCGAACTTTGACCTTCGAGAGCTTCGAGCCATCTTCACCCTCCATCAGTGTAACCGTATCAACAACACCATCTTCGCCCGATCGCATTGTGACAGACGTTTCACGGCGTTTCTGTGGGGAGAGTCCACCCATATCGTCCGGCTCTTCTAAGAACCGCGGCGGGCTTGTCTTGCCAAGCAGAACCGAGTTCTCATCAACAACGGTTTCGGGATTGACGAGCCCGTCTTCGTCAAGATGTGTGTACGCATCTTCCCCGCGTGCACCGCGGACATCTTGGTCTGGAATCTCGAATCGGTCTTCCTGTCCACCAGGATACCGTCGTTCCTCACCTTCGTAGGTACGGAAGAAGTGCGATCGTGCAAGTGCTCGCTCCACAGATCCTTTGTTCATGACGAGCGCATCCTCAATGTTGAACCCTTCATACGACATGACAGCAACCGTAAAGTTCTGTGCTGCAGGCCGCTCGTCGAAGTTGATCTGCTCTGTGGTCTGGGTTTTTACCATCGCTAGCTGCGGATAGTGCATCAGATGTTGACGCGTATCCGGACGAATTCGGTAGTTCGCCGATGGAATACCGAGCGACTGTTTCATCATCCCGGATCCCATGGTAATACGCGGTGACGCGTTGTGTTCCGGGTACGGAATCATTCCTGCACCAATTCCGAAGATCAGTTGTGGATCGATCTCAAGATGTGTGTGGTCGTCCGTTACCTCATCTTCGTCCACGGCAACGTAGATGTCCTCTTCCTCTTCTGCATCGATGAACTCGATGTAGCCCCGTTCCACGAGGTCCTCAAATTCGAGTTCATTGGCTTCTACTGCAGCAATCTCTTGATCGCCGAGGAGTGGTTCGCCGTTCTCAACAACAATGAGTGGACGGCGTGCTCGGCCGGCATCTGCATTGATGATGACCTCCTTTGTGCGCCCCTTTACCGAGACGTTGACCATCTCGGATACATCGCCACGTCGGCGTGCTTCTCGGATCTGTTTTGCGAGCTGTTCTGGGTCAGGATGGGTCCCGACCAAACTACCGTTGACGTATACTTTCGCCTCTCGTGCTTGCGCCATGATTAGTCGTCCGCTGGGGTTGTTCGGTTCACGCCTGGAATGCCCTCTACACCCATCGACGCGAGCTCTCGTTTGAGCGACTGTTCGTCCTCGATATTCTGACTCAGCTCCATTGCTTGTGCGAAGTTCTTCACAAGCCCACAGTTTGGTCCCTCAGGAGTCTCTGACGGACAGATACGACCCCACTGGGTCGCGTGAAGGTCCCGTGCCTCGAAGTGCGGCTGCGATCGCGACAGTGGCGATCGGAGCCGACGAAGGTGACTGAGAACACCCATGTAGTCCGTTCGATCAACCAGCTGTGACACACCGGATCGACCACCGACCCAGTTTCCGGTCGCAATTGGATGCTCAAGTCGCTCGGTCAACACGTCCGATCGAACCACCGTATTTACGGTAAGGTTCCGGTTACGCATGTTTGCACGTTCGAGCTGGTACTTCACGTCCCGGGCGAGCTTGTTGAGTGCCGTTCTGAACAGATCCTTCATTAGATCGCCAGACACTTTCAGTCGTTTGTTTGCGTAGTGATCCTTGTCGTCGGACTCACGGCGTTTGAGTGCAAGCTCGAAGCATGCTTCTGCCATTCGGCAGAGATAGAACGCTTTGTTGATCCGCACATCCTCTTCTTCGACACCATCTTCGTGAAGATGTGGAAGGAGATATCGATCGATCACGTAGTTTGCCCGCTTGAGCTGGTAGTTTTTACCCTGCCCAGAGGCAACTCGTTTTCCGAGTTTTTCGATCGCTTCCTCTTGGGTCTGGACGTCTGCTTCCTCCAGATTCTCGAGCATGAATTTCACAATCTCCGGATCGTCGGAGACACGGTGAACAATCTCCTCGTCGGACTCGAGTCCGAGCGCACGAACGAGCGTAATGAAGTCCACGCTTCCCGAAACGGACGGGAACGAAACTTCAAGCAGTCCGCTACGGTTTCGTTCACAGAGAACGAGTGCGCGGTATCCACGTCGCTGGCTGAATGTTTTTGCAACTTGGATCTCGTCGCCATACTTCGTGTCGTACTCTGCAAGGATCTTGTTTGGCGCAAGATCCTCGCTTGTCATTAGGACGCGCTCGGATCCGTTGACAATGAAGTATCCACCCGGATCCACTGGATCTTCACCGATTTCGATGAGCTCTTGATCGTTGAATCCGGTGATGTTACATTTCTCTGAGCCAACCATGATCGGCATTCGACCGACTTTGGTCTCCGTTGAGTCAACAACGGTTTCAGGCTCTTCTTCACCACCACGGATGATCGACATCTCCATGAACACTGGTGCGGCGTAGGTAATGTTCCGAAGACGAGCTTCTTGCGGGTATAGAAGCTCTTCAGACCCATCTGCCTCACGCACACGCGGTGTGAGGATACGGATGTCGCCGAGTTCGACATACACTGGCTCTTGGCCTTCTTTATCGCCAATGTCGGTGTCGATCGTTGCTTTCTCGTCAACGACTTCTTGCATACCGCGCATGAGGAAGTTGTTGAACGATCGGAAGTGGTGCTCTGCAAGACGGTCATCCGAGAAGTATTCCCGAGAGATGACGCGGCGATCGGATCGGTTCATTGAATCACCAGCCGATAGACAATCGCTTTGTCGGTCGTTCGGGAGTCCCGGATGATTTTGATGACGTCACCGGGCGCAGCCTCATCGGGAAGCGCTGGATCGGTTCGTTTGATCTTTGGGAGATCCGTCTTTTTGATGTTATACTCCTCGAGAACCTCCTCGACTTCCGAATCATCGTCGAGCAGGATGTGTTCTGGAACAAGTTCGTGTTGGCTTACGTCTACCATGGGTTCTGACTAGGGGAAGAAACTGCTGTCACGAGATACTACAGCGGTCTATACGATGCATCCATTTAACAGTTGTTAAGCGTGTCCGACGGCCGGGGCTCCGGATGGGATTTGCTTGCGTGACATCTATTGACAGGTACCGAGAGGATATATGAGTTATGAACCGGTGTGACGGTATCACAGCACACACCGGTGTCGGATGGTAAGTCTTATTTGTATAACCCGGATACGATAGAATGCAGCAAGAGCGCGCCCGAGTGGTGTAGTGGCCCATCATACGACCCTGTCACGGTCGTGACCCGGGTTCAAATCCCGGCTCGGGCGCTTTTCAATCTACCACAGATTGACTGCTGCCATGTGCTTGCCCGAGTGGTGTAGTGGCCCATCATACGACCCTGTCACGGTCGTGACCCGTGTTCAAATCCCGGCTCGGGCGTTTTTTCTTCGAACAAACAACGACTCTTAGCAGTGTGGTTACATATTAAATTCAATAGAGGGGCGTGCTGTATGAACTGCACCGATCGACTATATAGCTCACAGTATTCGTATGATAGCTGACATTATATAGCTACGATGGATAGTCGCGCGTAATGGAGATCATCGGCCATCGTGGCTGTCCGGTGTATGGACCTGAGAATACGATCGCTGCATTCAAAACAGCGAGCGAGTACGTCGATATGATTGAGCTAGACGTGCAGCGCTGTCAGACGGGAGAGCTTGTTGTATTTCATGATACAGCACTGAGCCGACTGACACGGCTGGATGGAGCAGTGCCAGCGGTCCCATGGCACAAACTATCTTCAGTCACCATTGGGGACTCAACCGCAACGATTCCACGTCTCTCCGATGTTCTCTCGATACTTCCATCGGAAGTTGGGATTAATATTGAAGTGAAACACGGCGGGATGGCTGAAGAAATAGAATCACTCGTCGAGACCATCTCAAATCGGATCATCGTCTCATCATTCATTCCACACGCGCTGACGGAGTTTACGACTGACACGATCGAGTGTGGCTATTTATTCGACTCCGAATGGGAGAGCCAGATTGAAATTGCACAATCCCTTGGCTGTGACGCGGTTCATCCAGCGTATGAGCTGGTCACACCTGAACGAATCGAAAAAGCACATGCATCTGGGCTACAAGTCAATGCCTGGACGGTCCCAGATACCAAGACCGCACGTGTGCTCCAACAGTATGGTGTTGATGGAGCAATCGTTGATGATTGGACCGTGGTTGAGACGCCACACCCGATGCACGTTGAGACACAAACGATCGCATAGTCATCACGATTCGTTTGTACCGATATCCGTATCTGTGGCAGATTGTTGCGGGGTGAACTGGGCTCGAATGGAGAGTAAATACCCAACAACAACCATCCCAACAATAACGCTGAGGACCTGGTCGGTCTCGCCATCTGCAACCGCGGTCAACGTCCAAAGCGTCCCAGCCCCGTACAACGCAAGCGTAAAAAAGAATCCAACTGGATGGTGCAGCCACAATCCCACAGCAACAAGCACCACTGCAATGCCAACGAATGGGCCAAACGAACCAATAACGGATTGGCTGTGAGAAGCCAGCCCAGCAACAATCCACGTGAGTCCATACAACAACGTCACGATACTGATAATTGCAGTTCCAAGACGGCGACCCTGTGTGGCAGCCATATACCATCTTCTCCACAAGAATCAATAAAAGTACACGGAGATTTCGATCGACAAATTAGAGGACAAAGTACGCAATATACATCAAGAACGCAATAAAGAACGTAAACGCGATGAGCAGTAAAATGATGAGTAGCAGTCCAACTGCAGGGCGTTGAAACGTTGCAATAACAATCCGCTCTTTGATCGACAGCTCTTGGAGATCGATCGACTCCGGTTCAGGCTGTTTCCCAGCAGACTCGCGTTCAGACACGCAGAATACTACGCGTTGAATACATCTAATAACACCGGTTCCGATCGGTTTTAAGTACAACTACAGATGGCTATCCCAGTCGATCCACTCTTGTTCCCATCCGTGTTTGGCAAAGTAGCCTTGGGTTGCAAACTCTGCATCTTCTCTGTGCATGCGGTTTCGTTCCGGGCCACGAGTAGACTCACCTGCGACAAGCAGCGGGCGGAACTGTGCAGTGCCAAATGTGTCCAGCTGCTCGAAATTACGTGTGGATCGATCTGCTGCGACGATCGACTGCTCTGGGTGTCCAGGATTATCTGGATAAACGATCCGGCCGTGTTCCGACAGCTGTAATAAAAGCGCTTGTGGTGGTTTGAGGACGGCAGCTTCGATAACAATTCGGTCGTATGGTGCATACTGTGGGAGTCCGTTTGCCCCATCTGCACAGTCGACAAGCACACCATCGTATCCGGCACGCGAGAGATTATCTCGTGCCGCGTAGACAAGTGTTCGATCGACATCGATCGCATGGACGTTGGTTTCGCCAACAATCTCTGCAATCATTGCTGCAGTGTATCCCACACCTGAACCGACGATGAGCGTGGAGTCTCCCGCAGAAAGATCTAGTGCCTCAAGAAGTTGCACGACTGTTTGTGGCGCAAGTACACGAGTTCCCTCAAACTCGCTCGCCCGGTTATGATACGGAGTGTCAGGAACAAACTCATCTCGGGGAACCGATCGGAGGGCAGAGAGCACTGAAGCCGAAAGCGGACGCGAGAGCGTGTGCTCAAGACTGTCGATCATATCGGCCCGGAGTGTTGATCGATCCATTAGCTAGACTCCGTTATCGAGCGGTATTAACCGCACGCTCACGCCCAACAAGCGAAAACTGATCGGTTCCAGGGACTGGGTTTGTTGTTTCGTACACAAATCCAGCATCCGCAAAACAGCTCCTGAACGCAGCTTCGGTGTATACACCGCCTGTCGTTGCGAGCGTACGGAGCGTCTGGTGAGTGGGGTTCGGAGATCGATCAGCGAGCGTCTCGACGAGTACAACAAGCCCATCATCAGCAAGCACTCGACGGCATGCGCTGAGTTCCGTGGTGAGTTGGTCGACAGTACACTGTGCTGACAAGCCAATTCCGACAACAATGTCAACAGAATAAGACTGAATCCCAGACAAATCATCCGTACAGAGTGTGATGTCACTGTGTGAGAGCTGTGGCTTGACAAACTCAAGGATATCCTCCGTAGCAGTCATTGTAACCGCAACTCCACGAGCAGCAAACTCGGTCGCATATGTACCGGATTCGCCGTGTAAGACAAGCACAGATTCCGCGGTGGGGTATTCTCGGAGTGCAGCAGTGACGGTTGCTCGAACGGTTGTCTCCGGTGTTGCCGCATGCGCACCAACACGGTTCTCCGTCCAGTACGGTGGAAACGTCGGTTCGTCTCCAGACACGAGCCGATCGGGAAGTTCCACGTACAGATCAAAGAGGTCAAGTTCGTGTGACAGCGGCCCGATCGATCGCGGATCACGCTTTGCCAGGAATCCAAGCGCACGATTTGTAATCTCATACTCGCCGGCGACATCTTTGACAAATCCCATTCTCTCAAGCGACCCAATGAGCGTGTCTGCTGCAGCAGTTTCAATCCCTGTTTCAGCAGCAACAGCTTCGGCGGTGCCGGCGCTAGTTGTCAATGCATCAATCACACCACATCGGCGACAGACAGAGAGCAATAACAGCTGATCGTGAGAAAAGCCGGTTCGATCGTCAGTTGGCATGATATCGTGTTACCACGCAGACCATGCGGTGGTCGTTTCGTCGCGTGCGTAGATTCGTTTCAGATCTTTGGCAAACACCATATCGCCCTCGTGGTCGAACTTATCGAAGTTGTATCCGGATGCATCGCCACGAACGTAGAGCCCCTCAATAGTGAACTCATCATCACCGAATGATTCTGTGTCACCAACACGGAACTCGTAGTCGCCAGGCACCTGCACGGAGATACTTCGTGTATCGTCGCGGCTGCCATCTTTTGGATGAAGTGTCACATTGACACTCACGTTGTCAACAACGCGTGTCCACACTGCTCGGACCTCATCCATCTGTGCGTGTTCGGTTCGTCGGTCCTGACCAAGTTCGATCGAAGTAACACGAACTTGGTGGATTGCTTCCTCAGTGTCGACGATGAACTCGTCACCGGTCTCGACAGTTTCGGTTGGATCCGCTTCGAGCCGTGTGCGGAACGAATCATCATCGTGCGAGACAATAACTGAGATTTCGATGTCCTGTGCGACATCGATCTGTGCTTTGTGGACATGGTGACACTCAGTGCAGCGGACTGTCGTGTGCCCGCCTGGCTTGAGTACCTCATGGACCGCTTCGTCGTATGGCGAACAGGATGGGCAGACAAGTGCGACCCGATCGCCGGCGTGAATATCGCTCATACTAAGCGCGTAGCCGGCCCGCGTGTAAAAAAGCGCGCTTGTCGTCGTTGCACTGTTGCTCGTTACGATGGCTCACGGCTGCGGCAGATCGATCGCTTCACCATCAACATAGACGGTTGGCTCGGTGAGGATTCCATCGAGGTGCAGCGGAGCGTCCGTATCGCCACCAATTCCGGCATCGTCTCCGATCGCAATATGAACCGTGCCAGCAGCCTTCTCGTCCAGGAGAACAGAGCCGACGAGTTCGGAAACGCCAACATTAGTTCCAATGCCAAGCTCTGCGAGATTGTATGCATCTTGTCCCACCGACGCTGCTCCGTTTTCGACCTGTGCCCGTACGTCGTCATCAGAGATCGATGTTACGTAACCATCTTCAACCTCAAAGACGAGTTCCTGACCATCATCAAGAAGGCCATATGGCATCATGGTCCCATCAACAACGTATCGCCCGTTGACGTTCTCTGGGCTGACAAACACCTCGCCAGCAGGAAGATTTGAGAACTGTCCTGGCTCATGAACCATTCCTGTGTCGGAGAACCATTCTCTACTGCCTGGCTCAAAGGTAATGTCGGTCCCTTGTGGAGAGGTCACTCGTATTTCGGTTGCGTCTTTGACCTGCGCGAGCATTGCGGCGGAGTGCTCTGCAATCGATTCATAATCCGCATCAAGACCAGTTACAAATACGTCCTCCGTAATCCCTGGAAGCGTTGCACCACGTGCACCCGCATCATTTGCAGAACCACGCGCACGAGTGTGACTCAGGCTCTTCGTTGTTGGTGCAAGAAACACATCAGCAGCGGCCATTGCTGTCGCCACGGGCTCTGCGGGCTCCTCTCCGTGTTGTTCACTTGGAGGGTACCGAATAATTGAGGCATTAGGTGTAATCTCACAAGCAACGTCATACAATGCCTCACCGATCGGCTGTCGTTTGTCATCAGTGACAATGAGACAGGACTCATCTGCGCTGAGGTTCATACACTGAGAGATTGCCGTTTGGGCTGCGAGTCGTAGCGGCGACTGGTCCGTCATACACTGCTGTTGTCAACCCCCGAAGATAGGGGTTTCTTCTCGAAGAAACTGCCAGTGGTAAACACGCACATATACAGAAAATATGTGACAATACGTTACTCGTCGGAGAGTTAATTTCTGGTAAAAAAGCTCGAAAAGATTATATCCAGTGGTATGGGAGAAGTATATATGATACGCGTCGGCGTCAACGGCTACGGAACCATCGGGAAACGCGTGGCTGATGCGATCCGTGCCCAGCCCGACATGAAACTCACCGGTGTCGCGAAGACCCGTCCGAACTACGAAGCAGAGGCCGCAGTGCGGAAAGGCTACCCCTTGTATGCTGCGATTCCTGAACGATCGGACCAGTTCACCGATGCTGGAATTGACCTTGCGGGAGAAGTAGAAGACCTCATTATTGCAAGCGATGTCATCGTCGACGCAACACCATCAGGAGTTGGTGAAGCAAACTGCGAGTTGTACGAGACGTACGACACACCGGCAATTCTACAGGGTGGCGAAAGCGCCGACGCGGTGGATACAAGTTTTGTTGCTCGTGCGAACTATGATAAGGCGGAGGGTGCAGACATCGTTCGTGTTGTCTCCTGTAACACGACCGGTCTTTCTCGGCTGCTTGCGCCGCTTCAAGAGGAGTACGGTGTCGAGAAAGCCCGCGTGACACTCATCCGACGTGGCGGTGATCCAGGACAGGTCGATCGTGGCCCGATCAATGACATCCTTCCGGATCCGGTTACCGTTCCATCTCACCACGGACCGGATGTGAAGACGATCTACCCGGATGTAGATATTGATACAGTTGGGGTGAAAGTACCAGCAACGCTGATGCACCTTCACAGCGTGAACGTGACACTTGCGTCACAGCCAACGGTTGCGGAGGTTCGGCAGCTGCTTTCGGATGAATCGCGACTGTTTCTGGTCCCCGAAGTAGCCGGCATTGACGGCACTGGAAAGCTCAAAGAGTTTGCGATGGACACTGGCCGCCCACGCGGCGATCTGTGGGAGAACTGTATCTGGGATGAGTCGATCGCCGTTGAAGGGAACGATCTGTATCTCTTCCAATCAATCCATCAGGAAGCGGATGTGGTACCGGAGAACATTGACGCAATTCGCGCGCTCACTGGTCGAGAGACGCAAGAAGATAGCATGGCAATTACGGACGATCGGCTCGGTGTTGGGCTTGAAAGCCTCTTCGATGGGCCACGCCGCCGTGTTGTGCCACACTCTGCAGACGACTGAGTGCTTACCCTATTTGATAATGCTTCACGGCGTCTGTGCCTGATTGTTCCGTCTCGACGATCGCAATATGGAATGCATCATCGGCAAAATCAAGCGGAATCCCACCAGGGTTGACACGAACAGTCTCCCCACGTCTTTCTATGGCATGCTCATGGCTATGTCCATGAAAAACATAGTCGTATTTTCCACAGTCAACAAGTGCGTTTGTTAACACGGCGTTCGTCCCGTGATACACTGCGATCGAAACGCCATCAAACGTCCGTTCACCGCAGTGACCCATATAGGTGCCAAACTGGTCGATCGTTGACCAGAGTGCCCACTCTCCGTCGTTGTTTCCACGAACGGCATAAAAATCAAAGCTGTCAGTGTTGAACTCTTCAACAGTGAATGGAGCGATGAAATCCCCACAGTGGATAACAGCACTGACGCCCTCATTTTCAAAACGTGCTACCGCTTGTTTCGTGAGCGACAGATCGTCATGTGTATCTGAGATAATTCCAAGTTTCATAGCGATGGCTATCGATACGTGCACAAATTACATCAAGCCAATGGCAAAATAACGGACTGTTCGACTAGTTTGCAGCGTCGATGAGCAGTTCGACAGCAGGCAGTGGGTCGCCAGTGAGTGCGCGGATGTATGCACCGCCGGCGATCGACACATGCGAAAAGTCGTCCTCACTCATGCCGTAGAGTTCGATCGCACGTGAGGTGTCACCACCACCAACAACCGAGAAACAGTCCGTCTCTGCGATCGCTTCGAGGACCCCGCTTGTCCCAACGGCAAACCGCTCATCCTCGAAGACGCCAAGTGCACCTTTGACAAACACTGCTTCGGAGTCTCGAATGATCGGATCATACTGGGCAACGCTTGTCGAGCCAATGTCGAGATATGACTTGTCTTTCTCTTCGATCGCGGCCACCTCAACCTCTGCGCGCTCATCGTTTCCGTCCGCGTAGGCAAGGTCAACAGCGAGTTCGATCTGGTCACCGCGTTCTTCAAGCAATGATTCGATCGTTGCTTTGTTGTTCTCCCATTGGGTGTCGTAGAGATCGTTGTCGTCGATGTCGTAGCCAACGTTGTGTCCCGCAGCACGAAGGAACAGCTCTCCGGCAATGCCACCCATACAGAAGGTGTCGATCTTGTCCCCAATTGCGTTCATGACTCCGATGACGTCGGTTGCTTTGGTGCCACCGATAACCATCGTTACCTGGCCGTCAAACTCACGTTCTGCTATTGCGGTGTTTGCTTCGTACTCCGACTGCATGACACGGCCAGCGTAGCTGGGAAGGACGAGCGGGAAGCCGACAAGTGACGCATGGTTTCGGTGCGCTGCAGAGTACGCATCGTTGATGTATGCGTCAAATTCAGCGGCAAGCGTCTCGACAAAGTCAGTTTTTGCTTTGACTTCCGGGTCTTCCTCCGGAAGCTCTTCTTCGACCATTCGCGTATTTTCAAGGAGGAGTACCTCGCCGTTTTCGAGCGATCGGATTGCCTCGATCGCATCCGCTCCATAGGTATCTGCAACAAACTGTACATCGCGATCGATGTGACTCGAAAGAATATCTGCGTGGCTTTTCAATGAAATGAACGAGTCGTTTCCGGGGCGACCCTGGTGAGCCATACAGACAACACGGTGCCCCGCGTCTGCAAGCTCACGGACTGTTTCTGCATGGCGATCGAATCGTCGATTATCTCGTGCGGAACCGTCCAAAACTGGAGAGTTAAGATCAAGACGGATAAGCACGCGCTGGTTGCTGTCGAGGTCGTCGAGTGTATTGAATGTGGACATAGGTGTCAGTCAATCTATTTTCGTGTGAGTGTGTGAAAAAACGGTGCGACAGTGGCGAAACTTATGCTTCGTTTGTGACGTAGTTTGCCATGTCGAGCATTCGGTTCGAGAAGCCGTACTCGTTGTCGTACCAGGTGAGGATTTTCACAAGGCCGTCACCGTCGTCGCCGACAACGTCTGTTGAGTTGAGATCGGCGTATGATGAGAATGGCAGTCCAACGATATCTGAAGAGACAACCTCATCGTCCGTGTAGCCAAGCACACCCGCAAGTGGACCCGAGTCTGCAGCTGCGCGGAATGCATCGTTTACATCTTCAACAGTAACGCTCGCTTCAAGATCAACGACGAGCTCGGTGAGCGAGCCGTTTGGAATTGGAACGCGGATTGCCATGCCGTCGAGCTTGCCATCAAGCTGTGGGAGAATCTCGGTTGCAGCCTGTGCCGCACCAGTCGTTGTTGGGACAATATTCTCTGCGGCAGCGCGGCCACGGCGCTGCTTTGCTTTCGGGCTGTCAATGAGGTTCTGTGAACCAGTGTATGCGTGAACCGTTGTGAGCGTTCCCGATCGGATTCCGAACTCCTCGTCCAGAACCTTCGCGACTGGCGTTACGCTGTTTGTCGTACACGACGCATTTGAAATGATCTCTTCGCCTTCGTACTCATCGTGATTGACACCGTAAACAAGCTGTTTTACAGGCGTTTCGCCTTTTGGCGGTGCGGAGATAATAACGTTGTTCGCACCCGCTTCGAGATGTGCACTTGCGTCATCCTTTGTTCGGAAGATACCGGTGCACTCAAGCGCGACATCCACGTCAAGATCGTCCCATGGGAGCTCTGCTGGGCTCTGAATGTTAAAAAGCGGTACGGAGGTGTCACCAATTGAAAGCGTATCGTCTTCGAGTTCAACACCATCGAGTCGACCCATAACGGTATCGTACTTTGCAAGATACCGCATATCTTCTGGGTCCATGACGTCGTTGATTCCAGCAAGCTCAACGTGAGGGTTTTCTAAAACCGCTCGGAAGATGTTTCGTCCAATGCGGCCGAAGCCGTTCAAACCGACTCGGACCACCTCATCTTCGGCTACGTCCTCGCCTGCAGCTAGGTAGGATTTACTCATATCTGAAAAAGAGTGGCCCAGATACTTAAAATCGGCCGTCACGTTCTGAATAGTTTATAATGTCGGTTTCAACGAAACTGGCTGGGACAGAAACCTTTTGATGGACAGAACCGTACAGGTTGACATGGATAGAGACGACCGCGACGATCCATTCGGTGACATTTTCGACGAGATCGAGCGGATGATGCACGGAATGGCTGGCGGCTTTGAGGACCGCTCTGGATTTGCTTCCGAAACACACGTCGATGTGTACGAAGAAGAGGGCCATATCCGACTTGTTGCAGACCTTCCGGGCATCGAGAAAGACGAACTCAACCTCCAGTGTGACGGTGAAACGCTCACAATTAGTGCCGCAAGCGATCGACGTGAATACGATGAGCGAGTCCACCTTCCGGTTCGAGTTGATGAGCACTCTGCAAAAGCAACATTCAACAACGGTGTGCTTGAAGTAACATTCGAGAAGGCAGACGATTCGGCGTCGATCGACGTCCGATAGAAACTCCTATTTTTGATTGGCAGTCCGCTCAATGAGCGACGCCAAGCGATCGTAAAAGCCGGGGTCATACTTTGTTGCCGTATCGATCGTCGGCCGAGCATTCGTTTCACTAACAACAACTCGATCCTCTGTAACAAGCAGATCAACCCCAAGATATGGGATCGAAAGGTGTTCTGCGACCTGCTCTGCGATCTGGCGATGTGACGGCGGAAGATCAACACCGCTGGCATCCGCACCACGGTGGACATTGTGTTTCCAGCGGCCATCCCTACGCTTTGATTCAGGGAGTTGTCGCTCAACAGCACCAGCATA
>SL_4KL_010_BRINEDRAFT_10000078_pt1 | contig 38971 bp, 40 predicted proteins | sample SodLak_010_BRINE_2_FD_10664 | JGI IMG/M metagenome (IMG submission 10664) | reverse complement strand
ACGTCAGATCCCATCTGTACGGCGTACCGCAGGGGCGGGATCCCCATTTCTTCGGATTAAGACGAAGACGATTGTAGGGTATAAACCCGTCGAACCGTGCTTGTCTCGTCCACGAGTGCCGGCCGGATTGAACGGCCTTGCAATCTCGGTTGTGTTTTTGTCTGCATTCCATCCGAGTGCCCTGTTACACTTAAGGGCGTTGGTTCGAGATGGCCGCCGTCGGTCGATTCCGACAACGGATGCCGAACGGGCAGGGCCCGTGCGACCTTCGCATTTCATCGAATGGTAGGTGTATATTTAACCTCGTCGACCGAGAGCCGCTACGTCATGCGGTTTCATGCCGTATGTATCGGTTCACACACTACAAACAGATGAAACAATAAACGGCATAAGTAGACGACAACAATCACAAAGCCTCAACAGTGTCTTGACAGCCAGAAGCCAGCAGAAACACGATGTCGTAACGGTGTTCGTACACGCGGGCGACGAGAATCAAAACAGCAGCAATGGGATTATCAACGACAGAACAGAACTACTAGAGGTGTGAACTACCTCGAGGTCAAGCTACGAGACACGCTGGTTGCATATTTGCAGAACATATTGCGCGGCAGGAGATCGGACGGTCATGCCGTGCTTGTACAGTCGGTCCCGCCGGGTGAAAGCCGCGCACGCTGTGTTCGGCACAGACGAAACTAAACAGTATCGGCACAGCGGCAGAAAAATCAGAGGGTTTTGCCGGCAGTCACTCCTCGAGGTGTTCGATACCCTGTTTGGAGACGTTCGCCTCGGTGATCTCGTCGGGCATCCAGCCGGGCTTGTTGTCAGGTGCCTCTTCGTGCCAAGCCCACCCCTTATAAATATGGAGTTTGTCAGTGCCCTTTTCTCGAAGTTCGAGATCAACGCGTTCGGCGTCATCCTCGGAGGGCGCCGGCTCGAGCCGTCGGGCGGCCTTCAGTGCAGCCTGTCTCGGGGTGTTGCCCGAAAAGACGCTTTCTTCAGAGCCGTCTGACTCGCGGAGTGCAAAATTACGTTTACCATCTTCACGTACCATGGTTTTACTCACCATGACAACCGAAGACATAGTGTACTATAAATATATCGGGGAAATGAGCACTCTTTGGAGGAAAGTTTAAGTACTGTTGTACTGCCGGCAGTCGATTTTGCCCACAAATGCAACAAAATCTGCGGCCATACTGACCCACACCAAGACCGCGCGGTGAGATCCTGCGAGAATTGGTAAACAACACTTATGTATGAGGTGGGGTGAAATGGAGACAGACACCCGCGATGGTACGCAAAAAAAAGCTCAGTCCGAGTGGTGCAAAAGACGAAGACGGCAAGTACCACAACGTCCACGTCAACTTACACGAAGACGAACTTGCAGTTGCTGGTATGGATATCGGCGACGAGGTGTTCGTCCGCGTGCGTGACGGGAAAATAATCATCCAGAAAGCAGACGCCGAAACAGTCGAGCACGATTTTTAGCGCTCGGTAGCACCAGTATCGGTAGATCGGGGCTTCGAGAGGTTGATTGCTGTGGAATCGTTCAGTTCACCTAATGTCACTGTACGACCTCACAAAGCCGGTTTTGTTCTCGCTGCCGCCAGAGACGGCCCATCGAACGGTACATACGGGACTTCGAGCAGTCCAGCGTACGCCCGTTATCCAACTCTTTCGTCGACGGTATACGGTCTCTAACCCACGTTTGGAGACGACCGTCTTTGGCTGTGAGTTCCCAAACCCAGTCGGTGTGGCCGCCGGCTTCGACAAAAACGCCGAAATCCCACGGATGCTCGAGGCACTCGGCTTTGGACACGTCGAGATCGGCGGCGTCACTGCCGAACGCCAGCCCGGTAACCGTCGACCGCGAATGTTCCGGCTGCCTGAAGACGAGGCGCTCATCAACCGGATGGGATTCAACAACGAGGGTGCCGACCGGATCGGCCAGCGGCTCGACCACGAACCAGAACCAGAGGTACCTCTCGGGATCAACATCGGCAAATCGAAAGTAACGCCACTCCAAGAGGCAGCCGACGATTATCTGTACACCTACGAGCGCGTGGCCGAGGCGGGTGACTACTTTGCGGTGAACGTCTCAAGTCCCAACACACCGGGGCTGCGGTCGCTACAGAACCGCGGCGCACTCGAAGAGATTCTGGGCACACTCAAAGACGCCGGGGCACAGCCGCTGTTAGTCAAACTCTCACCGGATCTCCCAGAGCCAGCCATCGAAGACGCCCTGAGCGTCGTCGACGAACTCGACCTTGATGGGGTAATCGCGACAAATACGACGACGAGCCGGCCCGACTCGCTACAGAACCCGAACAAACTCGAGACGGGTGGACTCTCTGGAAAGCCAATCGAAGGGGAGGCAACTGAGCTTATTCGGTTTATTGCCGAACGCACCGACGCGCCCATCGTCGGTGTCGGCGGCATTAGTGACGCGGAGGGTGCCTACGCCAAAATTCGGGCAGGTGCGAGTATCATCCAGCTCTATACCGGCTTGGTATTCGAGGGGCCAGCGATTGCTCGAGACATTAATCAGGGCCTCTTAGAGTTGCTGGATCGGGACGGTTTTGAGTCAGTCGATGAGGCGGTCGGCGTCGATTGCTAATACCAACGGCACCAATACGTATCGGCCAGGTACGGCATACAGACAGGAAAAACTGCGGCGCTGCTACTGTTCGTCGACGATTACAATTGTGTCGCCAGCCTCCAGCATTTCGCCCTCGCCGATGTACTGGCGTTCACGTTTGACCTCGAAGAAGTCGGGGCCAAGCGCTTCGCCAGCAACGTGGAGTTCGTCGTCGACCAGTTCGTACTCTCCGGACTCGAGGCCGACTTCGAGTTCCGGCACCTGCGCACCATACTCGGGGCCGACATTCGAGTAGTCGAGTTTGATCTCAGTAATCACACTCTCTATTTTGGGTTCAGAATCGAGCACGGTTAGTTCATCGACGTGCATCACGCCGCGGATATCCGCCTCGAAGCCCTCGATTGGACCGTAGACCGACACCGCACCGAGTTCGGCGTTGAGTGGGAGCTGGCGGTCGCTTTTGTACTTGCGCAGCGCGCCGACGACGGACATGGCGGCGTTGCCACCTTCACGGTTGGCCTCCAAACCGAGTGGTTCGGGCCACGTAGTGTGGTGGATGCTCGTCTCGAGGTCATACATATCCCGGTAGAGTTCCTCGGTGACGTGAGCCAGCTGTGGGGCAAACAGCTTCAAGAACCGTTCGTGGGCTGTCCGCAGCGTGTAGGCCGCCGATAGGTCTTCGCCACCGGCAAGTCGCTGTTTGGCAATCTCGAGATAATCATCACAGAACGTCCCCCAGAAGAACGTCCGGAGGTTGTCGCGTGCTTTCGAGAACTCCCGATTGGTGAGGTAGTCGGTCGTCTCGGTGATTGTCGCATCGAGTTCGGCGAGCAACCAGCGGTCGATAGCGGTGAGCTCGGCGGGCTGGTCGATGACTTCCGGGGCCAGCGATTCGACGAGTTTCGAGGCGTTCCAGAGTTTTCGGATGAGTTTTTCGCCCGCGCGAAGTCCCTTTTCTTGGTAGGGCAGATCGTCGCCAATCGCGCTGCCAGCGGCCCAAAAGCGGGCGGCATCGACCGGATACTCTTCGAGGACGGCATCTGGGTCGACGACGTTGCCCTTGGATTTCGACATCTTTTGACGGTTTTCATCGAGCACCATTCCGTTGATCATCGTCGCATCGAACGGTACCTTGCCGGTGTGTTCGTAGCATTTGATGACGGTATGGAACAACCAAAACGAGATGATATCGTGGCCCTGCGGGCGCAAATCCATCGGGTAGATTTCGGGTCGTTCCATTGTGAACTCCTCGGCTTCGTCGTCCCAGTCCCACCCGGCGTTGATCAGCGGTGTCAGCGAGGAGGTCGCCCAGGTGTCGAAGACGTCGTCTTCGGCGAGAAACTCCGAGCAGCCGCATTCAGGACAGCTATCGACGGGTGGCTCATCGGAGAGAGGATCGACTGGGAGATCACTTTTTTCAGCGATGATTTCGGTGCCACAGTCCTCACAGTACCAGACAGGGAACGGAATGCCCGACGAGCGTTGCCGGGAAATACACCAGTCCCACTCGAGGCCATCGATCCAGTTTTGATAGCGAGTAAACATCTTCTCGGGGAACCATTCCATTTCGCGGCCTGCCTCGAGATACTCTTCGCGTTTGTCGAGCACATCAACATACCACTGCTCGGTGACACGGTACTCAACGGGCACGTCATCGCGTTCGTGGACTTGAACGACATGGGTGATGTCGCGGCGATCCCGTAGTTGGCCAGCGTCGTCAATATCTCCGACGATTGCCTCACGGGCTTCGTGAGTCGTCATCCCTTCGTAGTCTCCGGCGAGATCGGTCATGGTTCCCGACTGGTCGATAGCGACCCTGAGATTGAGGTCGTGGGCCTGGTACCACTCGATGTCAGTCTGATCACCAAAGGTACAGCACATCACGACGCCAGTTCCCTTTTCCATGTCCACGCGGTCGTCCTCGTAGATGGGAACCTTATGGCCGAACAGCGGAACTTTGGCGGTGCCACCAACGAGGTGGGCGTTGCGCTCGTCGTCTGGGTGGACGAACATAGAGACACAGGCAGGAATTAACTCGGGACGGGTCGTCGAGATGACGATGTCGTCGCCGGGTTCGGTTGCGGTTTCATACTCATAGTCGGCATCAGAAACTGCATCCGCAGTGGGTTCGCTGCCGGCCTCGACGAGTTCGAAGGCAATATCGTTGAAATGCGAATCCTCTTCGAGATCCTCGGTTTCGACCTGCGAGATAGCGGTTTCACACTCAGGACACCAGATCGCCGGGGCCTTTTTTCGGTACTCGCGGCCCTGCTCATAGAGATCGATAAAGGAGAGTTGTGAGACGCGCTGGACTTCGGGAGAGATCGTCTGATAGGTATTGTTCCAGTCGATAGAGATTCCCATCGCCTGCATTTTTTCGGTGAAGCCGGCTTCGTACTCCGCACAGACCTCACGGCATTTCTGCTGGAACTCGTAGCGTTCGAACTCCTGATGCCGGATGTCGAGTTCAGATTCCGTGAGGCGTTCGGAGGCGATTCCGTTGTCGTCGTAGCCAAACGGATAAAACACATCGTTGCCCTGCATGCGCTCGAAGCGGGCGACGATATCCTGCAAAATCGTGCCGTAGACGTGGCCCCAATGGAGGTTGCCTGAGACGGTCGGCGGCGGCGTATCGATGGCAAAGGTGGTATTCGGATCGGTCGATTCGGCGGGATAGGCGTAGGTTTCGTCGTCGACCCACTGGGCTTGCCATTTCGGCTCGACAGCCTCTGGGTCGTACTCTCCGTCAGGCATTAGTCGGCGAAAGACGCCGGGGGGACTAAGGTTAATCGACTCCCGACTACGTCGCCACCGCAGCGGCTTCGATCGGATACATAGACCACAATGGTCTATGCTGTACCGACCAAGATTCCGCAACCAAACCAGGCGTCAATCTGACTGCGGGAACTGTGATGGGCAATGAATGGCGAAGAGCCAATCTCAATGGAACGGCTCTCGAGCAGTGTAGCCGTATACCCGATTCTCTCGGCCCTACCGTCGGTGTAACAACCGTCCATAGCATATGCTCACATAATAATAAATAAATACGCGTCTCCCGATTATACTCACAATGGTAGACCAATATCTATCCGTAAAAAATTCTACAAAAATCAGCGGAAATAATCCTATAAAAGCTGGTGGGTAGTGAGGAATGACTGTGAATCAGAACGCACTTTTTGAGAGTCATTCAGCGGACGTAGAGTGGTGCCATACTATCATCGAAGACGTCTCACGCACCTTTGCGATATCAATCGATAGGCTCAACGAGCCGTTGTCTACGTATATTTGTCTCGGCTATCTATTGTGCAGGATACCTGATACGATTGAAGATTCGCCGAATCTCTCCTCGGAAACAAAGGTGGCTCTCCTCTCGCAGTACCGAACCGCGCTCAAAACAGCGGATGACGACGAGGTTCAGACGTTCATTTCGGAATCGATGGCCGAAAAGCCCTCAGAGCCGTTGGAGCCGAAACACTGGCAGCTGGTCGAACAGACGGATCGAGTAATGGACGTCTACCAGGAGTGTCCAGACGACGTTCAACAGCAGATCGAATCAGCGGTCGATGAGCTAACGTACGGAATGCGGAAGTACTGCGGCCGAGATATGACACGACCGGAAGTCAAAATTCAGACCCTTCCGGATCTCCGTCAGTACTGTTATTTCGTTGCAGGGACGGTAAGCCACCTCATCTCAGGTGTCGTGGATGCTGCTGAGGACGTAAGCGCGCCAGCGGAACTCAAAAGTTATGGTGAAAAGTACGGACTGCTCCTTCAGCTCGTGAACATAACGAAAGACGTTCACGAGGATTATCACACCGAGGGAAACATCTACATTCCGGCGTCACTCCTCGAGCAGTATGGCGTCCCGCAGGATGAACTCCTCGAGGAACGACATTGGTCTGAGACGGGCAAGGCAGTGACCGACATAATCGAGGAGGCCGAAACCTACGTTCCCGAAGCACGGAACTATTTGTTATCAATGCCGCGTCGTGATGAAGATATATACACTGCGTGGGCAATCCCGTATCTCCTTGCAGTTGCCACCCTTAGGGAGATTAAAGAACACACAATAACGGCGCTGAAAGAAGGTGGTGTGAAAATAGCCCGCGAAGAAGTGTACGCGATACTGGAGACCGTTCCCGAGACCGATCCAACAGAACTCGAACAGCTCGAAACGGCGATCAGTCGACAACCGTTCGATACGGTTGAGTGGTGAACAACAGGACACCTACCAAATCGGTGTGAAGACCGAAACACAGTCGCTTGGTCGCTTTCCAATGGCGATTCATCCGGGCTGCTGTGGAGTCCAGAAACCGATTGTTGAAAGCCATCCCTTGCGATTTATATGACCATACAAAAGACAAACGGTATCGTGGCTTTGTCAGTTCCGTGGCCGACGTTGCAGTCACCAACGAGCCACTGTTGTTTGTCATCGTGTTGCTAAGTTGGATGATCACAACTGACGCAATCGTGTTGTTGGCCGACGCGTTTTGCGAGCTACGGGCCACTGTACCTACCAAAGGCTTGTGGTCGCACTCTCACCGCTGCCGCTTTTTGCAGGAATGGTAGTGTGGGCGTTTCAGTTGCTGATTAGACCACCACTATTTGTGGTGTGTTGAAACCGGCAAACTACGCGTGTCTTAAGGCTGATAGCCGGAGTTCAAACGCCGCAACCGGCAATTCGAGGTCATGCTCGAGTAGCACCTTTGGATGGATTTCGCCGACCACACCCACCGTCTCGCCGGCGACCACGACATCAGCAACCCGTCCCGGAATAAAAGACGGATGTTCCGTAGGTGGCGTCTCGAATGTGACACCGAAGTCCGCACACAGTGCGGCCACTCGAGCTTTGGCATCCTCGTAGGTTGCGTCGTGGCGAGCCAAGACGGCACCAATCGAGCGCCATTCGGCGACGTTGGTGGTTTCAGTCTCGTCGACGGCGGCTGCAAGTCCAATTTCTGCGAGATCCTGTGGGTAGGCCCGATGGGTGTTGTTCTCGAGTACCATTAGTAACGACGGCAACACCCAACTGCGGAGTTGAGTGTAATCCTCGCTGTAGGGGCCGGTGATCTCGACCGGCTCGCCGGCTCCAACGACGCCACTGCCGGGTTCGATGCCGAGTCGCTCGTAGTTGGCCTCATGAGAGATCATATGGAAGTTCAACAGATCCTCAAAGCCCAGTCCGATGAGACTCACGCGGGCAGCATCCTCGAGGCGGGTACGTTCGTGTCGGCCACCCACCGTCCCCACGTCGGGATAGCGTGGCTCGAGGTCGTTGAACCCGTAGGCTCTCCCGATATCATCGACCAGATCCATTGGGTGTAGCACGTCAACCCTGTAGGGTGGTATTTCAACTTCATACCGAACGCTGTCGGCTGTTGAGTCTTCGACGGTGGCTGACAGTCCGGATCGTTCGAAGAGATCCAAGACGGTCTCGGCCTCGAGATTGACTCCTAAAACCGTCTCGATACGGTTGTGAGACAGCGTTTTCGTACGAACCGTAAAGTCTGGCCGAAGGAGGTGCTGACTGTAGTCTTCGTCTGCTGAGGCGGCATCCGGATACTCTATTTCGACTTCCTCGATGGTCGCCCCGCGCGCAGAGAGCGCATAACAGATAATGTTGCAGATGTGATCAATTGTCCACTGATCAGTGCCAGTGAGTTCGATCAGCAGATCACGGGATTCTGCTTCGACCTCCGTGCGTCGACCGTTGATAATCGGTGGAAACGAAAACAGTCCGAGTTCGTCGTAGATGGCCGGATACCGCTCGAAGCCATCGAGCAAGCCGGCGTATTTTGTACCGGTTTCGTGGGCCTCGAGAACCGCTTCGGGCGTCAGTTCGGCATCGGACTCCAGTGGAACAAATCGGTCGCCGTCAGGTTCGACACCCCGATAGGTGATCGACGGACGGCCCTCGCTGTCGTAGGATTGGCCTTTGACCATCGTCAGATCGTGAATCCCGATGGCGGCTTTCGCACGTTTCCGGCCCATCGTCGCATGCAGCTTTTCTTGTAGTTGGATCAGCGACTCGAGTGCCGCATCGCTCAAGTTCACATCCCGAATAATTGCACCCGAAACGTAGGGTCGGGCTTCGGGAACGCTGTTGGCGACTTGGATCGTCCAGTCGGCATCGTTCGTTGTGGGAACGAACAGCCCGCGATCCTCGCCATACTGATACCGCAACGAGCGGGCAACACCTTCGACCGAAAGGCGGTCGAGTCGGTCGGGAGCAAACTCGAGTTGCATCTCGCCGTCGTCGGTTTCACCCTCGTACTCGAGGCCGAGATTGAACAGATCGTCTTTGAGTTCGTCGTCGGATTTCTCGTCGTGGCCCGTCAACTCCCTGAGTTCGTCGGGGTCGATATCGACGACTGGCATTAGTAGACCACCTCCGTCTCTCGGAGGAGGGCAAGATCACACAACGTCCCATGGACATCGCGGATATCCTCGAAGCCATACATCAACATGAGGAGCCGCTCAAGAGCGAGGCCCCACGCCATGACGTCGGCCTCAATGCCGAGCGGCTCGAGTACTTCGGGTCGGAACATGCCTGAGTTGCCGATTTCGACGAGTTCGCCAGTGGTTGGATGCGTTCCGAACAGTTCGAATGAGGGTTCAGTGTAGGGATTGTAGTGTGGTTTGAACTGGATGTCTTCGATGCCGAACTGCATGTAGAACTCCTCGAAAGTGCCCATCAGATCCCGCACCGAGAGGTCTTCGGCGAGTACCCAGCCTTCGATCTGGAAGAACTCGAGCAAGTGAGTCGGATCGAGCGTATCGTTGCGATAGACTTTCTCAACCGAGAAGTACCGCTGTGGTGGCTCGATGTTCGCACCGGCGAACCCTGAGAGATATCGCATCGAAAGCGAGGTCGTGTGTCCCCGGAGGGCAACGGCCTCGGCGAACTCACGACTCCACGGCGAGTGATAGCCCTCACCATCCTCGCCGACCCCCTCGCGGTGGGCCGACTCGACGCGAGCGACCAACCTATCGGGCAACGACTGGATCGGCGGTACATCCAGTGCAAACCGATCCCAGTGGGTTCGAGCAGGATGGTCTTGTGGCATAAACAGACAGTCATTGATCCAGAAATCCGCATCAGCATGCGGGCCTTCCATCTCCTGAAAGCCCATCCCGACGAGCACGTCTTTGACGCGGTCGGCAGTCTGTCTGAGGATGTGTTTGCGGCCGCCTTCGATAGCAGGTGCGTCGGCCGCGACGTTGTACTCGGTGAACTCGACGTCTTGCCACTCGCCGCTGGTTAGCATCTCGGGGGTGAGCCGATCGACCGTTTGGGCAACCTCGATTCCCGCCTCGAGTGCGTTTCTGCCCACTTGTGTTAGCCGAACTGTACGAACAGTTCGTTCGGACTGGACGACCAAATCGCGACGCTCGAGTTGATCCAATAGCGCAGAATCATCGACAGAATCGCCGGCCGCAAGCGTCTCGAGGGCGGCGGCTTCTGGATCAGCATCAGGAGTAGCCTCGGGGGCCGCCGAAACGGCTCCGGAGTCAATCGAGCCGTAGCCCTTTCGGGCGAAGTTCGACAGCGCAATATCGACCTGTGGGCCGCCCAACCCGGAGGCTCCGATAAGTTGGCCCATCGAGACCGGCTCGTCGGTGGCTCCGGCCTCAAGTGCCGCACGATAGAGTCGGATTTCGGGAAGCCCCTCCTCGAGGTACTCGCGGGCTTCATCGGTCAGTTCGGCGTCGGTTTCGGTTGTTTCGTCGACGGCTACCAGCCCCTCCTCGCGGAGGTCGAACGCCGCGCGGGTGACGGAGGCGGGTTTGAGTTCGGTGGCGTCGGCCAGCCGATCGACTGTCGGGTCATCGGTCGTGTTCGCGGCCTCGAGAACCGCGAGTTGTGATTCCGGGAGTCGCATCGCTTGTTACTGCCACTCGGGAGGGTCGACAGTTAGCGTTTGCGAAGACGAAAGCGACCAGTAACCCGGAGTGTCTTGGAGGCTAGGGACAGAGCATATTGCTTCACCTCCAAGTCGGTCAACCGCTCGTCGGAAGGTGTTAGCACAGTCTAATGGCTGGGCTTTCGGACGATGTGAGCGGTCACAGAAAGTTGTTACAACACAGACAATAGTGGTGCAGTACATACAGTACAAACTGACTGACCAACAGGATAATCACTCACACCGACAGAGCTAATTACACCGGTTCAATAATTACAGTTGTGACTGTCGATAGTGATCCACACACACATCCACAAGACAGTCCCCGGGATGAAACGATCCTGTCCCTCCTCGAAGAGCACAAAGCATTACCAACAACCAGTCTTGCAGACGAAATCGAAGAACATCCGGAGGCGATCCGTGATCGACTACAGATGATGGCAACGGCCGGCTTAATCGAGCGTCGTGAGACAATCAACGGCGAGGTCTGGCTGGCGTGGTAGACCGATAGGCCGACAACTGATCGTAACGTATCAGTGCGAACCGCCCGGCCCGCGACGAGTAGAACTGAGATCAATGTCTAATTGCTCGAGTAACGCTTTGGCCTCGTGACGCTTTTGTTGGTGCTCTTCGAGGAACGCTTTCATCAACTCAGCAGCCTGTTGTTTGCACCCGCCGCAGAGTCGCTCGCCGTCGACACACTCCTGGTAGACTTCCTCGGCCAGCCCATCGTCATCGTTGGCCAGCAGATAGGCGTATAGTTCATAGACCGGACAGTCGTCGGCCTCGCCGCCGAGTTCGCGCTGTTTTTCGGCCGTCTCGCGGCCGCCAGTGGTGGCTGATTTGACCTTGTCGTAGCCGTCTTGAGGGTCATCAAGAAGGCTAATATGGCTCGCCGGAATCGACGACGACATTTTTCCACCCGTCAGCCCGGTCATAAATCGGTGGTAGATCGACGAGGGCTGAATAAAGCCGTAGCCACCGTTGTCGACTTCGACCGTGCGGGCCAGAGCCTCGGCTTCGTCCAGATCCATCTCGAAGGCATCAATGTGGCCTTCGTAGACTCGCTTTTCGCCCTCGATAGCGTTGATCATCGCCTCGAAGGCTTCGGTGGGGCCATGACGGTGGAAAAACCGAACCCGTGGTCGAACTGGCTCCATGCCGGCCTCCGAGAGTTTCTCGATAGCAGCGGTTCGGGCTGCAGTGAGCTCAGACTCACCGTCGTGTTCTTCGAGCCACGCAGCAGCGTCCTCACAACGAACCACCTCGTCGCCGTCGAGTGCAGCCGCCAGCGTCTCGTAGGCCTCGCCAATTACTTTCCGTTCGGCACCACTGGCCTCGAAACTCGCGTAGGCTTCGGTGACTTTGAAAAATCGCATTCTGACAGCCAGATCTCGAGCCAGCCTGACGTGCGGATCCTGGTCAGGGCCGACTGGGATTACAGTGGGTTTGGGCTCGTCGGCCAACTGCGGATACAGCATATCGGCCATCTGGGTAACGACACTCTGCATGTGGCTGACGTTGGTCTCACCGTCAAAGCCATAGATTGAGGCGAACTCCGAAAAGCGGGCGTTCGAGCCGAGTTCGAAGGCGAGATCCTGCAGTTCGCGGTTCTGTGACTGTCGGTACAGTGTTCCTTCCTCGGGGTCAAATCCGAGTGCGAGCAGGCTAAGCAGGTAGCTTTCGGTGTGTTCGTCGATTTCATCCCAACTCATCCCGCGGGCCGCATGGGCCTCGAGATCAGCGATCAACCCGTAGGCGTCGGCCCCTTGGTTTTGATGCCAGATGATCTCATCGAAGACGAGTTTGTGACCGATGTGTGGGTCGCCGGTCGGCATGAATCCAGAAAGCACCGCAGCGGGATCGTCGTTTGCCAGCGCATCAGCGACCGGGCTGTACTCGCGGTGGCCGAAGATGACGCCGCGGCGCATCAGATAGTGCGGATTGGGGACGTCCCCAAGGAGCTCATCGAAGGCTTCGATACCGAACTCCTCGAACAGTTTTCGGTAATCGGCAATCGTCGAAGAGCCCCACGGGTCAATGGTGGTCTCCTCGAGGCCGCCGTCGGCCAACAGCGTGGCTTCGGTTGCTGTGCCACCATCGTCGTGGGGAATGTCGTCGTCAGTCATGGCGTCAGACGGCTCACAGTGAGCCACTCTATGTTGCCGTTGGCTCCGGTCAGCGCAAAAACCATTCGTTTCCGAACCCCACCAGCGAGCCGCACATCGAGCGAGAGTTCTCGTGGATCAAATGTATGGTCGGCATCGACAACGCGGACGAGACACTCCGAGTGCGAAAGGTCGTCTACAGACGCAACAGTGTTGTACGTCCGGAAATCCGCACCGAACTTGTAACCCGTTTTGGGGACGACCTGCTGGCTGCGCAGGGCGCGATAGACCGCCAACCGACGGTCGAACCGCTCGCCTTCGACCGCGCGGCCACGCTCACAGATCGCCTCGGCTGCTAGACGGTCTTCGTCCGTAAGCGAAAGGTGGTCTTCGACGGCGAGTCCGGCGGCTTCGACTAACGAGAGCTGGACTGCGTTGTCAAGGACGGCCTCCCGTGCAGTCAACGGCTGGCCGTAAAAGCCGTGATCGAAAAATCCATCCGGGCTCTCCCAGACGACCACGCGGTCGTCGATCAGCGAGCCAGTAACTGATGCAGGCGGCTGGTAGGTACTGCCGCCGTCGAACGTAGGCATGCCGGTTTCGAGATATGTGATCTCACTTTCTTCGTCGACGACTGCGAGAGTTACCTCGCGGAGTGTCGCTGCTGGAATCGGTGTTCGCTCGCCAACGACAACGATCCGGTGGGCGGGTTCGCCGTCGCCGGGTTTGGTGCCGCGGGGATACACCGTCAGATCTGTCCACTCGTTCGTGTCCTCGCCGGGCCAACCTTCGCGGGCGGGCGAAAGATAAAACCCTCTGTCTCTGAGTTCGGCATACACGAGAAATCGAAGCCCAAAGCGATCGACTGCCGAGGCAGACGAAACGAAAAACGCCTCGAAATCGAGATGGCTGCCGTCGCTGTCGACGACTGACTCGAGGTCGCCGCGAAACAGCAGGTGGGCGGCCTCGACTCGCGAGACTTCGATATGATTGCCGCCTGTGGGTGTGCCGTAACCGCGGGCGTCGTAAAACTGCTGGCGAGCGTTGCCAGCAATTGCAACAACGTCGTCGCGTAGCTGTCCGTTCATACCGATTCGGTGGGTGGCTGGGCAAAATGCACTGCGGTTCTCGCCGTAGACCACAACAGACGTCTCATCGAGACCGGGTAACACTCATGTCACTGGGGATTTTATACCGATCCCGGCAGTTGTGAGCGTATGGCACGGAAAGTGACGGCCGAAAAGAAAGGGCCGTACCCAATCGACGAAGACGAACTCGAAGAACAGGGTGGCGGAATCTACATCTGTCAGTGCGGGCTCTCGGACAACAAGCCCTTCTGTGATGGCTCGCATACGGCGACTGCTGACGAAGAAGACGGCGTCGTCTACGAGTACGAAAACGACGATAGCGACGGCGAACGAACGGTTGTCAGCGACAACTGAGACCAGACTCACCAATGGAGTGGCGGAGTGATTTTTATAGCGGGGTCGGTCTGTAGTGGCCATGAGCCGCGAAAACTGCGCCGACCGTGAGCCGGACAATGTCGATCTCGAGGCTGTATTCACACAGTTAACCGAACTCGAAGAGATGATCACGATACCGGAACAACACCGGGAGCTTCGGGAGACCAGACACCTACTGGAGTCGTTGCCGGGAGGCAAGTTTTTCGATGCCCAAATCGACAAATACACCACTCGAGACATGGGCGAAGCCGTTGTCGGTAGTATCGTCTTTTCGCTGCCGCTTTTGGTCGAAGACGGCGTCTTCGAGATCGCCGATCACTTCGTTTCGTTTGTTGTCGGCGGTGTTCCCATCTTTTTGCTTGCCAATGTGGTGTTCGTCGTTGCGCTGGCGACCGGCGTTATCAGGCGAAAGCAAAGGGACAGATCTCTCGTTGAGCGCACTCAGCGACCGCTCGATGGGTTCGTCGGGTCAGCTGTCAACGAGTGACAAACAGCAGTAACACAATACAACTACGTTACAATACGAACCACTATACGTCTCGAGAACGACGATGCCACATGAGTCAAAAAGAGCCTTCGACACTCGAGGATACACCGTGTCCTGTCATCGAATCGCTCGACGAGATCGGTTCACAGTGGCGACTGGCAGTGCTGTACGATCTGCAGTACGGCGAAAAGCGGTTCAACGAACTCAAACGATCGACGGACGCCAACTCTCGGACGCTCTCGCGGGTGCTTGATGATCTCCAAGAAACAGGGTATGTGAGCCGACGGTTCGAAGAGGACAAGCCGATTGCGACCTACTACTCACTGACAGATAAAGGACGGTCACTCAGTCCGATTTTCGAAGAGATAAAAGAGTGGTCCGAAGAGTGGTTATAATACAGTTTTCGTGCTGGAATTATTCTAGATCGAAGCGATCGAGCTTCATAACCTTACTCCAGGTTGCGACGAAGTCTTCGACGAATGCTGCTTCACCATCCGCAGCACCATAGACCTCTGCGATGGCACGAAGTCGAGAGTTCGAACCGAAAATGAGGTCAACACGTGAGCCGGTGTACTCGGTTTCGCCGGTCTCGCGGTCGCGAATGTCGAACTGCAGGTTGTCCTCGTCAGTCGCCTCCCACTCATAGCGCATGTCCAAGACGGTCTCGAAGAAGTCGTTGTTCAGTGTCTCCGGCTCGTCAGTGAACACGCCGAGTTTCGAGTCCTGATAGGTGACATCGAGTGTACGAAGCCCACCAACCAGTGCGGTCATCTCGGAGGCCGAAAGTGTCAACAGATCTGCTTTGTCCACCAGTAGCTCTTCAGGAGAGCGGTTCATGACATCGCCTTCGGTGTAGTAGTTACGGAAGCCGTCGGCGTCAGGTTTCAATGCCTGGAAGGCCTCGATATCGGTCTGTTCTTGACTGGCGTCTGTGCGGCCGGGTTCGAACGGAATCTCAACGTCGTATCCGGCGTCGGCCGCCGCCTGTTCGACTGCTGTATTACCTCCGAGAACGATCAGATCCGCAAGCGAGATACGGACGTCGTCGGATCGGGAGCTGTTGAACTCATCTTTGATCTGTTCGAGAACCTCGAGAGTGGCTTCGAGTTCCGTTGGTTCGTTGAGTTCCCAGTTTCGCTGTGGCTCGAGACGGATTCGCGCGCCGTTCGCGCCGCCGCGTTTGTCGCTGTCGCGGTACGTCGAGGCCGAGGCCCAGGCTGTTTTGACAAGCTGTGAGATCGACAGCTCCGACTCCAGCAGTTCGGCTTTGAGTTCTGCGGTTTCGTCGTCGCCAACGAGATCGTAGTCGGCCTCGGGGATAGGGTCTTGCCAGAGCATGTCCTCGTCTGGGACTTCCGGACCGAGCAGTCGTTCCTTCGGACCCATATCGCGGTGGATGAGTTTGTACCAAGCTTTCGAAAACGCCATGCCGAACGCCATTGGGTTTTCCTGGAAGCGTTCGAGAATCTCACGGTAGTCCGGATCGCGCTTCAGTGCGACGTCGGTCGTGAGCATCATCGGTGTTGCGCTGTCCGAGTCGTCGTGGGCGTGTTCTGCGGAGCCACTCAGCTCGCCGTCTTTCGGTCGCCACTGCCAGGCACCGCCGGGGCCTTTGTGTGGTTCCCACTCGTAATCGAGCAGGTTGTCAACGTACTCCATATCCCAGCTGGTTGGCGACTGAGTCCATGGCCCTTCGATCCCGCTTGTGATCGTATCAGCGCCCTTGCCCGAGCCGTACTCGTTGTCCCAGCCGAGTCCCTGCTGTTCGATACCGGCTGATTCGGGCTCGGCACCGAGATGGTCATCAGAGCTTGCGCCGTGGACTTTGCCGAAGGTGTGGCCGCCAGCACAGAGCGCCACGGTCTCTTCGTCGTTCATCGCCATGCGGTCGAACGACTGCCGGACATACTTTGCCGACTCGAGTGGATCTGGCTCGCCGCCTGGACCTTCTGGGTTAACGTAGATTAGTCCCATGTGGTCGGCAGCGAGATCGCCGATGAGGTTGCCCTCCTCGTCGTGGCGTTTGTCCTCCATCATCTCTTCTTCGGGACCCCAGTCAACGCCTTCGTCAGGTGCGAACGCATCTTCGCGGCCTCCACCGAAGCCGAACGTTTTGAATCCCATCGACTCCATAGCGACGTTACCCGACAGCACAAGCAGATCTGCCCACGACAGATTTCGGCCGTACTTCTGTTTGACCGGCCACAGCAGTCGGCGTGCCTTATCGAGATTCGCGTTGTCAGGCCAACTGTTGAGTGGTTCGAACCGCTGGGTGCCGCCTGCGGCACCGCCTCGGCCGTCACCGGTGCGGTATGTGCCCGCGCTGTGCCAGGCCATTCGGATGATAAGCGGCCCATAGTGGCCGTAATCGGCTGGCCACCACTCCTGAGAGGTTGTCAGTACCTCTTCGATATCCGCTTTGAGCTGTTCGAAATCAAGCGATTCGAAGGCTTCAGCGTAGTCAAAATCGTCTTCGTACGGCCCGACGTTTTGAGCGTTCTGATCAAGCGGGTCTAAGTTCAGCGCGTTCGGCTTCCAGCTTTGGTTGGAACCGTCCATACATCGATTGTTGAGAATCAGCATAATAGGATTTTCCAAAGCAAAATAAAATGTCTATTATGGTAAACTATAGAAGTGTTTGAGACACATTATTTTATCCTACAATAAATTTTTTTGTTCGACGGGTGAAAAACGGGGAAAACAGCCCAAGGCGTCGTTAGCCCAAGAGGTATCGAAGTGGTGGGAACCGCTCGATAAGTGGTTGGCCGTCGACTTGCAGTTGTTCGATGTATCGGTCTGCCCCGAGGATTCGACCCGCACCGAAGGCGGCGACCGTCAGGAAGACGACCGCGTAGATGAGCGTCGAGTCGAAGGCCGCCAAGATGTCTCCCTCCCAACCGCCGAGGTAGAACATCATCATCTGTAGTGCGCCACCGAATGCAGCCAGTCGTACGAAGCCGCCGACGATCAGTGCAATGCCGATCAGTACCTGGGTCCACGGCACGACAACGTTAGCCATCTCGACGAACGTCGGCGAGGCTGCCATCGCGCCGTACAGTCCACTAACCGGACTGGCAGCGTCGACGTTTGCAAGATAACCGCTGGCATCGAACGCCTCGCCGCTAATCGCGGCGAACTTGCCGAGACCGGCAAACAACATCATCCCGCCGATCATCAATCGGAGGAGAACCGCAAACAGTCCCGACAGTGTGTGCGCTTCGCCCTCCAAAGTGAGTCCAGCAACCGAGCCACCGTACTTGGTTTCTGTGTTAGTTGCCATTGTGATTGCTCCAGTTACGCCGACGGCTACTACCGACAGATATACCAGAGCCGATTTTCATATTCTGGGAAACAACCCCCTACTCGAGACAGTCAGCAAAAAATATCATATAAAATAATACGAACATACAATCCGTAAAACGAGCGATTTACTCAAAGGATGGGTTTTTGATTCACCGCGGCGGCTATTCGGTATGCAGGCAGCCATCTTCCACGGCCCGGGTGATATCCGCGTCGAATCGGCCGACAAACCAGAACTCGAATCGCCAAACGGGGCACTTATCCGAGTAACCCACACCGCCGTCTGTGGCTCTGATCTCTGGTTTTATCGCGGCCAAAGCGACCGCGAATCACCCTCGCGTGTGGGCCACGAACCGATGGGCATCGTCGAAGAAGTCGGCGACAGCGTCGTCTCGGTCGACGTCGGCGACCGCGTGTTTGGGCCGTTTTTTATTAGCTGTGGCCGCTGTGAGTACTGTCGTAAAGGACTCCATACATCGTGTGTACACAGCGATAGCTGGAACGGCGACAATGGCGGTGCTCAAGGCGAGTACGTCCGGTGTCCCGAAGCCGACGGCACCCTGATTCGAGTCCCGGATCGCCACGCTGATGACGAAGACACACTCCGGTCGTTGCTGCCGTTGACTGACGTGATGTCGACGGGTCACCACGCTGCGGTCTCTGCGGGCGTCGAAGCAGCCTCGAGTTGCGTGGTCGTCGGCGACGGCGCAGTTGGGCTGTGTGGTGTGTTGGCCGCCCGACGGCTGGGAGCCGAACAGATCGTCGCCGTTGGCCACCATGAGGATCGACTCGCGATCGCCGAATCGTTCGGGGCGACCCACACCGTCAGCGAACGAGGTGAGACAGCCATCGAGGAAGTCAAAGCAGTGACAAACGGCGGTGTTAACCACGTTCTCGAGTGTGTAGGTGCGACCTCCTCGATGGAGACTGCCCACGGAGTCTGTCGGCCTGGCGGGACAGTTGGCTACGTGGGCGTTCCCCATGGGATGGGCGAGGGGCTGGATCTGTCGCCGTTTTTCAGGGACAACATCACGCTCAACGGCGGGGTCGCGCCCGTACGAGCATACGCCGAGGAGCTAATGGCTGACGTACTCCAGGGAACGCTCGATCCCGCACCGATTTTCACGAAGACGGTCGACCTCGAGGACGTTCCCGAAGGATACCAGGCAATGGACGACCGCGAGGCGATCAAAGTACTCGTCAAGCCCTAGGTCGCCCAGAAGTCAGCCGGCAGTCGACTCTGAACCCGAGTTCGTCGGCTTGGATGGAAGTTGCGACTGCGCATCCGAACGGGCTGGCTGTTGACACTCACCGTCGAGACACCGCTCGCCGGAGGCCGTCTCGAATCGCGGCAGCCCACAACCACATTCGTCGACCACGAGCCCGGCCGGGAACGAAAATGAAGCCTCACAGGTCGGATACTCCTCACAGCCGAGAAAAATACGACCGTTAGGGCTACGAATCCGTAGCGGCGACCCACAGTCGGGACAGTCCCACAGTCGGTCGAACCGCTTGCGAACCGCTTTTGAGAGCGACTCACACCGGTAGTCGACACACAACTCGAATCGCTCGCCGCGGTCGACCTGGATTTTTGGTAGCCCACAGTCGCCGCAGGTCGAATCAACTACGCGCGCCCCAGCAGGAAGTCCGTACCGTTGGTCACACTCGAGACACTGAACGGCCCGGCGTGTTCTAACCAGCGGGCCCCCGCAGTCTTGGCAGGCTCCAACCGGAATACCGGCCTCCGAGACGTCGTAAGACCGCAGGTCAGTAGAGCGATTCGAGGTGACAAGCAGTTCTTGGCTGTCAGTGTGGGCTCGGAGACTGAACCCTTCGGCGTCGTGTTCGATGGTAACGCCATCGGGGCGAGTGAGCCACGCAACAGGTTGGTAGCCATCCGCATCGTGAACCAACACCGTGCGATCCGGTTTGACGATAATGACGACATAGCCACGCTGGATACGGTCGCGTGTTCCTTCGAAACGGACAGTACAGTCGCCGGTAAGAATCCGGGTCTGATCGGACATTGACGACAGTGCTGCGTTTTGGCTTCTAAAGCTAGCCCCGAGAGCCTTTAGTCGAAGCCGGCAATCAGACAGTATGGCATCTGAAACAGAGATCACGGCCGTACTGTTCGATATGGACGGCGTTATCGTTGATTCGGAACGCTACTGGCACGACGAACAACCAGACCGGATCTTTCCGGCGACACTCCGAGGAGAGCATCCGGATCTCGAGGAGACGACTGGAATGTACTACAAAGAGATCTACGACTACCTCGAGGAGGAATACGAGACAACGATCAGCAAAGACGAGTTTGTCGAGATATTCGATGCGGTTGCCGAAGACATCTATCACAACCGTGTCGAACTCTTAGATGGCTTTGATGAAACCCGCGAGACGTTGGCCAGTCGTGGCGTTCCAGTCGCGATCGTCACCTCCTCGCCGTCGGCGTGGCACGACATCGTCCTCGAGCGGTTCGCGATCGACGTTACGGATGTCATCACCGCCGAAAATCTCGAGGCCGACGGGAAACCCGAACCGGATATCTACGAGAAGGCTGCCGAAATCATTGGGCAACCTCCCGAAGCGTGCCTCGTTATTGAAGATTCGAAAAACGGCATCAAAGCAGCCAAACGCGCCGGGATGTTCGTGATCGCCTACCGAACCGAACCGAACGCAGAGACGAACCTCTCGGCGGCCGATGTCGTGGTCAACGATCCCGACAAACTCCAAGAGGCGATTCTCTCACGGGCGAAATAATTACTTCAGCGACCGCAGCGTCGAGTTGGCGACTACAAGCAGGCTGCTGGCACCCATCGCGAGGGCCGCAAACAGCGGATTCAACAGGCCAAAGACCGCCAGTGGGATCGCTACTGCGTTGTAGAAAAACGCCCATCCGAGATTCTGTCGAATACGCCGTTTCGTGGTTGTGGCAATCGAAAACATCGTCGGAACCACACTGAGATCGCCCTCAACGACGATCACATCACCGGCGTCGGTAGCGAGTTTCGTCCCTGTTGCCAGGGCGATTCCCAGATCTGCGGCCGCAAGTGCAGGCGCATCGTTGCTGCCGTCGCCGATCATCGCCACTCTGCTGTCGGCCTGGAGTCGGCGGATCGTCTCGGCTTTCGCCTGGGGCGGTACCTCCGCAAACACGTGATCAACTGCGGGATGGGCCTTGAACGTCCGGGTGGCTTCAGTATCATCACCGGTCAACACGACGATTTCGCGTGTGCCGTCAGCCAGTGTGTCAACAACGGCCTCCCAATCGGCTTTCGGTTCGTCGCCGACAGCGATTACACCTTGGATCGTCTCGTTCCAGCCGACAACGACCGCAACTTCGCCGCGGGCGGTGATCGTCTTGGCAGTTGCCCGACAGTCCTCGGGGTCAGCCCACGATTCGAACAGCGAGGGGTGGCCAACCAGTACATCCCGCGTGCCAACGCGCCCACGAACACCCCGTTCTAAGGTTTCGACATCGTCGGCCGTGAGTGTGCTTTCATCCGTTGCTGTCAGTGTGCCGCCGTCGGTGGCCATCTCACCATCGGTCGAGACGGTGGGTGCGGCCGCAGCAACGATGGCATCTGCAATCGGGTGGGCCGAAGCACGCTCGAGTGCTGCAGCAGTAGACAGCACTCCTTGGCCCACAGTCTCTGTGACTTTCATTTCACCGCTGGTTAGTGTTCCCGTTTTATCCAGGGCGATAATGTCGACCTCGGGGGTCTCGAAGACCGACGACGAGGCGACGACTAGCCCGTTTTTTGCGGCCGTCTGGGTGCCCTGAGCGACTGCCAGCGGCGTCGCCAGACCAAGCGCACAGGGACACGAGACGATGATGACTGTCAGTCCGACCAACAGCGCGGCAGTGAGCGAGCCACCAGTCGCGAGCACACCCGCAGTGGCAACCACCGAAATAAGCAGGACAAGCGGGACGAACACCGTCGCCAGTTTATCGGCAAATCGCTGGACACCCGGCGAGGTGCTTTGGATCTCCCAGAGTAACTCGACGATGCGATCAAGCGTGCTGTCGGCCTCCTCACCGGCTCGAATCGTCAGCGGCTGGTCGGTGACAACCGTCCCGCCTCGAACCGGATCGCCCGCACGTTTCGTTCGTGGAACGGACTCGCCGGTGACGAGCGCCTCGTCGACTGCCGCAACCCCCGATTCGACTTCGCCGTCGACCGGGATTCGTTCGCCAGGTCTAACCAGAAGCCTGTCACCAGGCTCAATGGCTGCAACGTCGACCGTCGAGCCGTCCGGGCGATGTGCTTCGGTAACTTGGATCGCCGTTAGATCTGACAGGAGCCCAGCGGCGCGCTGTTTGATTTTCGATTCGTAGTAGTTGCCAAGCGTGACCACAAGCACAATGGCAACAGTGACATCAAAGTACAGATCCGTTCGGCCGATCCCCATCGCCAGCGTGCTGTAGGCGTACGAACCGACTGCGGCGACAGCAACCAGCAGATCCATATTTGGTTGGCGCGCCCGCAGGCTGACGTACGCACCTCGGAGAATGGGATACCCCGTATAAAACAGCACGAGTGAGGTCAAAAGCCAGATCTGAGTGTACAGATAGAGCCCATCAAAGCCGCCGAGATCAACCAGCGACCCGTAGCCGAAGTAAGTCGGGTACAAAAACAGGATGTACCACAGCATCGTCATCATCCCAAACAACCCACCGCCGATGAGGAACTTGACGACCGCAACGTCGCCGGCTGGCTCGGAGTCCTCCTCGAGTGAGCGTTCAGTAGCAGTATAGCCATACCCCGAGACGATATCGGCGAGTGATTGGGCCTCGAGCAGTTCGGGATCGTAGTGGACTTTCAGCGTATCGGTCGCATAGCTCGCAGCAACCGCACCGATTCCTTCGCGGGCAGTAACCGTCGATTCCAAAAACGTCTCGCAGGTCGCACAGTGCATGCCCTCAACGCTGAGATACTGCTGGTCGTACTCATCGAGGTCGACGGCTGGCTCGGTCGGCTGTATACGACCACGGGCGTCTTCGGCGTCGATCTCGGCCGCCGAGACATCACCCAGCGTGCGGGCGACCTCGAGACAGCCACGACAGCAGTAGACGCCGTCGATGGCCTCGTCAGTAATAGGGTCTGTCGGCGTCGGCAGCTCACAGAGCGTACATGAACTCATTCAGCGCAAAAAGCCACTTAGGCGTGAGCCGTGTGGTCGTGGTCGTCGGCAATCGGACTAAATGCCAAATAGAGCGCGGCAGAAATGATCAAGACGTTGACAGCTGAAATCGCGATAATCAAATCAGTAGCAATGGTGTAGTATATTACTGCTGGTAGCGCGCCCAAACTCAGCAAACTTGCCGTTCGCGGTGAAATCATTTGCTATTGCTTATAACGCCGTCTGTTTAACTCTTTGCGTGGATTCCCACGCCGTAGGAATACGGAAACCCCTTTTACCATGGGTATACTAATTTTGGACAACAATGTCCGGAGAAGGAACGGTCAGAGAAATTGGGCACGACGAGTTCGACCCGAAAGGTACACTCGCACTTATTTCGGTGTACTTCGCGATCCTTGTTGTAATGTGGATATTCATGTACTTCGTTGAGTTCCTCGGGAACGAAATGACAGTGATTGGATAATATGCACATACACGATTATGAAAAAATCTGGCTGGTGCTGGCAATGTTGTTGATTGTTGCCATTATCACGACGATTACCTACGGCGCAACAGCAGCCGGTATCGGCATGATCGGGGACGAAGAAGAGACGATTGATTCGAACGCACTCGGTGAAGACGAGCGGTTTGCCGAACCTCGCGTCGAACAGGTCGGCGAAAACGAGTATGAAGCGTACGTGATTGCCCAGCAGTTCATTTTCGAGCCGGATCCAATCGAGGTGCCGGCCAACAGCCGGGTGACGTTCTATATCACCTCGCCGGATGTGCTGCATGGGTTCCATGTCGAGGGAACTAACGCGAACACGATGGTTATCCCCGGTGAGGTCTCAAAGCTGACCGTTGAGCCGAACGAGCCCGGTGAGTACGGGATTGTCTGTAACGAATACTGCGGCTCCGGCCACCACACAATGGAAGGCTTACTGATTGTCCATCCTGAAGACGAGTTCGAACTGGACGGTGATTCTGATGAGTGAACAGCTTGAATCCGGCGCGCCGACGTTCTTAGATCGATTCCCACAGGAAGCAAAAGTCGTCCGAGCGGCCCTCGGCAGTTCGTTTATTGCGCTGTTCTTAGGCGCGCTGTTCGGTATTGTCCAAACACTGTATCGAACAGACGTCCTCCGGTTCATGGATGCGGAGTATTATTACACCGTGTTGACCGCCCACGGAGTATTGATGGTTGTCTCGTTTACCATCTTCTTCCTCGTCGGTATCTACACGTGGGGTGTCGTCCGTAGCCTCGACCGCCCGCTCGAGAACATCCGCTTTACGTGGGCCTGGTACGGGATGATGGTTGCCGGGACGCTGCTGGCTGTAGTGCCAATTCTCGGCGGCTTCGTCGATACCAGCGAGCTCAGCGCGGACGTGCTGTTTACGTTCTATGCGCCAAAACAGGCCCATCCGTTGTTCTATGGTGGCCTTTCGGTGTTCCTGATTGGAACATGGATGGCCGGCGTTGATTGGTTCCGGTCGTACTTCGCCTGGAAATCCGAGAACCCAGACGAGCGAATTCCGCTCCAGACGTTCATGGCCCTGATTACGATGGTGATGTGGTATATCGCCTCAATCGGGATCACCATCGCTGTCGTCGGCTTCCTGCTGCCGTGGTCGCTGGGGCTGTTTAACGATATCAACGCCCTGCTTACCCGGACGCTGTTTTGGTTCTGGGGCCACCCAGTTGTGTACTTCTGGTTGATGCCCGCCTACATGCTGTGGTACACCGTCCTACCGACGATTTCGGGCGGTCGCCTGTTCAGCGATCCGCTTGGGCGTGTGGTGTTTATTCTCTTTTTGATGCTGTCGACACCAGTCGGTATCCACCACCAGTATCTCGATCCCGGCATCTCTGAAGGGTTCAAAGCGATCGCAATGACAAACACGATGTTCCTGTTGTTGCCCAGCCTGCTTACCGCCTTTACGGTGGTCGCCAGCATGGAACACGGTGCTCGCCAGCGCGGCGGCACCGGCCTGTTTGGCTGGCTACGCGCACTACCATGGCGAGATCCAGCGTTCACGGGTATGACGCTTGCTGGCCTAATGTTCGCTGCGGGCGGCTTCAGCGGGATGGTCAACGCCGGACTCAACATCAACTACCTCGTCCACAACACACTGTGGGTGCCCGGTCACTTCCATCTCACCGTCGGTACAGCAGTCGCACTGACGTTTATGGCCGGCACCTACTGGCTGTGGCCACAGCTTACCAACCGCGAACTGTACAGCCGGCCTATCGCGCTCGCACAGGTGATCCTGTGGTTCGTCGGAATGGCGCTGATGTCGAATGCAATGCACGTCGCCGGTCTGTTCGGAATGCCACGACGGACGGCCGAACCGCAGTACGAAGGCTTTGATTTCACCGCCACCTTTGGCTCGATTGCGGAGTTCGACCTGCAGTTGGCGATCGGTGGGACGCTGTTGACGATTTCAACGATCCTGTTCGTTGTCAACATTGCGCTCACCAGTGGCGGTCCGAAAGTAAGCGGGCTCGGCAAGCCGCTTTCCGAGCCGCTTTCGGGCCCAGAAGACTCACCAGAGATTCTCGATAACCTCAAACTCTGGATCGTCATCGCGCTCGTGTTGGTCGTATTGGCCTACACGCTGCCGCTGGCGAGCATTATCGAGCGCGGTGGCCTCTTCGGGCCGGGTGTCGATCCGGTTCCAATGGTCGTCGAACCGCTCGTTATGTACGCTGAAACTGCAGTCGGTCAGCTCACGAACATGGTAGGAGGAATCCTCAAATGAACGAAACAACGCAAGGTGGCATCCTGCTTGGCAGCGCAGTACTGTTCGTCATCATCTGGGAACTTCGGAGCGCCCTCGGGGTGATGGCTGGCATCGACACCCATCCTGTGATCTACGGGTCGGCAACGCTGATCTTCGTGATTCTCGTTGCCATCGGCCTGAATCTCGGGTGGATCCGGTTCGGAGATTCCACAGAAGAATCCACCTGATGGCTATTCACCGCCGACTGTCGCCGACTGAACTCGCTGTCGGCAGTGGTATCATCGTCGTCAGCGTGCTGGCAGCAGCCACCGCCAGCTATCTGTCGGTTCAACAGCCAACGCTGACCGACGGTCGAGTGTTGGTGTATCCGGTTGTGTGGTCGACCGTCTCCATTGTGGCGGCCGTCTGGGTGAGCCGAACCGTGCGAGTTCGTCCGCGCCGGTGGCTCGGGGCGGCCGTCGGTGTTGGCTATACGGTCGCGTTACTCTGGCTGAGTGGCACGCTGGGAACCTCTGGTGGAATGCCGACCAGTCAACTCATACTGAGTATGCCCGGTTGGGGGCCGATTTGGCTGTACGACAACGGCTTTGTGAGCTTCTCGGTTGTCCCGTTTAAGCTGGTCGCCTACCTGAGTTTGGGCTACATCGTTGCTGTGCTAATTTCGGCCGCAGGCTCTGCACGGACAGCTGCACTCGGGATGGCCTCCTGTGTGAGCTGTGCTGCACCGCTGTTGCTTGCGGTCGCCGGGCTGTTCGGTGGCACGCAAGCGACGACCATGGTCGCTTCGGCAGGCTATGATCTCGCGACGGTCGTGTTGCTCGCCACGTTCGGGCTGCTCGTTCGGGCGGCTCGAAAGACGACCGAGCCCTGTGAAATTTCGGCACGAGAGGGAGACTCACAGTGAACCGCCGTCGGCTGCTTGCCGGGCTCGCCGGAGTTGGCGTCGTCGGAGCCGGCTGGGGCGTCTCAACGGGTGCGTTGCCCACAGATACACTGGCGGCCAACCACGACTCCCAAGACACTATCGAAGAGCACGTCGAGACGATCGACGCACCCGGCAGCACCGCAGGCGAGCAGTCGATTCCGGCCGACAGACCACTGCTCGTCGAAATAATGTCGGTGACGTGTTCAGTCTGCGAAGAGTCGATGCCGGCGTTAGTCGAAAGCTACGAGACCTACGGCGAGTCGGTTTCGTTTCTGTCGGTTTCGACCGACCCGGTTGGCTTTTCGGTCGAAGAAGCAACGCTTGTCGAGTGGTGGGACGACCATGACGGCCAGTGGACACTAGGTGTCGATCCACAACTATCAGTGACAGAGCAACTCGAGGTGAGTGCAGTCCCAACGACAGTGCTAGTTGACGAACACGGACAAATCGTTGACCGACTGCGTGGCGAAAAAACGGTCACAGAACTCACAGCGATGATCGAACCGATTGTCGAAGACAACTAACAGTATTGGTTGTTTCTACAGAGAAGCAAGGCGAGTGCCTCGGGGCTTGTCCCCGAGGTACTTCACTTGCGGCTGAGACAGAGCAGTGTAAAACGCGAACGCGACCGACAATCAGTTTTCTGGGTGATCCGCAGCGTCCTCGAGAAGTGAATCAACCGTTCGCATGAACCGATCGACGAGGCGATCTGGAAGCGACGGTGAGACGGTCTCGAAGAGTTCGGCCGTCCGCTCAGGATGAGCAAGCCTAACGTCTATCGGGCGACCGTCTGATTTGACGAGCACGTCTGCCTCAGTAAGATTCGAGACGTGCCAGGCAACCGTGCTGCGTGCGAGATCAAGCTCTTCGGTAAGCGTTGCCGGCTGAATCGATTCTTCGGCGTGAACGCGGAAAATGATTTCTCGAGCCATCTCTCGGCGAAGAAACGCGAGTGTTCGACGCTCCCAGGCATCAAACTCGGGCTCGAAGTAGTGAGTCCGACCGCAGACCCGTTCGACGGCGAGTTCTTCGTCGTCGACTAGTCGTTTGAGGTGGTACTGAACCTGGCCAGTTGCGAGATCGAGATCGCGTTTGAGTTGGTTGAAATGGACACCCGGCGTCTCACTGACATGGCGTCGAACCCGAGATCTGGTTGTCGGCATGGGTATGTACTGATGGCTATCAGTGTATCAGTCAAAAAGAACGCGGCAGTTCTCACAAATTGGGAGTGGCCGAACGGTATTTGTACCACAACAATATAAAAACCCTATCGCGTATGTGTTGGCAGTGCTGCCTGCATCATCAGCCCACTGGGGCGTCACGGGATCGCCACTCCTCCTTGCAGTAATTCTGGTCGCGGGGATCGGAACGGGGATGCTATTTGCGGTGAGTCTCGTTGCGTACAACCGCCGAGGAGGCCGTCAGTTCTTTCTTATCAGCATCGCGGTTGGCGCACTCCTCGCACGGACGATTGTTGGAGCAGGAACCGTTCTTGGGTATGTACCGATGGTGGTCCACCACTTTGTTGAACACAGCCTGGATTTTTTCATCGCTGCAGTTGTGCTGTATGCGGTATACGCCCACGCACCAGGCACACTGTCTGAGGACACCTGAAATACAGTACCAGCGAACGCCGACAAGGTGGTATTTACCCGGCCAACCGAAAGTAGTTCCAACGACGCCATGACCCCACCTGAGACGTTTCACTGTGAGGCCTGCGACCGAACAGTCAACTACGAAGACGCTATCCGCCGGGAGACGATGGGAAATCTCGATCCGAGCAAGTGGCAGTTGTTTTGCTGTGACAGCTGTGGCAACCGACTGGAGATTGTGTTTGTCGGCAACGAATGATCAGCCAAGCCGACTACCGCTGTCGACGTCCGAGGAGGCCAACTGCCAGCATCAACGAGCCAACAAGCCAGCCGACCAGTCCCAGCGCACTCCAGCGAGCAGCCGCATACCCGGTTTCGACCCCTGAGGCGACACCGACGACTGTCTCGAAGACCAGTCCTCGATAGGCGCTGTTGGGAACGGTCGCCAGCGAGCCGAACAGTGACTCAGCCGACAGCCACTCTTCGGTCAGTCCGAGAATAACGAGCGCATCGCCACCGGCAACGACCAGTACAACGCCACCGGCAGCCAATGCGAGGGCGGTTCGAGTCGAGCGTGCGACCACCGAAACCAACACGACGAGCCCCAGCATCGTCAGCCCGTAAAGAACCGTCAACGCGATAAATCGGCCGAACAGCACCGGTGAGTCTACCCCTGTGTGGGTCGCATAAATCCCGGTATCGGGACTAGCAGACACAGCGATTAGGACAGCCGTAATGAGCAAGCCGCCAACCAATATCGCCGACAGCGCGATCGCTCGGCCAGCGTAGATGGCTGCAACATATACCCAGGCGGGCACATCGTAGCTTTCGAGTACCGCCAGTTCGCCGCGCTCGAGATCAGCAACGACGCTCCGGTAGCCAACGGCGATGGCAACAGCCGGCACGAGCAACTCCAGCGGTAACAGCAAATCGACGACTGCAGGTAGATAGCCGCTTTCGCCGCCGCCACCGGTGGCGACGAGCGCGACAACCAGAGCCCAGACACCGAGGGCGACCAACAGATACACCCGTGTTCGGACGACTGTCTGGAGTTCACGGACGAACAACGCCCGAAACTGCGTGCGAGCTGAACTCATGTGTCACCCCGATGGCCGTGAACCACCGCATCATAAACGTCCCACAGCGACGCAGTTTCGGTTTCGGCCATCAGTTCACGTGGGCTGCCACGGCCAGCAATTGTGCCGTCGTGGACGACCAACACGCGATCCGCAAACCGCTCGACGAGTCCCAGATCGTGGGAACTGACAACGATAGCCGTCCCCTCTGCGGCCTGGTCGGCCAGAATCTCGAAGGCTCGTGTCGACATACTCGGATCAAGCCCGCTTGCGGGTTCGTCGAAGACGACGACCGGCGGCTCGCCGACAAGCGACTGGGCGATTCCGAGCAACCGACGCATGCCACCCGAAAGTGCTTCGACGGGCCGGTCTGCGGCATCGGCGAGTCCCACACGCTCGAGGGCAGTGTGTGTATCGACAGAAAGACCCAGCAGCGCGCCGTAAAACGCGAGCGTTTCGGCAGCCGTAAACTGCGGCCGAAACGACGGCTGCTGTGGCAGATAGCCGATTGGCCGGTCTGCGGCAGGACCAGTGTATTCGACGGTTCCCTCGGTTGGAGTGAGTTGTCCCAGCAAAATCCGCAACAGCGTGGTTTTGCCCGTCCCGTTTGGCCCGATAACGGCGGTGACCGCACCGGGTGTAATCTCGAGGTCAATCGCCTCGAGGACAGATAACTCGCCGTAGCGGTGTGTAATCGACGTTGCAGTAAGCCTCGAGTCGCCGGCTGGCGTCGTCTCGGTTGGTTGGTGTGATTCCGATGGCGATGCAGTCTCAGTCATGGTCTTCGAGTGTGGTGTTCATTCCAGAAGGTGCTGTGTCGATGCCGTCTTCAACAACGCGTTCGGCCAGAGCATACCGGTCGGGGTTTTGTGGATCGGACTGTGGATGCGGATCCATGATACTGCCCGAACGCAGTCCTGGCGTTGATCCCTGAAGAGCCCGTATCCCCTGGTTAACGGGCGATTCGGCAACCGTATAGTAGACTGTCGAGCGATGCAGTTGGCCGTCGACAACGTCGGTTGGCAGATACGGCCGTGGTGAGTCAGCGTCCGTTCGATAGGCACCCTGCCAGTAGTTGCCCTGGGTGCCGTCGGCCCACACTCGCAGTGGGCCCGCACTGGCTGCGGCGTGGTTGTCGTTGTCGGCGAAATCGTTGCTGTGGACGGTGCTGGTGGCCAACACCGAGCCAGTTCGCATGCCGTTGGTGTTGTTGCGGACAACGTTGTGTTCGTACAGCGACGACACCGCCGTCGTTGTAATGCCGACCTCGTTTTCGACTGCGACGTTGTTGGCGATATACGAGTACGAACCGGCGGTCGAAATCCCGTTCGAACTGTTGGTGACGACGTTGTCGACAATGGCGTTGCGAGCCGGCGACGTCATGATCGTAATGCCGCTGAACTCGTGATCAGCAAACGTGTTGTCAGCGATGAGCGTATCGGAGGTGTGCATCAGATGGATGCCGTAGCGGCCTTCACGGTAGTCGTTGTTCCGGATGACGGTCTCGCCGGACCGATGCAGATAGATGCCATCGCGGCCGTCACTGAACGTCGAGTTCTCGACGACCGCCGGCGAGCGCATCGACATCACACCCATAAAGCCATCGCGCCAGTCGTCGGCCCCCTGGACAGTCGCGTTGGTGACGACCGCATCGGGACTATCTCGCAGCAGGATACCGTTTGCCTCCGTGTACGGAATGGTCACATCGGTTAGGTAGACGCCTGTGGCATCAACCGCAGCAATGCCGGCATCGCCGTGGCCGTAGCCCAACTCGATGTTGGCATCCCACTCTTCGTCCGTGACCGCATCCGGATCACGGCTCTCGTTGCCGATTCCTTCGACCGAAAGCCCCTCGATAGCGACATCGTCGGCATTGATTCGAACGCTCGAGCTGTTTTCATCGCCGACAACCGTCGCCTCGTGGGCCCGCAACGTCACCGAGGTGTTGATATCAACCGGGCCATCGTACGTGCCCGGTTCCAACACCACCGTGGAGTTGTCGGGTGCAGCATCGAGTTCGGCCTGCAAGTCGTCGTCAGCTGTGAGTTCCCGCGAGACCTCCCGATCCAGCAACTCGCTGGCCTCGTCGACGCGTTGGTCGGCCTCGTCATGTTGGGTATCGACCTGCTGGCGAACGAGGTCGGCATCATCAACCTCAAAGGACTGCTCGCGAAGGTCGTCCCAGCCCATGACAGAACCCCCATGCTCGTCGGCGAACTCCTCGGCGGCCTGTCGGTCAGCAAATGGCACAACGACAGAGCCAGCGGGCGTTTCGGCCGCACTGTCGACGACGTAGTACGCGCGGTCTGCACGCTCCCAAGCAGGCGGTTGGACGGTCTCGATAATGCCATCTGCAAGTTCAATGTCCGTCCCGTCGTAGGTGGTCACATACGTCACCAGTGGGTAGCCGAACTGCTGTTGGCTGGTTGGGTCGTCCATCGCATCAACAGCAGTTTCGATGCCGTAGTAGCCGATCACATACTGGTACTGTGAATAAAACACCTGTGCGCGCGGCACTGAATCATCCGAGTCAATCGCTTCGCTGTCTTCGGAGGCAAACCCGATAGAGCGAGTTTCTTCGAACGGCACCGACTCGGGCGCAGAGCTATCAACGTCGACGACAAAGACGCCGGCGGCAAGCAGCAGACAGATAATTACGATGCCTACCGCGAGGCGTTCGCCTCGAGTGGCACTTCCCCCGGCAAATTCCATACACTGATCGGTAGGGCGGGTACGGCTTTACGCGCTTTGGTACGTCTCTGAACGTCAAGCGCGGCGAAACCAACAGGCTTAGGCGAACTCCAGAGTATTGTACACAACGGACAAGCAGTGACCACCCACATGCTTTCAGAACTCTCAATCGCCGTCGGCGCAGGTGTGGCGACGTTTTTCTCCCCGTGTGCCTACGCGCTGTTGCCAGGCTACGTCGGAATGTATCTGAGCGATGGCGACGGAACGCTGCGCAGCGACGGAGTGCGCGGGCTGGCTGCGGCAGTCGGCGTGCTTGCTGTGTTCGCGGTCACCGTCGGTAGTGTTGCAGTCGTTGGTGAGGCCGTCCAGCCGTGGATGGGCCGTCTCGAGCCACTCACGGGACTCGCGTTGGTCGCCTTTGGCGTACTGTTGGTCGGTGGCTCGACGTTCGGCTGGCATCTCCCGCTGCCCGACCAGCGGCCCGGTGTGGTTGGTTTCGGGATCTTTGGTGCAGTCTATGCGGTGGCTGCGGTTGGCTGTGTCGCACCGCTGTTTTTCGGAGTAACGCTCAACGCACTACAGGCCGGCCCGACACAGGCGGCGGTCGTGCTCAGTACGTACGGCGGGACGATTGCGCTGTTACTGTTGGCTGTGACCGTTGCTATCGGCGTGGGGTATGAAATCGCAGACCTCAAACTCGCACGGCTTTCAGTAGTCGGACAGAAACTCGGTGGTGTCGTGTTGATCGCCGCTGGAGTGCTCCAACTTGGAGTTACGATCTAACCGAGTCGACGAGTTCGCGGTCGACATCGGTTGCCGCACGCACGTCGCCGCCGTACTCGTCGGCAAACGCTTCGGCATCGTCAGCATCGCCGAAGGGGATGAGTTCCGGGCCCATCGCGCCTTCGACATCGCTGCCAGCGACGACCGTTAGCTCGGATTCCTCGCGGTGGTCGTCGGCCGCAAGGTGGGCCGAAATCGAGGGTTCATCGCCGTCGTCGACCGAGTACTCGAGTTGGCTATAGTCAGTGAGATACGTCACGATCGGATCGGTTCCTTCGTCCTCGCGGTCGAACCGGTAGCTGTAGGTACAGGTCGAACTACAGAACCAAGCTGGGCCATCGCGGTCGGGCGGATGGTCGTCAAAAAACACCTGGCCGGTCGGCCCCGGATGCTGTTCGATCTCCATGCCACACTCATCGCAGGCTTGGCCGTCGTCGAGACTCACTGGCTCCGGCAAGTCGTCGCCATCGCCCAGACAGCCGGCCAGTCCGACGACAAGGCCACTGCCGAGTGCTGTCAGAACGGTTCGACGCTGAGAGGCTTCCTGCGTAAGGTGCATCACTGTGTGTAGGTCACCGGGCGATTTAACCCATATGGTGTGGGGAGCCGACACCGCATCCGAGCGATTCGGCTCCCACACCAGAGAGTACAATGGGATCGAACACCTATGAGTGGTAGATGCACCGCCGAGAGTATCTTTCAACGGTTGCTGTGGGTGCGGTCGGTTCGACTGCGGGCTGTTTGGGTGGACTGTTCGACTCCGGGCCGGAAACGGTCGTGCTTGGCGAACCAGGCGACCAGGGTGCCGAAAGCAGTTCGCTGGCGTATCCGGCCTACGGCGAAGAATTCCCGGATTTCAGCCTGCCAAACGCCTTTGAAGACGACCTCTTCGAGTCGACCGCCGTTGAGGTGCCCGCATTGTACACCGCGTTTTATGCGTTTTGTCCAGCCGAATGTATCCTGCTGATGGGTTCGATGGGAAACATACAGGCCGAACTTGACAGCCGGGAGTTATTGGAGTCCGTCCAGATGATCGGAATTACGTTCGATCCCGAACGCGACACCCCAGAAGAACTCGAGGAGAACGCCGACCAAATGGGGATCGACCATACCCACGAGAGTTGGCAGTATCTCCGGCCCGAAGACGACGACCAAGCTAAAGAAGTCGTCAACGACCAACTCGGAATTGGCTTCGAGAAGGTCAGCGCAGAGGGCGAAGAGGCATACGATTTCAACCACGTCACGGTGACGTTTCTGGTCAACCCTGACGGTGTTGTCGAACGCGCTTACCTCGGTGACGAACCCGAAGTCGGACGTGTTGCCGACGATTTCGAAACGGTTGTAGCCGCCTACGAATAACTACGAACAGTGAACCTCCTCCACACCTGCGAGGCACCCCAGGGTGCGGGCGCGCTCAGCGGTGAGGCCGTCGGCTTGGGGGTGTTTTTCTTGATCGGACTGTTCGGTGGGGCCCACTGTCTGGGGATGTGTGGGCCGCTGGTAACGACATACGCCGACCGCATGGAACAGCAATCCAGTGGGCCAGCCAACCAACTGTCAGTGGGAATGGTCAGCCAACACGGGCTGTTTAATCTGGGTCGGACAGTGAGCTATGCGCTGATCGGCGGGCTGTTCGGGCTGGCCGGCTCGCTCGTGTTTGTCTCCGCAGAGCAGCTGACAACGGTGTTCAGAGAACTCAACATCGTCGTGGGCTTCGTGATTGGCGTGTTGATTATCGCCGCCGGGTTCCACTACCTGCTGCGCGGCAGTGCGATGTCGCTGCCGGGCGAATCGCTGTTCAGACCGGTAACACATTTCGTCCAACGACATCTCACGGCGCGCGTTGACAACTACGTCGGCAATCACCGAATTTTCGCACTTGGGGGACTGCACGGGCTGCTGCCGTGTCCGCTGTTATACCCGGCGTTTCTGTACGCCTTCGTCCAGGCCTCACCTGCGGGTGGGGCTGCTGCGTTGGCTGTGTTGGGACTGGGAACAATCCCGTCGCTGTTTCTGTACGGGACGCTGTTTCAGTCGTTGTCGACAGGGATGCGAATCAAGCTCCACCGAGTGTTGGGAGTCGCATTCATTATGCTGGGATACATCCCGCTGCAGCATGCGCTGATGTTTATGGGAATTCATCTTCCGCACCCACCGATCCCGTTCTACCAGCCGCTGTAGGGCGTTTTTATCCAGTGGGAAACGCCATCCAGTTTATAACCTAGGCTAGTCGACAGTCAGGCATGACAGCGGATACATCACCTGCTGAGGACTCCAATCGATTCGAGACCGTATTCAAAATTCTTGGCGTCGCACTCGTTGGCCTCTCGGCAGTACTCGCCGTTGCCGTCGTCTGGTTTACTGTCGGCCCAGCGCTCGCTGGCGCGGCGAGTCCGATCGCCCTTGGCACAGTCGTTTTTACCGTTGTTGTCGCAATCCTATTCAAGAAAACATCGGATATCGCTGGCCGGACGCCCGTTTCCGAGCGATAACTGCGGATCGAAGCCGGACAACTCCTTACTCAACGGAGACTGACCGACTCGCCCGAACCGGAGCCAACGGTAGTTCAGGAAACGTTACTTCGATAGTGTACTCGAGGTCTTGGTCAGCACCAAACACGCCGACCGGGACGGTTGTGGTTCCCAGATAGCTCCGAGTCTGATTCATTTCGACGCCGTTGACTGTCACCCGGATGCCGGCGGCCGCACTGCCCGCTTTCGACCGCACGGTTACCTCACACATCTCGTTTTCGCCGCGAGCGATCGCCTCGGGGAACGGCCCCCATTCGACGACGACCTGCGGGAGACCACCTGCAGAGCCGATGACACGCTCGGCGACACCGGCTGTCAGACCCGCGCGAGTGAGTTCTGCAACCCCAGCATCGACGATGTCGGCAGGTGTTGTGAGCCCACCCTGGGCGAGCGTTTCTGCCCGCGTGGCACCGACGCCGTCGATAGCAGTTAGTGCGACCGCCTGCCGGGAAACACCGTGCTCGAGGCGGGCTTCAATTCGAGCCAGGAGGTTTGCTGCCCGTGGGCCTGCAAACCGATCAACAAACGCATGCAGGGCGGCCAAAAGGCGGAGGGCGTTCTGTTTGATTACCCACGCATCGCTCCGGAGGTCACTGGGTGTCGAGCCGTCCATTGCGGCGCTCAGAATTGCCAGCACCTTGCGGTGGCCGTTTTCGAGGTCGGTTGTTGTCCCAGAAAGAACAGTGTCGATAGCATCTGTTTCGGCCTGTCGGGCCGAGACACTGTCGAACTCGGCGGCGCGGGCAACGGCCTCGAGGACGTCTTCAACGCTGATCCGGTCGCGTTCGGCAAGTCGGGCAAACCGCTCGGCCGTCGAGAGCCGGAGGTAGTATTGCGAAGTCAGCGTACCGAGAACCGTCGGATCGACGCCCAACTCCGTGTCGGTCTCGACAAACCCGCGCTCGACGAGCGTTTCGAGCGTCGAACCAACCCGCTCGCGGAGACCATCTAAGCCGTACTCGGCTGGTTTGGATTGGGCACGCTGATAATAAAAGGTGGTCTCGAGCCAGCCCATGAGATCCTCGAGATCCCGAATCGTTCCCATAGCGATCTCGGCGTTGAGATGTGCGTCCAGATCCTCTGCCAGCCGAGATTCGATCTCTTTGCCCTCCCGGAGCAGCCGACGGTATTTGTCGGCATCCGAGTAATCACAGACCACCCAGCCGTAGCCCACATCGTCGTATCCGGGGCGTCCCGCACGGCCGAGCATCTGGAGAATATCGAGCGGGCTGATGTCGACTTCGCCCTCGAGTGGGTCGTGATACTTCGTATCCCGAATGACGACACAGCGTGCAGGGAGGTTGACACCCCACGCAAGCGTCGAGGTCGAAAACAGCAGTTGGATTGTTCCGTCTTTGAACCACTCTTCGACAGCATCGCGGTCGTCTTTGGCGAGTCCCGCATGGTGGAACCCAACGCCATCAGGGACGCCTTTCCGGAGGTTGTCGTTGCTCAACTGCTGGGCGTCGGTATGAACATCGTAGTCACCACGCGCACCCATCGGAATATCGCGTTCGGCAATCTCATCGCGGGCTTTGGCGGCCGCTCGCACGGCATCTTGCCGCGAGGAGACGAACACGAGCGCCTGGCCCTCCTCGCGGATATGGGGTTCGGCAATGTCGAGTGCGGCATACAGCCGCCGGTATTTGTCGGCGAAGGCGTTATCGCCGTGGCTGTAGGTTCGGACATCCGAATGGAGGTCGACCGGGCGGTAGTCGTCGCCGAACTCAAACGTCGCTTCTGGCGGCGCATCAAGCCAGCCCGCAACGTCTTGGATGTTCGGCATCGTCGCCGAGAGGGCGACGATCCGTGGATCACAGAGCCGTCGGAGCCTCGAGATGGTAGCCTCCAAGACACCACCACGGCCGTCGCTATCAAGCAGGTGAACCTCGTCGACGATGACACAATCGACGCCCGTAATAAAGGAGTATCTGGGCGAATCGTGTTTGCGGGTGGCCGAGTCAGTTTTTTCCGGTGTCATCACCAGGATGTTTGCGCGTTCGGCTCGCCGGGGATTGAGATCTCGTTCGCCAGTGACGACATACACCGAGTAGCCCAACTCCTCGAAGCGGTTCCATTCGGCTTCCTTTTCGTTCGTGAGCGCGCGCATCGGCGCGATAAACAGGGCTGTGCCGTTGTCCCGAAGCGTCCGGCAGATGGCGAGTTCGGCGAGTGCAGTTTTCCCGGAGGCGGTCGGCGCGCTGGCGACCACGTTGTCAGTGCCCTCGAGAATGACCGGCAGGGCCTCGCGTTGCATCCGGTTGAACTCCTCGAAGCCGAACGCATCGGCAAAATCAGGGACTGCGTCGGTGACCTTCACGTCGACTCACCGGCTGCGTGCCTCATTGTCCACCAACGGGGGCCGGCCAGCCAAAGGCGTTTCCTTCCGCTACGAGGGTGTGATCCGCACGTTTTTGCTGAAGGCCACAAAACGCAGTGTATGGCACGCCGTCGACGCAAACCCGACTGGCTGAAAATGCGCCCGCCGTCGGGCCAGCGGTTTGCCGATATCAAATCGACGCTCCGCGACCGTAACCTCCATACCGTCTGCGAAGAGGCCAACTGTCCGAATCTCGGCGATTGCTGGTCGGGGCGCGACGGCCCCGGTACGGCGACGTTCATGCTGATGGGTGATCGCTGTTCGCGCGGCTGTAACTTCTGTGATGTCGAAACCGGCGGGATGGAACCGCTCGATGCAGACGAACCCGAAAACGTCGCGGCGGCCGTAGACGAAATCGGCCTCGAGTACGTCGTGCTCACCTCAGTCGACCGCGATGATTTGGCCGACCAGGGAGCGGGACATTTCGCTCAGACGATCCGCGAGATCAAAGCTCGAGACCCCTCGATTCTGGTCGAAGTGCTGATCCCCGATTTCCAGGGCGAGGCCGATCTCGTCCGGAAGATCATCCGGGCCGAACCCGACGTGATCGCCCACAACATCGAGACCGTAGAGCGCCTTCAGTGGCCCGTCCGAGACCGACGAGCCGGCTACGAACAGAGTCTGGATGTCCTCGAGCAGATCGACCGTGAGTCCGATATCTACACCAAAACGAGCCTCATGCTTGGGGTCGGCGAGTACGACCACGAGATTTATCAGACGCTCTCGGATCTGCGGAATGTCAACGTCGATATCGTCACACTTGGGCAGTATCTCCAACCCTCGAGGTCGCATCTCGACGTCTTCGAGTATGTCCACCCAGATGCCTTCGAGACGTGGCGATGCGTCGCCGAGCGGGAGTTAGGCTTTTTATACTGTGCCTCGGGGCCGATGGTTCGCTCGTCGTATAAAGCGGGTGAGTTGTTCGTCGATGCGCTCGTTCGAGATGGCCAGAACATTGCCGAGGCTCGAGCGACAGCGGCCGCCGCAGAATAGCTACGAGAGTTCCGAAACCAGTGCGTCGACGGCCATTGTGTAACACTCGTTACTGATCGTGCCCTGCCAGAAATCAATATCGTCGCTGGCGAGCGACTGGACACCCAACGGAACGATACGGCTTTGCTTCGGTGTGCCGCCACGAATCCAGTCGTCGTCTGAAACCGAAATGAGGCCATCGTGCCACGATTTCGTCGTCAGTGTGAGCGCGATGTACTGGTCGCCATGAAACGGTTTGTCTTCGTGGTTAGCAATAATGAGCCACGGGCGAGC
>SL_4KL_010_BRINEDRAFT_10000077_pt1 | contig 39047 bp, 28 predicted proteins | sample SodLak_010_BRINE_2_FD_10664 | JGI IMG/M metagenome (IMG submission 10664) | reverse complement strand
CCGCGACGTAGGGTGTCGTGGTTGGCGACGCCGGTGATCCACTGGCTCCCCATCTCGGCGACCTCCCGCATTCGCCACCACTTCGTCGCCCAGAAGGTGAGCAGCGCGGGCTTGTTGTGCGCGAAGGTGACGGGCGACCACTGGAACGCGTGGGGGTGTTGCTCGATGAGCGTCCGGTACGTCGATGCCAACTCCCAGTCCTCGCGCGGCCACGGGCGACCGTCCTCGTAAATCATCCACGGTCGGTACTCCGTCCCGGCGACCGTGTGCGTCACGCGGTCCATCTCGGCGAGGAAGGCGTCGTCATGGACCTGCTCGCCGGTCTCCTCGTCGTGGTACGTGAAATCCTGCGCGCCGTCGATCCGCATCCCGTCGGCACCGAAGTTCGCCTTGCGCCGCTGGAGCTCCAGCAGTATCGCCCGCACGACCGGCTGGCGGTAGTCGAGGTGGAGCCCGTACATTCCCGGTCCCTCGAAGAACGGGTCGGGGAGCAGCTCCGCGGCGGCCTCGTCGGCGTGACCGAGCGCCACGTCGAAGACGACGCGAATCGGGTCCGGCATCGCGTGGCAGGCCGCGATGAAATCGACCAGCTCGTCCGGCCGTCCGGTCTCCAGTATCGCCGGATTTGCGGCCGAAAAGGCGCTCACGACGACGTCGTAGCCCCAGTTCGTCTGGTCCGGCCGCTCGACGCCGACCGTCACGCGCTCGCTGTCGCGGTCGCGATCGAACGCGGAGAGCGGGTCGGTCGGATCTGCGGGGTCGCTCTCGTCGTCGCTCGCCGTCTCGGCGCCGCGTTTCGGCTCGTAACTCCCGCCCGGCCGCCAGTACCACTGTCGCCCGTACGCCTGTGTGAGCGGTTCGACGGGCATGAGCTGTACCGCGTCGTAACCGGCGTAGTTGCGCTCGTGCGGCTCGAGGGGCTCGCCGGCTCGAAGCTTCTCGCCGATCGTCTCGAACCGGTCTGCGAGCGCCGCCAGCGATCCGGCCTCTGTTGACGTCCCGGGGTGGATCTCAAGCATGCTCGTGGCGGGATCGACGCGCGGAAGCCCGTCGTCGTCTGTCGTCGGAAGCGTCTCCTCGGCGCTCCCGAACGACGCGAAGTGGTCGCGGTCGGATCGGGTCGCGTCGAGCCGCGGCCAGTCGTACGCCTCGGCCGGTGCGAACGCCCCGAACGGGACCGAGTACGCGAGCGGGTCGCGAACCGTCTGCCAACCGCCGTCGCTGCCCTGATAAACGAGTTGGTACAGTGCGCCGAGTCGCTCGCGCGTCCCGACCGGGACTCCCTCGACGGCGACCCAGTGGAACTCGTCGTCTCGCTCGACCGAAACACGGTCGACACGAAACTCGACCTCGCGGAGGTCGTCTCGGCCGGGGTCGATCGACGACGCCGCGTCTATCGGGGTGAAAAGCTCCAGCCGAACGTCCTCGACAGGGACCCCTGCCGCGACCAGGTCCGGCGTCCAGAAGCCGAAGGCGACTCCCTCGGGCGGGTCGGTCGCGGGGTCAGCGTCGTCCTCGCGAATTGGGTGTGCGCCGAGCCGCTTGGCGATCGCGTGGGCGGCCTCGAAACGGTCGTCACCCGCCTCGCGGTCGCGCCGCGACTGCTCGATAAGAGCGGTCGTCTCCGCCGCGATCCGGCTCGGTGTCTGCGTTCCGGTCATCGCTCCTCCACACTGACGACGGCGACGTCGTCAACACGGATCCGTTCGGTCCCGTCGCCGTCGACGACGACACAGGATTCGTCGCTCACGAGGTCCGTGTCACCGTGTTCGACGTCGACGGCGACGCTCGCGTTGTCGGGCGCGAAGTTGAGGACGACAACGAGCGACTCCTCGTCTCCGTGTCGGCGGAACGCGACGACGTCATCGGGGTGGATGTTCCCGCTCGCGACGATCGGTCGCTCGGAGAGGTTCCCGCTCGCGACGTGGTACCCCACGCGCTCGAGGTCGCCGTCGGGGCCGAGCGCCGGGTGTTCGGCGCGGGTCGCCAACAGCCGCTCGTAGCGCTTTCGAACCGCTTCGCGTGCGTGATCCCACGCGATCGCATCCCGGCGGCCTCGCTGGCCGATCTCTTGGCCGGCGTACACCATCGGAACGCCGGGAAGCGTCATCGTCGCGGCTCCGGCCGCGGCCGCAGCGGCGTCTCCGCATTCGACGCGGTATCGCGTCTCGTCGTGATTCTCGATGTACTGCAGGAAGCCGGCGTGGTCCGGAAACCCGATCTCCGCCCGCTGATCGATCGCGTCCAGGAGCGTCGCGGCCGGCTCCGCTCCTCGACCGACCTGTCGAAGCTGGAAGTACAGCGTTGCGTCGAAGTGAACGTCGAACATCCCCTCGTGGAAGCCCGGAATGTACGGGATCGTCTCGTCCATCAACAGGAACTCCCGATCGATGGCTTTCACCCGGTCGCGGAGCTCTCGCCAGAACGAATCGGGCACCGCCCACGCCATGTCACAGCGGAATCCGTCGACCAGCGGAGCCCACTCGTCGATGACGTCGAGGAGGAACCGCCGGACGTGGAGGTTCGAGTGGTTCAGATTCGCAATCAGCTCCCAGTCGAAGTACGTCCCCGGCTCGCCGGACTCCTGCCATTCGTACCGGTCGCGGTACGGGGAGTCAGGGTTCTGATACGCGTCCTCGAACCACTCGTGGTCGCGAGCGGTGTGGTTGGCGACGAAGTCGAAGAGCACGCGTATCCCGTGGTCGTGGGCCGTCTCGACGAGCGACTCGTAGTCGTCGCGGTCGCCGAGGTCCGCGGCCACCTCGAAGAAGTCGGTGATGTTGTAGCCGTGCGGCTTCCCGTCGTGTTGAAGCACGGGCGTGAGCCACAGCGTGTCGACGCCGAGATCGGCGATCGTCGGTATCCGCTCGGTGATCGCGTCGAACGTCTCTCCCTCGTCACAGTCGGCGAACGTCCGGACGTACACCTCGTACACGGTCGCATCGCTCGTCCACTCGGGCGGTTGGTTGAGTCGGATCGTCCTGAACGCCGGCTCCGTCGGCACGGTCAGTTCCGGATCGCTCGCGGCGCCTCCGTCTGGCAGCTCTCTGTCGTCGATCCGCTCGACGGCGACCGCGTCGGCGACGCTGACCCGCGGCTCTCCCCCGGGCTCACGGGCGACTGCTACGCCGTGGACGCGCAGGCGATCCGGAACCGCATCGGTGGGCATTCGAATCGTTCGCCCGTCGTCGGTCGTTCGAACCGTGTCGCGTGGGTTGCGTCGTCCCGCGGCGACCGCGCTCGCGACGTCCCGGTCGTCGACGACGAACGTCACCGACAGATCCTCCGTCGTGAGGTCGGACTCCGGATTCGGCTTCGGAGTCGCCCGGATGACGACTTCGGAGTCGCCGTCGCTTATCTCCGCTTCCCGTTCAACCACCGCGTCCAACCGGACGCGCGGGCGTCCGACGCCCTCGTGAGCGCGCTCCGCACCGTAATCGATCGGTTCGCGGTCAGCGCCTCGGTCCCGAATCGCGGTGCCGCTTCCGCCGGCGACGTCGACGCCCTCGTAGCTTGCGGGAAAGGCCCGAACGGTCAACAGGTGGTCGCCGTCGGGCGCGTCGAGGCCGAGGGTGAATTTCCCAGGCACGTCGGGAGTGAACTCGGTAACGGGATCGGTTCCGACTGTCGCCTCGCTGTCGGGTGGCGCATCGACGACGCGCCACTCGTACGCCGCGTCCGGGTCGGGATCCCGCGGGGCCAGTTCCGTCGTCTCACCGGTCGCGAGGAATCGTGGGGGTCCGGGGTGGTGCATATCATGGCCATCAACGCCCGGGGTCTTCGGTGTTGCTCTTCGATCAATCCAAGAACGGGGGCACCGCGACGTGATACGACCCATCTCCGACCGGGTGTTCGTCTCGATATCGACCGTTTGATCGGATCCGCGTGGAACTGTCGCCTCGTTCGTCAAGGCTTTTAGGACGGCAACCACAGACCGACTATGCGACTGCGAACCGCTCTCACAGAGCACGAACGTCGGCGCGGCGAGCGCTACCCGGCCGAGCGTCCCACGACGGCCGGCGCGTTCACCGGCGACGACGGCCGACTGGTTCACGTCGGACCGGACGGCACCGTCCGCGACTGTTCGTACTCTCTGTCCGGGGTCGGCGGAGCCGATCGGCTCCGGATGGGGATCACGGCGGGCCGGGGCGTCCGTTGGTTCGACGATCTCACGACGACCCGTCAGCACTACGACGGAGACACACCACTTGTCGAGACGGAGTACGACGCCGGCAGGTACACGATCCACCAGTTCGATCTGGTCGTCAGCGACACCCATCTGACTCACGTGGAACTCCGCGGCGCGCCGCCGGCCGGCGCCGAACTCGTCGCGGCCTGCGCGTCCTCGCCGGACATGGTCGAGGGCAGCGTCGGCAACCTCGTCCACGAGGGGGCCGGTCCCGACGGCGGAAGCGTCGTCGAGGTGTATCACCGGACCGAACACGACTTTCTCACCGCGTCGACGGGGTTGTCAGCCGCGCACGGCCAGCGGCTCCGGACGATCTCGGAGCTGCTCGGCGAGAACGGAGACGGGTTCCCACACCGCGGCGAGATCGATCAGCGCGAGGACTCGCGGCTCACCCCCGACGTCGTCGTTCGGGCGCCGTTCGAGCGGGACGGGCGGACCGAGCGTGTCACGCTGGCGAGCCGCGCCGTCGTCGACCGCCGCGAGACGCGAGAGACCGGTGACGACGCTCTCGCAGCGCTCACCGACGGCCCGGACCGACAGCGACGCATCGACGAGCTCTCACGGATCGCGACCGCGTACCCCGACGCCGACGACCTCCGCGAAGCGGCCGAAGGACGCGGTCCAACGGTCCCGAAAGGCGTCCCGCGCCGCGGCGTGATCGCGAGTGACCTCCGGGCGCTCGATCTGCTCACCGCTGAGTCCGGCGCCCGAATCGCGGCGCCCGAATTCGACTCGTTTTACGCCACCTCGGGCGGATACGGCTACACGTGGTTTCGAGACGAAGCAGAGACGTCGTTGGCCCTGCTCGGCGCCAGCGAAGAGCTGAACTTGGACGCCGACGAGGAGCTGCTCGCGACGGCCTCTTTCTTCTGTCGGACACAGGACGCAGACGGCTCGTGGCCCCACCGAGTCTGGGCGGACTCCGGAAAAGTCGCTCCCGGCTGGGCGAACGCCCGGATCGAGGGCGCGAACGGCACCGCGGGACCGAACGACCAGCTCGACCAACCCGCGTCAGTCGTCGCCTTCCTCGCTCGGCTCCGGCGGACGACCGACCTGCCAACGGAGTGGCGTGACCGCGTCGACGAGACGATCGCGGACGCCGTCGACTTCCTCTGTGAAACGACGGAGGACGACGGGCTCCCCCGCCGCTGTCAGAACTGCTGGGAGAACGCGCTCGGTCGGTTCACACACACCGGTGCGACGTACCTCCGCGCGTTCGCCGCCGTTGCTCGCGCGCCGCTCGACGACGAGCTTCGGGCACGGGCCGAATCGGCCGCAGACGCTGCGCTCACCGGCCTCGACGACCGATGGAACCCCGATACCGAGCGATTCCCACAACGCGCGAGCTCGGAGAGCCGGGACGACCGCGCCGACGCGAGCACGTTCGCGCTTGCCGGTGCGATAACCGAGTATGCTGCCCTGCGCGATGAACGCGAGGAGGGCGAAGCGACTGACGGCGGAACGGCGGTCGGCGACGTGCCACCCGTCTCCGACGCCGATTTCGACCGCTTCCTCGACCGAGTGACGACGCACGTCGAGGGCTCGATCGACGCCCTCCGACGCGAGACAGCAGACGTCGAGGGGCTCGTTCGACTCACCGGCGACGACTGGCGGACGGCCGAGCAGGGAGGAGCGAAAGTGTGGTCGATCGCGACGCTGTGGGGATCGACGGCCGCCGCCGAGCTCGGCGGACTCGTCAACTCTCGAGACGGCGATGCGAGATCGCTGTTCGCCGCGGCTCGCGAACTGTACACGCTGTGCGAGCCTGACGGGCCCTTCGTCAATGACGCCGGGCTGTTCGCCGAGCAAGTGTTCGATAACGGCGATCTCGACAGCGCGACGCCGATCGGGTGGTCACACGCGCTCCGTATCGATGCGACAGTCACCCTCGCGAGACACGGTGCGCTTCCGGTGCCGCACAACAAGCCGAGCGGCCCCGACGAGGCCCCTCATTGGACGACCGGCCGGAAGTTCGGCGTCGGGACGCCCGCCGACCACGACGCCGACGAGCCGGTTCCGCTCTGGTTCACGCTGACTGAAGGCGCTCTGACAGAGGCCCGGTTCCCGCGGATCGACGTGATGAACGTCCGAACGTTCGATTTCCTCATCGCCGACCCGGAGACCGGCTATACGATCCGAACCTTCGACGAGACGAGTCACGTGACGACGACCGAGACGATCGAGCGAACGACTGAACCGACCGTCGACGACGCCTTAGCGTACACGCAGACGATCCGCGAGACGGGTGACGGCCACGGTCACAACTGGACGCTAACGGTCGAATACGCGGTCGACACCGACGGTGACGCGATCGTGGCCGACGTCGAGTTCGAGGGTGCCCAGGAGTACGACGTGTACGCCCTGGTCGATACGACGGTCACCAATGTCGGCACGAACGACCGCGGTGACCGCGTCGGGGACGAGGGGAGTTACCACCTGCTCGCGCGTAACGCGCCGGCCAGACGCGATCCCGGAAAGCTCGTGGACGACGAAGGGAAGCCGTTCGAGGTCGCGCTCGCGCTCGCGAGCGAGGGTCGATTCGAGTGGGCGAGCGTCCTCTCGGCCGGTAGCGACGAGGCGAACGCCCTCTTCGGTGAAGGCGAACGCGGGTCAGGAGCGGCTGAGGCGGTCGGTAACGTTGTGCTCGCAGGGCTTGTGGGTAGCGGGCGGGACATCTCCGACACCGTCGCGCTCGGATTCGCCGAGCAGGCGGACACAGCGGCGGCCCTCGGCGAGGCCCGCGGCGGCATCTCTCGCGGCTTCGAAGACGTCTCGGAGTCGTATATCGGGACGTGGCAGGAGTGGCTGGCCGATCGAGAGTTTCCCGCGTCGGTCACCGGCGACGCCGACCTCGAAACACAGTACCGGTTCGCGCTAATGACGCTGGCTGCCGTCGAGGACAAGCGGCACGACGGCGCGGGTATTGCCAGCCCCTCGGTGCCGTGGGGCGAGACCGAGTACGCCGCCGAGGACCGCGGCTACGGTTATAATTTCGTCTGGTCGCGGGACTTGTATCAGGTGTTTACCGCGCTGATCGAGGTCGGCGAAGTCGAGCGTGGTGCTGACGCGCTCGCGTACCTGTACAACACCCAGCAGGATGAGGACGGATTCCTCCCGCAAAACACCTACATCGACGGACGCACTCGCTGGGGTGGCGAACAGATGGACAACATCGCGTTCCCCTCTGTGATGGCATGGCAGCTGTACGAACACGGCGTGAGGCCCGACTCGGCCGACTACACCTACGATCAGGTCCGGCGCTCGCTCGGATACATCGCCGCTAACGGTCCGGAGACGGCTCAAGAGCGCTGGGAAGAGGAAGCCGGGTTCTCTCCGTCGAGCATCGCCGCCGAGATTGCCGGTCTCTGCTGTGGGGCCGCGCTCGCGCTCGCCGAGGCGGACCGGCTCGAGACGGGTGACGCGGAGGACGACTCGCCGATCGGTCTCGACTCGGAATCGCTTCGTGCCGACGCGCTCGCGTGGCTCGCGCTCGCGGACGAGTGGACGGAGCGCGTCGAGGAGTGGTGTGCCACCGCGACCGGGACCGAGCGCTACGCGGAAACGCCGTACTACCTCCGTGTTACCGCCAACGGTGACCCTGAATCCGGGCGTCCCCGAACGATCGCCAACGACGGACCGACGTACGACGAGCGGGAAATCGTCGACGGCGGTTTCCTCGAACTCGTCCGCCTCGGCGTGAAACCGGCGGACGATCCGACGATCAGGAACTCCGTGTCTGTCGTCGACGACTCAATTCGTGTTGACACGCCGTACGGTCCCGGTTGGTACCGGTACGTCGGTGACGCATACGGCGAAATCGCCGCGGGCGACCCCGGTGCGCCGTGGGCCGGAACGGGAGACGGACGCGGGCGACTGTGGCCGATCTTTACCGGCGAGCGCGGCGAGTACGAGCTCCGTGCTCGCGCCGACGGCCCCGACGCCTTCGGCGGCACCGACGAAGACGCGCTCGAACCGGAGGCCCTGCTTGAAACGATGGCCGGGTTCGGTAACTCCGGGCGGATGCTTCCCGAGCAGGTGTGGGACCGCGAACACCCGACCGACTACGGCTGGGAGTTCGGCGAGGGGACCGGGGGGGCGACCCCGCTCGCGTGGACGATGGCCGGGTACATCCGACTCGCACACGGAATTGAGGCCGGTGAACCCGTCGAGACGCCGACCGTCGTCCGGGAACGATACGTCGAGCGTGACCGACCCGACGGACCGGAGCTGACCGCGAGCGCCGAGTACTTCAGCGAACACCTCGTGATCTCCGGTGAGACGACCGGCGATGCCGTCACCGTCTACACCGCCGAGGGCTCCGCACTCGTGACGCCGGATGACGGCTCCTATGAGGTTCGACTCGACGCGGCCCTCGGTGCAGACACGGTTATCGTCGCCGCGGCGAACCGCTCCGACGGTGATTCTACGGACGACGACACCGCGATTCCGAACTTCGAGCGGGCAGGCACGACGGTCGAACGGCTGCGACTCTAAGCGGCTCTCGCCTCGTTTCGCGCCTTCTTAAATTGGTCAGTAACTCATCCGAGAACGGTCACGTCGACCTCGTGTACCGCCCCGTCGTCTCCCTCGATCGCGACGGACGAAACCACCGACTCTCGGATTCGCGTACGCCACGAGGCGACGGCCTCCGCGTGCCGCTCGCGGCGGGTTTCAATGTCCGAATCGGGGTATTCGACAGCCGTCTCATCGACCTCCGGATACGCCGTCGCGTCGGTAATGAGGTCGCGAGGATCGATGTGAATCGTCGCTGCTCCTTCTGTGTCGCCCCTCTCAGCCGGTACACTGCCGCCTCCTTCGAAACTGTGTAACCGGGCGCGCATTCGTCCCGAAAACGGCGGCGTCACCCGCAACACGATCTCGCGATCACTTCGGAGCGTCGCCTCTAAGGCGTTTGCGACGTCTTCGCGGTGGACCGCGATCGAGCGGATTCGTTTGGGATCCGCCCCAGCAACGGTGTCGGGTTCGTCACTCATTGGTCACCGTCCACTCCGCGTCCGAGAGCGTTCGCTGGACGGCCTCCTCCCCGACTGCGCCGGCGAGGTGTTCGAACCCCGCACGGACGCCGCGGTCCGTAGCGTTCGCGACGAGCCGCGAGACGATGAACTCCGGCGTCGACTTCCCGATCGTGTCGAACCGCGGCTGATAGTCGACCCGAAGCTCCAGATCGTTCGTGAGCCCCTCCGCGAAGATCCCGTCTATCCGGGCGGCTTCGGGAAGCGGGCTCAGATCGTCCGCGAGGTGTGTCACGTACACGCCGAGCGCTCCCCGATCGACGGTGAGCGTGACGAGCCCGTTGAGCAGGTCTGCGGCCCGGCCCGGCTCCGTGATCGCCTCGAACTCGTCGACGAGCATGAGCGTCCGCCCGTCTTCGACGAGCGGCGGGACGACGGATTTCAGCGTCGACTCCAACACGCCCGCGTTGAACGAGGCGTGTCGGCGGTGGAAGACGATCCGGTCGAACGCGCCGACCTCCGCCTTCTCGGCGGGAACCGGCAGCCCCATCGACGCGAGCAGCGCGACCGCACACATCGTTTCGAGTAAGGTCGTCTTCCCGCCGGAGTTCGCCCCTGTGAGGACGCTCACGCGATCACCGGTCGGTGGGGCGTCGGCGTTTGCGACCCCCGGATCTCCGGTGAGCGAATGATTCCCGATCGCGTACGACACCGGCTGGACGTCTGCACTGATAAAGAGGTTTCGCGCGCTGCGGACGGCGACGCCGTCGTCGACGATCGTCGGTCGGGTCAGGTCGCGCTCCGCCGCGAACCGCGCGAGCGATAACAGGAACGCGGCGTCCGAGACGGCGGCCACCGCACGGGCGATGTCGCTGTCGTCGTCGGCATCGTCGTCTTCCGCTTTCAGCCCGCCAATCCGCTCACGGATGTCCGCGGCGATCCCCGCTTCTCGTTCCGCGACCGACGCCTCCAGCTCCGTCACGAGGTCACGGAGGGTTCCGGAGACGAAATCCGCGGCGTCGAGCGCGTCGTCGGGGGCGGCCGCCCGCACGGTCGCCGGCTCCACGCCGGTCTCGGTGGCGATGTGGTCGATCGTCGCCGCTTCGAGGGCCTCGAAGTCGCGAAGCGAGCCGTCACGGACCCTATCGAGCACGTCGAACGCCGAGTTCGCGAGGTCACGGGCGGCGTCGAGCTGTTTCCGTCGTCGATCGAGCTCCGCGTCCGCACCGGAAGCGATCTCGATCTCGCCGTCCTCGCCGGGGTCGATCGCTCCGCGAACGTCGGCGAGCGCGTCGGCGGCGTCTCGCAGGCTCCCCTCGTCGAGGGCACCGATAGCGCCGAACGGCGAGTCGGTGAGCCCGACTTCCAGCAGCGCGAGGGCCGTCTCGACGGCCGCGAGATCGGAGCCGTCGGCCTCGTCGTACGCGTCGAACGCGTCGACGATGCTCTCGCGTTCGTCGTCGTCGAGCCCTTCCCACGCGCCTTGAGCGACCACCACGTCGTCAAGCCGGGATTCGACCGCCTCTCGGTCGAGAAGCGGCGTCAACACCCGAATTCGATCGGCCGCGTGGTCGGTCAGCGCGTATCCGGCCGCCAGCGAGAGGAGGTCGTCGTACACGGAGCGCGTGTCGCCCGTGGCGAGAACGTCCATGCCGGCCTCACCGTTCGCTCGACGGAGGATCCGCGTCGCCCGCCCGCGATGGATCCCGGCGTCGACGAGCGTCCGGACATCGGCAGACTCGATCGCTTCGACCGCCCGCGAGGTGCCCAGCGCCGAGACGAGCCGATCGCTCGTTTTCGGGCCGATCCCCCAGTAATCCTCGAGTCGCATACGCGGTACTGTCACGCCGGCGTCTTGGCGTTTTCGTCCGCCGCGGCGAGGGATCCTCCACCCCCGCCCCCGCCGTCAGTCATCTCGGAGCCCTCGATCAGTCCGCTGTCGCCGCCGCACCCGCGTCTGCCCGCGACTCGCGGAGGTATCCCTGCAGGTACGCGCCGACGAACATCCCGGCCACGCCGTAGAGGATCACGACGTTGCCGATGCCGAGGCTGGCGTACGCTGCACCCGGACAGATCCCAGAGAGTCCCCACCCGACACCGAAGATCCCGCCGCCGATCATCACGTCTCGGTCCATCGATTTGAGCCGCCGGCCGAACCGCTTCCCGGTCAGCGGTGCGCTCCGCCCGGAGCCGGTGAGCGTCCAGAACGCGATACCCACGACGACGCTCGCGCCGCCCATCACGAACACGAGTCCCAAATCACGGAACTGGAGGAACTCCAGGACGATCTCCGGGCGAGCCATCTGGCTCACCGCGAGCCCGACGCCGAACACCGCGCCGCCGAGGAAGACGAGCGGCAAAAACAGCGGGTGGCTCTCGTGGTCGGCGACGACGCCGGCGCCGCTCATGGCGTCACCCCCATCGCCATGACGAGTTGGGCGACGCCGATTGCGACGAGCATGAACGTCGCGACGTTGAGGATCGACGTTTTCGACCCCGACCCGACTCCGCAGACGCCGTGACCGGAGGTACACCCCTTCCCGAGTCGCGTCCCGATACCGATGAGGATCCCGCCGAAGAACAGCCGCGAGGGTTGAACCTCTGTCGTCCAGCCGAACTCGCCGGTCGCCAGCGAGTAGCCGGCCGCGCCGGCGACGATTCCCAGCGTGAACACGACCCGCCAGTCGCGAGAGGCGACGAACTTCGGCTGTTGGAATCGACGGAGCTTCGAGCCGTACGACAGCGTCGATTCGAGGAAGGTGCTCGCGCCGGCATGGATCCCCGTCCCCACGTAGATGATGACGGTTCCGAGCCCGATGAGGATCCCCCCAACGAGATACTGCGTGATCCCTCTCGGGAACAGGGTCTCGACGAGCAGCAGCGCTTCGTTCATACCGCTTCTTGGCGTCCATACCGTGTAAGTTCCCCGCTCTCCCCGCCTTCTTGCCGGTCTCGTGGAGCTGTGGAAACTCGACTGCACCCGACTGTCGAGCCCGCACGTGCATGGTTCCGTACACGCGGCATGGTTCCGTACACGCGCATGGCTCGTCCTCCGGCCCCGAACCACCAGCAGCTTCTTTCGGCAGGGTGTCGAGGTGCCCGCATGGACACCCTCCTCACGGACACGCTGCTGGTCACCATGGACCCGGGAGTACCCGGCGCCACGGGTGAGCTCGGAATCGTCGACGACGGTGCAGTCGGCTGGACCGACGGCGAGATAACCTACGTCGGCCCCGCGACGGATGTCGAGACGGTCGATGCCGACCGCACCGTTGCCGCTGACGGCTGTCTCACGCTCCCGGGGCTCGTGAACGCTCACGTCCACGGCCGACACACCCTCCTCCGGGGAGCGGCCCAGGACGTCCCCGAGATCGAGTGGATGACCCGCGCGCTCGGTCCGATCGCCGCCCAGATGACCGCCGAAGACGGTGCCGTCGGGGCGAAGCTCACGGCGATTGAAGCCCTCGCTTCCGGTACGACGACGCTCGGAGAGTACGCGAGTGAGGTCGCTGACCTGGTCGAACGGGTTTATAAACCGCTCGGACTCCGAGTCGTCGCCACCGAGACATAAACGCGGTCCCTGACGATCGATCCGACATCGGACCGGACGAGGCGTACCCGTTCGACCGTACTGCGGGCGAGAGGTCGCTCGCCCGTGCCGAGGACCTGTTCGATCGCTTCAACGACGACCCGCTCGTCCGGCCGGCCTACGGCCCCCAAGCGTTGGATATGGTCCCACTCGAACTCCTCGAATCGATTACCGAACGGGCGCGAACCCGCGATCGAACCGTCCACATGCACGTCGCACAGGGCGACCGCGAGCGCCGGCAGATCGCCGCCCGATACGGCGACGGGTCGACGACGATCGGCGTGCTGGACGAGGATGGGCTCCTCGGCGACCACTTGCTCGCCGCCCACCTCCACGGGGCGACACCACACGAGCGCGAGCGACTCGCCGACGCCGGCGTTCGGATGGTCGGCTGTCCCTCGTCGATCACGGCGATAGATGGCGTCGTCCCGCCGATAGTCGAGTATCACGAACACGGCGGGGTCGTCGGTCTCGGCACCGACCAGGCACCGGGCCCCGGCGGTCACGACGCGCTCCGTGAGATCCGCACGGCGGCGATGTTGGCGAAGGCGGACAGCGGGGATCCGACCGCGCTCGATGCAGCCGGCGCGCTCAAGCTGGCGACGATCGATGGGGCACGCGCCCTCGGGATCGACGACAGCGTCGGATCGCTCTCGCCGGGAAAGCGCGCCGACGTGGTCGTCTGTGACATGAAGCAGGCGAGCGTCGCTCCCACGGTTCGGACCCCGTTCCACACCGCGATCCCCAACCTGGTGTACGGTGCCAGTGGCGACGAGATCCGCGACGTGTTCGTCGACGGTGTCCGGCTCGTCTCCGACGGCGATCTCGTGGGGATAGACATCGACGAGGTGGTGAACGACGCGCTCGAACGCGCCGAGCGCGTCTTCGCCGAGGCTGAGGCCGACTGGCGCGCCGCCGGGTCGTCTCTCGTCGACGCCGTGGACGACGGACGACTCTGAGAACAGCGGGATCTCTCTCGAGAAGCCGTCGCAGACCGTCGACGTAACGTGGTTTATATATAGGATCGTCGACCGGGCGTGGATCAGAGTCGATGAGCGAGAGCGGGAGTGGATGTCGCAGATCGATTTCGACGAGATGATATTTAAAAAGGCGCTGAGCGACGGTGATACTCATTTATAAAGAACAATGCGGTGGCGCGCGCCTCCGAACGCCCTTTGAAGGGCGCGAGGAGCGCCGCGCGAGGTCGCCGGCGCGAAGCGCCGGCTGCCAGAGGGACCTGTGGTCCCTCGCTGGAGTCGCTGGCGGCGGCTGCCGCCAGCGACGAGGCTGGGGAGGTATGAGGTGCGGTTGCGGTCCGGGGTGGGGCTCAAAAGGGGCAGCTGGGGCTTTGGAGGTGTTCACCACAGAGTCGCTGATCGGTTATAAACAGCCGCCAGCAACATCTCTCAATCAGTTATAAACAACCACTCCATCAGGTCGATATTCCGACTCCCACTATCACGAAACTCCTGAACGGGCACCCTCGAACCCGCTCAACGGGACTGTCGGTAGATCAGGTTCCGCTGGATGTCGTTCGCGCCCTCGTATATCACCGGGATGCGGACGTCACGGTAGACCCGAGCGATTCGGCGGTCGGTGAGTATGGACCGACCCCCGTGAAGCTTCATTCCCTTCTCTGCGCAGTCGGTGGCGACTTCAGTGGATTTCGTCTTTGCGAGAGCGGCCCAGTACCCGGCGTCTTCGTTGTCGGCGACCTTTTCGCAGGCTCGCCAGTTGAGCGCGCGCGCGGACTCGAAGCCGATCCGCATGTCGGAGAGCGTGTGCTGGACGGCCTGGAACTCGTTGACGGTGCGACCGAACGCGTTGCGGTCGTGGACGAACGCCTCGGCCTCCTCGATGGCGGCAGCGGCGAGACCGAGCCCGTGCCCGCCGACCACGATCCGACCGTGGTTGAAGAAGTCGGCGAGCACGTAGAAGCCGCCGCCCTCGCTGCCGACGACGTTCTCCTCCGGGACGAAGCAGTCCTCGAAGACGATGTGGCCCTGCTTGGAGGCGCGCATCCCCATCTTTTCGGGGATGTGTTCGGCCTCGTACCCGTCTGAATCGGTCTCGACGATGAACAGCGTGTAGTTCGAGTAACGGTCCTCCCCGTCGCCCGTCTTCGCGTAAACGGTGAGCCAGTCGGCCTCCACCGCGTTCCCGACCCAGTACTTCTCGCCGGTGAGCTCGTAGCCGCCATCGACTTTCTCGGCGGCCGTCGTCATCCCTGCCAGATCGGAGCCCGTTTCGGGTTCGGAGACCGCGAGCCCCGATATCTGATCGTTCTCCGCGACCGGTCGGAGGTACCGCTCTTTCTGTTCGTCTGTACCGTACTGCTCGACCATCTCACAGCCGAAGCTCGCGAGCTGGAGCGTGAGCGCGATACCGGCGTCCGCGCGGTAGAACTCCTCGGCGATGGCGAGGATCTGCGCGAGGTCGTACCCCTTCCCTCCGTACTCTTCGCCGATGTCTTGGGCGACGAGACCGACGTCCATACCGGCCTCCAACACCTCCCACGGGTAGTCGCCTGTGTCGTAGTACGCCTCGGCGTTCGGGGCGATGTACTCGTCCGCGAACCGGCGGGCGTCCGCTTTTACCTCTCGTGCGTGCTCCGGCACGATACTATCGTCGAGCAGAGTCATATACAGACTGCGGACCGCGTCGTCAAAACGTTCGTGGAACAACCAAGAACGAGATGAGAGTTTATAAGCGCTGATCAGATCTGGGAGCGTCGGTCTTCGTGTCGTCTTCTCGACCCCCGCTTGGCTCCGCTTTATCAGGGGTCTCAGTCTCGATGTCCAGCTCTTTCGCACTCTCAGCATCCGGAATAACCACGTCGCCGTTCGCCTGATTTCCGTTGTCCGGCCGATTCCCATCGTCCGTCTGATTTCCGTCGTCGGTATCCTCAGCGGTGGTGTCGTTGCTCTCGGCGGTTGCGTCATCGTCCTCGGTGGCTGTGTCGTCGCCATCGTTGACGCTATCGCTGTCACCAGACGCTTGATCCCTCGATTTGGGCGGCTCTGCGGGATCGGCCGGTTTGAAACCGGCCGTTTCCAACCCGCCGTCGAGCCCGTCTTTCGGATCGTGACCACGGCTCCGGAGGATCGTTTTCACCGCCTTGCGGTCGACCGTTCCGGACACCGTTCGCGGTAGCTCATCGATGTATGCGACGGTTTTTGGTATTTTGAACGCGGCGAGCCGGTCGCCTGCGAATCGCATAAACGCACCTTCATCCACGGGAACGCTCGCCTCCTGACCGCTCGGATCGGTGCCGTCCGCGTCCGGATCCGACTCTTTGATAGGCTCCCGTGATTCGGCGTCGCCGTTGGGTTCGCTGTCGGGATCGTTTTCGCTGTCACGGGCGCTGTCGTCGTCGCCGTCAGCGCTGCCATCGCTGTCAGTCTCCCCCGTTATTGCTGTCTCGTCGGTATCCCGGCCAGAGCCCTTGTCGTCGTTCGGTTCCGACTCACTCGCGTCAGCGGAATCCCCGGCTGGGTGGTTCCTGCTATCCGCTCGGAACCGATCTCCGACCGCGATGAGCGCCGAGACGCGCTCCCCCCACACCTCGTCGTCCAGACCGACGACGGCGATGTCCTCGACGGCGGGGAACTCACAGAGCACGTCGACGACCTCTCCGGGTTCGACGTTCTCCCCGCCGCTAATGATCCGGTCATCGAGCCGGTTGAGTACGTATACGAACCCGTCCTCGTCGAGGGAACCGACATCTCCGGTGTGAAGACCGTGCGGGCCGAACGACGACCGGTCCAGCTCCTGTGATCCGTCGTTGCCGGTGTCGATGTATCCCGGTGTCACAGTCGGACCGTCGACGACTATCTCGCCGGTCTCCCCGGAATCGACCGCGACGCCGTCCTCGCCGACGATGGTCACGTCAGTGCCGAAGATCGGTCGGCCGACAGTGTCGAGCCGCTTTCGTGTCTCCTGTGGAGGCGCGGTCGCGACCTGTGAGGCCGCCTCCGTCATTCCGTAGGTCGGGTACACTGGAATCGAGTAATCCCGGCATCGTTCGAGCAGGTCTTCGGGTGCGGGAGCGCCGCCGAGCAACACCGTCCGAAGCGAGTCCGAGAGCGTCCCTCGTCTGTCGAGCATCTGCTGGAGCATTGTCGGCACGAGCGAGACGCCTGTGACATCGTACGTATCGATGTCGTCTGCGGTTCCCCCCGGATCGAACCCCTCACGAAGGATCAGCGTCGTCCCGTATAAGACGGACCGATACACCGGAGCGAGCCCCCCCATGTGGTGGAGCGCGAGCGAGACCAACCAGCGGTCGCTCGGCTCGACTCCGAGCCGAAACGCGGAGGCGATCGCTGAGCTGTACACGTTACCCGCGGTGAGCGGAACCGGTTTCGGATCACCCGTCGTTCCCGAAGTAAACAGCACACAGAGCGTGTCGTCAGACTCCCACGTCGGCGGATCGACGGGATCCGGCTTTCTCTCGTGAACGGCGGTGACCGTCTCGTCCGCTGGCTCGTCCACGGAGAATACCGGGACGGTTCCTGTTCGTTTGACCGCCGCAAGTGCCGTATTTTCGGTAGATTCAGCACAGACGACCGCCGAGAGATCGACGGCGTCGATACGCTCCGCGAGCTCGCGCTCCGTGAGTCCTTCACCGAGCGGGACGAACGTCGCGCCGATCCGCATCGCTGCGTGGATCAGTCCGACGGTTCCCACATACGGCGGAGTGAGCACCCCCAACGTATCGCCCGCCTCGATCCCGTGCGCGGTGAGCCGGCCGGCCGTCTCCGAAACGAGGCGATCGAGGTCCGTGTAGGTCCACGACTCGCCGTCTTCCGCGCGGACGAGCGCGGTATCCTCCGGCGATGAGACGACACGGTGTGAGAGCCAGTCGCGCATCGGTGTCACGCCTCCAACGTCGGCGGCGACCCCGTCAGACCCCGGCCAGTTATCAGTCGAGGATCACTCATCGGACGGTTGTCGGACGGTCAGTACAGGCACGTCAGAGGTTCGAACGACCCGTTCCGTGACGCTTCCGAGAAGGTAGCGGTCGAGCCCCTTCCGCCCGTGCGTGCCCATTACGATTATGTCGATGCCGTTCTCGCCGACGTAGTCGGTAATTGACCGATAGGCGGTCCCCGTCGTGACCGTCGACACACACTCGACGCCTGCCGCTTCGGCAGTTTCTGCGACCCGGGTCGTCGCGGCATCGCCTTCAGATTCGAGCGCCTCGATGACGATCTCCGCACCGGCCTCGAGCGTCGAGTACGCGGCGCCGTCGACGACGTACAGCGCGTGGAGGCGGGCGTCGTACTGTTGTGCGAGGTCGATCGCGTGCTCAATCGCGGCGTCCGACGCCGGACTTCCGTCGGTCGGTACGAGGATCTGAGAGTACATTTCGTCACAAACTACACCGGGTATCGATTAAAAACCCGATCACGACGAGCGGGTTTTGGGAACTCGATCGGCCGCGGGTATCCGAACTGTTGATTTCGGTCGCTCCTATCGGAATCCCATCGCTTCGATCTGCTCCTGATACCGGTTGCGGATGGTGACCTCCGTCACCTGTGCGACATCGGCAACCTCGCGTTGCGTCTTCTTCTCGTTACAGAGCAGGGACGCGGCGTAGATCGCGGCCGCGGCGAATCCTGTCGGCGACTTCCCGGAGAGGAGCCCCTGTTCGGCCGAGACGTCGATGATCTCGGTCGCTTTTGACTGAACCTCTTCGCTGAGCTCGAGGGCCGACGCGAAGCGGGGAACAAACTGTTTCGGATCGACCGGTTTGAGCTCTAAACCGAGCTCCTGAGAGATGTACCGATACGTTCGGCCGATCTCTTTCTGTGGGACCCGTGAAACGTCGGCGACCTCGTCGAGCGACCGGGGAATCCCTTCTTGCCGACAGGCGGCGTACAGGGCAGCGGTAGAGACCCCTTCGATCGAGCGACCGCGAATCAGATCCTCGTTGAGGGCTCGACGGTAGATGACGGAGGCGACCTCGCGTACCGATCGCGGCACGCCGAGCGCGCTGGCCATGCGGTCGATCTCTGAGAGCGCGAACTGGAGGTTGCGCTCGCCAGCGTCTTTCGTTCGAATGCGCTCTTGCCACTTCCGGAGACGGTGCATCTGTGAGCGCTTCTCCGAGGAGAGCGACCGTCCGTACGCGTCCTTATCTTTCCAGTCGATTGTCGTCGTCAACCCCTTGTCGTGCATCGTCTCCGTAATCGGGGCGCCGACGCGCGATTTCGACTGTCGTTCGGAGTGGTTGAACGCGCGCCACTCCGGCCCGCGGTCGATGTTCTGTTCGTCCAGCACTAGTCCGCAGTCCTCGCAGACGAGCTCTTGATCGGCGTCTGTGACGATTTCGCTCGACTCACACTCCGGACAGGAGAGTGCTTCCTCGTCCGATTCTCGCTCGGTGTCCCGCTCCTGTTGGCGCTGGCGGCTCGGACGTTCCATTATAAGGTTTCTGGTTATTGCCGTATTTAAACCTTTGTCCCAGATCGTCAGCCGATATCGGCCGACAAAAACCAGCAAAACGTCGTGATGTGGCGATAGAAGTGCTAAGACCGGATAACGTGTCGAAATTCTAGACTGCTGGCAACGTGGCTCCGTCCGAATACTCGAGTCGTCGAACACGAAACGTGACTGTTCCTTACAGTCGAAACAGACTGGGTGTGGGCCGAGAGTATATTACCACTGAACATTTAGAAACGTTTTTGTATTACTATAACATATCATGGCGTATGAGTACGACGCAGTCTACCGAGATCGAAGCGACGCTTCAGGGCTGTCGCCCGGCCGAGGTAGAGCCGATCGTCATCGATGCCGACGACCTCGACAGCACCGCCCCCGAACATCTCCGCGATCTCAAGGCCACGCTCTCGACCCGCGGCTACCAGCCGGCGACGTTATCAGTCGCGGCCCGGTTCGACGCCGCCGACACGCTTGCGACACAGCACGAAGCGGACCGTCTCCGCGAACTGGTTCGCGCCGCTGCGTTCCTCGGTGCTGGTCGAATCGAAGTCAGCCTCGACGAGGTTGCCGACCCCGGCGTCACCGAGCCGGCGCTGTCGGCGCTCGCCGAGCGCGCCCGCCGCGAAGGTGTCGAACTCGTTCGCTCCGACGCCGCCTGAGGGATGGCGTCGAAGCGCTCGCTCGCGACCAAGCTGGGTGTTGTCACCGGCTTTGAGAACCCGCGCGCCGGTCTCGAGCAGTACCCGACGCCCCCGGATCTTGCGGCCCACGTGATCCACCTTGCGGACCTCCACGGTGACATCGACGGTCGAACTGTCCTCGATCTCGGCACCGGAACCGGAATGTTAGCGCTCGCCGCCGCGCTCCGCGGACCTGCCCGCGTGTTCGGTGTCGAACTCGACCGAGCCGCGCTGACAACCGCCGTCAGCAACGAACGCCGCGTCGCCGCCAGTGCGCCCGTTCACTGGCTCCAAGCCGATGCGACGCGACTCCCACTCGACATTCCGGACGCGGCCACCGTCGTGATGAACCCTCCCTTCGGCGCACAGGACGGCAACCGAAACGCCGATCGGGGATTCTTGGCCACCGCGAGCCGGACGGCGGCCGTCTCGTACTCGGTCCACAATGCCGGCAGCCAGGCGTTCGTCGAGTCGTTCGCGACCGACAACGGCGGCGAGGTAACCCATGCGTTCGCGGCCAACTTCGCGATCGAGGCGCAGTTCGACCACCACACCGACGAGTCGCGTGACATCGACGCCGAAGTGTACCGAATCGAGTGGGACTGACGTCCTCTCCCGCCGAATTCGACTACCGTCTTCCGTCGTATCGCTCCAGCTGCGCGATCCGCACCCGCGTCTCACCGCGCTCAGCGACGATCTGATTGTTCTCACGGACGAACGAGACCCCTTGGAGTGTCACTGACTCGTCCGGACCCGGAATGGCCGCGGTCTCGGTCGCGCCCGCGTGGTCGACCCGGAGTTCGAACCCCCCGTCGACGGCGGCGACGGTGATGTTTCGCCCGTCGATCCGCGGCTCTGCCCGGACCGGGTCGCTCGTGAACAGCGTCGACCGCGTCTCGTCGTGTACCGCGTCAACCCGGTACGTCGGCCCGCCGTTCGTTGCCACCCACCCAGTCCGCTGGACCCAGACGGTCTCGCGCCAGCCGGTTCCGCCGACGTCGACCGCGCGGTAGCCCCAGAACGCCAAGTTCCCCCGTGACACCGCCGTCGTCCAGATCTCTCGGTCCGCGTTCTTGACGATCACGCCGGAAGTCTGAACCGACGTCGAACGCCCGAACGCCTCGACGTCGACAACGCTCACCAGTTCGTCTTCGACGTCCTCAGCGTACGTCACCTGATACCCTTCAACTTCGATCGGGTCGCCCGGGAGGTCGCCGTCACTGACGGTGACGAGGTTCGGGAGGACGCCTGGACCGGCGACGACGGCCAGCGCCGAGACGAGCAGCAGGAGCCCAACGGCAGCAGGCGTCGCAGACCGAACGCTCCCGCGAACCGTCTCGGGTTCGGGGACGGCCAACGCCGGCCAAAACGGCTCGTCGCGTCCCGCGACGGCGACAGCGACAATGGCGGCGAGGAGCGCGAGCAGCCCGAGCCCGAGGGCGCGGTACAGCTCGTACTGCTCGTTTCCAAGGTACCAGTACACCGCCCAGAGCCGACGAGATGCGCCGAAGAGGAGGATCCCGCCGAACGCGGCGAGCGCAGCCGTTCGCACCGGGCGTTCGTCGCTCCCGCGCCGCCGGCGGATCAGCCACACCGCGGCGAGTATTCCGGAGATGAGCCCGATCGCGTGGCTTTGGACCGCGATGTTCGCCCAGCCCGGCGCCCCGTACGATCCGCTCGCTTCGGCGAACGTGACGGGGTTACGGAGCGTCTCGTAAGCGACGTTCACGAGAGTCGCTCCCGTCAGCGCCGCGATCGTCCCTATCGGGTAGTGAACGAGTGCGAATCCCCAGAGGGCAAAGACGACTCCTGAAAAGCCGATCACGGGGCCAAGCGCAAACAACGAAGAGACAGCCCCGAACAGAAGCATCGCCCCGGGAACGATGAGGAACGCTCGGATGTAGGGGTTTGTCGCCGGAGTTTCGATCTCGAGTAGTGCGCGCAGCGAACCGACTGACGGTGTCGTCAAGCCTGTGGCCCCTGCGGTGACTGACTCCCGAGTGAGCGACTCCGGAAGGACCGACCGAAACGTCCCCGTCTCGTTATCGACCTCGCGCCCGTGCGGGAAGTGGCCGTACGCGTACTCCGCGAGCGCGCCGGCGACGAGCGTCGAGAGTAGGTTACCGGTGATGTGACTCCGACTCGAATGTGCGAAGCCGGACCAGAGCACTCCCTCGGCATAAAAGTACGACCACGCCCGGAACGGGATCACCACGGGTCGATCCGGGTTCTCGATCCCGCTTTGCACGAACAGGTACACCGCGACGACGACGCCGATAACCACGAGCGTCCCCCACGGGACGCCGAGCAGAAGTCTCGAACGGAGCGCCTGCGTCCACGCGCCGTCTGGGCGATCCGTCCGATAGACGGCGGTGAGTGCGAGCGCGACCAGCACGCCACCGACCGCGAGATGAGTCGCGTCCGATAGCAGGGCGTCGACCAGCGCGTCGGAGAGCAGCGTCACAGGGAGAAGATTCGAGGGCAGCGCCTCCACGACCATGTCGTAGACAGAACGGACGGTCGTATATCAATTGGCGGGTCCGTCGAACGCTGCGGCGTCCCACGACCGCAGACGACGACGGCCTCAGATCTTATTCTCTGCGTCGTCGGCGAGCTCTTTCATCCGTTTGCCGACGCGACCGGCCGGAGAGAACTCGTCTTCGCTCATCGCGTTCGCGAGGGCGTTACCCAGCACGAACACGGCGTGTTTGTGCTCGCTCTTCGATTTGTGAACGTGCGAGGGGTCGACGTCGAGCTCGTCGTAGGGGTCGAACAGGGAGCCGTCGACCGTCTCGTGGCTCCGGAAGTGTTCCATGATCGTTACCATCTGTTCGTGGAGTTCAAGCAGTTCGTCCTTGTGCATACCCGGAATACGGGACGTACACCCTATAAGGATTGTTGAGGGGAATACGCACGGCTCTCAGCCGCTCTACTGGACTCTCGGAGCGGTGCTACCAGCGTATCGTGGGATCGACTTGAAAGTGGGAATCGCACGACTGAACGATGAGTGCCGCGCCGTCACGGAAAACGCGGGAACGAACCCTGGTGGGTAGCGCAACCGTGGAGGGTCAGCGCAACCGTAGCTAGCGCGAGGCCACCGTCAGAACACGTACTCGTCTTCGTGACCCATCATTCCTTCGTCTTCGAATCCGCCGGAGTCGTCGTCATCTATCGGACCGCTCGTCTTATACGCCTTGATCCCCGTTGATAAGAGCTCCTCGACCGCCTCTTCGCGGTTGAGGAACTCACCCTGCTCGACCATCTGGGCGATCTGCATCTCCAGATGCTCCGGCACGGTTATCTCTACTCGTGGCATTTCCTGCCCGGGAGTAATGGGAATGAGTATATAAATGTGGCGTCGAAGATGCGGAAATGGGAAAGCTCAAACCGGCTATTAAATAAGTTCAGTTCGAATATCCTTAACGTAAGTTAGTAGTATAAAAAGACAGTTATATCAAATGATACGTCTTCCGAAGACCCCGTCGGCACAGACGCGTTTGATACTCACACCACCAACGTCTCGGAGCGATACCCATACGTGGTGGGCCCTCCTACGACGCCACATGACCGGATCGAGCGGCGTCGGCACTGACGACCGGACGATCGAGAGCTCCGATGGCGGGAGAGCCGAGGACCTCACCGACCTCTACCGTGAGTACGGGAACGAGCGACTGCCGCCGGGGCAGCGTGAGACCGACAGCTTCCCCGTGCTCTCAAAGAGCGGAACGCCATCGTCGGACGCCGAATCGTTCAGGTTCGAAGCCTGGGGTGCGGTCGACGAGCCGCTGACGTACTCGTTGTCGGAGTTCCGCGACCTCCCGGCCGTCACACAGCGTCAGGACTTCCACTGTGTCACCGGCTGGAGCAAGTTCGACTGCGCGTTCACCGGGGTCCCGTTCGCCGAAATCGCTGAACGAGCAGGCCTCAACGAAGCTGTTGACCACGTGTTGTTTCACGCACTCGACGGGTACACGACGAATCTCTCGCTCGACGATTGCCGGCGTGAGGGCGTGTTGTTCGCGTACGGCTACGACGGTGAGGACCTTCCGGCCGACCACGGTGGCCCGATACGCGTCGTCACGCCGCACAAATACGCTTATAAAGGAGCGAAATGGGTCTCCGGCGTCGAGTTCCTCACGGAGAAGGAGCTCGGCTACTGGGAGAAGCGCGGCTACAGCGACACCGCAAACCCGTGGAACGAGGAGCGATACGGCTAACGGCCTGCTCCAGACGAGCGACCGCACAGATCCCCCGTTATAGTCAGGGTAAAGGCCCCCCAGTCCCGACGCACGTGTAATGAAACGGGCGCGCTCGACATCCGCATCCCCGCTCGTCAGTCGCGCGACCGGAATCGACGCGCCCGCGTTCGCCGCAGCGTTCGACGCGCTCCCGGCTCCGCGGACGACGTGGAGCGCTCCCGATGACGCCCTCGTTCTCGGCAGCGGTGCGGCTGCGACGCTGACGGCGTCTGGGACCGACCGATTTGCCGAGATCCGAGCAAAGACGGATGCGCTGTTCGGCTCCGGCGATGTCCACGCGGGGACGGAGGCCGCTAGACCGCGGATTTTCGGCGGTTTCGCGTTCCACGACGGCGGCTGTGGCGGCGACCCGTGGAAGCAGTTCCCAGCGGCGCGGTTCGTCCTCCCGAGAGTGCAGATCACGTTTGCGGAAAACGGCGTGTGGCTCACGGTGAACGCGGCCGGTGCGGACGCGTCAGCTGTCGACGTTGAAGACCGACTCGCACGCGAAGCCGAGCGGCTCTCGGGGCTGGACTCTGAGCCGGATCGCCCTCCACGACCCGGTATCACTGAGAGTCGTCGCACCACCAGCCGGGCGGCGTGGCGCGATAGCGTCGAGGCCGCAGTCGATCGGATCCGCGGCGGCGACCTCCAGAAGGTCGTGTTGGCACAGGCGCTGGAGGTGGACCTGGCGGCCGACTTCCCGCGCGCGGCGACGCTCGAACGCCTCGCCGAAAAGTACCCCGACTGTCATCGCTACTGGTTCGAACCGGCTGACACCGGTGCGGCGTTTTTCGGGGCGACCCCCGAGCGACTGGTCGCGCTCCGGGGCCGGACCGTCGAGACGGACGCCCTCGCGGGAACCACCGGCCGCGGCGAGACGCCCGCTGAAGACGAGTGGCTCGCCCGGGAGCTGCTCGATGACGACAAAAACGTCCACGAACACGAACTCGTTGCCGACACCGTCCGCGAGCAGCTGGAGCCGTTCGCGGCCTCGATATCGGCCGGCGACCGTCGGGTCAGACGGCTCGCGACCGTCCAACACCTCCACACCCCGATCACCGCCGAGCTGAACGCCGACCGACACGTGCTCGAACTCGTCGACGCGCTCCATCCAACCCCCGCAGTGGGTGGGCTCCCACCCGACCGAGCACTCGAAACGATCCACGAGACGGAGCCGTTTGACCGCGGCTGGTACGCGGCGCCGGTCGGCTGGATCGACGCTGCCGGCAACGGCGCGTTCGCTGTCGCGATCCGATCGGCCGTCGCGACCCGTCGCCGCGCGACGCTGTTCGCCGGGGTCGGTCTCGTCGCCGACTCCGATCCCGACCGTGAGTGGGACGAGGTTCAGCTCAAGTACCGCCCGATACTCGACGAGTTGGAATCAGCGTCGCAAGAGTAGACGGCGCAAGCAGTCAGTGACCGCTTCGGCGCTCTCGACGCTCTCGCTCGGGCGTCGGCTCGTTGGAATCGTTCATTGATACATCTTCAGCGGCTCTGCCTGCGAGCTCTCCTCGCTCGCCTCCTGCATCCGCTCGGCGAACGCTTGCTTCGCGTTTCGGATTTCAGTCGCTTGATCGACGAGCCCCTCGGTGGGCGTCTCGATCCCCGCGATCGGATCGATACCGTCACTGATCAGCCGCCGCGCAGCCTCCGGATCGGGGAACTGCGGATCCGACTCGACGACGAGCCCGACGGCGTCTCGGTCGCGCTCGAGAGATGCGGCCAGCATCGCTCCCGTCGGCCCGGAGACCAGTCCGGGTTCCGGCGGGTCCGCTACGTCTGCACGCGACAGCGAATCTCCACCGTCACCGGTCGAGACACCGTACAGCGCCGGTGGTTCGTCCCCCTTCTCACGGCCGAGCCCCGAGAGGAACACGGGAAACACGTCCGTTTTGCCGAGCCACGTGTCCAGACACTCGGCGAACTCGGTCGCCGCGTTCGGGTGAACCGGCACGTCGCTGCGCAACGCGATCAGGTCCTGCTCCGCGTCGGCGTACAGCCGGACCGGCGTCGTCAACGCCGGGTTCGACTCCCGATACACGGCCACCCGCGGGAGGCCGTCACAGTGGACGTTCGCGTAGTGACCCATCTCGTGAGCCTCGATCAGGTGGTCCGTCGCGATTTTTCCGACGAGCCCGACGCCCGGAAATCCCTCGACCAGCGTCGGCTCGTCCAGCGTCACCCCGTCGTCGACGATAGATATTCGTGCCATACGCTCGCATTCATCGGCCGCCGACCTAAAGGTGAGCCGACGATCTGACCGTCGGAGACGTTGCGCCCGTCCCGAAACCGACTAACCGCCCGGCGCGAAAAGAGAGCTATGAATCCACTCGAGCGGTACGAACCGCTCGTCGACGACCCGGCGGCGTTCCGCGCGGCCTGCGACCGGCCGCTACCGTCCGTCGTCCGCACGAACGGGATCGCGGCCTCGCCGGCTCGCGTTCGCGAGGCGTTCGACGAGGAGGGTGTCACCTACGAGCCGGTCGGCTGGCACGACGGCCTCTTTCGACTCCCCGAGGGGAACCCCGGCGGAAACTGGCCGTACGTCCACGGCTGGACGCACGGCCAGGAGGAGGTCTCCGTGCTCCCGGGGCTCGCGCTCGACCCGCAACCCGGAGAGCGCGTCTGGGACGCCTGCGCGGCGCCGGGGAGTAAGACGACCCAGATTGCCGACGCGATGGACGACGAGGGGACGGTCGTCGCCAACGACAACAACCTCGGACGGCTCTCGGCGCTCAGACACAACGCCGAGCGGCTCGGCGTGACGAACGTCATCGTAACGAACCAGGACGCGCGGAACTTCTCGACGAAGCCGCTCGCGTTCGACGAGTTCGACCGCGCGCTCGTCGACGCGCCCTGCTCGTGTGAGGGGACCTGCCGCAAGAATCCAGACGTCGTCGATCAGTGGACGCTCGATCACGTCCACGGGGTCGCCGGGATTCAGAAGGGCATCTTAGCGCGCGCGGTGCAGGCGACTCGGCCCGGCGGCGTCGTCGTCTACTCCACCTGCACGTTCGCGCCCGAGGAGAACGAGGCGGTACTGGATCACGTCATCGGAAACGAAGACTGCGAGATAGTCGACTTCGATCTCCCCCTCGACACGGCTCCGGGCGTCACCGAGTGGGAAACGCAGACGTACGACGACAGCGTCACCCGCGCCAAGCGGGTCTACCCGCACCACAACGATACGGGTGGGTTCTTCTGTGCGAAGCTACGCGTCGGTGGCGGTGAAGGCGGGGACGGTGCGAGCGATAGCGACGAGGTGGCCACATGAGCGACGACGCCGACGCCGCCGACAACTCGGGCGGCCCAACCAACGACGGGCAGCGATTCGACCGGCTTCCGGAGACGCCGGCCGACCGCGAGGTCGGCGGTCGCGCGAGCCGACGCGAGGTGATCGACTGGTGGCACGAGCGGTTCGGGATCGATCCGAGCGTCTTCGAGGAGTACAGCTTCTGGGAGAAAGGAGCGGGCAAGATCTGGATCTTCAACGGCGAGGCGACGGACCCCAGCGAGGTGGAAGCGATCGGGATGACGTTCCTTCGGACAAGACAGGAACACTGGAAGCCGACGAGCCGGGCCGTCACCCGATTCGGACGGCATGCGACGACGAACGTCATCGAACTCGAGCCGGAACAGGCATCCAGATTTATCGCTGGCGACGATCAGGAGCTCCCCGAGTGGGACGGCGACTGGGGATACCTGATCGCGACACACGAGGTCGTCGGCGAGCAAGTCCCGATCGGCGTCGGACTCTATCTTTACGACGAGTTGCGCTCGGTCGTTCCGAAGGGAAGCCGAGCGGACTTGCCGGCCGTAGAGTGAGACGCGGTGTGAGCGTAGAGTGAGACGCGGTGTGCGAACCGTGACCGCTTGAGTTCTGTCTTAGCGCGCTCGAACAGCTGTTTTATCCGTTAGACACGGCTTACGGGTTTGTAATCGCTCTATTCCTAATTGCGTACATCTCACAGACGGAGGAATGAGTCTCCCACAGCGACTCCGAGAACTACTCAGCGAGAGCACCGAGATCAACATCGTCTGCCACAACAACCCGGATCCAGACTGTCTCGCAAGCGCGCTCGCGCTCGGTAGAATCTCGGCTGCGGTCGGCATCGACGAACAGTACATTCTCTACAGCGGCGATATTTCTCACCAGCAAAACCGAGCCTTTGTCAATCTCCTCGATATCGATCTCAAAGCGTTCGAGCCGACCAGGGTCAAAGACCGTCCACCGGACTCCGTATTGGCCTTCGTCGATCATTCGATTCCCGGCAGGAACAACCAAGTTCCCGCGGATACACCGGTGGATATCGTGATCGATCACCATCCTGCTGAGGGCATCGACGCCCGATTCGTCGATCACCGTGAGGAGCTCGGCGCGGCGGCGACGATCCTGACGGAGTACGTCCGGGTCCTCGACGTCGACCTCGATACGGATCTGGCGACTGCACTCCTGTTTGCCATTCGTTCGGACACGCTCGATTTCCTCCGGGGAGCGACCCCTGCAGAATACGCCGCAGCAGGATTCCTTCACGACCACGCGGATCCAGATCTGCTCCGACAGCTCTCGACACCGTCGATCACCGGTGGCACTATCGACGCAATCTCGACTGCGATAACGAACCGACGGACGAACGGGGCAGTGCTTATCTCTCACGTCGGTCGGACCACCGAACGGGATTCGCTCCCACAGGCTGTCGATTATCTCGTTCGATTAGAGGGGGTCGGACGGCCATCGTCTTCGGACTCGTTGGGGACACCATTCAGCTCAGCGCCCGATCCCCCGATCCGCGGGTCCACGTCGGAGATGTCCTATGATGCGTTCGGCGATGTCGGAAACGGCGGTGGGCATCACGATGCGGCTGGCGGTGAAATCCCACTCGGAATCTTCTCCGACTACACCACCGACGACGAACAGCTACTCGACATCGTCGAACAAGTCATTACTGCTCGCCTCGTCGCAGAACTCAATCTCTCCGACGAGGCGAAGGAGTCTGGGACCGCGTGAAACAGCCGTCGTGTCGGTCCCGAACTCCCATCTCTGATCTGCTGTACTGCCCCTCGTGTTCTGTGTGGCTACGTCTCCTTCTCTCGGAGCGCCCCGCCGCCGAGCCCCTTCCACTCGACGCGGTAGCCGAGTCGCGAGAGCACGGCGCTCGCGTCGTCGATCCCGTAATCGTCGAGGACCGCCTCCGCGTCAGTAAGCGACATACCGGCCGCCAGCTTTTCGCGAATCGCCTCTAACACACCGGGTCGCACGAGGGTCCGCCCGACTAGCTCGTGGTCGGGGAACGTCTTCTCTTCGATCGCTTCGACGCTCACGCCGTGGTCGTCGGCGAGGTCGTCGAGAGCGATCACGTCCAGCTCCGGCGAGAGTGACTCAGGGAGCGCTGCGGCCGCGTCCGCGACGAACGCCGTCTCGTACTCGCGGAGCACGTCGATCACGTCTTTCACCCGAACCGTCCCCGAGTACGTGACCACGCGGTGGTCGCGCGCGGCGATTTCCTCGCCGACGCCGAGGCTCTCGTCGACCGCGACGAGCAGGTCGACGTCCTCCACGTCAGCGAGCTGCGAGAGCTTCTTCTCGACGTACTCGGGCGTCCAAAAGCCCATTACTTCGAAGAACAGCCGGAAGTCGGCGTGGTCGTAGTCGAACGCGAAATCGGGGATCATCACTCGCGTTCCCGTCTCGAGGGGTTCCGGCTCCCGGACGAGCGACCAGTCGAAATCGAGTCCGCGGAACCGCCCGGCGAAGTCGGCCTCGACTCCGCTGTCGAAGTCGGGCTCCGCGACCGGCTCGACGCCGGGGACGGTCACGTCGCCGGCGGACAGCCGCATGATCCGCTCGCGGCCGCGGTCGTCGATCGTCGCCGACAGCTCCCACTCCGCCGACTCGGCGACGGTTCGGAGCAGCCGAGCGAACGCAGTCCCGTACCGCCGGGTCCGGGAGAAGAGCGCATCGGGGCCGGTGACGACGAGTTCACGCCCCTCAGGCGTCTTTCGGAGTTCGTACATCAGCCGGAGCCGCTTGACCGCGGAGACGAGCCGCTTCGGGTCGTTCGACCGAACGCGGACCTCGATGGCGTCGAAGAGCGCGGTCTGGGCCAACGAGAGGTCGTACTGTTCGAGCAGCGAGTCGGGGTCCCAGCGGACGTCGGCGTCTGTGAGTAGTTGATTGACGTCGCGGTCGGCGTACAGCGACGACTCCACGTCCTTCGGGTCGATCCCGAGCGAATCCGCGGCGCGTTTGACCGCCTGCTCGCGCTCCGTTTCGGTGGCGACGCCGACCGACTCGGCCGCCTCGAAGGTTGCCCGACGGACGCGACGCGGCGGGACCGGTGCGCGCGTCTCGAATTCGCACTCGCGCTCAACGAGCGCCGCGAGTCCCCGCACCAATTTGAAATCCCCGCCGGATTCGGCGGCGTCGGCCTCCAACGCCTCTAGCGCATCGTCGAGGGCGCCTCGACGGTCGCCGGTGTGGGATTCGAACGTCCCCAACACTCGCGCGGCGAGCGGGCGGTGTTCGCGGGTCGTAAAGCGGGGCCGATAGCCACCGCCCGCCCGGGAGACGCGCAGGAGGTCCTTCCGTAGCACGATCGCTGATACGGCACGGCAGACGTAAAACGGATGGATTCGGTTAGCGCGGGCGAATCAGGGTGTAGACGGTGGCGCAAACGGTTGTAGCCGGGTTCGGTAATATCCGAACCAGCAGCGGTTGCGTACCGGTGCGACACCCTTAACTCCGAAACCCGACGATCGGAGGGTAATGAGTACCGACGCGGCGGGTGACGCCGAATCCGAGGCTGACGCGAGCGACGCCGGGAGCGACGGACGCCGACGCCGGGAGCGACGCCGAACCCGCCAGCGGCGCCGACGCCAAACCCGAGGCGTTCGTGCGCGCCTGCGAGCACCTCGTCGACCGTATCCTCGCGGGCGAGATCGAGCGCGACGAGTTGGAGTCCGCCAAACTCAACGCCTGCTCTGAGTTCTCCTCGCCGAAGGTACCGAAGAACACCGAGATCCTCGATCACGCGCCCACGGAACACCGCGACGACGTGATCGAGGTCGTCCAGCGAAAACCCGTCAGAACCGCTTCCGGGGTTTCTCCGGTCGCGATCATGACTTCTCCGAAGCTCTGTCCGCACGGCAAGTGTCTCTACTGTCCAGGGGGACCCGCCTCGGAGTTCTCCTCGGCGCAGTCGTACACGGGCCACGAACCCGCCGCGGCCCGGGGAAAACAGAACGATTACGATCCCTACGGGCAGGTCACGCTCCGGCTCGAACAGCTCCGCAAGATCGGCCATCCGGTCGACAAGGTGGAGCTCATCCTGATGGGCGGGACGATGACGGCGCGCTCACACGACTACCAGGAGTGGTTCGTCAAGCGCGCGCTGCAGGCGATGAACGAGTACGACCTGGAAAAGGAACCGGAGCCCGCCGAGGGCGTCTCGTTCGCGCCCGACCCCGAGGCGACCGAGTTCGAATATCTGGAGGACGTGATCGCCAAGAACGAGACGAACGCGATCCGCAACATCGGGACGACGTTCGAGACGAAACCCGACTGGTGTGATCCGGAGCAGATCGACCGAATGTTAGATCTCGGCGGCACGAAAGTCGAGGTTGGCGTTCAGACCACGTACGAGCGGATCAACCGCGAGATGCACCGCGGACACGGCAACGAAGCCTCACGCAACGCCAACCGCCGGCTGCGCGACGCCGCGTTCAAGGTCGGCTTCCACATGATGCCGGGCCAGCCGGGGATGACCCGCGAGATGTGTATTGAGGACTTCCGGCAGCTGTTCGCGAACCCCGACTGGCGGCCCGACTACCTGAAGATCTATCCGACGCTCGTCGTCGGCGGAACCCGAGTGTACGACCGCTGGCGTCGCGACGAGTTCGAACCCCTCTCGAACGAGGAGGCGGCCGACGTCGTCGCCGAAGTCATGGACCTCATCCCGAAGTACACTCGGCTCCAGCGCGTCCAGCGGGACATCCCCGCCGACTTCATCGAGGGAGGCGTCTGGAAGTCGAACCTCCGACAGCTCGCGGCACAGCGCGCAGAGGAAAAAGGGATCACGCAGCGTGACATTCGCGCCCGCGAGGTGGGTCACAACGATGCGGACCCGAAGCCCGAGGACGTCGAACTCGACGTGATGACTTACGAGGCCGGCGGTGGGACGGAACACTTCATCTCGTTCGAGGATCCCGTGCGCGACCTGCTCGTCGGCTTCTGTCGGCTGCGGTTCCCGTCGTTCGCCCTGACCAGCCCGGTGCGCCCGGAACCGAAACCGACGCGATCCGACGCGAGTTGGAAGACGCCGCGATCATCCGCGAGCTCCACGTGTACGGCACTGAGGTCGCGCTCGGCGGCGACGGCGACTGGCAGCATCAAGGCTACGGGACGAAGCTCCTCGAACGCGCCGAGGAGCTGGCCCGGGAGGCCGGCTACCGTAAGATGGCGATCATCTCCGGCATCGGTGCGCGCGAGTACTACCGGAACAAGCTCGGCTACCACCAAGACGGACCGTACGTGTCGAAGCGGCTGTGAGGTGACGGAAGCTGTCTCTTCGAGAGTACTTCCCCGCATAAGAGGTTGATTCGAGAACGACTCCTCGCGGGGAGCAGACGCAACTGTTCAATTATCTATAACTTTTATAATCGTTCCGTCCTGACAGATGACACCTCGTTACACGAGGACTACCACCATGAAACTTGGACGGCGGACACTGATGAAAAGCGTCGCAGGTATCGGCACAGTAGCAACGATCACCGGAACGGCATCGGCCGACGACGGCAGCGTACAGTATATCCTTCGGACAAACGGTACCGATGTGCGGAACGGCGTCTCCGACGCGGGATTCGAGATCCGACACGAACTCGCAGACGGCGCGGTCCTCGTCGTGACCGGGCGTGAAGATGCGATCGCCGATCTGAAATCGCTGGGAGGCGTCACTGACGCAACCCCCGACGTGACGGTCGACTTCGATCGTCCGGAGGTGGCGGCAAGCCCTGAAGAGCTCCCGAGTGATGGAGCGGTGTTGGCGGATCTGCAGTGGGATAAGGATGTCACGGACGTGTTCTCGGCACACGAGTATGCCACGGGTGAGGGAACGAGTGTCGCGGTCATCGATACCGGGATCGATCTCGACCACCCCGATCTCGGCAACGTTAACGAGGAGCTCGGCGAAGCGTTCGTTCTCGATGACGACGTTCCCGAAATCGGCCCAGACGATTCTGGATTCCACGGCACACACGTCGCAGGGACGGTCGGTGCTACCGGTACAGAGGGCGTCGTCGGCACCGCGCCAGACACGGAACTGGTCCCGATCCGCGTTTTCCCGGCCGATGGCGGTGCGGCCTTCGGAGACATCCTTGCGGGAATCGATTACGCCGCCGAGATCGGTGCCGATGCCGCGAACTTCAGCCTCGGGATCCCGGGCGTACAGGAGCCGGAATCCGCGCTCAACCAGCTCAAAGCGGAGGTCCAGACCGTCTTCCAAAGCGCGACCCAGCGGGGAACCGTTATCACCGGAAGCGCCGGCAACGACTCCGGGAGCCTCCAAGGGAGCGGCTTCACGCTCCCGAACAGCGTTCCGGCAACGATGACGGTTAGCGCTACCTCGCCGGCAGACACGCTGTCGTTCTACTCGAACTTCGGCACGAGCGACATCGATGTCGCCGCACCCGGCGGCTGGTACGAGACAGTTGAACGGACTCTTGGAGAGGAAGGAGAGCCTCAGGACGTCCCATTCCCGCTTAACGGGGTGCTCTCAACGTGGCCGACGGATCTCGAGTCGTCGGTCGGCCTCCCGGGATACGATTTCATCTCCGGGACATCCATGGCTGCGCCACAAGTCGCCGGCCTCGTCGCGCTGGTACGTGAACTCGCGCCGGATGCGAACGCCAATCAGGTCGAGCAGACGATCAAGCAGAACGCAGAGCTCGCGAACGGGAACAGCGATCAAGAGTTCGGTGCCGGTCGAATTAACGCGTTGAACACCGTCGAGGAGTTGGCGGACGACTGAGATCGCGGCCCACAACGACACGCCTTTTTCCCGGCCGCCTGTCTCCTTTGAGTATGGACCAGAAGCGGGAGCTGTCGAGCGTCGACCTCGCCGCCCTCGTCACCGAGCTCAATCGGTACGAGGGCGCGAAAGTCGACAAGGCGTACCTCTACGACGACGACCTGCTCCGGCTGAAGCTCCGCGACTTCGATCGCGGTCGCGTCGAGCTCATGATCGAGGTGGGAGATATCAAACGCGCTCACGTCGCCGACGCCGAACACGTCGCCGACGCCCCCGGTCGCCCGCCGAACTTCGCGAAGATGCTGCGCAACCGGATGTCCGGCGCGGACTTCGCGGGCGTCTCGCAGTACGAGTTCGATCGCATCCTCACGTTCGAGTTCGAGCGTGAAGACGAGAACACCACGCTCGTCGCCGAGCTGTTCGGCCAGGGGAACATCGCCGCGCTCGACGAGACCGGTGAGGTCGTCGGGTCGTTGTCGACGGTCCGGCTCAAGTCCCGAACGGTCGCGCCCGGCGCGCAGTACGAGTACCCGGCCTCTCGACTCAACCCGCTCGACGTGAGCCTCGGCGGGTTCGAACGCCACATGCGCGAGTCCGACAGCGACGTGGTGCGGACGCTGGCGACACAGCTCAACCTCGGTGGCCTCTACGCCGAGGAGGTGTGCACTCGCGCTGGCGTCGAGAAGGAGACCGCGATCGACGAAGCGACTGACGATCAGCTCCGGGCGCTCCACGACGCGCTCAAGCGAATCGGCGAGCAGCTCCGCTCGGGTGACATCGATCCGCGGGTGTACGAAGAGACCCTCGATGACGACAGCGAGGGCAGCGCTGACCGCGACCCCCGCGTCGTCGACGTCACCCCGTTCCCGCTCTCAGAACACGAGGGACTGCCGAGTGTCGGCTTCGACTCGTTTAACGCCGCCGTCGACGAGTATTTCTATCGGCTCGGTAGCGAGGGTGATACGGAGGGAGAAGCGCCGGCTGACGCGAGCCCCTCTCGGCCCGACTTCGAGGAAGAGATCGCCAAGCAGGAACGGATCATCGAACAGCAACGCGGAGCAATCGAGGGCTTTGAAGAGCAGGCGGAGCGGGAGCGGGAGCGCGCGGAGCTCCTCTACGCCAACTACGATCTCGTCGACGAGGTGCTCTCGACCGTGCGGGGCGCGCGCGGGGAGGAGGTCCCGTGGGACGAGATCGAAGAGACGCTCGCCGCGGGCGCCGAGCGTGGAATCGCGGCTGCAGAGGCGGTCGTCGACGTCGACGGCGGCGAGGGAACGGTGACGGTCGAGCTCGCCGGGGGCGGGGGAGACGACGGCGGAGCCGACGGCGACGCCGACACCGTCCGCGTCGAACTGGACGCGAGCGCGGGCGTGGAGGTCAACGCCGACCGACTCTACCAGGAGGCGAAGCGAATCGAGGAGAAAAAGGAGGGTGCGATGACGGCGATCGAGTCGACTCGGAAGGAGCTGGAGGCCGTCAAGGAGCGGAAGGCCGACTGGGAGGCGGCCGACAATGCCGACGAGACGGGCGGAGACGACGAGGCGAACGGCGACGGCGACGAGGCGTACGGCGACGGCGACGAGGCGTACGAGACCGATTGGCTCTCGCGTTCTTCGATCCCGATCCGGAGCCCCGACGACTGGTACGAGCGGTTCCGGTGGTTCCACACGTCGACGGGCTACCTCGTGATCGGCGGGCGAAACGCCGACCAGAACGAGGAGCTCGTCAAGAAGTACATGGGGAACCACGACCGGTTCTTCCACACGCAGGCGCACGGTGGCCCGGTGACGCTGTTGAAGGCGGCCGGCCCTTCCGAGTCCGCCGATCCCGTCGACTGGGACGAACAGACGCTCCGGGAGGCGGCCCAGTTCGCGGTGTCGTACTCCTCAGACTGGAAGGACGGCCGCGGCGCGGGTGATGCATACATGGTCAAGCCGGACCAGGTGTCGAAGACGCCTGAGAGCGGCGAGTACATCGAGAAGGGGAGCTTCGTGATCCGCGGCGATCGCACCTACTTCGAAGACGTCCCCTGTCGGATCGCAGTCGGCGTCCAGTGTGAACCGATCACCCGGTCGATCGGCGGGCCGCCCTCGGCAATCGTCGACCGAGCGGCCGCGAGCGTCACGCTGGAGCCGGGGATGTACGCCCAGAACGACGCGGCGATGATGGTGTACCGGCGGCTCAAGCAGCGCTTCACCGACCAGTCGTTCGTGCGAAAGGTCGCGAGCGCCGACCAGCTCCAGGAGTTCCTTCCGCCAGGCGGTTCCGATATCGTCGAGTAACCGACTCGGGCCGCACCGGTCGGAGCGCGACCCTTTCAAACCTTCGCGACCGAGTGTCCGCATGAGCTTCGAGGCGCTACCGGACGGCTGGCGGGTGTGGAACGAGGAGCCGAGCGGGCGGGCCATCCTCGTCTTCCGCCCGGACGTATTCGGCGGCGACGACCTCCCCGCCGAGTGTCTCCCGACGATCTACCTGACGAACGGCTCGCGAAAGCCTCGACCCGGTTCGGGCCAGTACGCGACCGACGAGTGGCACGTGGTCCTCTTTCTAGAGCCCGAAATCGAGGCGATCGCGGAGACCCATGACGGTCGCGCAGCGGGCGCGGCCGCCGCCGTCGACGTCGCGAAACGGTTTTCGGACGGCGCCGTCGATTATCGCGGGGCGTATCAGGTCCCCCGTCCGGAGTACTTCGATCGACTCGACGAGTACGTCGACACGGAGTGAAACGACGTCGATAGACGGACTGAGGCGCCGTTTTGGTCTATCGATTATCGATAAAACGATCCACTTCTGTGTATATCTACTTAGCTTAAACGAGAGATTGTACCACGAACACGAGGGTTTTTATCGATTCACGCCCCATCGCCGTCTATATGCAAGCCGGTGGGGACCACACCGTCGACGGGCCGCGAGAAAAGTGCGGCGTCGTTGGCGTCTCTCTCGCGGACCGAGAGGCTGCACGGCCGCTGTACTACGCGCTGTACGCGCTCCAACACCGCGGACAGGAATCTGCGGGGATTGTCACGCACGACGGGTTCCAACAGCACAGCCACGTCGAGCGCGGCCTCGTCGGCGACGCCTTCGACGAAGGGGACTTGGAGTCGCTGTCGGGCGGCACCGGGATCGGTCACGTCCGGTACCCGACAGCCGGCAGCCTCGATAAGAGCTGTGCACAGCCGTTTTCGGTCTCGTTTAAGTCCGGATCGCTCGGGCTCTCGCACAACGGGAACCTCGTGAACGCCGACGAGGTGCGCGAGGAGCTCGCGGCGGCGGGCCACGCGTTCACCTCCGACGGCGACACCGAGGTGATCGCCCACGACCTCGCGCGGAACCTGTTGGAGGAGGACCTCGTACGCGCCGTCAAACACACGATGAACCGGATTCACGGCTCCTACTCGCTGGCGATCACCCACGACGACACCGTCCTCGGCGTTCGCGACCCCCTCGGCAACCGCCCGCTGTGTCTCGGGAAAATCGACGGTGGCTACGTCCTTGCGAGCGAATCCGCCGCTATCGACACGCTCGACGGCGAGCTGATCCGAGACGTTCGACCCGGCGAGCTCGTCGTTCTCGACTCCGACGGCGCCGGCTACGATACGTATCAGCTCGTCGAGACCGAGTCGACTGCCCACTGTTTCTTCGAACACGTCTACTTCGCGCGCCCCGACTCGGTGATCGACGAGAACCTCGTCTACGAGGTCAGACGGGAACTCGGCGGGAAGCTCTGGGAAGAGTCCGGCGTCGAGTCCGACGTCGTCATGCCCGTTCCGGACTCCGGTCGCGCGTTCGCCTCCGGCTACGCCGACGCCTCTGCGGAGACAACGCCGGACGGAGCCGCTCGGGAAGAAGACGACGACGGAATCGCCTTCGCCGAGGGGTTGATGAAGAACCGGTACGTCGGCCGAACGTTCATTATGCCGACCCAGGACGAGCGAGAGCGCGCCGTCCGACTGAAGCTCAATCCGATTCGGTCGACGGTCGAGGGGAAGTCAGTCACGATCATCGACGACTCGATCGTCCGCGGAACGACCTCGACCCAGCTCGTCGAGCTCGTCCGCGAAGCGGGCGCCGAAGAAGTTCACCTCCGCATTGGCGCGCCCGCCATCATCGCCCCCTGTTACTTTGGCATCGATATGGCGACCCGCGAGGAGCTCATCGCTGCCGACGCGTCGACCGAGGAGATCCGCGACCGCGTCGGCGCTGATTCGTTGTCGTACCTCTCGATCGACGCCGTCGCTGAGGCGCTCTCGGAGAGCCGCGCGAACCTCTGTCTCGGCTGTGTCACCGGCGAATACCCGTTCGATGTTGAGGGTGAGGAGACGGATCGGCCGATCGAAGGCGTCACTCCGGACCCGACGCCGGCCGACGACTGACCCCGCTTTCGCTCGCGACATATTCCGATGACGGCCGTCGCGTATCGGGAAGTTAAATATCCCCACGGCGGGACGTACCGGTATGACCATGAACGCCGACGACACGACGATGAGCCGCCGCGGCTTGTTCCGTGCCGGTGCGGCCGGCGCTGCCGTCGCTGCCGGTGTCGCCACCGGAACCGGGAGCGTCGCCGCGCAGTACGACGGCTGGCTCGACGAGGTCGACAACTACGACGGCACCCACGACTACCGCGGCGAAGACGAGGTGCGCGTCGAGGTCGGCGCCGGAGAGAACGGCCTCCTGTTCGGCCCAGCGGCGATCCTGATTGATTCCGGAGCCACCGTCGTCTGGGAGTGGACCGGTGCGGGGGGCGGACACAACGTCGTCGCCAGCGACGAGACGTTCGACAGCGGCGACCCCGTCGACGACGAGGGAACCACATTCGAGCACACCTTCGACGACGCTGAGGAAGGAGATACGTTCAACTACGTCTGTACGCCCCACGAAGCGGTCGAAATGAAGGGCG